>Ga0070748_1000241_pt1 | contig 27920 bp, 21 predicted proteins | sample VirMetDEL_Nov_12_FD_77015 | JGI IMG/M metagenome (GOLD analysis project Ga0070748, IMG submission 77015) | Aqueous microbial communities from the Delaware River and Bay under freshwater to marine salinity gradient to study organic matter... | ecosystem: Environmental > Aquatic > Marine > Coastal... | reverse complement strand
TTCATTTTTTAATTGGCGAACCCATTTATCTAATGATGATTTACCCACATTCATGGCTTTTGCCGTTTCAAGTACAGAGTGGCCTTTATCAACGACTAATTGAGCACATTCAAGTCTGAATTCCGGTGTGAAATTGGGTTTGGTTCTTTTTGTTATGGTGTCACCTAAAGTTTGATGAGGTGTATAATAACACCTCCAGTTAGGTGGCCAAATTAACTACGCCACTACACTTACAAAAATTGCACATTAATCAAGAATCAATAGGGCGATAGCCCCAGACTATACCACCTAAATCGTATTTACCTGCTCGTAGCTGGCTATAACCAATTTTTTCAAAACCAGCATCGTAAAATAACCCAATCCACTCTTTTCGAGAAACAAAACCGCCTTTATCCCACCAACCATCAAAAAGCCCATAGAAACCGTTTAAACACCACGGTATATCTTTTCTGGGATATGGAGATCCTTCACCAAGTATCAAAATCCCACCAGGCTTCAACATTTCTCGAATGTGCTGCATCGAAATTAACTTATTATCTGCACAATGAAGTGTATTCACACCAAAAATTGTGTCTTTATTTTTCCAACGACCAGGTTGATTAAAATTATACTCTGCGATTGTTCCTGGACAATTCGTTTTTTTAACTAAGTCTGGTAATAAATCGGTTCTAATGAATAATTCATTAACATGTCTGTCAATTAATCGACTGGTATTTCCAACCCCTGCGCCTAACTCTAAACACTCTCCATTCAGTAAGTTATTTTTAATCAAAAACTCAGCTGTGAGCTGGGCATATTCACCCATAGGATATTTAGTCATTAAATCTACCCACAACCCCTTATTTTCCGTTACTATATCAAGGCATTGTTTACGTCCAGCTATCAAATCTGCCCAATATTCAGCTAACAACCTAATTCCTATTTGTCCAGAAGTTTTTTCCTGATTATCATACTCTTCAGTGTTAATAGCATTGAATCTATCTACAAATGTCTGAGCTTGACGGTATATATAGGATAATTTCCCGGACATTGGTTGCTCGAAAGTAAGAATTTTTTTGTAAGCAATATATGCAGATGCTTGTAGCGCCTCGTAATTCGACTCACTACTTGGCATTGAAAACATTTTACTCGCCATCAAGCTTCTTTGAGGTTTTCGAGTTGATGTTTGGGCCACTGGTTCAAATCTTACTGTTTCAATAGGGGGACGTTGATGAGAAATCTTATCGTAAATATCTTTAACACTAGTCTGATTATTTAATAAAATGTTTGCTCCAATAACATTATCCATCTTAGAGTTCATTACGCCATAACAAATTATTTCTTTACATTCAGGAATCTCAGTTTTAATTAAGTCTTCAATATCAACTGGGTAAAGAGTTTCACCACCTCTGTTTATAACCTCCTTTAGTCGCCCCTTAAGAACAAGATACCCATCTCTGAAACAACCAAGATCTCCAGTTGCTAAATAGTCTTCTTGATTTAGTGCTTTGTTCGTTGCTTCAGGGTTATCTAAATACCCTAACATCATTCCTTTTGACTTAACATAGACCTGTTGTTCAATTAACCGACAATCTGTTTCCTCAATTGGTAACCCCACCGGTGGATGTTGCTCTATATAATGATACTTAAACGCTTCATCAGAAAGTAAAGGCATCAAAAAACTAAAATTAACGGCCTCTGAAAGTCCATACCCTTGACGTAGTCTTGGGCCAAATTTTCTGTAAAAAGATTCACATTGTTGTGAGGATAACGGGGCAGAAGCAGAAATAAAATATTTTAATGAGCTGAAATCAAGTTGTGAAATATTATAATCTAAAATCTCAGATAAAATAGCAGGCACAATTGATATAGTCTTCACGTTGTGTAATGCACATTCAGTAAGTAGTTCGTGAGGAGTAGGATTAGTAAATAAAATGAATTTCGATAGGGTTATATAATGACCTAATAAAGACATTACTAACGCATTGCAATGGTATAGTAACAAGCAAGTAGCGTGCAAATTATTGAAGCCAAACTGGTGTTCTTTCGCAATAATATTCGAATTATGTAGAACTGCTTCTTTTGTTAGCATCACTCCCTTAGGACTTGACGTTGATCCTGAAGTGAATAATATAAATGCTAGCTGTATATCTTGCTTCTGATAACTTTCGAACACCCTAATTTCTTCATTGCGACCGCCTACCCAGCGAGAGGGTTGTACTAAATTGAAAATATACATTTTCTGTTTAGTGCTTAAACGAGGATCTATTGGAACTACAGTTAAATTTCTTTTAAAACAGTGCACGATTGTCCATGCAAGGGTATCGTTACTCGGCATTTCTATCATTATGCACGAATTTAACGGACATTCCTCTATCCAACTCAACTTAGACTCTATATGCGCAGGTGCGCTTTTTGAGAAGTCAATTATACTATAAGACATATAAAATCCTTAAATAGTAATCGATCCGTCTATAACCGATTACTTGTAGCAATGACTAAAGCCCTTGACTCAACATATGCGTACCATTAAACATTGGATGATTACTTTCCATTGAACCAACTGAGCTAAAGATATGTATCGGAATTACAATTAATCCCTCATCATCAGTTTCAAAATGATGAGGGCTCATTTTATCCAGTATCACTACTTGCCCTGGCTTTAGTTCCTCAACTACATTTTTTTGTTCCATTCCAACAATGCTTTTCCCCTTTCCCTTCAATACATAGACAACACGAGGCGTTGAATGAATATGATGTGCCTGTTCTTTTGTATAAGCTGGTATTTCAAGCATTTGAACGGTAGGATCACCGAGCCTTTCCGGAGCAAATATTTGCCGTGTTGAGCAGCCATTTACATAAGGTAAAGTTGTTTTTATATTTAATCCTGACGTTTTGTTTTCAGGTGAATAACCTCTTAATACTAATCCAAAGTATTCAACATTTACATTACATGGGCCTCTCAGCCACTTCACAGTCGTATCATTGTCAATAAAGATAATACTGTCACCTATTTCGACAGCAACGTTATGCTCACCAATAAAGCATTTATAAGAATATAAGTCATCTACATTACTTTCGATTATGCCACGATAACCTCTATCAAAGTATTTGACTCCGTATAACTTCATCACATATTCTTTTTCATCCATTTCTTGTTGCAACTTTAGATCCTCTTCAAATTAATTAAACTTTTATTAAGTGATTGACTTTATATGTAACTAACAACAATTTATCAACGGCCGAAATTAAATGGCATTCACTTACTCTTCGAAATGCATTCTTTCTACTGTTAAGTTGCTGTGAATACCTTACCTTTAAATACATCTGAGTACTTGTAAAAACGGGTTTGTGAAAGTCAATGTTAATCCCTGTCGCACAGATTAATTTCTCATAACTGTGCTGAGAAACAAGTATACGATTAATCAATCCCTGCACAAGAATCCCGGAAACGCACCTAACCTTAATAAAAGGGTTATTAGGAAACTCTTCAATATGTATTGGAATAGAGTCGTATAAACAAGCGAATTTTTTTGCTTCTTCCTCATCTATAGAAAATTGAGAACTAGTGAACTCCATTGCCATGAACCATTCCTTTTACTATTTACTCTTAAAGTAAAGCCTACTGGTTTATCTTACATTAATTACATGTTTATTAAAGTAATTTTTAGAAATAAAATAAATAACACTTACCTTTTCTCGACGATTCTATACCGCATTACGTCTTATTTAGCTTCAACTTTATTACGATCCAGTCAAATTGCTGATTAATATGTTCGCATCCTAGAAAGGGTAAAGTCGTTGAGATATTATCGTAATACTTAATTTTTACAGTGCTGTCAAAACGATTAAACCTTAACCTCATATCGACCAAACCAGCATTCAGTATATATCACTCAGTGCTATACGTAGCCTCTTGATTATCATTAGATTTTTTAGATAACAAATGAAGCTGTGATGAAAACGTTGCATTTACAAACAACTCTGAAACGGTAAGTTTCACATTAAAAACCTCGAAAAGTTTTCGTTTCAACTTTAAATTAGCCATAGAACAAGCACCGAGAGAAGTCAAAGTACTTTCGGCTAGTGCTACCTTACCTGTTAACTCTAGCCATATAACTTTTAATTTACTTTCAACTTTATTTTCATCACTCTTTGTTAATTGGAGAGCTTCATTAACCTTTTGTTTACAGGTTGAATTGTACAACTTTAAAAGTGCACTTCGATCGACTTTCCCGTTACGAGTCAACGGCAACGCATCAACACATAAAACCGAACGAGGTATCATAAAACTGGGTAAAAAAACACTCACCCCTTGCTTTATCTTTGACTCCTCTAGCTCGCTACCTTCATAGGGTTGAACAAAACTCACTAACTGTTGCTTGCCTTTTTCTCCAACGGCCAGTGTTTCACCATTTTGAATACTTGATAGACCACATAACACTCTATTAATGGCTTCAAGCTCTATCCTAAAGCCATTAATTTTCACTTGCTGATCGTTACGCCCAACAAATCGAACCAAGCCTTCGTTATCAATATAACCAAGATCACCGCTACGGTACCCTCGAATTCCTCCTAGCGATTCAAGCACAACAAACCGCCCAGTATTCTGCTCTTTTTTCAGATAGCCTTTCGCTAACCCCAATCCTGTTGTGGTAATTTCTCCAATACACCCTTGAGATACCACTTGACTCTTTTTATCTAAAATAAAGACATCACTACCACTCACTGCTGCTCCTATTGGAAGCGCTTCATGCTCTGGCCAGTCAAGTGGGACTTTGTAGTAACTTGTAATTGTTGTGTCTTCGGTTGGACCGTAAGCATTAATAATATTGATATGTTGATTGTTCTTATATACAAGGCCAACATGCGCTGGCGAAACGACTTCCCCACCAACCAGTAATTGCTGAACACCGTTAAAAGCTGTCGGATCAATATCCACCATTGCATGGAACAGTGCCGCAGTAAACAACAAAGTATTAACACCTTGCTCAGCTATTAAATACCTTAGGTGTTGCGTATCTAACTGAGGCTCAGTCATCAAACACAATTGACCACCATTCAATAGCGGTGCCCAAAACTCTAAAGTAAACGCATCAAATGCTAGTGCCGCAGCACACAACATCCGAATATCTGAATTAAGCTCCATATAATTCGGTGGTTTAACTAGCCGAACAACTCCCTGGTGAACACACTCAATCCCCTTAGGCTCACCTGAGGTTCCAGATGAAAAGTTAATATATATAGGGCTGGTTCCAGTTAACGACACTTGCTTGTAGCCATATGAGTCTACTTTTAACAACTCGCCTACACACAGTGACTTAACTCCAGTGATCACAAAACTTTCATCGACTGTTAAACAGAGCTTCATCCGACACTGGTTCGCTAGTATTCCTTGTCGTTCGGACGAGTCGTCGGCCCGAAGTGGTACATACACACCACCAGTCATGACAATACCAATGATGGCATAAGCTAAAGACTCCGTTCTTGGAAGCATCAAGCCAACCCTATCTCCGGGTTTGACTCCTTTAGCCTGTAATTGTGAGGCAATCTTTTTTCCATTATTCCATAATTTCTCATAAGTAACTTGAGAATCTCCATATCGCACCGCTATGGTATTAGGCGTTTTCCTAACCACACTTTTCAGATGCATTAGAACATTGTCATCACTTTCTTGAGGGGCTGATAACTCAGGAGCAACAGCCGTAAAGTGTCCGCCATTTCTTATTAGATCTATAAGTAGTCGCTCTATGCAATTGACAGTTTTAGAACTGATTTGTGATGGATTAAACTCCCATTTCATCTGAATACCTGCTTTAACAGTGTGCATAGACAACATTAATGGGAACTTAGGAGTAACTAATTCAGTATTTCGCCGTTTAACTTCCACACCAGAAAGCAAAGGTGTTGTTAACACCCCATCCTGCCATGCAAACACAACTTGCTGTAATGGGTGAAATCCTTCATGTGATTGTAATTTTAGTGCAGGTAATAATTGATTGAAGTCTGCGTTCGCGGCTGAAAAGTCTTTATGAAGTTCTTGTTGAAATTCCGATAGCTCGATATTACGTCTGTAATGCACTGGCACCATCGAGAGCAAATAGCCAACCAAACGACTTGATTGACTATTCTCTCGATTCGCATAAGGCGTACTTACGACAACATCTTCTTGTCCTGTATAACAACATAATGTTTTTCCTAACAAAGACATAGCCGCAGTAAAAACAGACACTTGATTCTGCTTTGCCAAATCACGCAACGCTTCCGTATCATTAGGATTTAACTCTGTATAACGAATATGTGGTTCATTTTTATCAATAAACCCAACATTATGTAGCTTAAATGTTTCATATTTTGCTAAACGATCAATCCAATAATTTTGTTGTTTGGGCTGCTCATTCTGATAAGAAAGATAGTCCAAATAATCAACAGCTAATGGCTCAAGTTTATTCCCATTATATATATCACTTATATCACGCCATAACTGATCTATTGACCAACCATCGATAATGATGTGTGGGAAATTTAAAATCAGCACCACATGGGTATCTGATAATTTAATTAAACGTGCAACAAACAAGCTATCCTGAGTCAAATCAAAATGGCGGTTTTGTTCCAATTCATAAGCTTTTTGAACAGCAATCTCATCGCCATCAAAAGACTCTGGAGACCAACCATAATCGAGATTTGAGCGTAATAATACCTCGTCTTCTTCTTCAACAAATACACTATGAAGCGAATCGTAACGACCATAAACTTCAATTAGAGCCTTCGTTAATCGCTTCTCATCCAATTCACCATGGAAGTCATAGCTCATTGGGATGTTGTAGGTCGATGATTGCCCTATATTATACAAAGGCCACAAAGACATCTGTTGGGAGCTTAGTTGTATTCCCTGTTGCTTATTTTTCTTTTCAACTGATTGAATTTCACTAAAATCGGGGTTGCTCTTTAAGTAACTTACAAGCTCATTTTTACTCGCCTTTAGCTTAACCAAAATTTCTTGATGAATAGGAGTGGTTTTAGACTTAACGATTATACTATCTCCATCAAGTTGTAAAAATATGCCTTCTTGTTGCAACTCAGATATAAAAAACTTCATAACCTAAACTCCTCGGAAAACTCATCTAAATCAACATTGATTGCAGACATATCAAGATGTGAAGCGACAGCCTTGATATTACCTAACACTATGAAATTTAAAACTTTTAAGGGAGCATTAAACTCATTTTCAATTTCGAAACAAATCTTCATAGCCATCAGAGAATTGACACCTAATTTATAGAAATGAGTCATTATATCTAACTCACAATGATTCATTTGCTGAGCAACTATCTTTGCCAGTTTCTTTTCCGTATCAGTCTCTGGGTAACAAAGTGATTGAGAAGAAAAATGAATATCCGGCAGAGCTTCCCTGTCAATCTTGCCATTCGGAGTCAAAGGAAACTCCTTTAAAATCAATACCCTACTTGGCACCATGTAAGATGCAAGAAAACGTTGACAATATCGAATAATCTCACTTTCAACTCCCTCTAAAGACTCAACATAAGCAACTATCTGCTCTATTGTACCAACACTTCGTACTACTACAGCAACTTGTCGTACCGTATCCATCCGCTTTATAACTTGCTCGACCTCTTCTAACTCTACTCTGTATCCTGACACTTTTACTTGCTGATCTGATCGACCATGAAACTTAATTTCATAGTTAGTACCTAACGAAGCCAGATCTCCCGTACGATACATTCGCTGACCAGTACATGGGTGAACAACGAACCTTTCCTCTGTTAATTCAGGATTATTAAGATAACCCGTTGCTAAACTAACTCCTGAGATCCAAAGTTCACCTATAGCCCCCTTAGGTACATTATTCATAGAATCGTCTAATATCAGAAGCTCTGTATTGTTAATTGGTGATCCCAATGAAACTTCGCTACCGCTACCAAGTTGCTTGTAAGATGACCATACAGTGGTCTCTGTCGGTCCGTACATATTAAAAAATTCACCCGCACTTTCACCTAAAGTGCAAGAAAGTGCTTCATCCATTGCTTCTCCACCACAAAGAATTGTCTGCTGAAGAGTTGGCTTCCAGTCCAAGCTAACTAGGGTCTTCCATATACTCGTAGTTGCCTGGCAATGAGAAACACTATGATTATTTAAGTAATATTTTAAAGCATTAGCATCCTTATTTTCTTCATCCATAGTTAAAATAACCTTAACTCCTTTAATCAAAGGTAAATATATTTCTAATGTTGATATGTCAAATGAAAATGACGTTAATGCTAGCCACACATCTTGCTCTCTTAACTTTAACAATTCATCCATTGCATCAATAAAGTTTGCAAACGCGTGGTGACTAATAATAACTCCCTTTGGATTACCCGTAGAGCCAGATGTATAAAGACAATACATCGCTGAAGTCATATCTATATCAACATCAGTGAGAAACTCTGTAGATGGAATATCACGTGGAATTGTGTACTTAAACTTACCCGGTTGATCTGAAACAACAAATTTAATATCACTATGTTCAATAATATAATTAATTCTTTCCTCAGGAAACATAGGATCTAATGGGATATAGCACACACCTACTGCTTGACAAGCTAGCATCCAAGCAACAGATTCGATACTACGAGATAAATAAATACCAATTTTCAATCCAGATTCAACACCGAGTTGCTGAATATACGCCGCCCGGCTGTCGGTTATATGAAGTAGCTCACTATACGTACAATCTTTTTGACCACAGCTTATCGCTATAGAATTTGGTGTAAGTAACGCTTGTGACCGAAAGCGTTGGTAAATAGTAGAAGTGCTAACCATCACGTCCTTACCTTTTGTCCTATTAGCTTCGACAGGTAATTGACTGATTAATTTAGTATTTTCACATAAAATAACATCCAAAAAACCACAGAAGACATTTATCATACTTTCTACAAGCCATTGTGGAAAAACACTCTTTTTGAATTCCCATAACATATGAACAGGATCATCTTCCCCTACTTGATCTTTTCGTGGAATTACCACGACTGATAAGTCAAATTTTGCAGCATTGCTATCTATAGCTTCAAATACTTGAAAATTTTCAATACCGGGTAAATCCATTTTGGGCATTGGAGAATCATGAAATCCGAAAAACACTTGAAATAAAGGATTAACTCCAGGCTCACGTTCAGGGTTTAGCTGTTTTATCAAATATTCAAAAGGAAAAACCTGATTATTTTGTGCATCAAGAACTGTTTTTGACACCTGACTTAATAATTCAGAAATAGACATTTCACCGTACAGTTTTGAGCGCAAAACAACCGTATTTATCATCATGCCTATAATAGAGTCCGCATTCACCCATTGTCTATTGGCAAACGCAGAACCAATACAGATATCATTATCACCTGAAAATCGCTGAAGCATTAAATAATAGATGCTCAGCAATATACTAAATGGAGTTTCCTCCCTTTGTACAGCGAGCAATTCTATCGCTTCCCATTTCTTTCGCTCTAAATGAAAACGTAAAGTAGTACCTATATTTTTATCTATTGTTATCGTTGATAGTTTAGGAAGGTTTATTTTTAGTGCTGCCCCCGCTAAATTATTTGACCAATAAGTCAGATATTCATCAGCCGCTTGACTCCCCAACCATTGTTTTTGAGTAATACAATAATCACCGTATTGTCCTGGCATAGGCAACTCATCGGCAGTTTTCTCGCTATGCTGCTTGTAATAAAAACCAAACTCCTTGAGAAATAAATTGAACGACCAGCCGTCATGTACCAAGTGATGTTCAATATGAACTAGTACAGACTCTTGTTCGTTCATTTTGATTAAAGCCCATCGAACTAAAGGTAATTTCTCTAAATTAAAAGGTTCATTTAAATCTTCCTGTATCAAGCGTCCTAACTCTTTCGACTTCTCCGCCTCTGGGATTGTTGATATGTCAATTTGAATTAACTTGATTTCATAGCGTCGGAATACCCTTTGTACCCCACCACCACTTCCTTTGATAAAAGCCGTTCTAAAAATACCATTTCTATCAACCACTTTTTGTAACGCGCGTTCAACCGCAGTGGAATTTACTTGTCCAAATAACGATAACCTTGCTTTCGCATGATAGGCTTTATCATTAAGGTCCGTGTTAGCCAAATACCAAATGGACTTTTGTGATGATGAAAGCGGTAAATCTACATACTTAGCTTTTGAATCAATATTTTCATTAATGACAACTTGTTTCGAATCCGCATTTTTAATAGCACACCAAATTTTCGCCGGGCTTCTAAATTTATGCACAATAGAAAAATCAAGTAACAAAGAAAAGGTGCGATAGACTTCAGCAGAAATAGAGATCAAGGTTACCGAGTTGCCCCCCATTCCGAAAAAGTCTTCGTCCCAACCAATAGTAACTCCCATGTGTTGATTAAATATTCCGAGAAACGCTTGTTGCTGGCTTGACAAATCAGAATATCTTTCAGTCGATGACACTTCAGGGAAAGGAAGTTTTGACTCATCAACTTTTTGATTACTGGTTAATGGTAACTCCGACAGCCGTTGAATCGATGATGGAATCATATAGTATGGGAGTTTTGCTTGAAGCTTTTGTTTTATTGCACCTTGATCGAATGGATTCACACTTGAGTAAACCACATAAGCCAACAAAATATCTTGTGAACCTACCTTTTTACACAAGACGTAAGCTTGTTCTACTTCTTCTAAACCTAAGAGGTTTGCAAGAATGTCGCCTAACTCAATTCGAAAGCCATTCAGTTTAACTTGCTTATCCTTCCTTTCAATAAACTCGATATTACCTTGAGAATTAAAACGACAAATATCTCCTGTTGCATAAACATCAAATGGTTTTCCACCGTCGATATTTAATGTAAAAAAAGCTTCTTTTGTGAGATCGTCACGCTCATAATATCCTCTTGATACACCTATGCCTGCGACCACTAACTCTCCACTTTCTCCGTGTGGCAAAACGTGAATATGTCCATCAATATGGTTTTCATCTATAATATAGCATTCAATACCCTGCAAAGGCTGACCAATATCTGGCAGCGCTGTTATTCCAGGTTTAACAACAGAAGAAGAGACAATAACCGTGCATTCTGTAGGCCCATAAGCATTTTCAACTCTGGTATGCCATGATGATGGAGGCCTAATTGTTAAACGCTGACCAGCAGTTTGAAGAACTCCTAAGCTACTAGGTAAATTGACTCTTTCATCAGTCATCAGACTCTCAGCTAAGGGTGTAGGCAGCCAACTAAACGTTATTTCATTTTTATGATAAAAGTCAATCAGTCGCTCTTTATTCAACAAGACGTCCTTATCAACAATGTAAACCGACGCTCCTGATAATAAGGCAGGTAGCCACTCTAACATAGCAGCATCGAACGCGATATTAGCAACAAAGGTTACGCGAGAGCTATTGTCGATACCATAATGTTTTAAAAATGACTCAACAATAGGTTCCAATGACTCCCTCCCCACAACACATCCTTTGGGTTTACCGGTAGATCCAGAAGTATAAATAATGTAGGCTATATCATTTTTTTTAAACGAAAATTTATTAGCGTGCTCAATATTTTGCAACTTTTCGGTATTTAAAGTAACCACCTCTATATCTTTAGGTAACTCACAAAAATCAAGTCGAATAGCGTTTTTAACTTTTAAATCAGTAAAGATAAGTTGAATTCGTTCTATGGGCGTGTCATGGGATATTGGTATTATTCCGACGCCTAATTTCCAACACGCTAAAACCGATGTAATGTATTTGGCCGAGCGTTGTCCAATAATAGGTATAACCTTTGGCAAAGGTCTATGTTTGCTTTCAAAAACCTTTAAAATTTGGTGCGCATAATAATCAGATAGCTCATCCAACTCTTTGTAGGTCAAAAGTTCACTGCTCGTAACAATCGCTGTTTTATTTGAATAGGCTTTAAAAACTGAAAACTTATTAAACATATGCATTACTTAGTTAAACCTAATCAATATCGACTCACCAATCAAAGCAACGGCTTCTGGAAGTCGAAAGCTAATTTCAACGGTATTAGAACCCTGCTTCACAATAGGTGAAACGTAATCCAAAATTGCTCGCTGAGAATCAGGAAAGCCACTTAGTTCTACAGATTCAAGTTCAAGAAGTTTGACTCGACTCGCAGAGATAAATGCTTTTAAATACAGTGTATTGGGATTGTAAATAGCGACAATAGGATTACCCACCGTAATTCGCTGAAACAGGGCTGGATTTCTTTCGATTACGACACCGTCATATGGCGCTAAAATCGATTTCTTCGATAGAACATCTTCTAACTTTTCGATTTCCACCTTTAGACGTTCTATCTCACTTTGACTATTCAAAACGTCAACTTGTTTTTCAAATAGAAGGTAGTCTGAAATTGAATTGTTCTTCTTTAATTCAACATATCCCTCTGCAATAACGTTCTGTTTTTTTAACTTTAGAGTTAAAAATTCTTTTTGATGACGATAATTTACCAGCAACCTCTCTTCATAAGCACTGTCAACTTTAAATAAGGTATCACCTTTTTTGAACTGAGTGCCTACATCTAAAATAGACTCAACTATACCTTTAACCTCGCTGGCAATGACGACTTGGCTTTTTGAATAGATAACGGCAGCCACTTCATAACCGTCTCTATCATTTCCAGAAACGAGTCCACTAAATAAAAAAAGCGAAAATACCAATAGATATCGATTCATAATGCTACACCCTCATCCAAAATATTTTTATTTATATTGTTTTCTTTAGTTAACTTTCTTTCAGTTAAGCCTATCGTAGTTATAGCCGATGGAATGACGATAAAAACAGTCATTAGATTAACAATTATACCACCGACAATCACCGCAGCTATACCTTGATAGATAACAGAGGCTTCCGAGGGAACAAGTAGCAACGGCAATATACCTAGCACCGTAGTTATCGAACTGATCACAACAGCTCGATAGCGCTCAGTGCACCCCTCAATAAGCGCTTTTGATATAGACTTTCCACCTTTAGAATATTTTTGGTTGATAAGATCAGCTAATAAAATAGCATTATTAGCAACAATCCCAAGCATAACCATGAAACCAATTATAGTTAATACATTAAAGTCAACCGCAGAGATTAAACTTAGTAAATGAAACCCGATTAAACCGCCAAACAAAGAGGTTGGTAGTGATAGCAACACACAGATACTTAGTCTAAATGACTTTAGAACTAAAGTTACGATAAGTAAAAAGGCTAACATGACAAAAACTAGCATCAACATTAAAAAACTTTTGGCCTTACTTAAACTTGCCGCGCTACCTTCAAGAGTCACAAATCCCTTTTCACCTAGAAGCTTTTTTAGCTCGGGGATAACCAAAACTTTCAGTTCATCTACCACATCAGATACTGAGGTTTCTTTATTGGTAATTTGTAAATTAATAGACACTACAGTCATACCATTCATGCGAATTAATGATGGGGGTTCTTGACTTTTAACCACCTCCATTAAATCGCCAACGTACATTTTTTGTCCACTCAAAGAGACATAAGGTATGGATAGCAGATCACTGGTTGGATTCTTCATCGAAATAAACACATTGAGTGGCTCTCCATTATCTGACCACTTACCAATGAAGTCCGAAACCCCCGTAGCTTTAATCAAATTTTTCAACGCTTCATCTGGCACACCCGACATGCGAACATTTTTTTCCCGTGGTATGAATTCTATAAATTCTCGGGTAGTGTCTATATTAGGTTGGAACCGAACTGAAACGTCTTTCAGAGCCGACTCAATAATATTTCTTATTGCTGTTGCTTGACTACTTACCCAATACTTATCTGAAACGGATAAATTCAATTGAATACGATTACCTGACTCAACTCCACCCAATAACTCTCCTTGCATGACAATAACTCGCTTTCCTGGAAAAGTTGCTTTTAACGATTCCTTTAAAAAGTTTATCACTTCTTGCGTCTTTGAGTTATCGCCGAGTCTAACGGCCCCCGTTGCAAAGTTATTCCATGCTAAAGCATAAGTATTGTTTATCGGAGTTAATGTTGGTGTTTTCTCTAGTTCTAATGATAATGGGGTTAATACCTCTCGCTCAATTTTATTTATAGTGTTCTGGCCAGATAAAGGAATATACACGTCGACTGCGTCACGCTTAACCGAGGGTAAATAGTCAATAGGAGGAAGCATTGTAACAATGCCAACAAGACTACCTAAGATTAAAACAGAAATGATTATAAGACTATTGGCTTTAGAATTAAAGCGAACTAATAAACTCATCAAGATTTTAGGAAAAAGCGCTTCTGAATTTGAATTCCCTTTTACCATAAACCGGCTAACAAAATGAGGAGTAATTAACAATGTAAATGCAAAAGAAAAAATTAGGCCAGAAACAATAGCAATACTTAATCCTGAAAATAATTCCCCCTCACCTCCTTGACTAAATATCACGGGAATAAATATAACAACTGTGGTAAATAACGAGGCTGAAAGCGCAGGTATGAGTTTTTTAATGACCTGCCACACTTCAGACGGGGTAGATTTTTTATTTTTAGGAATTTTATCAATGTATTCTATTAGGATAAGTACCCCATCGACAAACATACCTATGGAAAAAGTTATTCCTGCCAGCGAGATCACATTGATTGACGTACCGGTTAAATATAACAGAACAAAGACACAGCTCATCGATAAAACAGTAACGAGCACGGATAAAATAGTTGGTTGAATACTCCTAAAAAACCAAAAAGAAACGATTAGTGATAATAATAGGCCACTGAGTAAGGAGCCTGCGATCCAGATGATTGAACGCTTAATGAAGATGGAAGTATCGAAAGACAGATTGACTTTTAAACCAGCGGATGAAAACGCAGACTGATTGTCAGAAATCATATTATCAACAGCAGTTTGAACCTCTACTAAGTTAGCACTAGATTTGCGTAATACTCGCATTGCAATGGCATCAACTCCATTAAATCGAGCTACTGCTGTTTTAATTACAGGCGCAATCGTAACTTCAGAAATATCTGAAAGAATGACTGCTATGTTATCAACATAAAGCAAAGGAATATTTTTAATGTCGACAAGAGAGCGATTTCGCTTAAACTGAGCTGTTATAATTTTTTCATTTTCATAAATTTTAGTAACAGGTTGAACCAAAATACCTTTGATTGCTCTTCTTACCTGCTCAAAACTTAAATTAAGTTGATACAGTTTGACCATGTCTATTTTTATAATGACACTTGAATCTAAGTTTGGATTTAACTCTACACGGTCAATACCTCTTAACGCGCCCAATCGGTATGCGGAAAAATCGTTGAGAAATCGAGTTTGTTTTTCATTAAATGCTCCAGATGAAGAGGTAATAAAGTAGCTTCCAACAACTCTATTAGATACGTTACGTCCACCTTGATGAAAGCTAATTGGCTTTATATTGAGGGGTAATGCTCTAGCTCTAGATAATATCTGATCTAGCTCAACTTCAACTTGATTAAGATCAGTACCAAAGTCAAACTCAATTGAAAAATTGGCTTTTTCAGCTTCAGTAATGACAAGTAATTGTTTAAAGTGCGATAGTTTACCAATTATAGCGCTTTCATAAGGTTTAACGACATCAGACACTAGGTAGTCTTCTGTAGCACCCGGCCAAACAACTGAAAAACTGATTTTAGGCGGTTCAACATCTGGCAACAGTTGAACTTTATTTTGATATAAGCTCAATAAACCCGATACTAGAATTACCCCACAAAGAGATAGTAACAAACTGTTTGAAATAATTTTCATTAAATATTCTATTGTTATCCATTTTTTAGAATACAGTAACATAATAGTAAGTTTTTACAAAAAAATTATATCTTTCAACTGGATATACCACGGAAATATCATTGTAAATTCAATAATTATAGTAGTTATGATCAAATTAATGCTTAATTCAGGCTTGGTTTTCTGTAAGCGTATGGCTAACGGCACCTGCTGTTAGCGTTTGATCTCAGCTATGTTTATCTCCACACTTAATTTAGGAGATAAACATGAGAATTACGAGTAGCCAAGAACAATGGCAAACCATCATTGACTATTGCCAACAACAGCCGTTATCAACATCGAGCTTTTATTCGGTTAAAAAGAAATTTGGTTTGACGTCCGGAAACTTTGTTCGCGCCAAAATAACCCAACAAGTGGAACTCATTGAAGCGCAATATTCAATAACACTAACCATTGGTAAAGCTAACGTCAACTTGCCAAGTACAACTTCCGCCACCTATTTAAGCCAATTGTTACGAGCATTAGTTTTATGAAGATGTTTGTTGACCCTTAGAGGTTTTTCTTCATCGGGATTTTGTTGATTTTCGTAAAGCAATAAATGGCCTTGCAGCACTTTTTAAAGATGAACTAAACCGTGATGCCTATACGGGCGCTCTATTCGTTTTTTGCAATAAAGCGAGAGATAAACTGAAAATACTGTACTGGGACAAAACAGGTTTTGCGCTTTGGCAAAAGCGTTTAGAAAAACAAAAGTTCAAATGGCCGATCAAGATCAACGAAACTGAATTTTCATTAACAGCTGAGCAACTCAGCTGGTTATTATTAGGATATGATGTTCTTGGTCACCAAGAATTACATTATCAGACGATGATCTAATTGATCCGTATTTAGCTTTTTCTCGCAGTCAACGAGCATTGACACAAGCCCTTGTCGTCATTCCTGTCAAAAGCAGTATTGGGTTAAATACTTTGTTAAAATCAGCGGATGAAATTTAATGCGAATTCACTCCCTAATGACCCAGAACAACTTAAGCAGATGCTGCTTGAGTTGCAGCAACGTATGGAAAGCGAATTAGCAGAAAAAAACGTTGCTTATCAACTATTGCTTGAGCGTTACAACCTCAAGCTTGCTAACGAATACGGTAAAAAGTCAGAGAAAATGCCTGGTGCTGATGAAGTATTCAATGAAGCAGAATTAGTACTTGATGAACACGACAAAAATATTCTGACCGATCCCCTTTCTAACTCGACAACAAAAACGATGCCAAAGCGCAAACCATTACCAGCAGAGTTGCCGCGTAAAGAGGTGATTGTAGATATAGATGAAAGTGACAAAGTCTGTGATTGCTGCAAAAGCCCCTTGCATAAGATGGGAGAAAGTAGCAGTGAATCCTTAGAGTTTGTCCCCGCTCACATCAAAGTCATTAAGACCAGACGTCCCAAATAAACTTGCCGCTAATGTGAGCATAATGGGATTGAAAGTGTGGTAAAGACCGCCTTGATGCCAGCAACACCGATACCAAAGAGTATCGCGACAGCTAGCTTACTCAGCCAAATCATCTCGTGTAAATACCAGTTTGGCTTACCGTTATACCGCCAAGAAACGATATTTAGTAATATTAGTATCGAATTGAGTCGTCAAACGATGTCGAGTTGGATGCTGCGCAGTGCTCAATTACTTGAGCCATTGTATAATCACTTGAAAGAGAGTTTATTGGCAGAGCCTGCCATTCATGCAGATGAAACACCCTTGAAAGTCATCAAGGCAGAAACAGCGACCAGTTATATGTGGGTTTATTGCAGCGGCAGTGATAGGCTAAGTGAAAAAATCAATATTGTTTTATACGATTATCACAATGCGCGATTGACTTTCTTGATGGCTACCAAGGTTACATGCATGTTGATGGCTACCAAGGTTACATGCATGTTGATGGCTATAAAGCTTATGGTCTAACAGAGGCCAAATTAGTCGCCTGTCTTGCGCATATTCGTCGTAAGTTTGTTGATGCAAAAAAGATACAAACCATATCGAGGACGGGTAAAGTTGATGTGGCCTTAAACTTAATCGGTAAGCTCTATGGGTTAGAGCAGCGCATTAAAGAAAAGTCGATAGAAGATAAGTTCAACATCCGACAGTCACACGCTAAGCCAATTATAAAAGAACTCCATCACTGGCTGATAAAGCATAAAGGTAAAATTCCGCCTAAAAACAAACTTGGCGAGGCAATAAGCTACAGTTTAAATCAGTTTGATAAATTCCAACGCTACCTTGAAGATGGCAGATTATCCGTCATCCAATATCTTCGGGTTTCTATGCGTCCATGTCCTTTATCTATTTCTTCGAAATAATCATGACTGACATACTTGAAATTATGCGTTTCGGCTTCCTGAAAGAAATACTTAACATCCTCAAAAAGTGTTTTTTGATTTCCTTTGACGGCTATTGCGTAATCTGCACCAACTGAGATAACTTTCTTCGTGATATTCTTCTGACAACCCATCGCATCAATAGTGATTATGCAGCCTTTTATATCTAATAAACCTAACAAGGCTGGAATAGCGGTGATTGATAATATCAATTAACGGATGTTCTATTTTACTGAGTTGACGTCTATCGGTGATTGATTAAAAGTGAGCTTGCATTGAATGTGGCATGTTGTTCTTAAAATGGGTTACCGTTTTACTATTTGATCATACTTTGATGAATTTTAAAAACTTTTCATGATCTTGCCCTGTCAAATACCTGCAATGGCGCTCATGCGAGTGCTATTATCTATAGCCTAGTGGAAACCGCTAAGGTCAATGGCTTAGTCGTACATGACTATATATCACAGTGCTTGCAACATATTGCAGAGCAACCAAACAACCTTGAACAACTGTTACCATGGAATATTGAGCGCGGCTAGCCCACTATCAAATTTATGACTAATAACACTTGGTGTTATTGATGGCAGCATAAAAAACAATTATCCCGCTATTACTATTACATATAACAGTGTGATTACGACTGTATATGCCATTGGTTCTTCTTCTAACATGTTTAACCTCTTACTTTTACAGTTGTATATTCATCTTTAACTTTGACAGGTAGTCATAATTTTTGGCTGTTTAATAACAGCCAAAAAATTATGGTTTGTTATTTAAACAAATGCGAAAATGAATATAAGAATTTAACAACCATTTTTGAAAGTTTTTTAAGGGTAATATCAAACTTTAGTTAATATGTTTTTATAATTTATCTAATAAAAAGATATCAAAAAAGATGTTTTTAGCTCTAAAGACTTTAGTATTGCTTTCAATGGGTGACCGTCTTTGCCTGTGTGTTCGTGCTTAGATGTTTTTTTCATGCCGAATGTGTTTTTAATGCAAAGATCAATAAAGCAAGATGACCAGCCAGCGCTCTTTGCATCAATGTATCAACGAGCTTGGCCTTTAGCATTGGTCTTCCATCGTTGTAATCATTTTGATAGTGTCCCTGTAACGTATTTTGCTTACAGAGCGTGAAAAACTTGATAAAACAGGCAGTTCACTCTTAGCAGCATTACTTTTTGAAAGCCTATCATGCGTCTTAACAGCCTCTTTATACTTATCTTGAAGATGAAGAGTTGCCATGGTCGCAATTTGATCCCACGTACTGCCGATCATTGCTCCATTTCGAACGACATCCCTAATTTCATCTGTTGGTTCAAACTTTGGCCTTGCCATTTGTAAAATCCTTTTTATATAGCGTCTAAACGACTACGCTGCTAAGTCCAAGTAATTAATTTGAGCCTTAATGTCCTTTTTGGCCTGCTTATGCTTTTCTTTTGCTGTTTTCCGTTTGGCTAACTTTTGCAACTTATTAGCTTTTTTATATTGCTTATCAAGCTCTGTATCAAAATCTGGATGAATAGGATTGTCAGAAAAATCCTTTTCGTAATATTCAACCAATCCTTTTAAGAAATTAGCTAAATCAATATCACTACCGGAGCGCTCGAATGAACGAATAATTTTACCTTCAGTTACGTTACATGTTCTGTGAACTGCACCGCGACAATGACCCTTTTTATGATCATGCTCCAAATGTACGCTCTTGGGCTTTATCTCAATCGGGTCACCACAAATAGCACATAGGCCGCTTTGACGAACAAGTAAAATATTCCTGAATGCTGCTATATCTTCTACATTACCTTTTAGTTGAACTTGGCTCATTATTAGTCCTTTAATAATTATTTCTTCTATCTATTATTACATTGGAACTTATTATTAAATGCAATAGTAATACATTTAAAGTCAAGGTAAATCAATATAAGTTAAAGAGTTGAATAGGATTTATTGGAGATTTAGCTTGAGTGTAACACTTTGTGCAAATCTATATAAAGAGAACTTAAATTCTAAACTGTTACACTTTTTGATTTTTACCATGCTTCGCATGAATTTATACCAGTATTGTTTTAGTTCCTCTCTCTTTTTTTAATTATCAATACCCCTTATTTAGCTACACTTACATTAGTAATCACTCTTAAATCAAAGAAAAGGCAAACCAAAATAGAAAAATATCTGGCCCCTACTTCTGGCGAAGCCAAGAAAAAACAAAACAATCATTTCTTGATGAATATATTTAAAATTAATTTCAACCTATTAATAACTGACTCTATTGTATTTATTTAATCATTATATCGAACTGCGCATAATTACATGAAATTGTATTTGTTGTTGATACATATTATTGCTAAAATTAATGCAGAAGTTAGAAAAACGGTGCAGAACGCACTTAATAAAAAGCGTCCATGACCAGATGCTTATAAAACTAAAATTTACGGACTATAATATGAAAACTTTAATACTTAGCAGTAATCCTGCACCCATCTCAAAAATCGAAGACGCAACATTCATTCAAACAGCTAGACTGCGCGATACACTATTAATTGCAGCAGATGACAGCTCAAGCTCAGATATCATCATTGAAGCCGGTAAAAACGCATACAGCAACGCTAAGATAGCTTGTCAGTACAAAATCAAATTCTTTATCAATGGCACAACTCACACTACTTCAACAATGAAGTTTTTTGAAAAATCATTATTCCTATTCGAATTAGCTGAAAATGCTTCTGACTGCGACACAGCTAAAGAGTATTTAATTAATAGCTTATTATCAGCAGTTCCTTCAGAAGTAAGAGAAGAGCAAGCATACGAGCTTATTAAACATGCTTCTAATAATAAACTTAAAACTGACACTTTATCTAAATTCAAAAAAGCACTTCAAGATGAGAAAGATGCAGTTAAAGCAACAATTACAATAAGCGAAAACAATTCAAATGTTACTTTCGTAGACGTACCTTATGGTGATAAACTAGCTAATCATATTGTTAATCAACACAACTCTACTGACTCTTTAAATATAATAAATGGCTTCATGGCCGGTGGTAAATCAACAACTTTAGTAAAAGCATTCAACAAATTCTGTGAGCAAGGCAACACACCAATTACAACTGGTTGTTCAAGAGCTCTTATGTCTTCATTATTACCAAAAAATGACCCACGACTATACACTGAAGCAATGAAAACATCTGAAATTCAAAAAGGATTACTTGGTGTTGTTAATACCATTTTAATGACAGATAGATTCTCAAGAGAACGAGCTTTATCTGAAGTTCTAATGATTGATGAAATTGAAGAAGTACTTAATCACATGTCAGGAGCTGCTGTTGGTGAAGGCAAGTTAGATGATATGACTCACATCTATAGCAGATTCGAAGAGCAATTCAAAAAGAGCAAAACAGTTATTGTAGCCGATGCACTTACCTCAGAATTCACACTAGATTACTTAGTTAAACTAGCAAAAGAATCTGGTAAAAAAGTTTTCGCTTATGGACAAAAAGCAGCAAAGAAAAAGCCTGTTGTAAAAGTAATGACTGAAGAAATGAATATCACTGCTGCGAGAAAAAACCTGATGGATAATAAAAAAGTTGCTGTATTTTGCGATGGCTCACACAACGGTAAAAGATCATCATTTAATGCTTTATATAACTCAATCAATCCAACAAATGGTTTTTCAGTTAAGGTTGATGCTGCATTTATGCAAAGCAAAAGTACTGCTAAAAGACTTTCAGATGCTGATGCACTAGCTGATGACATGGTTGCTATTTTTTACAATACTGCTGCAAAGTGTGGACTTTCAATTCAAAATGGCGAGTATAAAAATACGCATGTTTTTGCAAATTACACAGCAGCACCGAATGAAATAATTCAAGCACCTGGTAGACCTCGTGATACTGAAAATATTTTTCTAAGCTTTGGCAGAATCAATCATAAACTTCCGCCTCAAACTGACTGGGCTATTCTTAGCAACATAATGAATAAAGAATGCACTCCTGAAGATTTCACCAAGGAAAAACAGGACAATCTTTTTGAAAACGAAATGGTAAAAACAGTGCTTGCACGTATTGAATACAAAAACAAAATGAAAAAAAATTACAAAAATAAAGTGCTAATGATGCATGAGATTTTAGGATATGAAATTGAATACGTAACTAGTGATGAAGTTAATGAAAATAAGGGTATGGTAAATAAAAGAAATGGCTCAAAGGTTGAAAAGGCACTACGAACAAAAGGAGTAATTTCAGCAAATAAAATAAGCAAGGATGATGCTAGAGAGTTAAGAAAATGTGGTGACTTTAACTCGCAAGCAAGAAAAAACGAGCTTGAAAGCTATAATTTAAGAAGTTTTTATATAGCTACTGAAGTAACTGAAGGCTTAATGAAGTTTGATAACGCTGGTAGGGGTAGAAAAGCAATTACTAACATGATGATTGCTCGCGGAACTATCGAAGGCATAACCATTAACAGTCAAATTAAACAAAAGATGGTTGATAAATTCTTTGAAACAACTGGCTTAAACCCTTTTACTTTTGGAACTTACAGTAAATCTAATGCTAATAGATTCCAGTACTTTTTGAATACAGGAGAAATTAATATTGGCGAAAGAACAGTTACTGCAAAAGAAGCATTTGCTATAGCGTTTCCTGAATCAAACATTACATCGGGAGCTATGGACACAATAAGATCGGTTTTAATAAAGTCATTTATGTTTAATAAAACACTTATTGTTAAAACAGATCGTGCTGGCAATGCTAACAAAGATTGGAACTATGTAGCACTAAATAATATTGAAGCAGAGACTCGTTATAAAGCAATTAATCCTAAACGAATTGATATAAAGACTAGTTATGAAGATGCAAAAACTGATTATGAAAAAACAGTTACTGATGAGAAAGCTGATGCGTTAGATATTTCAATCAAAAAACCAAAAAAATCTATTCAGCTTGAAATTACAATTGATGAGATAATTAGTGCAGATGATTTAATTAAGTTTTCAGAAGATATTGCAGCGTAAAAAAAGGAAAAGGCAGGCGACCAAACCTGCCTCAATAAGACAACGGACTATGAAATTGCCTTACCCTTTAATTATAGCATTTTCAATAGAGCACGTGTAGTAAATAAGCGCATTAATTAGTTAAAAACACCACTTATTACGCTTATTTTTTATTAAACTAAAAAGGCAATCCACAAATCTCTTTGCTTAGTTCATAAGACTGTACAATTTCCAAAATCGGATAATTGGTCTTGCTCTGAAAAAGATATCGCTTGGTTTCAAATTCTAACTTTTTATACTCTTTATCTTTATCCGCATTTTTTCTATTTCCGCCAAAATTATATGCATAAGAAACCGAAGAAACCATGGAAAGGATTGAGTCGGTGACTAATCCATCGCTGTTTATATATAAAACATTTCGCAAAGTATCTTCATAACTATTTCCAGTCATTCCAAGCCAAATTGACATAGGCACAGTGTTGAAAGCACTACTACCTGTTTCATTGGTATTCTTTATATTTTCAAGCGTGTAGAAATCCATTAAATAGCCAAGTTCGCAGAAAAGGTAATTGAATATTTCTTGTTGAGACTTTCCTTTTCTTATTGCCCAGATTGTATAAACCATTGCTTTTGCGCCATTAATTCCATCTTCACTATTGTGTGTAGGTCTAGCTGAAGCTTCTGCATAATCAAGAAGCAACGATAAAGGCAGGTCTAAATAACCAATGGGAGCTGCTCTTGATGCTGCAAGATTACCATCAGAATTTCCCACATAATTAATGTCTTGTTCCATAATCCATGACGCAGTGCCAAATCCATATGCAACATCGGGAAAGCGATTAAACCACTTTAAATAAGATTCAGCATAGCTCAAGTCGTTACCGACTAACACATCACACACACTCGCTATAGCAACGCTCTCATCTGTGATGTGTGAGCTTGGTGTAACCATCGGCAAGTTAAAAGAACTAATCGACTGATCTTCGTAAATACTGCCGATGAAGTCACCCATAACACTACAAATCATACTTTCTCCCAAAAAATCTACTAAACAATTGAGCTCAATTTATTCTTTTATTTAAGGCTAGCGAAGCCATTCATCAATGACCATGCCAAACAAACCAGCCATTAAAATATACAGAATTACAGCTATGTCATTGACTAATAAAAATGAAAACATATCTCCGACAAAATTTGGAAACCAGCTGAATACGTCCTGCACAAAATCTTGCATTGCTGATCTTTGGCTACGCTTACGCGTCAAAAGCCACATTAACCAGCCGAAAAGAGGTCCCACAAAATACATACACTTCTCCCGTAAAATTGAAATCAAAAAATGTAAATTATCGTGCTAGTAAAGAGTGGTAGTTACCTTTATATTCTTGAAGTGTTAAAGGCATATTTTTATCAAAAGCATATTCAAAAACCTCAGATGACACCATTGGTGAAACATCCAATGCGTTATCTGATCCGCCTGTATATGTTCTAATGTCCATTAACATGTTTTTCATTGAAGATGCTGAAGCCTTATTTTTTTCAAGGTAACTATAAGCTAATGCATATTGGTCGTATCTCTTAGCACTCGAATCAAAAATAGAATTTTCATCGCTATGTCTAACTACATCAGGAGTATTATATCCCTCTGTTTTGCTTGCAACCGATTGACCCGCTAAATATGTTGCTTGACCCTCAAGAAACCAATTATCCATCATTGATCCTGCATCGAAAACTGGGGCTGCAAAATTATGTTGAATAGTGTGAATTAGCTCATGCAATACAACCTTGTTCTCATCTTCATCTTCTGTGCGACTAGATTTTGCAGGTAAGTTCATTCCAAGCACATTTCCCTCTCCACCAACTGTGTATCTATTTGACAAGCAAACAAAAACCTTTCTTGGTGCTTTTATGCTTCCAAAGCCTAGAGCTTCTTGCTTAAGTTCTTCATCAGATAATTCTACAAGCAATGTTTTTTTGTAGATATCAATAGTTTCTACTGTGAAAATATACTTCTCACTAGTACTTAAACTATTCCAGTAAGCTCTGATATGCTTATATCTACCTCGCTCATTACTATCCCAGTCACTTGGCGTAACAAAAGGAAGATTTAAATTGAACTCACCGAGATTTAATGGCTTTTCTCTATCATTAAGATACACATCATCAGAGAAAAACCTGATAACTCTGTTTGCGACACTTGCTGTATAATAAGGTCTTGCATTATAAAAATCTTCTTTAGAGAATCCCATTTTGCTTAATGCTGTACCAAAGTTATTCTCAACAAGTGTTGCAGCATACTTATAATCTGTTTCAGGATAATCATTACTCCCAAAAACCATTACGTTTTCAGATTCAAAATAATAAGAATTTTTAATTGAACAGTCATTTCCATCAGGCGCATAGAATTCAGTGTCAGCAGAGTTTTTAAAATTACCTGCCACATATTTGATTTCAGAGCCACTGCTTCCATTTCCGCCGTTACTTGAGCTAGAATCAGAATCAGAACCACTGCACGCTGTAAGAAAGAATGATAATGAGATAACAAAAAGAGATAATTTAGTCATTTAGAACTCCAACTGATTTTTGCAAAGTCACACGCTTTATAAACTGTAACTTTAAATGTGATATCTTGATGATTAAAATGTTTTGCTTTAACTTTTTCTCCCGTTTTTTTATCGTGTGTTGTTATGTGCCACACTGCTGGTAAACCCTTGATATTTATATAGCCCAGTGAGCATTCATCGTAATCGTGAAGAGGATTTTTAAAGCTATTTTGAATGAATAACTTCAGCTTCATCTCGTTTATTCGATTTTTAAAAGCAGCTTGCAGTCTTTCATCTATAACGAACTGTAAACCCGCTTTTGCTAGCTTATAAGAGCGCTCTGGTGTGTCACGTAGATGAAGCGACTTGATAACACCAGAATTTACATATGCTTCAATCTCGCAATGTCTGCTTTTATATATCAAGTACAATTACTCCATCGTCCAACCATTCCATCATTTTTTCATCAGAGAATTGTTGCTCGTTGAACTCTGAAAGTAACGTAAAACTAAAAAACTGAAAGCTTTCTCTATTTTCATTTTGCGTATCTGTAAATCTAAACACATTTAAACGAATCTCAATTTCTTCAAAAGTAAATACAGCTACGCTTTCATTGTTTAGTGCTAATTTACTGACAACTTTATAAAACTCATTCTCATCTTTGTTTTTTAGGAATGCGTTTAACTTGCCAATATAATTTAGATTGATTACCTCATTTTCTACCAACAAATCACGAGTCATTTTATTGTTAAGCATCTTCAAAAGCTTAACTTGTCGAGCATGATTGTTTTTATAAAAATCAGACATGCTGACTCCAAAATTTCTCTGCATCTTCTAGCGACATAACTGGCGTAAGACCGATAGCTTTAAACGCCTTACAATGCTGAGTTTTGTGATCAAATGGTGCTTAAAAATACGGCTGAACAAGATCAGACGGAGCGCGATATCGATAGCATAAGCTTTTAACTGGGCAATCTGTTGCTTTGCACATAGAAAAATCAGGCATACTTCTACCTCTAAAATTAATTAATGAATTAAAAATATGTTGGTTATTTGGGGTTAGAAGTCTTCGTCAGCTAAAGCGTCAACTGTTGCTGTTATTAGCTCTTGCAGAGTGTAGTACTTGTACTCTTCAAATTTTGCGATGTATTCAGTTTCTTGCAAAAAACCGATTAGAATTCCTGATGGTGTTTCTTTGAAAAATACTTGCATATTTTCATAGTCGAAAAAACCGGCAGATCTGGTCATGATAAGGTCTTTTTCTCGCACAATTTCATATTCTGCGACAGCTTTAAGTACTTTTTTGAGCTCAGTTAGACTCTTTGTATCGATTATATGTTTAGCTAATAAACAACAAAAAACAATGTTAAATGTTTCATCAAGCTCGATAAGTTTTGGAAGTGGAAGTGTTAATTTTTTGCGTTGTTCTTTGGATTTTGAAAATGGGTTTTGGTACTTGGCTGGTGTGTTGTCTGTGTTTTGTTTAATTTCATCTTGCATTAAAACTCCCTCATCAAAAACAGGATCACACTATACCATAAATGTCAACACTTGTCAATCAGAGTTTTTCTTTGGTGAATTTTAGACATAAAAAAACCACTCAATTTCTTAAGTGGTTTAATTAAAATGGTACCGGATCCCGGACTCGAACCGGGACACCTTGCGGCGGGGGATTTTGACGTTACTCTAATCACTTTCGTGGTAGTCGGACTATATCATCACCTCGATTCTTTGAGGGCTGGACGCTGTTTCACTAAGCAACTAATCTTAGCTAATTCCTGTTATTAAGCATATCGCTATGCTCAGGTAGTCTCTGAACCTTCGTGCTCGGCACGCTTGGCTGCTGATTGTCTACATCATTACATGTTTAGATTTCCCAGCAATTCATCCAGTTTTTCTATCCACTGATTACTCAGTAGTGGGACTCATATATTTTTTCAGTATCTTTCGATCTTCAGACGCTTTCCAAAATCCCCTGCGTCTACCAATTCCGCCAATCCGGCAAAAACTTAAACCTTGTGAGGTTTTGTAAAAATACTTCTAAATACTCTTATAAAACATTACAATTTATTAGTAGTTGCTTATTATACATTATTATACAATTAGCAACAGTTAATATTTTACCTAAAAAACCTTTTAAATCAAACGGTTAACATGTAGGTACACTGGCTTTTGAATCCCCCATGTATACCAATTTCATCACGCTGGCATTTCTCTTACTATAACTTCAAGTCATGTATAACATTCTCGAAGAGGCAGGCATTATACGAAATATAATCCTGTTGGCAATAGT
>Ga0070748_1000238_pt1 | contig 28160 bp, 31 predicted proteins | sample VirMetDEL_Nov_12_FD_77015 | JGI IMG/M metagenome (GOLD analysis project Ga0070748, IMG submission 77015) | Aqueous microbial communities from the Delaware River and Bay under freshwater to marine salinity gradient to study organic matter... | ecosystem: Environmental > Aquatic > Marine > Coastal... | reverse complement strand
GTCAATTTATCTATTGTATCTGCGTCAACCCATTCGGCGAATACAGTGTCTTTTCCAAAGACATGTGTCATCGTTACAGTGGGTGGGACAAATTAATTGCATGGCAGCCCACCAGCGGAGTAATCCTGAACCTTAAAAATGCGTTGGAAGTCATGTCGCGGGAGATATCTTGGAGAGAAAACCTAGAAATGGAAAATATCAAGGGGCTCGTGGAAATACCCACGGGTTTCATGAAAGAGAAAGGAACAACATGACAACACTCACAGTCAAGCTTACATCTATCGCAGTCGCCTTGACCAACACCCCCACAGGTCTAACCAAGGTGTTCACCGGTATTGGTGACGATGGGAATGTGTACTATTATGAACAAAAATCCAGTCTACAGGATAATCCAGCCATTGGGACATGGCGAAGATTACCACCGATACTCACGTCAAAAGTGTATAATACCGATGGTTTTACTAACAACGTATCCGACGAACTAATTAAGGAGGTCACCCCGTGAAGTCACCAGTCTACACATTTACCGCCGCAGGGGTTAAAGTTATCCCTCTGGACGTTAACCGTCCACAATTTTCAATGTCACTACAAACTGCGGTTAGCGGAGTAGCCAATTACTCCGTGTATCAAACTGCGTTTAATGTGTTTACTTATATAAACCAAGATCAAGCTGCGGCAGATGATATCTGGTTACCTGTTCCAGAAATGTCAGGAATCACCAATAGTCAGGACTTCAGTTTATCAGAAACCACTTGTGCGTTAAAAGTGGTTATTAACTCTATCGATGTAGGCAGCAATGTCCGCATGACTGTGACCCAACAAGGTCTACAATAGGATTGGCCGTTGTGGCCTTTCTTTTTAATCTCAAAAGCAGACTATCCTGCTTTGTTTCATAGGAAATAACATGCAAAAATCATTCTTTATTATTGACGTAGAAACCACAGGCATCGACCCCCATTTTGGTGCCTTACTTAGTGTTGGCGTAATCGCCTTAGATGAACGTTTTAACGTAATCGACGCAATGGAAGTGGATATTAATGTCCCCGAGTCAACTTTAGCAGGGCTATGTGATAAATTCGTTACGGATATGCACCACAAGAGCGGGTTATGGGAAAGATGCACCGAGAGCATCCTATCATTAGACGCAGCCCAGTTAATGATTGAGGAGTTCATTAAATCACATGCACCTAAAGGGCGTCGGTACTTAATTAATAACTCGGTTTACTTTGATCAACATTGGCTGTCGGTTCACATGCCAAAAGTTGTGAGTCTATTATACCGTCGTTTAATTGACGTATCCACTATCCACATCATGCTGCAGATCTTCCAACCAGAATTAGCGAAGCGAGTGGAGGACAATAAAACCTTTGGTCATACAGCGGTCGCGGACTGCATGGAAACACTGAGTGAATTTAGATTTTATATTAAAACATTCTTTAAGAAAGATTGAAAATGAGCGGTAAAAAATACTACCATCTATCGTGTGAAATAACTCTCGATAATGTGCGCAAAATGAGCTGCACATCTATCTTGGTTACGGATCAGCCAACCAGCGAAACAGGGCTAGCTACGTGGTTAATGAAGAAGTATGAGGAACATGGCTACGACTCATCAATAACAAACATTCAAGCTATTGAGATAAGCGAAGAGCAAGGAGAGATCATTAGAACTAGGAGAGGAGTATGCCCGAGTGAATTGTAAAAACTGTTTCTACGGTATGCTAAACGAGCTAAGTGATTTAGTGTGTACTAACAGCGCAAGTGATAAATGCGCCGACTTTGTTTATGAAACGGACACCTGTGATTTTTTTTGTAGAGGATAAATAAAAATGTATTATTTATGTGCCCCTGCTGGGGTTTTAGACACCACTAGTATAACCGAGATTATGTCAGCGGAACGACGTATAGCCGAGTTATACAAAGTCATTAATGACGACATGCAGCGGCTGTTCGCGACGCGGTTAAGTGATGAACCAACCGCTCGCTTAATTATGTTGGATATTAGTTTAAAATTAGTTGAACTATTATTCTACTTGAGCTTTGTGGGCTCGGTTCACCGAGTTGACATGACGGCTAACTCCGTGGCGTTTAATGCGTTAAGGGGTAGCAAAAGAAAGGGTAAGTTAGATTTGTTTGGAGTAGAAACCATTGTGGATTTATCTTTGAACGTAGATAAAGCCGCATATCATTTCAAATCGACATCTCGGTTAAACCGAGATGTCGATTTGGTTATTAGTGCGCTGGCGAGTTATAGCGGTGATCCCGTAGGTCGGTGGCAGAAGTTTTGTGCAGACAAGGCTAAATAATAAATACGCCGAAGTGTAAAGGCGACGGCGTATTTAGGTGGTATTGAAAGGTAAGTTCAATTCAATATCATAACATAAGAGGTAAAACCATGTCAAACATTAAACTTAAAACCAAACCTTTAGTCGATTACCCAATGGATTACACTGTTAGCTCAGACGGAACCATTCGATCTATCTATACAGGCCGAACCCTTAAAGTTCAAGTTGGTAAACAAAACCAACTCAAAATATCTACAACTAGAGATAACAAGCCAGTACGACTTCTCGTAGCCTGCGAAGTTCTCAAAGCTTTTGTGAGGCTACCAGAACGGGGGGAAGTGGTTATCTATATTGATGGAGACTTCACCAACTGCACACTCGACAACCTCCGATGGGGGACGCGCAGTGAGAAGTGGCATTTAACAATTAACGATAAAATTAAAGGAGTATAATTATGTCCTCAACAGAAGATGTGATTCACTGCGTTAGATCAACGCAGAAAATTAAAGTACTTAAGAGGCTTGTTAGAAGTCAAAAAAGAATGATTAGATGCTTAGTTTCTCAGCAAGCTTCGCATAACCTCCTTGAATGCATAAGGGTTAGACGGTTGGAAGGGCAGCTAAAGGAGGCTCAGCAAGCACTTAACCTAAAACAGCCAGGTACAGAGCCATCCCCGTGGCCATTCATCATCATTGGTTCAATTGGCGTTTTACTTTTATTGTGTTTTGCAATGTATAGAGCAGGGGTATAATCATGGAATTTGAAAAAGTATTCAAAATTGGTATGGTTTGGATGTTAATAATGTTATGGACTTGTATACTCCTTATGGTAGCAGGAGGTTGCGGGTTGAGGGGGTTATATATAATCTTCGGGTGGGTAGTGATTGCGGAAGTAGCCATATCGGCTCTGTTGCTGACCTGGTTAGTTATCTATGAAGTGTGTTTTGAAGGAGTGGACAATGGCAACAAATAAAAAACCAAGAAAAAAATACTGTGCACGTATCGGACGCAACAAAGTTAAACGTATTGAATTTTGGAGTAACTTAGTTTTACTGGCAGAGCTTCAAAAGAAGGCGATCGATAACACGTTTACACTAGAGTCTGCGATTGAGTATTTACCACTGATTCACCGGTTAACCTTTAGTTATGAGATCATGCATGAGGACGCTGACTTAAGTAATATTCGAGTCGCATGTGAAAAAGTTCTGGATAACCAAATCCTACCAATGTGTCACAGGGATGTGACAACCCAGATGTGGCGAACTGTTAACAATATACCATCAAACACCCCAATCAGGATTAGGTATATTCAACGTGGTTTAATCACTACGTTTCTAACTGAGTGGGCGAAGACACTGCAGACAATGACTACGCGAGATAAGTACGCGGAGGTAACCTTAGAGACCGCCATTCGCCATAACTTATACTGCAAATTGTTAACTAAGAGCTGCATATGGAACTTCATTGATCATAAAGGCCGCGCTGAAGTTATGGAAGAAGCCCGCATGAAGCTGTCAGAGAAAGATATTATCCGAACCCTACTCAAGAAAGGTAAGGTCTTTATCGGACAATCTGGCGACTTGGAATATGTTTCACCAGATGAGATTTATCAAATCCCACCTGTTTTAAAAGAGGTTACTTCATCCCCGCTTTCTTAGTTCTCGCAAAAGAACGATTCTTACTTGGAGACACCATCCTTAGATTACTCGGGTGGTTACCTCCCCCCTTCACAATCGGCTTCTTATGATCCACATCTTTCTTGTCACCAACCTTCGCTTTCCCTGCCTTAATCATTGCATACCGAGCCCGTCCTCTGGCAGCTCGGTTTGCCTTCTGTTCAGGGCTGCTATTGTAGCTCTTTTCTTTACTATAATCTCTAGCCATACTTACCTCCTATTTAATTCTGATGCTGCCGCAGTCGTGCCAACCACAGCTTTATTACTAAGTGTACGTTGTTTACTTAGTTCACTAAGTTTATTTAGTTCACCTGCTGACGAAAACGCCCGTTGGATCTTCTGAGCCGTTTGACTCATCCCTTGCTTACCCATTTTGCTTATCCCTAAACCATAAGCCATGTTTTCCAACATGCTATGCGTACCCATCAACGACCCAAGCATTGTACCATATGTCCCCGCCTTACCTGCTTTTTTCAATAGAGACATTTTATCCCCAGCAGATGTAGCCGCGATCGCTGCAGAGGTCATGGCTTGAATTTTCTGGTCAAGATCATTATGGGTTAGATTACTTGCAGAGATGTAAGACTTACCTACTCCAGTCACCGGTTCAACTTCTTTTGCTTTAGTAATAATGTCTTCCGCAGATTGTTTCGGTGAACGGGCACTATCAGACTTCTGTATGTCGGTGATTAAATTTCCTAGCTTAGCTTTAACTTCAGCACCTACTTTCCGCATATCTCGACCTTCTGAGAAAAACAATGGATCTTTGAATGCCAACCCGTCAGCCGGATTCCCCATAGCCATCATTGGAGTAACGGCTTTAGGTTGACTCATCCAAGAGTTTAGCTTGGCTTTAATTACATTTTCACTACCGCCTTCGCTAAGGATTTTCTGTTTGGCATTGTAGTAGCCGCCTTTAGCTGAGTCCATCATCCAATCATGTACGTCTTTTAACGGGTTCTTGCCATCTTGACCTTTGTAACTTTGCAATCCACGCAGCATCCCCTCGAGGTCAGTGTTTGATGGCATCCCTGCACCAGCTTGACCGGTAAGAATTTTACCCATGTCTGCATGTGTGCGAATTTCACCCTTATCGTTAAACAAGACTCTAGCCAAGTTTGGATGAGCTCGCATAGTTGACATAAGCCCATCTGAGGCATCTGCTGCCTTAAATATCTTTGTCATCGCAGGTGTCCCAAATTGCGCCTCAGTACCTTGCAAATAATCTGGCTTAGTCATAGCTGCCAATGACCCCAGCTTAGATCTTTGAATCATCCCTGCTTGGGATAAACCCTGAATAGATTTACTCTTCACGACATCAAACTTCTCCAATAAAGATTTATCAACTGAGTTTGATGGGCTGAGTGTTTCAGCTAAGTGTTCAAGGTAAGTTTTGCCGGTATTACGTACAGGTGTCATTAGTTTATCGCCTACAGCCATGCCTAACTCAGACGCTTCTTGAGTCTTAGCTTGACCCGCCGCCCATTTCTGAAAGTTCTCTTTGCTGCTAAGAATTGTCTCTGGGGAGTTATGAGCTATAACGGCGTTCTCCGTCATTTCATGTTTAGACTTTGTCTTAACCACGTCGCGGTATGATGTCTCACCAGACTTCGATGCCGAATAAACTTTGGCCATTTGCGATGCCAAATCCTGCGCCTCCACTGGTGTCATTTTCCCGTATGATTGCATAACTTGTGAACCGAGTCCTGAGATTGTCTTTTGCAACAAACCATTAAAGTTATCCGCTTGATCTTGGTGTAACTTGGCAGCCGTACCATTGCCGTTGTCACGGTTCAACGTCGCCATTGACTGATGGTTATCCCTCATCCCCTTAATGGAGTCGATAATATTCTCACGAGTGGTTACAATCTTATGCCCACCGCCTAATCCCATCTCACCCAAGACAGAGTCATTAGCTAGATTATTTTCCATCTCGGTGTTTTTGGCAATACGTGCTGCTGATTTAGTTGTAGCTAATACCGGCCCGGAGCTGCCCGGCGCTGGCGCCTCATTGGTGGCTATGTCTGCTGCCTTAACCATTTGCCCAAACTTACCAATTAGATCATCGACATGATCCTGCGGCATAATCCGAGGGTCAAGCATACCTTTATCAGCTAAACCATACAAAATCCCACCAACCTTCCGCTGCGCAGACTGTTCTTGAATCTGGCCTTCATGTAAACTAGTACCAAATGACTTATTGGGCGTGCCATCAGGATTTATCGCGGGTATCTTAGTTGCAGCGACGTCGGCCTGCAACCGAGTTAAGTCAACTGGTAAATCGGGAGAAGATGAACTACTCACTGTCGCGAGGTGGTCATCCAATTGGTTAGCAAGCACACTATGGTTATGCTCCTGCAGTAACTTATTAAAATCAGCGTTGGCTTCGTTTGATGGAAAACTAAGCTCACTAATCTGCTTAGATAGAGCATGTGAGTCATCAACCAACTCACCATCAGCCAATGCCTTGTTCACCCCATCCAGCGTTCCATTCTTCTTTAACCAAGCCAGCGCTGACGTAGCCTTAGCCTCGTCACCATAAGCATGAGATATTTGGTCCACATAAGCCTGATCGGGTTCCTGTCCCAATGAGTATGCTTTGCGCGCTTCTGCCAACGGGTTGGCAGTCTCCTCCAATAATCGACTACTATTTATACGGTCAGCAAATTCCTTCATCACACCAGGCCCGGTATTTCCTTCTTGGAAGTTCCTTATCATTGCCTGTACCCCTTCGTGCATGTCCGCTACAGCTGGGTTACTAGTTGAACCATCCGGGTTGACTGTGTACTTAGACTGAAGGTAGTCACCAAGTTTCTGGAGTTTAACCGTGTCATCTTTAGTGATTGGAGTTGTTTGGGTTGATAGATTTTGAACAAACCGCTCCACGTTCTTGGTGGTCTCTTGTCTCATGCTATCTAGTTTTGATTGGGTTCCGCCCATCGCAGTAGACGGTCCAACCATGTGCTCAGTGTTAAACAACTCATCGGGTTTAATGTTTCTAGCCTCATGGGTACCTCCAAATGCGTTGGAGATATCTTGTTCTTGTTTTGCGTAATTGGTTTTTTGTCCAAGTAAATCGCCATAACTTAGATTCATTTGTTCTAACTTGTTAGCTAAGCTAGCTTTGTTCATGAAGTATTTTACACCACTCGCTGCGCCTGCCATGATTCCCCCAGTAACCAATCCTCCGATGCCGCGCATGGCAGAGTTAATGGCATAATTCTCGGCATCCTGTTCGTTATTAATAATCACTTTACCATTTTCATCCTCGTGAACAGGGAAGCTAGGCTGGACGATGGTTTTATTTAACATATAGTCACTACCTACACCGGCTACTCCCATCGTGGCCAGCGCTGGTGTCATCTTGGTAACGTTCTTCATTGTTTCCAAAGCTAACTTAGGGGTGCTTAAACTAAGCCCTGCTTTGGCTGCTGCAGCATCGGCCCCTAAAGCAGCTCCGCGAACTAAGCCACCAATCCCACCGGCCATCATTAACCCACTGGGTGACATGATGAAACCGGTTACAGGGTCGATCGACTGGGAAGCTTGAGCTGCTTGGTCTACGCCAGATTTAATCGCGATGGATCCGACGTCCTTTAATGCTTGGCTATCAACAATTTTGCCCGCTATGGATGCCCCCATGCCAATATCTTTTTTTATACTACCCTTTAGATTGTCGATCGCGCCGCCAATATATTTCAATAGCGGGTTGGCATTCTCAGGGACTAATTGGTCGCCTGCTCCCGGCGCGGCGTGCAATAAGGCTTGGCTCATTATATTAGTTATACCTTCCAAGTTTGGGTTAGGCGATGTTCTACCTTTCGTCGATAATTGCTGCGGCTGGCCGGAATCGGCAGATTCACTGCTTGCTGGAGTTGGTTGTTGTGTAGAGCCTGGCGCTTCGCCAATGGTTCCACCGCTTAATCCACTAGCTAAATTCAACCCTGCTTTTGGCTGAGAAGTTGACTGAGCTGAAGTGGTTTGAGGAGTCGAACCAGCAGCAGCGCCAATAGTCCCACCGCTTAAATCATTTATAAAGTTTATCTTAGACATTATTTAATCCTTATCGAGAGGCTGGGTAATTCCCAAATAGTTTACCCATCTTGTCATTTGGTTGGCCTGCTGTAACAGATGTTTTTGCTGGTGGCATAGTTATCTCAGCTGGTAATCCATTGTTTGTTCTTGCAGCAGCCAAGGCAGCCTTGCCCTCAGGGGTTGCTAAGTAACGTTTGATCTCAGCCTGAGACGCAATATTACCTGATTTAACCTCTGATGCGATTGAATCTTTTAGAGTACTCCAGCTTCCATTGGCTAAACCAGGGCCATCTTTCATTAGTGATGACATTGGCTGTAACAGCATCCTGCCGTCTGGCATCTTAAACATAACCAAGCTACTTAATGCCGAGTTAGGTCCACTAACCGGTTTGCCATCCATACCAACCCCATTGTTCGTTGCTAACTTCCCAAATGTCCCCGACACTTGCTGTTGGATCTTATTCACAATCGCAGCGGTCGGAGCAGTGTTAGCATTTTGGTTTTGACCTTTGAGCGAGTCCGTATAATCACGAACCAACCCAGCCGCCATTTGGTTGTAAGCCTCTTGGCTTTTTGCTTGGTTTGCTGTGTTCACTGCGCTGGTGAGGGCTGTATTATTCATGGTTAAATTACCCTCTTTGTCTATGTAGATTGCCTTAGCAGCCGCCTCAGGGCTTAACCCCGCTGTTTGAAGTTGACCTTGAATAGCGTTAAACGTCCCTGCATCCACCTTAGTTCCTAAGCGCCCGGCGATGCCAGAGCCAAATACTTTATCCAGAGCTTGACTCGCAACACCGGTCAGCGGGCTGTTGGTAACCATGCCAGGGGTTAAGCCGGATAAGCTGTCCACTGCTGCATTTAAACCGTTAATGTTCGCAATCGTATCAGGTAGCTTAGTTGAGTGGTTCGCTGCTGCCACTAGGTTAGGAGCCTCAGATGCAATGGTTACGCCTGGTGAAGCTGGTACGCCATATGGATTACTCACATTGCCTCCGCCGTAAACACCTTTCGGCAGTAGTGCTTTAGCCAATGATTGGTCAGCCCCATACCCAAATTGCTTAGATGCCTCTAGTCCAGCCTGACGGATTGCTTCTTGCTGTTCTGGCAACGCAGCGTTTGCTGTGTTAGCAGCGGCTCCAGCTATTGTTGCTTGATTATTTAACCCAAGCTGCTGCATATATGGGTACAGTTTCATTAATTCTGGGCTTGCTGCTATTTGAGCCAAGGGCGAGTTCGACACCCGATTAGACTGGTCTAACTGGTCAAGTGATAGTGCCGCCATCGTGCCAGCCCCTTTAGCCTTTCGATCAGCCAATGACTGTGCCGCTAAGGCTTGCTGAGTTAACCCAGCCATCGCATTAGGACGCGTACCCATACGCCCATTTGTTTCTGGGTTCATTGGGTTAAATAAGGTCTCCATGAACGCAGCCTGTTGTGGGTCGTAACCAAATGCTTTACCCGGAGCAGCTTGCTGAGCGGCAGCTTGCTGAGCGTACGCTGTAGAGTTATTCCATAGATTCCGCTGGTTGGGCAATGCCGCCAAGTTTAACAAGGCTTGCTTAGCCGCTCCCGATGATACACCAGTAAGATCCTGAGATCTGGCGATGGTTTGAGCTTCGAGTATATCCATGAGTGAAGGTTGTTTATCAGCCATTGTCATATCCTTAGTATTGAGCGTAATCTGACACTTGAGCGCCAGAAGTGTTTTTGTTCATCGGTAATTGAGCCATGCCGCCAGCAAATTGACCAAAGGTTTGGCCAGGCATTGCTGACGCTGCCGTTCCGGCATTGTAAGCTGAATTAGCAGCGTTGGTTAATCCACTTGCTGCACCTGACATAACGTTGGCACCTTGTACTCCTATGCCCATTGAACCGAGATAATTTTGCTGAGCTTGGTTATAACCAGTATTCAATAAGTTAGCCTGTTGATTCATCGTATTAAATTGTTGGTCACGTTGCGCTTGCTGCATCGCCATGTCCCCGCGGCCAGAATTAAACTGGCCTGATTGACCAAGTTGACCTTGTAATGACGGGGCTGTCATTTGGTTAAAATTACGGGTCGCCATCTCAGCCGCGTTCTGTGCTACATCCTGAGTATATGGATTGAAGAATTGATTTTGGAACGTGTCGGTGTTGTACTGAGAAGCGTCATGTCCATATTGAGCCGCTGCGCCTTGTAGGCCTGCTGCCGCATTATTCATCTGCCCAGCTTGGTTATATAAACCCGGAGCCATGTTGTTCATAGCTGAGGCGTTATTCATCGCGCCACCCATCGCATTAGCGCCAGTGGCAGCCATGTTTTTGCTATATTCAGCCATTGCTGGATCAATAGTTTGAGATTGGTTAGTGGTTACATTAGTGGGGACAACAGTTGTTCCGCCAGAGCTCCCGCCGCCGCCTTTGCCCCCCATCAATCCACCCATTAGTCGGCTATGGTTCATTCTCATTTTAACACCTTCCCTGCTTGACCCCAGCCAGGCATATTGGCTACAGCATTGTTATACATACTATTCCCTACTTGTTGGCGGCGTTGATCCATCATGTTGGCAACACCACCCATGTTTTTGTTGTACTGCAGTTCTTTCATTAACGCAACCAAGATTGGCACACTTGCTTGCACACCACCCTCAACATCGGACAGGTTGTTATTTTCTTTGCCGGTTAGAATATCCTTCCATTTACCAAGAGTCGACTGTTCTGGTTGGGCAGTGTATGGAGCTAAGACCTGTTTAGCCAAGTCATCTCGTCCAGCCATTTTAAGCATCAACGCTTGTTGCATGGTTTCTTGAGGTATATTGGCTGCACTTAGTTGTTGCTGTACCGCAGCCGCTGGGTTAGTTACCGCCGTAGATGCTGCTGTAGTAGGACTAACCTGAGGTTGTCCAGCTGACATCAGGCCCGCTGTAGCTCCTGTCGGTTGCTGCATCATGGGTTGTTGAGTTACCTGAGGCTGCAGCGCATAATTTGGGTTATTCACTTGCTGCATCATTTGCTGTTGTTGTAATGCCGCCTGCTGTAGAGACGCAGGGTCGGTACCATATAAATTATTAGGGGCTGACTGCACTGGTGAGCCTTGTCCCCAAAGACTACTGAAGTCCATGTTATCTCCTTCTGTCGGTTGTAAATGCTGTGATAAATGGTTTACCTACGAAGAAGTCTCCATCTATTACATCAGAGGTTATTTTTAATTGCATAATACCACCCTGCTCGTTAAACGTATTTATCTTCGAGTCCAAAACCAAATCACTGGTGATTATATCATCCGAGTGGGGGTATTGTCGAGAGATAATATTAACCGTTTGTTCTCCTTTGATAAACCCATCCCATTCAATCCTATCTAGCTTGGTGGTCATTGTACTACCCTGCAGGTGCTGCCCACCAGCGTCAGGACTACCAGATGTAAAAGCGAAATTACCAGTAGTAAAGGAGGACCGGATTGAATCAACACCGTTGGTTGACACTGAGTTTAACCCATCTTCATGCACCCACACCGCCTTTAGGTCTGCCGTAGTGACGGTGTTGTAAATAACCCCATCATCCCCGGCAGCGATTGAGCCAACCGTAGTTCGGATATCTTGCCCCGCCAAGATCGGCTTATTAAACGAAGTATCGTAAGTCCCCGCTGTTCGGTCTAAAGGAGTGTCGTACCAAGTTTGCTCTTTAATGTTGTAAATGATAGCATGATTACATTCAGTTGAGCTACCCATTGGGAAGCACCACCATATCTCATGGTAGCGAGGCACTTTAAAAGCGTATACTTTCCCCCTTTGGCTTGCGTTAGCGTTGTCAAAAAACCAATTCAGGTTAACGTTGTTATCTAATTCAGACACGGCTTGACCATTTGAACTGTAGAATCTTTCTGTTCCCACCCAATAAAATATCCCATTGTGCTCTACTACTGCGTTGGCGGCAAGCAAAGTTGTTGCAGTATCCAATATGGAGAAGTTAAATATGGCAGGAGCGCCCACGAATGTGGCGATCAAAACTGTATTTGATGTCCAGAATGCAGTTGACAACGCTACGCCACTACGTATAGGTAATCCCTTTATGATTTTATAGTTATCGATATTTACGTCATTGGCTAACTGAGGATTGTAGTTATAGTATTGGTTACCCATGTTAAACCACCAATCAGGGGAATTAGCTGTGCAGTTACGAATGACTCCATTATTCCCATAAGCAAAAAGGAACGGGCCAGTGGTGATAGACCCACCGGACACCCATACATCAGACGTAGACACAATTGCGTTTGGATCGACTGGCAATGGCTTAAGGTATTGGTTCGGACTCGGTATCGTTCCATCGATTGGTTCGGACGTAATCGGGTACATCATAGGTGAGAACACATATTTAGATGAAACGCGTTTATCGATCTCGGATGGTACAGTAGCTAAGTTTGGATCGGCTACATAGTTGGCGATGGTATCAAAGTTTAACATGGTACTTAGTTTACCAAAGTACACGTAACCATTGGTCCCATCATTTGGGTTCTGTAAAGTTGATTCTGCATGGATAACCAAGCCAAGCGATGATAGCTCTGATATATTTTGAGATGAGGGGGAGTCAGTTCCTGACCCTCCAGATGTCGTGCCAAATATCGAGATCGACCAATTATACTCGCCGGGCTTGAATGCTGTGGGCTGTAGCTCCCCACCGGTTGGAGGAGGCGCTGAATACCGCTGCAGTCTAACCGGATACATGATAACATTCCCTGCGAACCCATCATCAGACAACCCAATCCATACACCTGAAGGGGTTAATACCTCAGACGGATCAACGTCATTAAGGCTAGAGAACGACCCTGCGACATCGGTGCAGACCACCATAATGTATTTGGTGTTGTAGGGGTATATTTTGATAGCTCTAACATCGCCAGTTAGAGCTATGTTGGACTTGTTTGCCGCTAAGGGTAACCCGTCAGTAGTTAAGTATGTGCCATTTGGTGTTAGGCCAACCCCCGCAATCTGGCGACATCCACCAATCTTTTTCGCCCGACCATGTAGCCAGCGCACATTCTCTCCATCGGTATAACCAGGGGAGGAAACGGGCGTCCAGTCGCGCCAAATCCCGGGTTTCTGATTTAAGCTATATACAATATCTTGATTCGGCATAGTGTTCTCGTGGTAAAATTTGAGTTGTTTAAAGGAATAATTATGGATACCTCTCTCACACCTCAAAGAATTGAATTAACTGTAGATAACGTCATCTCGATGGCCTCCATGATGGTAGGCATTAAAGATGGCGGGATAACTCCTGCTATTATACAATATAGTAAGCTCAAACTTCAGACTATCCTTGCGGGTATGCTAAATAAAGGTCTGCCATTATGGGCTGTAAAGCGTACCGTTATAGGGTTGAACAAAGATCAAATTGAATACCCTTTGTCAAATACTGTGTACAATATTCTTAACGCCCAATGGAGGATGACAAATGTTATTGAGTATGTAGCCACCGGTGGCGTTGATCCTGAGTTTCTGATGCAGCGTCAAGATTACTATGCTTACGCCGAAACCACAGACTATTTTAAACTATTATTCTTGGGACAAGCAGCATACTCACTGGGCACTTTGGGTTTATTTTTCTTTGGCGAACAAACCGTAACGCTGACCATTGAGGGCACTATTGACTATGGTTTAACATGGGAACTAATTGAACATGTACCAACCACCACATACTCTGATGGAGCTTGGGTGTGGCTAGAATATAATAAACCTCAGTTATACAACGGTGTCCGCATATCTATCCCTGAAGGTGAAACCCTTCGACTTCGCCACGCTTATCCAGCTAATTTAACTAATTGCACTGAGTTGCCAATGTCTCAAATGAATCGTGATGACTACAGTGCGTACCCGATGAAATACCAATATCAGCAACCTTTGTTATACTATTTCAATAAACAAAAGAACCCGCTGTTTACACTCTGGGGCAAACCAATCAACTATTACGATTGGCAGTGCGTCCTACGGGTTGAGAATCAAATGGCGGCTCCTGACATACTATCAGGTAGAATCGATGTGCCTATCTGGGCGCAGGACGTCGTGGTAAAACTCCTTGCCGTTGAGCTGTGTTATCTAATGCCGGGTGCGACAAAAGAAATGATACCGTCGCTGAAGGAAGAGGCTCGCCAAGCTCAAATGGAGGCCCAGTGTGCCAATACCGATCGCGCGCCAGTTAATGTTTATACTAAAATTAGAGGATACACAAGATGAATGGAATGATTGTAGATAGTATTAAACGACACTTGGATAAAGAGATTGAGGAGTACACTAAGTTAGCTACGCAGGCGCCAGCTGTAACCCTTGAACGTCACCATTACGTAATTGGGAGGTTAACTGCTCTCACAGAAACACGTAGTAAACTTAGTTTGATTATTCGATCTGTTAGCAATGGGGGAGAGGACGAATGACTGTATCAAGGGGATTCGCATCAGGTAACGGAGCTATCGCTGTATGTGACCGCTGCAAACAAAAGTATAGATATAACGACTTGGTTAAGGATCTAGCTATGCCGGGTCTATGGGTATGCAAGACCTGTCAAGATGGTCCTAACCCATGGGTGAATTGGAAACCAAGATTGGTCCCAATTGTCCTTGATCATCCCCGCCCTGACCAAATCGTCCCAATGTCATACCTCAAAATTGTAGACGGCAAACCAAGATTGTTCGTGGTAAAAGATGACGGCAAAGCAGCGCTTATCCAAACGCAGGACGGGCAGTTAGATATGGAAGACTATCAAGCTAGGTATAAGGCTGAGCAGCAAGCCATCAACCAATATATCCCCCCTCATCTGCGTTATAGAGGTAATGGTTTGCCGCCTGACGGGTTGCCTCATGGGTTCCCAGACAATGACAATATAGAGAAGGACCAAGAGTAAAAAAGCCCCTTAGTGGGGCTTTTTACATATATCTTCATCGCGCCACCAAGGGCAACAAAGTTAACTTCGTCACCCAAGCGCCAGCGCCTCCTACGTTCTTAATATCTAATTGTTGACACTCCTGATGGTATCACGGGTTGGAACAATCTATTTACCCTTCCGGTTGATGTAACCTGTACAGCTACCGCCCCCGACTGGTTATTGATGGTTATTGATTGGCTATCAGCACCTTCGCCAAACTTCAGTGTGACAATTGCAAAAGGTGACTTCGCAACACACTGCAGGAAATAAATCTTAGGTAATGGGTTTGGCGCATAGAATGTAAAGACCCCTACCGATGGTATCACTTGATCCTGATCTGTAAACGATATACTAATTCCATCCAATATATCCGGTGATAAAACTTGCTCCGATGCCACCTCGTCTTCATAAGTGGTAAATGAATTAAAGGACGGGTTGGTAATACTTACTAGTGAGTGATTGTCTGAATTAGTGAAAGTTGCTATCCCGAAAGGATTAGTTAACACGGTCTTGAAACTGCCTGATAAAAAGTATCTAGAGCCGTCCCACCGATAGGTGTTGTAAGACCCATCCCCAGAATTAACTACTGATATTGTAGGGATTCCCCCAGCACTATATTGAACCAGCGCTGTCGGAAAAGCACCAGTTGGAACAGGGTCACCCAACGCTACGGCTGTCGTACCATTCCATTTGAACGTACTCAAGTTTGAGCTACCCATGTTCACTAAGCCCAAATAAGTTTCGCCACTAATATTATAACTAACCAAGTCACTTGGGTTAGTCCCACCAGTAGAAATAGGTGTACCTGTTGGAACGAAGTTTGCCTTGGCGTAGCTGAAGGTTTCTATCATCGAATCAAGGGCGCTAGACGCATAAACGTAAGTTGTATCAGTGGTGGGATAATAATATACTGCAATTCCAGTTAACCCTGTTTGAGTAGCAGACGCGGCCCCCACAGTGGCAAAGGCTGCACCAGTCCAATAGTACGTGCTAATGTCATTAGAGGTGTAGTTTGACACACTAATGTAAATCACACCTGCTATTTGATACCCTACTAATTGCTGGGGGCTTGTTCCGGTCGCCAAGTTAGATCCTACAGGAGAGAACGTTACCCCATTCCACCTATAAGTTCCCATCGTGTTTGCAGTTGTATTGGTGACGCTCAGGTATACATCTGCACCAATCTTGTAACTAATAATCCACGATGGTCCAGCATCGGTAGACACATTGCTGACAAATGCAGGGGCCCCGTTGACCCACTTGTAAGTGTTAATTGTATTTGATGTTTTACATACAGCGCTCAAATACATTATTCCGTTGATCTGGTAACTCGTAATTCCAGAGGGGAGGGCGTCAGTGGCTATATCCCCAATTTGGGACAAGGAGAGGTCGCTGTTAAAGGATAATGTTGTAAACGACTGCAGGCTGTCATAATTTGGGTACACTATATAAGGTACGTTATTGATGGGTATCCACGCTAGACAGCGGCTTAAGTCAGTTACAAGGATCGTATCTGCAACCAGTGACATGCTCCCGCCATCCCACTGATAGATTACATAGCGAAATCCATAGAGAAGGCCCACATAAATCGAATACCCAATAGTGAAACTATCTACTGACGCAAAGGAACCACCGGCGCCTATGTTTAGTGTGTTCACAATATCAAATGTGGACGTTGTTGCATTCCACTTTAGTGTGACCATCCCCGTCTGCGACCCCGTCGGAGTACTGACTCCTATACTGATGTAGGTTGTCCCAAACTGGTTGAAGCTGGTTATTCCGGATGGGTAAGAAGGGTAAAGACCACCGGTTAGCACGGTGGTGGTGCCTTCTGTAAATCCGTATCCATTCCAAGTATACACCGTAGTTGATTGATGGTCGTAACTAGTTATACTAACCCGCTGAACCCCACCCATTACATAACTAGTAAGGCTAGTTACTAAGGCTGAAGTGGTGATTGCTTGTATTGATACAAACAATCCTGTACTGTCATTCCAATATAGGACTAGCATCCTAGCTGTGTTAAAATCCGTTACGCAGATATGCGGGACTCCATTAATATAAAAACAGGTTGATTGATAAAATGACCACCCAGAGAATTGGGCTTGCCCGCCATAAACAAATGCACTCCCGTTCCAATTCGCAACAAAGATAGACCCCCCACCGCCGACATCGCGACCAACTACCCCCATTTTTACCGCACTACCTGATACTGAAAAAGTGAATAGCGTCTGCGCCTCGGATGGAGTTTGTATCGTCGACACGTTATTTACAAACGCAGTCCCGTCCCATCGGTAACTTATTAACTTGTAAGCTCCAGGTACGTCCCCGACTGATAGGATGCTCATGGCTGGGACATTCCCAATCATATAGGTAGTCAAGTCCTTTGTAATTGATAATGGTATGCTAACATCGGGTAATTTAGTTACCGTAGTGGGCAGCCATTGATACGTCGTTAACCGGTTCGTAGCCTGAGTTGTAATGCTTACATACGTACCACTACCTATTGCGTACCCTGTTATACTAGACGGTTGACCTGCCGTCGTAGAATTCAATATTGAGGTATAAGCTGATCCATTCCATTGATATGAGTTGATCTTATTTGACCCCCTGCTGACAACCGAAACCACCTGGCTGCCATTATACGTGTAAGTAGAAATCCCTACAGGATCCAGATCTGTAGCGATCTCACCAATTAAAGTTAGCGTAGCCCCATCACTACGGTAGGTGGCGAATTTAGCACTAGTCGAGTCAACCATGCTCACGTAGTTATCCACCCCAATAGGGTATGACAACATCATCCCAGGTCCTGCGCTTGTAACAGTGGTGCCAATGCTAAGCAATGTTGTGGCGCGCCAAACGTAGACTGATAAGCTGTTATCCGTTAAGCTAGTCACTGCTATGTAAGTCACTCCGCCAGCCACAAAACTAGTTATCGACTTGGGATTCCCCGTGGACGGCACCACGCTGCCTATACTCGCAAATGCCGTACCATTCCACGCATAAGTGACGATTGTGTCGTCACCTGAGTTTAGTATACTAATATATGGGATATTACCAACTCGAAAACTAGTCATATCTTGTGGATGGACCCCCGTGGCCACTGGTACCCCAACGGGTGCAAATGCTGCACCATTCCACACATAAGTGCTAAAGGTGTCGGAGTTATAATTTGTGATGCTGATATATTGTGGACCGCCAATAGGGGAAACCTTATATGTGGTTATACTGGAGGGGTTGCTCCCTGTCCCAACAGCGGCTCCTAAACTAACAAAGTTAACCCCGTTCCATGTGTAGGTATTGAATGAATCGCTACCATAGTTAAGCACTACAGCATAAACAGTACCATTAGTATTAAACGTGATTATGTTTTGAGGAGTGTTACCGGTATCTACTGGAGTGGGTATAACCTTCTGAGTTGGAGCAGACAGCAACACTAAGGCGCTTTGCAATAAATTCGATTGCTGACTGTAACGGTTTACTACTTCAAAGAACCTTTTGGGTTGTGAAGTAGGTGGTTGTGGCGACAGGCCTGTATACATAAGCGTGCAGGCATCCCCAGACTCCAGTACCAGCAGAGAGTCTCCTGTATCGAACTGCGTGTTGATAGAATTGGTGGAGATTGTCACGCTTCCTCGTGACCCATTTTTTAGATAAGCCCAGCACCCAATGCTTGAGTCTGGTGGCGTAACCAACTCCAGGTCTACTGACGCAGTGAAGAGAAAAAGTTTTCCTGAAATGAATTCTGTTACCCGAATGCCAGATGAAACATATTCAATCGAAGATACGTTGTCTAATTTACCATTATACGACTGTTCCAGTCCCCCACCAGCAATCTGCGACATTTGATTTAATGCCGGGATAAGAGGGAGGTTAACACTGGCGGCTAGGCTCCAGCAGTTAAGGCTGTCTAAAGGGTTTATGGATTTCAATTGGATACACACAGCGGTATTAGCAGCCAAGCTTATCAGTTCGACACCTGTGGTAAATAATGGAATCGTATTAGTGCCTTTATTAATTACCCACCATATGTTCCCCATCGACCCATTTGCGATGGCTGGGAGGTGGACATCCCCATCTCCATCCAAGAACACATAATCGGCGATTGGATATGAGCCATCTTCGTTAGCCCAGTTAAGATTAAGCACCGCGTCTACTGTATAAAGAACTGCCATTGTATTCTCCTTGGAATCTGAGCTAGTTGGCCACCGCCACAAGTCCAGCAGATGTGACTGTTAGGGCGATGAATGGATGAGTTGGAGAAAGAGTTACTTGCTTACCTTGTCCACCACCGGCGAACTTAATTGTAATTGTATAACTGCTGCCACGTAGGTTAGATGACAAAAAGTACACATGCGGGACTGGTTTAGGAATAGTAAAAATGAAGTCACCAGACGAGTCATTGACTGAGTCGACATCTTGAAATGATATACTGTCTTTCAAATAAACATAAGGCATCAACTGGATCGGTGAAGAGGGGGTGATTGGTGTGTTTACAACTGATTCAGTTAGGAGGTTACTATCAGGAGTGTCGTGGCTAAGTATGTAGTACATTGCCTTCGAGTTAAATTGAAGGTTTATCCCTGCGTAGATCAACACCAAGCTATCATCTGGCATCAAGATTACTGACTGGTTCACTAACGGGTCTATTTCCATTCCCGTAAAATCTAATGCGTACGCACCAGATAAAGGACACTTGACGGTTATCGCCTGAGGCGAACTGTTTTTCAGATTAAACGTCATACCTATCTGGTCTACTCCCGCAGCTGGCAGCAACCAATCTCCTCCTTGGTTTATTCCAATGAACGTATCGCCACTAACTAATGATGGTAACTGATATACCGAACTGGTATACTGTGGGGTATCCACCCAGATTACGTCGCCCTGCACATTAAGTAAAGTATTTGATGTGTTAGCTTTGAGTCCTGCTCCTGCAATTACTGACGGAGATACTGCATAGTTCACGGCAATATTAAGAGGCGCGTAATTGAACCCACTCAGCGTATTTGATACAACCCAGAACGTCCCAGCTGGGACGGATACTATACTTGATCCAGCAGCGGACGATAGGGTGAACGCAGTAGTGCCTTTGTTTGCTACAAACATAAGGGAGCCAAAGATAAAACTAAAAGGTAATACTACCTTTGGTTCACTAGTGAGAGAGTTACACTTGATGTACGCTACTGTCGTTAGCTGGTCAATAAACAATGAGTTATCTGTAGGAGATAACTCAAAATCCATCCCAGATGGGTTATAAGGAAGAGGGTTATTAGTTATCGAATCTTTCCATTGTGCCATTATTCTGTAGCTCCTTTAAGTGCGTAAGCCCAATCCACTACTCTATTACCATCTTCTTTAGATATTTCTGAGACTGATTGCTGCAATAAAGTTCCCCAGTATTGAATGTTCTCAGGGGTTCGCAGGAATAGGGCTGTCTCCAACATCGCAGAATATAAGATACATTGTGGTGAATATTGGGTCCACCAATTTTGCTGGTTTGCAGGGGATAAATATGGAGGGCGTTCATAATACCCTACCTCTAAATGGAGCTTGCCTATCAATGATGGATTAATATAGGTCACCTCCCAATTATAGAAATCATAGTCTCCATAGTACTTAGGTAGTTCAAGTGGTGAGTCTTGAATCGCCTCAGAATCATACTGCTTAATGAACTCATAACTTCTTTCTAACAAAGTTCTGGTCTCACCAGTAACGGTATTACTGACTCTAAATGATCGAGTACAGCGCCAGTTCTCTGGTTTATTGATTGTAGAAGTCACTTCGTTGGTACTTACATACTTAAGCTGCCCAAGGTTCTTAAATATCCCAGCTAATCTATTCTCAGCCATAGATATAAATTGGGGAATAAAGTCAGCGAAGTCAGCTTCATTTTTACGCTGATTGTAGGATACCAACGACTTTACTAGTGAGTCATATGTCATGCTATTTGGTTGCATAGTTTAACCTCTAAACATTTTTATCTCACGGAGACGACGAGGTAACAGTTTTTGGTCACCTTTGCCGGCAGTGATGTTAATAAACTGCATCATCGCTGCAACTATTTTTTCACGATTGCCACTAATGATTGTGGTCCGGGTGTTAGTGTATTTAGGCGAGTCAATATTATATTGGAATAAAAAATTAGCTAAGGCATCAAATTCATTCTGGTTAATAGGGTTATCCCATTTACAGTGAGTATTGATCCAATTTTCAACTACTGCTAAGTCTTTGGTTAATAACTCATCCACTTGCGCCATAGTTAACCTACCAGTTAAGAGGTGCCGCTCAGTAGGTTTAATTAGATGCCCAACCCCAATTGTGGGTAAACCCTTGGAGTCGTAGTAACAGGTATCTCTTACCCCCTCAGAGAGTTTCAAGGCTTCTTTGCCAACTTGGCTAACTTTCATCATTTAATCACCTCGAAATCAGCCATTAGCGCATCTTCACTATCATACTTAGTACCACGCGTAATCAGCTCATCAATATCATCATTGTGCCAGATTTTAGCTGTAGCTAGATTGCGTGGTACCGCGTGAATTTCACCGTTACGACGAATAATGCCGTGGATTAGTCCATCTTTTTTGATTAGATACTCGATTGTGGTTTGTTCGGGTTTAGTTTGTTTTTTAGCCATGATTAGTCCTTTTAGTTTCCAAATTCACAAGTTAATGTTACGCCACCACCTCGGCAATAATTTGCTGAGATAGCAGAATGATTATAATATCCAGCCGCACAACTACTGAGCGTTAGAGCTATTGTGTTTATTAATGCTAATGTTAGCAGACGCATTTGCACCTCCGTAATTAATATTCGTACCAGATTCTTTGCTGTAATCTGTGTGCGACTTGTTAGTGTCAATATTGAATGATTGAACACCTGAGCACGCTACCAATACTAAACAACCTAATAAACTAATTGCTTTTTTCATACTACACCTTTTTAAAATTAATTTTCTTTGTTTTTTTGCCCTAGCCATTTGCCAAAATCCTTTGCGCCGCGCATTAATAAATAAACAATTCCCCATGATCCAATGATATACAACCCCTCGCGAGATAAGTTGTTGTCACTTAACCATTTTAGAAACTCGTGAAGAATTGCTGCCATCTTTTAAGCCCTCCACAACAAAGCGCCAAAGGTATAAAAGAGTAATGCTTATATAGAACGCATAAGCTAATTGAGCTTGTCCATAGCCCTGTTTTAATTTAAACAAGGTATAGAACAACACAAATATATTAACACAATCAACAAACATCATAATCCTACGATGTGGCACGATTGATGCAATCACGCCAACTAAACTAACCACAATAGCCAATACTGCAAGTATAAACGTCATTAGCGAGCTACTCATGCAAAGCACTACAAGACCAGCAATAATGATAAAAGAGCACGTAATAAAACTCAATTCATAAATAAAATCTCTTTTACCCATTAATAAGTCTAAGAACGAACGCCAAAAGTCAAACAGTTTGAGTTTCATAAAATAACCCTTAAATAAAAATATTATAGCATAAAACCCCTTTCGGGGTTTTGCTTATATCTCAGTCACTAGAATACTGTTACCACCGCCCAGAGTGTTAGTTCCTGAGTTGTAACTTGAATTAAGTTGAATGGTTGCATTAGCTGTAACATTAGTCACTTGAGCTTGTACACTAGTTTGAACGTTACCTTGCAATCCTGGTGCTTGCGTGGTTGTCGCCACTGTGCAATTTGTTCCTGTAATTTGGTACAAGAACGTATTGCTCACGGCAAAAACGCTACCGCTCAAATAAGATACTTTCTCATAGGAGTTAAGCGAAGACACTCCAACTTTGAAATAACGATTGTTGCTACCAACGATGGATAGAGGCGCACCAGTTATGGTTATCGTCCCATCGAAATTAACCACATAAGAGTTGGGTATTATATCAGTGAACACAATAGACGTTGACGAATTAACTCCAGCTTGTAATTTCTGAGAGTTCAACCATACTGCTTTTGGTATATACGTTCCACCACTATAATTCCAGCGATAAGATGCATTGTACTGACGGCTTGCGCTTGTTGTGCTACCTGAGATAATTTTAAAATCGGCATACGGCATTAAATACGTAAACGCTGTCCCAAGTGTAGTTGTTGTATATGAGCTACCCCCATTATTAGAATAAGCCACCGCCGTACCATTTTGTGCATTCCAAACATATATCATGCCACTTGGTGATACACCTAACCTGATTGCTTGAGTGCTAGTTATTGTCGGATTAGTAACAGTTAACCAGCTGCTTTCGGTGCCGTAATAACCTTTATTGTAGATAACAATATTCCCAGCCCCAGTTGTATTAGATGATGCCCCAACTACCGCCGAAGATCCACCCACGTTACTAGTTCCCGTTGTTCCACCAAATTGCAAAGATAACAACCCGGTAACATTAAATCCATAATAAGACTTAATTTTTTGAAATATCAACAATCCTGATGATGTACAAATGTGGCAAATATTATTTACGGTGTCATTCACTGCAACCAACCACGCATTCTCACCATCGAGTGTTTGACATATCCCGCTGATAGAATATACTGGAGTCCCAGTTGTTCCAGTTGTTGGTAAAATTGCGGTTAAGTTATTAGCTGCAAGCGCTGTCCAAGTTGATCCATCTGTAGATTTTCTAATAGTTAGCGGATTTGTTGTGCTACCAACACCTACAAATGTTTCCACGCCCGTTAACAGTCCTCGACTAACCTGAACACATCCTTGCGTGCCAAATGTCGTTTGAACAAATGCTCCCGTAGTTAAATTAATCTGAGCAGATACTGCAGAAGTTCCCACAAAAACAGCCACATCCAAAGTGGGACTATAACAAGCAGTTAGGCTACCATTCATAACAACAGAATTAGTGAACGCTGTTGTTTGAGTAACAAAAGCATTGCCACCCTTTTTGTAAGCAAATCGAGTGGAACTCAAGGACTCGCTGACAACTGATATACTGTAACCAGCACATGCGGCATACTCCGTAGGATTAACCCCAGTAAAAGGATGTGTAAATTCTAACTCACCACTCCCGAATGTGCCGCCTTGTGTATCAACTCTACTCACTGCAGCAACTGTTAACGCCCCTGCATTTAATGTTAATAAAGCATTGGCGCTATATGCAGCTTGTCCATATATTGACCAGTTATTAGCAGTTGACCCACTGTACAGTACGCATTGGTATGGTGATATGGTAGCAGACGGTATCAATAAATTAATCGACCCATTAGTGTCGTATGCAACGGTGGGCGCAACTGCTCCATTTGTGCCAATTGGTAGTGCAACCGAGGTTACATATACATTGTTTGTTATCGACCCATTTGTTGCAGTCATGTTTGTGTTGTCAAAAGCAAAGTTATTACCTGATGTAGTTGCACCAGAGTATGAGATAATTTTGCGACTCGCGTCAGGCACACCAGCTTGAATTGAGTTTAACATCGTTGTAACGGTATAATTTTTACCAGCTTCAAGACTAATATTTACTCCTGAATAAGTAATACCTGTACCAACTGAGCTAACTGATGATGAATCGCTGAAATCCAAATTACCATTCTGAACTGGTGACGCGGCACCATATCCAGCTAAGTATAATGATGATCGCTGCGTAGCGCCGCCAGGGATTAATTGTTCGGCAATCTCACCAGTAGCTTTTCTAACAAGCATTTTAGTTGCTGTAGTAATTGTATCAGCATTAAGTAACGCTAACCGTGCAAACCAATCATAATTGCCAATGTGTGTTCCAAGCACGCTATTTGCTTTATCGAAATCTACATCTTGAATATCGTAATTAGTTATACTAATACTAGCTAACGCCCCAGCAGGACGAATAAAATTACATCCCTGAATAGTTGTTACTGTACCAGCAGCAGACGTCATAGCGTGACCAGTAGCCGCTGCCACCCAATTAGAATCAAACATATACATCGTGCCACCAGCTGCCATTGTACCATTACCAAGAACAGCGCCTACGTTATCGAAGGTAACTGTTGTACCAGCACCAGTAATTACAGGAGCAATAGCTTTACCGCCATAAAACACGATTGTCCCTGCAGATAAGGTGTTAGCCCCATTACTCACATCAGCACCGTTTAGTTCAGTGTATCCATTCCCTGTTTGAGTGAATCCTGCTGATCCAACAGAGCCATTATACACATAAATACCACACGTGCATGTTGCATCGCGAGTTAAACCCCCTCCGAAATTAATGCCTTGGAAGCGCACCGATCCAGCGCCAGTTCCTAACACGGTAACTTTATTGGTGAATCCGTTTAGAGCACTGCGTGTACCTTGCGCGATAATATCAATATTAGTCTTGTTAGCTGGAATGCTGAACGCAACCTCAGTTGATTGACCCATTAGCACATGAATTGTGCCAGTGGGGTTATTTTCAACAGAGTATTTCATTGTTTTATACGGCGCGTTATAACTACCGTTGTTTGTATCTAAACCGTTCCCAGCGTTATCAACATATCTGAATTTGCTGTATAAATATGTTATGTATGATGCAGGTATATTTGAATCTTGTAGCAATCCATTTAACCACTTTGGCACGTTACCATTGATCATATTTGCCGCGTTTGTGAATGTTGCAAAAGTCGTCGGTACTGGTGTTGGAGCAGTTAACTCTCCCGCTTCAACATTAGCTGACAATGTTAGTATGCCGTTTGTAATACCTAAAAGCGCATTATTTGAGGGTGGTGCGTTTGATGCAAACGGTGCAAGCGAATCAGCGCTAATTGTACCACTCAGCGAGTAGAGCGTAGCGTTAGCAAATCCAACAGCGCTATTTAATGACATTGTCAGAACAGCTCCGCCAGCACTTAATAACACACCATTAATCGAAGTGCCAGCGGGTACAATATACATTTGAAAAGAGAATAGTGCGTTAAGCTGCGCTTGAGTTAATGTGAAGCCGAATGTAGATGCTGAAATTGACAGTACATTGACAGCATAGTGACTACTACTCGTTTCATTTCCAACGACTTGCAATTTAACATTTACAGCGCCATTTTTACTAGTCCCGTCTACATATCTACAATATAAAACTAAATCATAAGTAACTGATGTGTTTAAGGTGTGAACAGTTAGCAGGTAAGATTCTCCAGCACTAAACGCAGGTGTGCTCTTTGAGCTAATCGGGTAGTTGTACTTAGTATACGCCGCAGTGTCATATTCAACCACTCCAGTAGTGGCGTCAACTGTTACAACTTGATTGGCTGATCCCTTGGTTAATCTTGTTGGTACTCCAGCAGCACCACCGACAATCATATCTCCAGCCGTGGTCATTGGGTTAACCATGCCTCCGCCACCACCTGTCGCCGTTAGTTCCACTATAATTTTCTTTAAGACTGGGTTATAAGTTGAAGGCCCAACCTGTGCAACGGATGAATCAGGAGATGTGACTGCTAGTGCAGTCGCCCCGCTATCGGGATTTGATGTTTCAGTATAATTAATTAACATTATTAACCGCCTTTGTTTTACTTTGTTTAACGGGTTGTTTAGTTGCTTGTTTTTTAATTGGTTGCTCCTCTGGTGTTTTTGTCTTAGCTAGTAGTTCGACATTTAAACTAGAGGACAATGATTTGTGATTTATTACCATTGGTTTATCCTTGAGGGGTTATACGAAGTAAAACTCTGGCTGTACCAGTGCTCGCAGCGGAGGTTGTCCATGATATGCGACACTGTGCTGCACCAGTTGGTAGATTGTAAACAAACAGTGAACGCGTTCCGTCTGCAAAGGTCCCCGCGGCGATGGCAACAGGTTGAACGTCAACCCAGGTGGCTGGGTTAGAAAACGATGTAATTGAAAACATTAACGTTCCTGACCCAGTTGACCCAGCAGATAATTCAACACCAAGGGAATAGGGGTACTGAACTGGGACATTTGCGGAAACCGCAAAATTTGCCGAAAGAGGTATATCATTGAGATCCGCCATTGTGTCAACTGGCACTAAGGCTGGAACCCCTGATTTTAGAATCATACCGTAAAAAAGAGTTCTAATCATGTTGTAATCCTTTTAATTATTTATTATATGGATATTATACCCCATGTTGCCAAACTCTTCTGGATAAATTTACTAAATAAATACAGGTGGAGTAGGCAAAATATTTGATTGCTTTCGCGCCACTAAGCGGAGCTGTGCTCTATACTCTACTAATTCAGACTGCTCTTCAGTAGCAAACTCAGCAAACCTATCGGGTAGCACTCTATAGTCACTTGCGGTAAGTAATGCCTTTGCTTGTCCAATTAATTGTTCTGATTCTTCTGCTGCTTGTTTGGCTGTTAATTCTTCCAGTGTGTATTTATCAACAATCTGAATCTCACCATCAACTAATACAATATTTTTCAATCCCGTGTTATACGCGATTAAATAAGTATTGAGCTCTTCAACTGTATCAATAATAATGATATTTGCAGGAATTTCGTTAGCATCGTCATCCATTCTAATCGATGGAGCACCGCTAAATAATCCGTTTGTAAATTCCATTGTATATTTATAATTCATTCTAATACCCCTCCGCAGTCCAATTAAGATTAACCGTAACACCATTCCAGTTGGCAAAATTAAATGTTGATAATGTTCGGCTTGGGAATATATTATTTGCATTATAACCTAAATTATTTGCGTCTGTTGAACCGTTGACATAATCAAAAGAAGTGGTAAATGAAATCGGTAGCGTCACTGGTAATCCACCCCCCGATGAATCCACCATTACCACGGTTCCAGTTTGCACTATTCTACCGTTTGCATATTTAATCCACTTACCATTTGCATTACTGCCGCTTGCGATAATACCACTACCATTATTAATCAGCGCTTTCATGGTAGCTAGTTGGTCTGTGTTAGTGCCGAATGGCGCAGTTGGAGCCGTTGGAATATCTGTAAATGCTGGGCTGTCTAATGGCGCCTTTAATGCTAGAGGAGCTGCTAAAGTGCTAGGAGTAACAGATTTGCTTGCGTCTGTCCCATCATTCACTTCTGTTTGCGTGGCTAGTTGGATTAACCCGGGTGTCGTGGTAGAAGACGCTCCTGGTTTATTTAGTATCTCGCTAATACCAGTTGTCGCATCCCAGTCTGAATTAACTTGTGCTGCAGGAATTGTGGGTTTATTCAGTATCTCGCTGATACCAGTTGTCGCATCCCAATCTGAATTAACTTGTGCTGCAGGAATTGTGGGTTTATTCAGTATCTCGCTGATACCAGTTGTCGCATCCCAATCTGAATTAACTTGTGCTGCAGGAATTGTGGGTTTATTCAGTATCT
>Ga0070748_1000237_pt1 | contig 28238 bp, 26 predicted proteins | sample VirMetDEL_Nov_12_FD_77015 | JGI IMG/M metagenome (GOLD analysis project Ga0070748, IMG submission 77015) | Aqueous microbial communities from the Delaware River and Bay under freshwater to marine salinity gradient to study organic matter... | ecosystem: Environmental > Aquatic > Marine > Coastal... | reverse complement strand
GCACGCCTAACGACTCGACTACAACAGTGATAAAAAGGCGTATCTTCCAAACTGATTTGAGTTCTCCTTGGCTGTGGCATCATCACACTCCTTGTGTGGGGAAACAGACACTAAGCCTAGTTGAGAAAAGGGTGACTCACAAAGGAGTCATCGCTAAATTAGAATGGGTGGCTTATGAAAAACTGCTTAAGAAAAAACTATCTATCACTGGTCATGACTTTACTGGCCAAGCCAATAAGCAACACACCTGATATTCCCTCTAAGGCTCTGGAATAACGCTGGGAATTGGGGCGACTAAATACCCAACTTCCTGCCGACGCATAGAGGACGTTACACAGGGTCGCTAACAAACTGAAAATAAGACCAAGGGTTAACAGCTGAATTGACGTTGAACCTGCTAACGGGTCAATAAACTGCGGCAAAAAAGAGAGGAAAAATAAAGCGACTTTAGGGTTAAGTACACTAACGACAATGCCTTGGAAAAATACGTTGCCGTTTGGTTTGCTATTGTCATCCACCACCATTTTATTGTTGCCACGCCACATTGATATTAACGCTTGAATACCTAAATACACTAGATACGCGGCGCCCAACCACTTCACAATACTAAAAGCCAACGCTGAGCTGAGAATGATGGCAGATAATCCCAAGCTAGCAGCAAGCGTGTGAACAAAATAACCCACACCTAAACCCATCGCAGCTTTAAGCCCACTGATCATTTTCCCTTTCATTGTGTTAGATACAATGTAAATAACATCGGGTCCTGGGATAAGATTGATAGCAAGGCAAGCAACTGCAAACAGTAATAGTGAATTTAAATCCATTTCATTTTTCTCCTTGTTAAACGCGTAACCTATCGCGCCCGCTTAAGTGGTGTTCAACGCAACACCACAGCCTCTGCAAACCACTTTAAAAATAAAATCAAAACGTTAACTACAGGTAAGTTGTTAACCAGAACCTGTGCTCAACTTTATAGACTTTTTGCCCACGTTTTGATTCAAAGCAAACCTCAATTTGCTCATCCTTAACGATCTTAATTGGCGCTTAATTTTTTTTATTCACGGCAAATCGTTAAACGGCGCAGCGCAAAAATCCCCAGGAGTGAAAGTATCAATAGCGATAAGCTGCCACCGCCGCTGTAACCTTGTTTATGTTCTATGGTGGCAACGTGCTCTTCTTTAACCCGTGTTTTAAAGCCGGCGAGCTCATCGTCTAAATTGACTATCATATCGTTCACCGCAAGCTCAAAACCCTCATAGGATTTCTCCCTTAAAGTTGTTGTCACGCCAACAGCGGTTGAACTTTCAGTTAACTGATTAATGCCCGGCGCCCTAAATAACATCTTTTGGCTGCGCATATCGAACACTGCGGTATCAACAAAGGTTTGGATTGCATTCTCGTTGCCAGGAATTAAATACATGCCGACGATAGTCCAATAAAGAATGGCGGATTTGTTCTCGTGGCTTTGCATCAATTGATCGTAAGATACCAGCGCCATCACATCGACGTCATGCAGGCGGGCAACTTGCTGTAAGGTATTAAAGCCTTTGCCATTTTTAAGATAGGTGCTCGGAATGATTTCAATACGATCGATATAATCGTATTTAATAAAGGATTGTTTCACCTTGTTGAGCAAAGCGACTTGGGCGCGACTGTCTATGGCATCAGCTTGCCAATGGGATGAAGGTAAAAAAGCAATGCCGACAGTAATAGGCAAACGCAGCACAGGTAAGGATGGCTGCTGGGCTTGGCGGCTCTTCTCATCTGGATATAAGTATTCGACTAAGCTACTCGATACCGCCTTTTTATCTGTGGTATTACCGTTAAAAAAAGCGCTGCAGCCACTGAGTGAAAGCATTGCAAGTGAGATTATGCCGCTGGTTATGATCTTAAGTTTCATCTGTTTCCCTACCGTATCCATACACTGCCGCTAATGATGCTACTGAATTTATTGCTAGCGGATATTGCTGGCTACCTTATCCACTCATTACAGTTAAAACAAGTCGTTATGTTCACATATCAAATCAAAGACATTCAAACTCAGGTTTTACATACCAATTTTAGATACAAAAAAGCCGCATCACAAAATGCGGCTAGTCAGGTAGTGTCACACACGCTTATACACTTTTTTGTGCACGCTTTTATGCAATAGGCTTAAGCGTATTTACGCACTTTTTTAAGCGCAATTTGTTGTTTTAACATGGATAAATGTTCGATAAATACTTTGCCATGCAAATGGTCGATTTCGTGCTGCAACACTATGGCTAAAAACTCATCGGTTTCGATTTCGATAGCTTTGCCAGTTCTGTCTAAGGCGGTCACTTTAACTTTTTCAAAACGTGACACTTTAGCGCGATAACCGGGGATCGACAGACACCCTTCTTCACCCACAAACTCGCCAGACTTTCCGACGATTTCAGGGTTGATCAGCACTTGAGGTTGGTCGCGACCGTCAGATAAATCGATCACGATAATCGCATCCGTACTGCCGACTTGCGTTGCCGCTAAACCGATACCATCGTCCGTGTGATACATGGTTTCGATTAAATCATCGATAAATCCCTGAACAGCTTCAATATCTTTTACAGGTTGCGCTTTACGTTTAAGGCGCTCATCGGGAATTGTTAGAATATCGAGTACAGCCATGCCAGTTATCTTCTCTCATCGAGTCAAAAAAATTGGCGCTATTATGGACTATTTGACCATTTACACAATATTTAAGCTAAAAACAGTTTAAATATTTTGTTAGCAATCGAGATAGTCGATAAAAAATGTCGAGTAATGCATAATCCATTGAACGCTTAATGTCCTCACTTCTTCCGCTAAACCAGACTTTGCCGTTACACTAGCGCAACCTCGTCGGGTAAGATTTTTTAGTGTGACCTTTTAAGACTGATTCTCTGAGCATGAACACGCATTTAGCTGAGGGCCAAGTATTCGATGGCATCGTTTCCGAAAGACAAATCGCCACTGTATCGCTATCTTGAACATGATAGACAAGATGAGCAGGATTTAGCGAGTCACCAACCCCAAGCGGAGGACTTGTCTCCCATGGCGAAAATCTGGCATATCGTCGCTATGATCCCGCAGGGAAAAATCAGCAGTTATGGCAAGATTGCCGATTATGCGGGATTACCTGGGCGAGCACGTTATGTGTCCAAGGCACTCAAATCGGCACCCGAGCATTTGTCTCTGCCTTGGCACAGAGTGCTCAATAGTCAGGGTAAAATCTCCTTCGAGAAAAATTCAGTCTCCTTTCAGGAACAGATGGAATTATTAAGAATCGAAGGGATAACAGTGAACTGCGGCAAAGTTAGTTTGTCTGAGTACCAGTGGCGTCCCGATCTAGTCACTTTAGTCATGGCAATGCCATTTTAGTTTAATATACTGATCCATAAACTGTTTACATGGCTATTTACAGAAGTGTCGGCCTCGGCTATAACCTGCTAACCGTCGACTCCGATTTTTGATTTACGCTGAACTGATTTACCCTGAACTGTGTAAGTAAGCATGCTACTCGACACTTTTTTATCAACCACTACTGAGCGTTTGTAGTGATACAAGGTGAAAACCTGCGACCCAAGGAGCATTCTTTGCGTACCATTCCCACATTATTAGTGAGCTTAACGGCCCTCACCCAAAGTATGTTTGCCATAGCCGCGCCGACGCCGCTCACGCCGCAGACGGCCGAATACCAAGTCAACTATGGGGATATCGAACTCGGTAAAGCTAAATACACGCTGCCCAATCCAGAAGATGGGGTGTATAAGTATCGTTTTGACAGCGATCTTAGCCTGTTATTGCTAACCGATGTGCGCCACATTTTGAGTGAATTTACTCAAGAAAATAGTCAACTCAGCCCTTTACGTTACTTACAGCAGCGTCAAGGTGTCGGCCCGAATTACACAGAACAAACCGCGTTCGCCAAAGCGCAGGGCTTTATTCATACCCGTTATAAAGACGAGAAAGGCAAATTCCCCTATGAAGGCGAGATTTTCGATCCACTAATGGTGCAATTGCAATTCAGGCTCGATATGGTCTCGGGCAAAGAAGCGCTCGACTACAAGATGGTCAAAGACAACGAACTGGATGAATATAAGTTCCATGTCATTGGCAGAGAACGGATGAACATCGACAGTGGCAGTTACGACACAGTCAAAATTGAAGTGGTGCGTGACAATAAAAAACGTCAAACCTTCTTCTGGATGGCACCGGATTTAGCCTACCTGCCCGTACGGTTAACACATTTTGAAAAAGGCAGTAAGCAGCTCGATATCAAGTTGCTGATGTATCACTTCGATGAAGTTGTGAGCCAAGAAAGCACCCCGGCAGATATTGCTGAGCAACCGCAAGTACCAAAACTGCTCGGCACGACGGAAGGTTAACTGGCAAAGCATTGAGTTAAGTTAAGGAAATCAACTTAACTCAATGATACAAAGCCTTAGCTGAATTAGACCGATAAAACCAAAACGTACTAATACCGAATCGAATGAATAGCTAACCGAGCTAATATTTAACTGAACTAATATTTAACCGAGCTAGTATTTAACTGAACCTAGGGCCAGCCTCTAAGTTCGGTTAATGCTCATAGCTAATGGTTCATAGCTGACAGTTCATTGCAACAAGTTCGTTGCTAATGGTCTATCACTAATCTTTGATTGCTAAAAGATGCGTTGGATAGCATCAAAGATCAATTAACAGCTCGCCTAATCTAAATAGCTTCCAGTTACCCGGCTGCATAACATGCCACTGTTCATTCTCGGTCAATGGACGAGTCGCAATCACAGTCACCACATCATGGGCGGTAGTTTCCTTATCAAAATCAATCACCACATCGGTATCAATAAGTTTCGCTTTACCAAACGGCGCGCGGCGAGTGATGTAACATAAGTTATTACTGCAATAGCTCATCAAATACTCGCCATCGCTCAATATCATGTTGAACACACCTAAGGCACGGATTTGCTCGGCCAACGTTGCGACGTAATGGAAAACTGCCAACATATCTTCAGGTTTAGCATCACCAAACCTCTGGGCAACTTGTTCCAAAATCCAGCAGAAAGCGAGTTCGCTGTCAGTATCACCAACGCTCTGATAGCGCGAGACGTTGAACTTGGGCAGATAGTCCGTCAATTGGCCATTGTGGGCATAGGTCCAATAACGTCCCCATAATTCGCGGGTAAAAGGATGGGTGTTCTCTAAAGATACGCAGCCGCGATTCGCTTGGCGAATATGGCTTATCACCACTTCACTTTTAATCGGGTAGGATTTGATCAATTTTGCAATATGCGATTCGCTACTCGGGCAAGCATCTTTAAAAGTACGACTGCCTTTGCCCTCGTAAAACGTAATACCCCAGCCGTCCACATGGGGACCTGTTACGCCTCCACGTTGTGCTAATCCCGTAAAACTAAACACAATATCGGTTGGCACATTGGCGCTCATCGCCAGTAACTCGCACATATTTCTCGCCCATCATCAATCAAAAATCCACTTGTTGGCATTGTAACTAGTTGATGACATTTGTGGAATGATCAAAGCTGACAAATAATTTAAACAATTGTTTGAAAAATACTTGTATTAAAATTGTCTTAGGTTTAACTTTTATGCGACACAGGTCTGACCACAAACTATAATTGTGATCGCAATCAACAAAACACTCTATGACCTGTGGTTGGCACTCGGTCATATTTAAGGAGAATTACAGTGACTACCCTACTTTGGATCATCGCCATGATCTTAGTGCTAGGAGCCCTAGCTTACCTTCGGGTATCTTTGCTCACTGCCACTATTGCAGCCGCTGTTGTGATGACAGCAGGATGGACACTCGATGTTGTCGGCCCTATCTCTTGGATCGTTTTCCTTGTGGTAGCCTTGCCGTTAAATATCAGTGCATTTAGACAAAATGTGATCAGTCGTCCACTGATGAAGGTATATCGCGGCATCATGCCGGAAATGTCTTCAACAGAGAAAGAAGCGATTGAAGCAGGCACCACTTGGTGGGAAGCCGATCTGTTTGCGGGTAACCCTAACTGGAAAAAACTACATAACTACCCAGTTGCGCGTTTAAGTGCAGACGAACAGGCCTTCCTTGATGGCCCTGTTGAAGAAGTGTGCCGCATGGTGAATCAACACCAAGTCTCACATCAACTTGCCGATCTGCCAGCCGACGTATGGCAATATCTGAAAGATAATGGCTTCTTCGCCATGATCATTAAGAAAAAATACGGCGGTTTAGAGTATTCAGCTTATGCCCAATCGCGCGTGTTACAAAAACTCGCAGGTTTGAGCAGTGAGCTGGCATCCACTGTTGGTGTGCCTAACTCTTTAGGCCCTGGAGAGCTGCTGCAACATTACGGCACGCCAGAGCAACAAAACCATTATTTACCGCGTTTAGCCAAAGGGTTAGAAGTACCTTGTTTCGCACTGACCAGCCCAGAAGCCGGTAGCGACGCAGGCTCTATTCCTGACTTTGGTATCGTGTGTAAAGGCCAATGGGAAGGTGAAGAAGTTCTGGGTATGAAACTGACCTGGAACAAGCGTTACATCACTTTAGCCCCTGTCGCGACAGTATTAGGCTTAGCCTTCAAACTACGCGATCCAGAGCATCTACTTGGCGATAAAGAAGAACTCGGCATTACCTGTGCTTTGATCCCTACCGATATGGAAGGAGTTGAAACCGGTCGTCGTCACTTCCCGCTCAACTGTATGTTCCAAAACGGTCCAACTCACGGCAACGAAGTATTCGTGCCATTAAGCTTCATCATTGGCGGCCCGAAAATGGCAGGTCAAGGCTGGCGCATGCTAGTGGAATGTTTATCAGTGGGTCGTGGTATCACACTGCCATCAAACTCAGCTGGCGGCGTGAAAACCGCGGCACTGGCAACAGGGGCTTATGCTCGCATTCGTCGTCAGTTCAAATTGCCTATCGGTAAGCTTGAAGGTATCGAAGAGCCAATGGCACGCATCGGCGGTAACGCCTATCTGATGGATGCAGTGACAACTTTGACCACCACAGGTATCGACTTAGGTGAAAAACCATCGGTTATCTCTGCAATTGTGAAATATCACCTGACGGATCGTATGCAGAAATGCGTTATCGATGCCATGGATATTCACGGCGGTAAAGGCGTGTGTCTTGGCCCCAATAACTATTTAGGCCGTGGCTACCAAGCTGCGCCTATCGCGATTACCGTTGAAGGTGCAAACATTCTGACCCGTTCTATGATCATCTACGGTCAAGGCGCAATTCGCTGCCATCCGTACGTGCTTGCAGAAATGGAATCAGCATTTGATACCGAATCGGGTCAAGGTTTAGCTAACTTCGATGCTGCCATCTTTGGTCACATTGGTTTTGCGACCAGTAACTTCATCCGTAGCTTCTGGTTAGGTCTGACATCAAGCCGTTTCTCTAACGCGCCTTATTCTGATAAAACCAAACGTTACTATCAACAGATGAACCGTTTCAGTGCCAACCTTGCCCTGCTTTCTGACTTAGCCATGGCAACCTTGGGCGGCAACCTTAAACGTAAAGAGCGTATCTCTGCGCGTTTAGGTGACTTACTGAGCCAACTGTATCTGGCATCTGCCACGCTGAAGCGCTATGAAGATGAAGGCCGCCAAACCGACGACTTACCATTAGTGCAATGGGCGGTTGAAGATGCGCTGTACAAGTTACAAGCCTCTCTTGACGATTTATTAGATAACTTCCCTATGGGTCTTGGCGGCGCATTACGCGTGGTGATGTTCCCATTCGGTCGTCCACTGAAACGCCCAAGCGATGTGTTAGATCATAAAGTTGCTAAGATCATGCAAACACCGTGTGAAAGCCGTGACCGTCTAGGTAAAGGCCAGTTCTGGACCAACTCTGAGCACAATGCTGTGGGGATCCAAGAACAAACGCTACTGGACATCATCGCGTCTGAGCCGCTACATGACAAAGTCTGTAAGGCGAGCGGTAAACGTCTACCCTTCATGTGGTTAGATAAAGTAGCCGCTGAAGGTAAAGCACTGGGCGTGCTGAGCGACGATGAAGTTAGCTTGCTAGAGAGAGCGGAAATCGGTCGTATGAAGTCAATCAATGTTGATGACTTTGACCCAGCTGAACTGCGTCCAGAAGTGGTTTCTACCACTTCACAGGAACGCGCAGCGTAATCCATTCAGTAAGATTTAAAAGTTTCGTCCTGAAATAAGTTGACACTTATTTCTACCTAAACGCCCGATAAACCTTATCGGGCGTTTTATACTTTTAGGCCAATTTCCCATCATATAGGCACACCACGCGCTGGTCATATAGACGACGCATCCAACAAGGTTCAGCGAAGCTCACTATCCTCATTTTTCTGCTTATTCATCGGAATTGAATACCATAAAGCAGCTATAGCAACGACTGCGTCAAAATGTTAATCGTTGCGTTAAGGACTGTGGCGACATTATCGAACAGTGTTCCATAACGTGGAATAGCTTTATTCAGAAGAAAGTAATAGTGATAGGGCAATTCTAACCAGCTAATTAATGTAATCGGTATTATCTTTTTGCTCGGTAGTGAGTGGGTGAGCATAGTCATTGCATGCCCTGCATTGATGTAGACAGTCAATCCAGTTTTCCATGCTTATGTAACCCTTGAATACTGTACTTGTCTTGAGCCTGCTTATAGGTCATCGCCTTTTCCACTTGGTCGACAACGGCCAATTTAAAAGCGAGGGAATAATAACGTTGAGTTCGTTTAATTGTTGAAGTCATTACACTCTCCAAAATGAGTTTGAAAAGTGTCAATGCTATTTAGGATGGGTCATCAGCCACAAAAAAAGCGCCCTTAGGCGCTTTTTTGCTTCAGTTACGACAATTAAGCGTAAACGAAGTCAACATGTTCAATGATTGGCTTGAACACGTGGCGTTGCATAGCTTGTGCGCGTACACCCACTTCTTTACCATCAACAACGATAGTCAGAGTTGAAGTGTAGAAATCAGCGTTAGCTTGAATGTTGATGATATCTTTGTGATCAAAAACAATAGAAACTGGCTCTTTGCCTTGGCCATAAATAACAGCAGGAACTTTACCAGCATGGCGTAGGCGGCGGCTCGAACCTTTCCCTATTTCAGTGCGGGTTTGTGCTTGGATAGTGTAAGACATGTGTTTCTCACTTAAATTTAGAGTAAAAAGTTGCCGACATTTTCGACCAATGACGGCTCATATAAAGCGCGCGAATACTAACATAGATACCCAAGGCACACAAGAATCCTGCACCCCACCAATTTTTAAGCCGCGGCGTTAGTAAAAAAGGTAGCTATTTATCAAATTGAAGAACTTGTATCTTGACTGTTACAGCAGAGAAAAGGCTTTGATCTCAAACAAAAAACACGCGATCTAGATCACACTGGGAAATTAAGAAGCCTGATAAGCTCGGGCAAATTTCGATAACTGCTGTGTCAAAAAATGCGTCATGCACTATACCAGTTACAACAAGAAAACAGACTTTCATGCCAACTGGCCCGTGAACTTATCTCACTTATCGAAACCGTTCCTTACCAGCAAAATACCCTCGAATTAAAATTCTTAGAATTGCTCGCTTGTGCGCAACAGAAAAACCGCAGCTTAATATTACTCATGCAGGTTGTTGAGTCGGTCGATATTGAATTACAAAGACAAAGACAGTATCAATTCTCACAACATTTAAGTTTATTGATTTGTGATTGGCAACAACACAGAGAAATGAACAAACTTAACCAGCAATTTATCCCGCTGCTGAGGCATTACCTGACAGAGTCTCAAACCCTAGAGCAAGGATTCTATCAACGAGTCCAACAACAAATCATTCAAGCTACCAATGTCGTACTGGCCCACAATCGACATGCACAAAGCCAGAGCTAGGATAGTAACCCACGCCTCCCAGTTTTAGGGATAAAGCCGCGTCTCTGAGGGTTTTAAGCTTAACGCTTGGGATCGCGATATCCATAGCCATACCGCGCATGTGATAACTCTTTTTTGCCACGCCGCCACTGTTGCTCGCTAGCATGGCATTGGTTTTGGGTGAACGGTAACCAGAAATCACATGGATTTCATCGTCGACATTCAACGTCGTTTTAAGTGAATAGAGTAAATCGAATAAACGTTTATCCATGGGCGCTGCCACATTCTGACGGTGATCGCGCAATAAATGGCTGAAATCGTCTAATACCTTACTTTGATAATGACCATCAACCCAGTAACTGCCATCGTCGCGTTCACCGGTATGGCGATTAAACAAACTTAACTCACGGATCCCTTTGGTTGAACGACTGGCTACTGCTTTTGAGGGAATAAGAGAACATAATGCCACACCACTTAGGCCTAACAATAACTGCCTACGGGCAGGACATATCAAAGTCACATGATCACCTTTTGTATGCTTTTTGGTCACTAATCAAGCAAATTATACTGAATAGGCCCTAAGATCAAGTTTTGCCAACCCTATTCTGCCCACGATTTTAAAATGCTCTGCGAGTTCAATTTGTTATCTTAATTCTGCTTTATCGTGCAAAATCTTAATTGAGATCTAAAACCGTGGCAGGCACGGCATTCGTCAACTCAGCTTCTAAATGGTAAATGTCATTACGGTATTGCTCTTGCCCACTGTCATCCAGCCATGCAGTCCAATACACCAGATGCACTGGCAGCTTTTGAGAAAGTGAAAACCACTGGGGCTGCGTTACATCTGGGGCTAATCTGTCCCATAAACGCTTATCTTTAACTAAATGTTCCTTAAACCATTGAGCTAATTCAGTGACTTTTTCAATCCGAATACAACCTGATGATAGTGCCCTATCATCCTTATTAAAGAGACTTGGCTCAGAAGTGCCATGCAAATAAACACTAAAACTGTTATCAAAGTGGAACTTATATTTGCCTAATGCATTCTTCGCCCCTGGGCGTTGCACTAGCTGATAGGGAAACGAAGTGCTAGCTAAAGCCTGCCATTCCTCTGGCATGTGTTGCACCAATTGACCGTTATAGTCATACACATCAAATTGGCGTTCATTAAGATAATGACCATTTCGCCGAATTTGCGGCAGGATATCTCGGCGTAAAATGCTGCTTGGCACTCGCCAACTGGGATTGAGGACCACGCTGGTAATCTGGCTATCAAGCAGCGGGGTTTGCCGTGAAGACTTGCCCACTATTACTTTGGAATTAAGCACTGTGGTGCCATTATCGACTAAGGTCATTTCAAAGGCAGGCACGTTAATCAGCAAGTAGCTTGGCTCCAACTTACGTTCAAACACTCGTTGCCGAATGGTATTTTTAGCCAGTAAGACAGCCCTCGCTTTTGGCGATTGATTCAGCCAATACATGGTCTGCTTACCAATCACCCCGTCTTGTTTTAACCCATGCCTGTGTTGAAAACGTTTAACACCAACCACCAATTCTTCGCCATAGATAAGGTTCGTTGTTGCTTCTGTTTCTAAATCACCCAAAAGCCACAAACGTTTAGCTATGATATCAAGGAGTGGATGGCTCATTCCGGCCGTTAACTTTTCATCCAACACTAAGGTTTCCCAAGGCTCAGTCGCATCCAATTGCACTAAATGGGCGACTTGTTTTAGCACCCTCTGATATTGAGCATCCGTTGGAATAACGGTTAATACTGTGTCTACAGGTGCGCCGTTATTACATTGCGCAAAGGTCTTGATATAACGCCAGTAGCCCGTCACATCAGCTTTAACCCGCGCCACATCAGCCGCTGATAAGGTATTTGGTGATAGCGTTAATTCACGATAATGCAGACCAAAAACAGGATTAACGCCTGCAAGATCCAGCAACAACACCTGTTGTACGAGTGCCGTAAGTGGCAAGACTGCATCGGGCTCAGCCGCTTTACCCTCTGTACTTGGCTGCACATGCTGCATGCTTGGCTGTACACTAATACTGGGATCAGATGAAATGGCTTGAGTCTCGTCGGCGGCCATCGCCAACGTCGTTAACATAATAGGAAACCAGGCGATAACACTCAGCACTATCAGCCCAAAACGGCAATTCTTGGGTATTTGCTTAGTGTGCGATGCGCGTACAAAGCGGGGGAAATACTGGATTATCTTGTGCAATACCATAAATACTCCCTTCGCTATTTAAGGTCAGCTGAAAACCAGCGATCATGTCAGTCATGTAATACGACTATTCCATGGGGATCAGTTAATTACTAGGGGAAAACTGCAGATTATGAAAAGAAAAAATGCCACTGAGGTCGTCAGTGGCATTTTCATTATCATCATAACCAACTTCATTTATTAGCAAATGCTGCGCTAATGATGGTTGGCTATGTGTTGATATTTGTTAGCAAAAAGACACCAGATCTTCTTCAACAAACTGCTCTGGTAATTTCTGCAAGCTACGTAACATCAAAGGATTCGCTAATACCATCGCCATTTCTTGGCGATTCAATACAGCTAATGCGCTCTGTTGGCAACGAGCTTCATGCACTTTCACATGCACTATCGCTTCCATCGCTTCAATCGGAGTCCCCGCAGCGCGCAAAGGCTGTTTATCTACCATAGCCAAATGCAATTCCATCAACTCAGGGTCTTTAAGCACCTGTGCTAATGTCCAAGGCTCAGCAATGTGTTCTTGGTAAGCGGCACGCGCTTCCTGTGCTTGCAAGCAAATCTTTGCAGGATTGCGCTCTTCAGGTGTCGCAAGAATACCCGCACGCTTGAACACTTCGCCGATTTTAACAGAACCCGTCCAAGCTGAAATAGGCACGGCAATCCAGAGTCCAATCAAAGCCGGACTCATCCAAGCTAACAAAGTCAAAGAATCCAAAATCGCCGCATAACCTAACATCACACCCGCCAGCATATGCCAGCGGTGACGATAGATTAGCGTCATCCAAGGCATACTGCCGTCATCACGACGTTGCGGCGACCAGCCACTGTCACGGCCCATCAGAATAGACATCACCGCACCACAATGGATAAACATCATGATAGGTGCGATCAGCGCTGAGAGTATGACCTCAAAAATAACACTGAATATTGCTTTAATCCGGCCACCCACACTGCGAGCAAACTCGCCGTCTTTAAGCAATAACAAGACGCCGAATATTTTAGGACCGAACAAGACACCCATAGTAATGTAGAACAATCTCAATGCCCTATCCGAGTCCATGATGGGCCAAGTGGGGAACAGTGAAAATTGATCGGTGAAATATTCAGGTCGAATAAAGTGTGCCTGCAGGGCTAACATCAAACCGGTCAAAATCAACATCAACCAGAAAGGTGATGATAAGTAGGCCATGATACCCGTCAGTAAATGCAAGCGGCTCACCCAGTGCAGACCTTTAGTCGGCAAAATACGTGAATGCTGCAAGTTACCTTGGCACCAGCGGCGATCACGCACAGCTAAGTCGATAATTGACGGTGGGCATTCTTCGTATGAACCAGGCAAGTCATAGGCAATGACCACACTCCAGCCCGCACGGCGGATCAAGGCCGCTTCAACAAAGTCATGGCTCATTATATGACCGCCAAAAGGCGGCTTACCCTTAAGGTTGGGTAATCCGGCCGCGGTCATAAAGGCTTCGGTACGGATAATGGCGTTATGGCCCCAGAAGTTACCTTCTTTTTGTACCCACCAGCCTAAACCGGTACCTATTACGGGGCCATAAATGCGCGCCGCAAATTGCTGTAAACGCGCCATTAAAGTGGTGCCGTTGATCAGCGACGGAATCGTTTGGATTAAGCCCGCATCAGGGTCGGCCTGCATACGCTGGGCCAAACCTGTGATGGTTGAAGACTCCATCAAGCTGTCGGCATCAAGCACTAACAAGTGATCATAGCGCGAACCCCAACGGCGGCAGAAATCGGCCACGTTACCCGCTTTACGGGCGACGTTTTTACGACGACGACGGTAATACACACGCGAGTGTTTATGGGTTTCTTGACGTAACACCAAAAACGCCTGCTCTTCGAGCAAGGCGATATCAGGATCTGTAGTATCACTTAAGATAAACCAATCAAAAGCATGACCATGACCCGTTTGCGACAAGGTTTCTGCCATCACAGAGACCGCCGAAAATACCCTGTCTGGGGATTCGTTATAGGTCGGCATTAAGATCGCAGTGCGCGTATGCAGCTCAGTCACTTGCAGATCTTTTGCCCGCGGTTTGCGCAGCAAAATTAAAAAACCCGCAATACCACTACAGAACGCTAAGGCGATCCAACAAAAGTTGACCGCAAATAACGCCAACACGAGATATTCTAGCGGCGTAATTCCGCCGATACTAAATACCGCACCCATTTCATAAATAGCAAATAAAGACAGTAACAAAGCACCGCCAACCACTAAGAAGCGGCGCGAAGCACGCGAACGTACTCCATTCGCCACTGTGCTACGGCGAGGGAATCCCTCTGGCATCTTACTTAAATTTTGGGGTTCCATAGCGCCAGGCCGTTCATTTGGCATAGCACTACCACCCACGAGGACTTCCGTCTCGAGTACCGAGTTTTCGGATACAGTCATATCATGTTGCTCCGTCATGAACCTTACAGCGTCCAGCGATAGAGCCAGGTTTCAACCTGACGAGGAGTTGGGAACTTGAGTTCAGCGCGCAGTTCGATAAGTTCTTTATCTTCTGGCTCTAATTCAAAAGCTAAGCGATAGCCATTTTTGGCTGCATTACGGGCAATCACCACATTGGTGACCACACCACCAGACGCTTCTACTTTAGCAACTGGCATTTCATCTGTCATCGGACCTTCAATTTGATAGTCGACCACAAATAAACGTCTTGGTGTTGCTTTAGCGATATCGGCACGGCCACTGGCAGAGCGAGACACATGTACAGCACCGACTTTAGCCGCGGGTTCATCACCCCAGCTCATGCGATAGGCAAAATGGAATTCACTGCCCGCAGGAATAGGCTGACGAGGTTTCCAGTAGCTAACGATGTTGTCATGAATTTCAGACTCAGTCGGAATTTCAGTCAACACCACAGAACCTTGGCCCCAGTTGCCCACAGGCTCAATCCACAGGCTTGGACGACGTTCATAATGTGCTTCTAAATCTTGGTAAGACGCATAATCACGCTCACGTTGGATCAAACCAAAACCCTGTGGTGAGTTGTCAGAAAACGCACTGACCTGTAATTGACGAGGGTTAGCCAATGGGCGCCATAAATGCTCACCACGGCCGTTTAACATCAATAAACCGTCAGAATCATGCACTTCAGGTCTAAAGTCATCGGTATCATGACGACCATTGAGTGAATGCAGGAACATGCTCGTGCTGGGTGCTAAACCAACTTTGCTAAGCTCAACTCGCGGAAACAGCGTCGCTTCAACGTCAATCAAAGTGTTATCACCAGGACGGACAGAGAAAGTATAAGCACCCGCCACACTTGGGCTATCTAGCAATGCATGCACAACAATCAAGTTGCTGTCATTGTATGGACGTTCAACCCAGAAGGCGCGAAATATTGGGAATTCTTCCCCTTCGGCATCGGCGGTTTTTAACGCTAAACCACGTGAAGATAAACCATAGGCGTTACCTTTACCTAAAGCGCGGAAATAACTCGCACCTTGGAACACCATAAGTTCGTCAAACACACCGTTAGTATTCAGTTGGTTATGAATGCGAAAACCTGAGTAGCCAATATCGTCATTGGGTAACGCTTGGGTAATCACTTCACCCGCGGTGAAATACTTAGGCTCGTAGGCTAAGTGCGTTGCGTTTTGACCTTCCACAATCGCAATCTCGATCAGATCTTGGAAATAGAAGCCACGGTGGAACATTTGCATTTGAAAAGGCACGCCCTGATCACGCCAAATAGACGCAGTCGGGTTAAAACGAATATCACGATATTCATCGTATGACAGTTTAGCCAGGCCAGCGGGTAACGGGTCTTTAAGGGCCACATACGGTTTCGCTGCCAAACGTTTTGCAATCTTCACCACAGTATCGCTATCGAAAGCGCCTGTTTTAGTGAATCTCACTTGATTTTTTGTAGCGGGCTGAGAAATCACTTTCGGCGGAGTTACCACAGGAACTGTCTCGGCGGGTTTTGTCTCTTCAGCGTACGCGACACCAGACAGGGCGACAACAGCGCCTAGCGTCAGTGAACAAATGAGTGACGAATAAGGTTTGGACGATGGGCAACGCAACAAGCTAACCATAGATAGGTAACCTAAAAAATAAACTAAGAAATCAATGTTTTTTATGTATACAGTGAATTTTTTTCATCCTCGCTTAGGGGCGAAAAAAAACAGTTGCTTACATATCGCGAAAGATATCAGAAGGAGAAAAAAACTCATAAATAAAGATGCAGTTAACCCCTTCAACACAATACTATTTGAGAATAAGTTTATACCTAAAAGGAATATAAAAATAACATTATCATGCATATTTCTGCTTTCACAGTTACAAAAGCAGGTTAAGTGATCCAAATGCTACATTTTTGAAAGTAAAATGAGACTTTTTAAAGTCTCAACTTAGTGTGGATGATCTTAGATGAAAAAACACAATTAGCGAACCAATCTGTTGGTAAACTTAGGGATTTTTTCTAAAATAGCAGACAAACGCACAATTACACTCACCCAAATGTATCAAAACCACTGAGGTGATGTCACTTAAACTGCGGATCTATTTTAAGATGTTAACTTCTGAACTATTGCGGCAAAAAAAGAGTCACAGATAATCCGCCCTGCTCCCTTGGCGCTATCACTAAACGACCTTGGTGCAATTCAATGATGTGATGGCAGATAGACAAACCTAAACCCGCACCTATGCCTTCATTTTCATTCACACGATAAAAACGCTCTGTGGCATTAGCAATCTGCTCTTCTGTCATGCCTTGGCCGCGATCCGCAATACAGATACTAATCTCATCACCCAGTGAATGGGCCGACACTGAGATTTCTGATTCCTGCGGGCTGTATTTGCAGGCATTTTCGATAATATTTTTTAGCACCAGCAGCAGATAGAAACGATCGCAAGTCACGGTCAGCTGGGGCGCGATATCGATATTCCATTCATAATCGGTGATTTGTGGCATCAATTGATTAAGCGCATCTTCAACCATAGGCAAGATAGCGTGGGATGACACATTGAGCTCATTTATCGAATCCACCCTCGCTAACACGAGTAACTGTTCAACGGTATGACTCATGTGCACCACGCCAGCATCAATCGCAGCTAGATGAAATTTCTGCTGTGGATCATCGTCAATCAGGCTCTCTAAACCGTGTTGATGTAATTTAATCACAGATAATGGTGTTTTAAGTTCATGGGCTGCATCGGCGCTAAAACGGCGTTCACGGGCAATGAATCTAGCTATGCTATTGATATATAAGTTTAATGCACGGCGAACGGGTACGAGCTCTTTCGGTAGTGACATAGTCAGCGGCGTGAGATCGTTCGGCGCCCGCCCAATCAACTCCCTTTCGAAGGTTTTTAATGGCCGGAACAATAGATAAAACAATAGGCTAACGATAAGTAGTGTCAAAGGCAGCACAATCAAGGGCACGATAACCGCGTTGTGCATGATTTGCGATACGAGCTCTTGGCGCACTTCATCCTGCTGAGCGGTGACAATCCAAACATGATTTTTAACCGAGAAAAAACTGAACACATGCCAGAGTTCACCTTCGAACACTTTCTTATGATAACCCTGCACGAATCGGGTGATAGGTTGATGGCCAATATTGTCCGACAGCACTAAGGCTTCGCCCGCCTCACTCCAAATCTGAAACGCCAATTTATGCTCATAGGCGAGTTTCAGGGCATCGGCTTTTTCGGCAAAGGAACTGATCTGGCTATCGGGAACGTGGAGCACTTGCGGCCTTGCAATACTCTGGGGCATCGCCCCCGGCTCAGTGTGATAAAACAGCTCCAGCATTTTTGCGGTTTGTAGCATTTGCGCATCAAAGAGTTCTTCTATTTGATGCTTAGAATCCCGAGTACTCAACCAGCTAGAAACAGCAACGGACACTGAAATACCTGACAAAATCAATAATGTCAGTACCAAGCGCAGTGAATACACATCCAGCCCCTTTAATCGAATCACTTCAGTTTCCTAACGTTTAATCCTCAGCGAATAACTGAGGTATCAATACCCACAAACGTGGGAATTGTCACTTAATTCAGCGAACTAATTAATTTCAATCAAGGTATAGCCAATCCCGCGCACGGTTTTAATCAACTCATTAGCGAGTTTTTTACGCAGATGATGGATGTGCACTTCAATCGAATTGCTGCCGACTTCATCCCAACCATAGGTTAACTGTTCCAGTTGGCTACGGGTCAATACACGACCCGCTGATTGTGCGAGTTCAAGCAATAACTGGAATTCACGCCGTGAAAGCAGCACATTTTGATCGCGAAAAGTCACTTCGCGGGTATTTAAATCTATACACAAAGCACCAATAATCAGACTGTTGTGATCGAGCCCATACTGGCGTCTGACGATGGCACGAATACGCGCGGCCAATTCACGCACATCAAAAGGTTTACCGAGATAATCATCGGCGCCCATGTCTAAGCATTCAAGCTTAGTGTCAAAATCCGTATTGGCGGTCAGCACTATTGTAGGAATTGACACCCCCTGTTGACGCCACGCCTTGAGTAAATCTTTACCGTTACCGTCGGGTAAACCCAGATCGAGCACTATGGCACTGAAGCTTTCATTTTTAACGCCCTGTAATGCTTGCTGATAACTATTAAGGTGATCAACCTGCATACCCAGCTTTGCCAAACTTAAGCAAATCCCTTGGGCTAATAACTCATTGTCTTCAACCAACATAATACGCATTCAATGTCCTTAACAGGGCCTTTTAAAAGAACCCTTAACGGAAAATACTAAACTTAACATCTTGTTGCTGTAAAAAATCTTCCGCATCTTGGCCCTGTAGCATGGCCATAGTCGCCAGCATTCCTGCGGTCACACAATTTGGCCCTAACACAGTCACTGAGCGTGGTGCCTGGACGACGGGATAGCCAGTACGTGGATCGACAATATGGCCGTAACGCTTTCCATCAACTTCAAAAAACCGCCGGGTATCACCGCTAGTCGCTAATGCACCCTGACTGATCGCCAGTACACTGGCGGCGCGATCGAGATGGCGGGGATCTTCAATGCCCACCTGCCATGGGTACTCTTTGGGCACAGGACAGGCGATATCGCCACCAAAATTCACTAGCACAGGAATATCTGGATAACATTCAGCCAACTCATAGGCGACTCTATCAACTGCATATTCCTTAGCAACGCCGCCAAAATCCAATTTCATTCCCGATGGCATCTCAATATGGCGCGAATCAAACTCGATACGATCAAACCCCACTAAGGCTTTCGCGGCAAGAATGCGGCCATGTTCGGGCAACTGGGCTTTGGGATCAAAACGCCACAGCTCCATTAACGGCCCTGCAGAAATATCAAAGAGTCCGTCACTGAGCTGAAAACATTGTTTAGCAAAAGCCAACAACTGCCTGGTTTCTTCATCGATAAGCTGCTTATGACCATTGGCATGATTTAATTGCCACAGACAATTCTGCGCAATAAAGCGACTGTACTTATGCTCGATACGCAGCGCCTCAGTGACAGCCATATCCAACATATCATCGGCAATATCGAGTTGATCGCACCTAATGAGAATTTCACAGGGACTCGCCATGGCCCTAAATTCGCCCAGATAACCCCAATCACGGCGTTGCAGCGAATAAAGTGCGGTTTTTAGGGATGATGTCGACATCATAAATCACCTCTTCACATGGCATCCCACTGGAATTCAGCTCAAATAAGCTCAGGGAAAAATTAAGTATGGGTAGCTAAGCTACCCATACAGTTTAACGCCTTGCTATCTGAGTCAGTAGCATTATTTCGTATTAAAAAGAATAACTAAACTGTGCTGTTATCGCCTTCTGCGTCGGGAACAGATCAAAGTTTTGCAGCTCTCCAGGAATAGTCGTACCGTTATTTTTCGGATCCTGTTGGTAATACTCTAAGCGATACGACATCTCATGACCGCCCGATAATCGATGACCAAATTTAATCCCTATCGTATAAGCCGACATATCACCGATACGATAATCGGCACTGGCAAACTCGGGCAGTGGCGCATCTGCCATCAAGAAAGGTTGATAGAAGTTAGCCGCCGTTTGTTGGTAATAACGTAGATGCAATTGACCGTAAAAATTGCCCGTAAAGTAATAACGGTAATGGGTTTCTAAGGTATGCGATGTGAGATCCCAATCATCAGTATTATAACGATAGGAAAAATCCACCACGCCCGCATCCAACGCGCCTTTAGTCATCACATAGAAGCTATGCTTCAAGCGAGAATCGGGGCGGCTTTCATACAAGAGATCCTGAGTGATGCCATTGTTATCCACCACACTGAGTACTTTATAGGGATCGGTTAAATAGCCATTCACACTCGATAAACCATAATTGGCCTGCAATAACCAGCGCTGACTAAGCACTTGGGTGATACCTAACATCACATCCGCGGTCTGCTTATTATCACTGCCACCTTGACGAGTCGCATCGAATGCGCTGCGATAAGCTTCCTCACTGGTGAAGTTATCGCGAATGACCATCGAAGATAAATCCACCGGACGACCGCCAACGGGGTCAACCACATCGAAACTATAAGCCGTACCTAAAAATAAAGTGGTGTTGTCTTTATTAAACCCTCGCTCAATTCCGGCATTGATGCCCATTGACATATAATCAAACTCTTTCGAGCCATATGCGCCAACATTGAGTTTCCAATCTGGTGTTAGCACTTCACTCCAACCGACATTGGCTTGTACGCGAGTATCGTGAAACGTGTCATCGAGCGGTGTATCGCCCGCTGCCACACTGTATTGGCCATTGCCCGAAGGACGAGTAAAGGTTTGGCTGCTACTTTGGGCCACAGCGCCCGAAGCCGAGGCACCGGTTAAGCTGTCGACCACCAGTTTGAGATCCAGCATGCTATCATCGCCAAAGGCTTTTTGTGCTGTACCTATGGCTTCAACGGCCTGCACTCTATCCTGCTCACCGTAATACATTAACGCAGCATCGACCTTCCAGTCGTCAGCTTTTTTAGATAATTCAGTCGCGTGGCCACTTGTGGCAAACAATCCACAACTGGCTAAGGCTAACGCACCCGCAATCTGTTTCGATTGTCTTGCATTTATTTGATTCTTTTTTTGGGTCATAGCTGACAACACCTGTAGGTCACTTTCATCTATTCAATACCGCGGGATTTCGCCCCAGATTTTATTACATCTGCTCATCACATCTATTCGTTACATCTAAGGGCTATTAACGCCAACGGAGAGTTTAGTTACAGCCACATCCACCACCGGCAAAGGCGCGACCGCCGCTACTGCCTTCTTTACTAAAATAAATATGATCATCGAGCGCCAGATCGAGCTTTTCACTGTCGAGCGCCATATCGCTGCGCGCCAACTGGCCTTTCTCCCATGGCTGCACCCCTAAATTTGAACAACCACTCAAACCTATAATGAGTGTGACTGCGACTAATGCGGGTTTAAGCATAAATTACTCCTTCAGTAAATTGACGAGTTCTTGCTCGTATTCAGCGGCTTTATCGGCATAAAAACCAACATGATGCTGCACTAGCTGACCTTGACGATTGAACATGAAACTGCTCGGCATACCGAGCAAATCGAAACTGCGCGCCACATCTCCTTCGGGATTGAAACGCACTGAAAAATTGGCGGGGACTTGTTTTAAGAATTCTTGGGCTAACTCGTTATCTGTATCTAGGTTGATTGCCACGACGGCCAAACCTTGATCTTGATACTTTGTTTGGATCTCATTCATCCAAGGAAAGGATTTACGGCAAGGCCCACACCAAGAAGCCCAAAAATCGACATAGACGACTTTACCTTTAAACTCACTCAGAGAAACAGCTTGGTTTTGCGCGTTAAACACTTGGTGATCCAACGACGGCGCGGCTTGTACGCCAGCGGCCATTAAACTGAGTAACAACCATATTTTCTTCATAGCATATTCCGCATTAACGATTACGTTCGAATCTATTAACTGAATCTTAAGGTTTTCTTAAACAAGCTTATATAAGTTTAATTAACCTGCTCGCCCAGACTCACCACGCGAATGAACCATAGTCATCTGCATCGCCTTAATCACATGAGCGCTGATTAAGTGACCGATTTCATCCAAAATGGCAAATGTGAGACATTTTGTCCCATTAGAAAAAGTGAAATTAGATCTGCGTCATGTTAATTAAATGTCAAAATCAGTTCGGTCACATCTCTTGAAAATTCTTGATATACATCAAGAATCTTTACACTCCAACGGCCTAAACTGACCCTGTCAATTATGTAAACCCTTACCAATTTACATTTAAATAACAAAAAAGGTTGACCCATGGACACACATGCAGCCCTATATGAACAGGGAAAGGCGCGCTTAGATGCACTGCGCCAATTCGCTCCCCGTCAACAACAATCGCTGATTGAAAAAATGCAACAACACGGTATTAGTCGCCGTGATTTTATGAAGTGGAGTGCCATGGTGACGAGCATGCTCGCATTGCCGCTCCCTTTTAGTAACTTAGTAGCCGAAGCTGCCGAATTAGCCGACCGTGTACCCTTAATCTGGTTACACATGGCCGAATGTACTGGCTGCTCAGAATCCTTAATTCGTACCGATACCCCCAATCTAGATTCGCTGATTTTTGATCATATCTCCTTGGAATATCACGAAACCTTAATGGCTGCTGCGGGTTGGCAAGCCGAAGAAAACCTCGAAAATGCACTCGAAACCTACAAGGGTCGCTATTTACTGGCCGTTGAAGGGGCGATTCCAACCGCCAATAACGGCAGTTTCCTCACTGTAGGCTGTAAAGGCCACACAGGGTTAGAAATCATCAAACATGCTGCAGAAGGCGCCGCCGCGATTATCTCTGTCGGCACTTGTGCAGCGTTTGGTGGCGTGCAAGCAGCCTATCCAAACCCAACGGGGGCGAAAGGCGTGCACGAAGTGGTCAGTAAACCCGTCATTAACTTAGGCGGTTGCCCACCGAGCGAAAAGAACATAGTCGGCACTTTGATGTACTTCATCATGTTCGGAAAATTACCTGCACTGGATATGTTTAACAGACCTAAATGGGCTTACGGCGCACGGGTACACGATAACTGTGAACGTCGCGGCCGCTTTGATGCCGGTGAATTCGTTGAAGAATTTGGCGATCACGGCGCGAAAGAAGGCTACTGCCTGTATAAAGTCGGTTGTAAAGGTCCTTACACCTACAACAACTGCCCTACCGAGCGCTTTAACCATCACACCAGCTGGCCAGTACTTGCTGGACACGGTTGTATGGGCTGCTCAGAACCTAACTTCTGGGATGACATGGCCGACTTTGAAAAACCCCTTGGCCGTCAACTCCTCCATGGATTGGATGCGACCGCAGATACTATTGGTGCGGTGATTTTAGGCGCGACTGTGGTGGGCATTGGAGCCCATGCCGTTGCCAGTATTTTTGCCAAACCGCTGGAGGAATAACCCATGAGCAAGCGCGTTGTTATCGACCCTATCACACGTATCGAGGGTCACTTACGTATCGAAGTTGAAGTTGATGAAAATAACGTCATCAGCAAGGCTTGGTCATCCTCCACACTCTGGCGCGGTATTGAAGTCATTCTCAAGGGTCGCACGCCTATGGATGTTGGCCTTATTGTGCAACGTATCTGTGGTGTCTGTACCTATTCCCACTACCGCTGCGGCACTGAAGCGGTTGAGAATGCTCTGGGAATTCAAATTCCGTTGAACGCGAGATACTTACGTTCATTGATGCAAACCTCTTTATACATGCACGACCATATTGTCCATTTCTACCATCTACACGGTCTTGATTGGGTTGATGTGGTGTCTGCACTGAGCGCCGATCCGGCCAAAGCTGCACAAATTGCGCTGCAATACACAGACAAGCCCATAGCCGCGGGTGAAGGTGATTTAAGAGCCGTGCAAGAAAGAGTCAAAGGCTTTGTCGAAACGGGTAAATTAGGCCCCTTTGCCAACGCTTATTGGGGTAATGGCACCTATAAATTTACTCCAGAGCAAAACCTTATCGCACTGTCTCACTACCTTAAAGCACTTGAAGTACAACGTGTTGCGGCAGAAATGCTGGCCATCTTTGGCGGTAAATCTCCACATCCACAATCCGTTGTTGTTGGTGGTGTGACGTCGGTGCGTGACATGTTAAGCCCTGCTCGCCTGCAGGAATGGAAGCAAAAACATGCGACCGTGACTGACTTTATCCTGCGTGCTTATCAAGCGGATATCGTGATGGCGGCCGAAGCCTTTGGTAATGAGCCAAGCGTGCTGGGCGGCGTAAACGTGAAAAACTTCATGGCGACCGATGACTTTGTGCTAGCCAATGGCGAATACATGTTCAATCAAGGCGTGATCATGAATGGCGACCTTGCCGGTGTCAGCGATGTAAACCCAGATCTGATTGCTGAAGACGTTAGCCATGCTTGGTATAGCGCCGATGCGCCGCAGCATCCCTATGACGGTACAACGATTCCTAATTACACTGGTTTTGTTGAACGCGATACTGTCTATGGCAAGCTGCCAACACTGGATGGTGATGGTAAATACTCATGGGTGAAATCTCCCCGTTATCAAGGTGAACCCGTCGAAGTTGGTCCATTAGCCTGCCTATTGGTGAGCTATGCCCGTGGTAACAAAGTGGTTGTGGATTCGGTCAATGCCCTGCTCGCTCGCACTGGCTTACCCGTTGCCGCCCTATTTACCACTTTAGGTCGCACCGCAGCCCGTATGTTACAGACAGTTATCGTCGCCCAAGAAGGATTAAAAACCTTCGATGCGCTGCTGACGAATATCCAGTCAGATGAATCAACCTATGTGAAACCCAATATCGACCCGAGCAAAGAGTACATAGGTCACGCCATGATTGAGGCGCCACGCGGCATGTTAAGCCACTGGATCCGCATTAAAAATGGAGTGATTGAGAACTATCAAGCCGTAGTACCGACGACCTGGAACGCAGGACCTGTGGATGCCAACGGTAAAATGGGTCCCTATGAAGCCTCTTTAATTGGCTTGAAACTGGAAGATCCTACTAAGCCCCTTGAGGTGATACGTATTATTCACTCATTTGACCCTTGCATGGCGTGTTCTGTACACGTGATGGATTTTAAAGGTCAGGCATTGAGCGAGTTCCGTGTCAGCCCCAATGGTCAATAATCGAGGGAGGGAACGCAAAATGAACCATTCTGCAACCCGCATTCGGACACTGGTTTTTAGTCCGGCAATACGGATTTTCCACTGGCTCAGGGCACTATCAATTTTAGTGCTGGTGATCACCGGATTCTATATTGCTTGGCCGTTTCTGGTGGCGCCTGAAAGTACGGACGTACTCGTACAAGGCTGGATCCGCTTCGCGCATCTGATCTGCGGTTTTGTACTGACCGCGGTCACTTTAGTGCGCTTCTACCTGTATTTTTTCAGCCGAAGCGACATCGAGCGGCGCTCATTTCGCGATGTGATGAGTGTAAAAAGTTGGATCACTCAGCTGAAATCCTACTTATGGATGGGGCACTTACATAAAGCGGGTGTCTATGGACCGCTGCAATTTGTGACTTATGTAGCAATCTCACTGGTCGCTCTCGTGATATGTATAACGGGTCTGGTGTTGTATGCCAATGTGTATCACCAAGGTTTAGGTGGCATGCTTTGGGGCAGCGCCGCTTGGATCACGGCACAAATGGGTGGGCTAGCACAGGTTAGGATTTGGCATCACTACCTCACTTGGGCATTTGTTATCTTTGTGGTTATCCACGTCTATATGGCGGTTTGGTCAGGGATACGCTTCAAACATAACTCAGTTGACTCGATTGTCTCTGGCTATGACTACCCAAAGCCAGACTCACACCACTAGGAGTCCAATGAAGATATTGCTACTCGGTATTGGCAATGTCCTGTACGCCGATGAAGGCATCGGCGTACATTTTGTCAATTATATAGCTGATAATTATCAGTTTACCCATGAGTCCCACCAGCTAAAGCTGCTCGATGGCGGCACCTTGGCTCAGGGACTTATCCCTATTATTTGCCAATACGATTATTTAATCGTGGTCGATACTGTTAACGCCAATGGCGTAGAAGCGGGCGAAGTTTACTTCTTCGATTTTGATAAGGCTCCGAAGGAAATCGACTGGCAAGGCAGCGCCCATGAAGTCGAAATGCTGCAAACCCTCAATATGATGGAAATGGTTGGCGACAGACCTAAGACCTTTGTGCTGGGCGTCACCCCAACCGTGCTCGAACCTATGGTGCTGGGTTTGACCCCTAAAGTTGCCGCCGCAGTGCCGTTAATGGAATCAAGCTTGTTATCCCACTTAGCCTCCCTTGGGTTCACTGCGACGCGTATTGCCGATCACAGTATCGACTCGCTGATCCCTGACTCTTATAAACGCGGCGTTACTACTGGTGAAAGTATATAGAAAATGAAAAACATCAGATTCGATTTTACCTGTTCACGTCAGGTGCCTTTGTACGCGCATTTATGTAATCAATACCTAAATTACGATGCGCTGAACATCAGCATAGGCTGTGATGGCCTACATGACTTTGGTCAGCACAGTTACTTTATTGAAGCCCAGGGCGAGCAGACTCAACTCGAGCAACTGGCCGATGCCATTGCCGCGGACTTTTTGATTTCCGCTTGGTTGATTGACTCCGGCATTAAGGTCATCGACGAGCCCCAAGGCGGCAAAACCTTACTGCCCTATTCACAGTCTGGATCAAGTCCTGCCATCGCGCCTTTTTGCCAGCAATGTTATCCGCTGATTGGCGATAATCAGTCGGCGAAGTTTGGCTTGCTGGATTTAGCCTGCCCTTGCTGCAAGGGCGAAACACAATTAATGCCAGTGCAAAAAGCCTTAACCTTGTCAGATATAAAAGCCATGGCACAGCGGCTGCTGACACAGGGCCCACTGACATTAGCGGCCGCCGATGATCTGCAAATCAGCCTGACACCGTTTGAGCAGCCCTTAAGCGAGCGGCCACAACTGTTAATTTGTAATCCCAATACGCTGAACGCCCATTTCTGCCTGAACGATACACAGGTGCTCGCGCTTTCCAGTATTGAAAAGCCACTTATCTGCGCCAGACCCACGCAAGAACACGACAAACTCAGTGCGCCACTGTACGACATTTGCTTTGCCTACAGCCGGGTGATTTTAGTACTTGCCGAAGTGTTGCGGCAAAAAGGCGTCGATTGGGTTTATATTAAAGGGCCGCATAATAGGCCAAAGCTAGCTTGGGTCGATGGTGCTTGGGCACAAATCGCCAGTCACGATTTAGGCTCAACGCAGACTCAAACCAAACACTTTATCGCCCCAGAACCCTTAAGGGAAAAAGTCAGTCTTCACGGTTATCAAGCCCAATGGCAAGCGGCGAAACGGTCACGCACCCATCAAGGCGAACTGAGTGTAGCGGTATTAGCTCAATCGAGTGAAGCGGCTCATGCTGCTAACACCTTTGCCGCTAACGCTGGTGCCGATAATACAGGTGTCGCTAATGGTGAAGTTGAACACGCTAGCGATACCGAAAATCATACCATCGCGGACGCAGCGTTATTCAGTGCCTTACTCAAGGGAAAATTTACCAGCCACAGACAGGCAAAAAATGCCGCGGTCATTTACTTAAGCCATACCCACGCCTGTCAAATTGTCACCTGCGATAATAAGGGCGACACCGAACTCTTCTTTGCACTGCCCGAGCTGCCCGATAACGGTTACGAAATCTTCCATCAACTGGACTGCAGCCCACAAAAAGCCGTGGCACAGAAGTTTAAAAGCCTGTTCCCCGACGATTATTTAAAACTCCTGAGCCTAAAGCTTCACGGCAGACGGGACAACTTGCAAAGCCTGTGGGCCATTGCCGCCATTTTAATTGGCCTCAATCCCCAAGATGAAACGCAAAATCAAGCAAGGCTCAGCGATGCACTGATGGCCGCCGCCATGCGTTACCACGGCGCCAATGCTCCGCGTATCGATTATCCCCTGACCAAAGGTGAAGCCCACCGCAGCCTGAATTGGTGTAAAACCTTAGGCACAGTCTTGAGTTTTCGTATCGCAGGGAATAACGATCCGAGTCAACTCGCCTTTGCGATGCAAGACTCGCTGGCAGATTATCTTTCTAACTGGTTAGAACATATCGATTTAAATATCGGCGTACACAATGTTGCCTTAGCGGGTAATGAGT
>Ga0070748_1000236_pt1 | contig 28282 bp, 33 predicted proteins | sample VirMetDEL_Nov_12_FD_77015 | JGI IMG/M metagenome (GOLD analysis project Ga0070748, IMG submission 77015) | Aqueous microbial communities from the Delaware River and Bay under freshwater to marine salinity gradient to study organic matter... | ecosystem: Environmental > Aquatic > Marine > Coastal... | reverse complement strand
TGCTGATGATTTTGAAGGTGTAGTTGAAAGATTTTGGGATAGATATAATTCAATAAGATATAATGTTGGGTTAAAGTATCCTAAAGCAGAAATCATATTATGTGGATTCTGTACTAAAAACTACAGGAAAAAGATATATCCTTTGTATAAGGCTAACAGACCTAAAGAGAAACCTGCTTTCCTTCAGGAAATAATTGAGTATGTTAAGAAGGAGTTGCCAATTACTACTGCATCACTAATGGAAACTGATGATTTGGTGGCTAAGTATTTAGAATACTATGGTAAGGATAATTCCTTTATTATTTCAATTGACAAGGATTACAGACAATTTGAATGCACCATTTACAATTATAGGAGAGATGAATGGGAGCAAATCTCTAAAGATGAAGCGACCTTCAACCTGAATGAACAAATGATTATAGGTGATACTGCAGATAATGTTAATTTCTGTAAAGGATTTGGTAAGGCTTGGGTTAAAAAGAACTTAGTAGGTAAGAATGAATATGCTCAACGTAGAGCAGTTTATAGCGTGTTTAAGAAACTTTATAAGAGCAAAGCTAAGGAAATGTATGTGAAGAGTTATATGTTACTTAAATTAAACCTATTTTAATATGCAATTTGATACAAGTGGAGGACTAGGCAATAATGCTATTCCTGAAGAGACAATAGCAGAAAGAATTGAAACTTACTTTTTCCTATATCATTTTAACCTTATGACAGGCGATTATACATTGCGATATTGTGAGCAGGAGGTCAAGAGATTAGAGAAGGAAGAGGATTACGCAGGATGTGCAGGCGTTAAGAAGGCAATGGAATTTTATAGAGTTAATATGTTAAAGCAATCTAAATAAAACTAATTAAATAAATAAAACAATTATGATAATAGCAGCAGCAATAGCAAAAATAATAATGCTTTTAGCATTAGGAGGTAAAATGACAAATACATTAATCAAAGACTTCAATAGACCTCTTGAAAAAGCAGAAAGAATGGGTAGTATTATAGCATTCGTATTATATTATTTTATAGTAATTACAATATACTACTTTGCAGGTATATTTAATATATAAAACACACACAATATGACTGAAAACAATAGAATTAGCAGGAGAATGAACCAAAAGCAAGCTTTAAAACACATTTTAAGCTATGTAGAAGGTACTTTCGGTGCTGAGATAGGAACTAAGAGCAGAGAACACGAGATAGTGCTTCAGAGAGCCTTATATTTCAAATTAGCATTAGATACAAGTAAGAGTTCTATGTCGTTAATAGGTAAGTTGGTTAATAGAGACCACGCTACAGTGATTCACGCTAAGAACAACTTATTTCAAGAGGTAATGAGTGACTCTGTTTATTCAAAGGCTTATCATAGTTACCTTTCTAGTCTTAAGCCTTCAACACAAAGTGATTATACCGATTTGGTGAATGGATTACTAGCTAAGGTAGAGCAAGTTAATGAGATTAATGCAGTTCTTAATACGCTCCTGAATAAGGAAGCTGAAGAGTTAACAGACAATGAGGTTATGTACAGGAACTTGAATGAAGAGCAGAGGAGAATTTATGATGAAAGGGCAGCATTAGTATTAAAGACCTTCAGATGGAAAACTAAAAATAAGTATGAACAAATAAATTGTAATTCATAATGGATAATAAAGTAACATTTAAAACAAGTTGTATTCCTTCGGGAATAAAAGACCATTTCTTCTTAAGTATTAATGGTGAGCCTTTAGGTACTTTTGAAAGGAGTGAGTTAAGGAGTATTATAGAGAGAATAGATAATTCAATATAATGGGTAAGCGATATGTAGAAGATACTCAGCCTTCAGACTTTGATGTTCTGAAGGCTATTCGCTTTTGTTGGGAAAGAGGTATCTACTTTTATCCTGTAATCATTAGTGGTACAGGTAGTGGATATAAATATCCTCCAAAATGCAGGATTGAACTTAAACAGAATGGAATTACCAAGCTAGGTGAAGAGGAATATAATCAGGTTTCACAAGCCGATGAAATGTATGATAAGATAAGACAATTGTATCTTCATAGGCAATCTCAGATATTGCTGAAAACAAAATAACCAATTTTTAGTATTATAGTATGGGAAACAACAATAACAAAAGGAATAAGGATGGTAGAACCTATAATAAGAGGAAGGGTAGAATGAAAATGATACCCGCAGATAATACATCATCACCTCCTGCAGTAAACCAAGCTAAAAAGGATAGAGCCAAGAAACTATCTAGGAAAGCTATATCAAATGTATTCGGTTCTGAAGATGGCGTTTGGGATGAGTTAGCAGTTCAGGCTAAAAAAGGCAATATAAAGGCTATGGAGATGCTTTTAACCTATCAATATGGTAAGGCAGGAGATAATAAAGAAAATAATAGTAACATCAGGAAAGCGCCTGTAATTAGCTTTAACATAACTAATGAGCAGGCTAAGACAATTGACATAGAACACGAAGAGAATGAGTGAGATTAAATTAAGTCCAAAGTACATCCCTTTATTCAAAGGCAATACAAGATATTATATCATAACAGGAGGTCGAGGCTCAGGTAAGAGTTATGGAGTTACATTATTTCTAAACGGTAAAACTTATGAGCCTAACAATAAAGTTCTGTTTACTAGATATACAATGGCTTCAGCACATTCATCAATTATACCTGAGTTTGTTGAAAAGATTGATGTTATGGATGCAGGTGATGATTTTAGAGTCACTAGGGATGAGATAATAAATCAGACTACAGGTAGTAGTATAATGTTTAAAGGTATTAAGACTGCATCAGGTAACCAAACTGCTGCACTTAAATCTCTTTCAGGTGTATCTATATTTGTTGTAGATGAGGCTGAAGAATTACTTGATGAATTCGTATTTGATAAAATAGACTATTCTGTTAGAACACAAAAGTCTCAGAACATTGTTATACTTATTCTTAATCCTGCTACTAAGGAACATTGGATATGGAAGAGGTTCTTTGAAAGTAGAGGAGTTCCTGAAGGCTTTAATGGTGTTAAAGGTGACACTACTTACATACATACTACATATAAAGATAATATAGAGAACCTACCTGATTCATTCCTACAAGCTATTGCTGATATGAAGGCTAATAATCCTTCAAAGTATGAGCATCAAATGCTAGGTGGATGGCTAGAAAAAATGAGTGGAACTATCTATTCCAATTGGAAGAAAGGTCACTATGTTGGGTTAGCTAAAACCTGTTTTGGTCAGGATTTTGGGTTCAGTACAGACTTAACTACATTGGTGGAGATTTCTGTGGATGAGTTACAGAAGGAAATTTATGTGAAGGAATGCTATGGTAAGGCAGGCTTAACTACCTCAGAAATAGCTATTATGAACAGAAGATATTCTAAGGGAGGTCTTATAGTTGCTGATAATCACGAGCCTAGACTTATATCTGAAATAAAAGAATATGGGGTCAATATGATTCCTGCTAAGCAGAATAAAGGGTCAATCCTCTCAGGGATTGCCCTGCTACAAGATTACACTATGATTATAGACCCTAAGTCTCACGGAATTATAAGGGAACTCAATCACTATGTATGGAAGGACAAAGGTTCTGTGCCAATAGATAAGTACAATCACTATTTAGATGCAATAAGATATGGAGCAATGCAATTGATAGTCAATAGGTCTTCAGGTAAATATACCATCAGGTAAGCAATTAGCAATTAATTTGTAAATCCTCATTCCTTAATTGGAGTGGGGATTTTTTTTTGCACCTGTGTTTAATATAAGGGGAACTGTTTAATATAAGGGGAGTGGTCGGTTTTCAAATCCGTATGTTCAATATAAGGGGAGTTCCGTATGTTCAACATAAGGGGAGTTTTTTGGCAACCTAGTTTGCATTGCACAGTACCGATTTTTGCACAGTACCAATTTTTGCAAGGTACTGCTTTTTTCAACACTACTATTTTATGCAAGGTACTGATTTTTTCAATTGTTGATAAATTGTTGATAACTTTACATCTATTTATTTGCATATTATAAAAATCTATTTAAGCCATTTTAAGCTACTTTTAAGCTACTTTTAGGGTTCTGTAGTATATGACTATTAAAACAAAAAGATAATAGAAAACCCAATGAGAATGCGGCTTCACAGAGGTTTTTTACTACATTTGACAATTCCTAATAATTTAACATAAAATTTACATAAAATAAATGTTAAAAAGCTTGTCTATATTAAAAATATTGTTATCGTGACGCATAATTAAGGAATAAGACTATTTGAAATATAAAAAAATACTAATTTATCTTTATATATCTTATTTTTATTTGTCTTTTAATCATAGTACAATGATACTACTAATCAATAGCATAAACTAACATAAAAAACGCATCTGTGTATTTTATTTGTCTTTTTATTTGCGTATTAAAAAAATAGTACTATCTTTGTCCTTTATTAATCACTTAAAAACTTAAAATTATGAAGAATTTACTAAATTTATTTACTGAAATCACTGAAAATGAGTCAATTGAATTGAAATCTTTTTATAATGTCACTCTTGGGAATCGTGACGAAATTGTTTTTCAATGTAACATTACGGAAGACAATGTAAAGAATGTTAGAAACTTGCTAAACATTCTCGAGTCAAGGAATGACTATAATAATACAGTTACTTGTATCACTGAATATGGCAATATTAAAACCGTAGTTGAATTAAAAGATACTGAGACTAGTCTTTTAACTCGAATAGTAATAAACATCTATTAATTAAAAATAATTTAATAATAATAATCTAAAATTAAACATTATGAAGACATTAAAACTAGACAAAGTAATAATCGTAAAAGATGATAAGAATAATATTACAATAATTGCTTCTGAAGCATTAAAAGGATATCAACTTAAAAAGATATTAAAAGACAATGAAGAGATAATAGAAGCTTTTAAAAGTACTGAAAAAGTAAAAAGAAATCGTAGGACTAAAAAGCAAATCGAAATTGCTAACTATTGTAATGATGTCGATAACTATAAGTATTTTATTGTAAATTTAGAGATAAACAAAATAAATGTAGGATTTGAAGCAAAAGATGATTGCAAGCAGGATTTAATCGATAATGGCTTAGAAAAAGACAAAAATTTCAAGATTTGCAGCTATAAAGAATGTATAAAATTAGGTATTGACATTGAACAAACTTTAAACGATTGGAAAGCATATAATTAATAACCAAAAAATAAATAAACTTATGATAACATTAACAGACAAAAACGGACTAAAATACATACAAACTAAATACGGTAAAATTTATGATACAATACCTAAATCTAAAATTTTAGGTGAATTTCACAACTACAGCAATAAACAAAAAATATAAATAATAACAACTTAAAATTAAACACAATGAAGAAACAAACTAAAAAACAACTAAATAAAATTAGTAAAAATTTAGATTACTTTTTTAACCTAGCAACTAAACAGGATATTAAAAGCGGCTCGAATTGGTATCAAGATGCAAATAATATCACAAAAGATATATCTTCAAAATATGATGTAAATCCTTATAAGGTAGCTAGTGTTATATCCTGCTTGTCTCCTCGCAATAGGTGGCAGCAGAACTTAAAAGATGCTGCCAAAGTTTGCGAAGCCTTCAAATTTGGCTTGCATCCTGAAGATATAAAAGTTTGTACATTTCACACAAATAAATATAAAGCTTTTAATATACTAGCAGGTAATCTAGAAATCACTCTCAACAGCTTAAAAACTTTTAACTTTGTGCAAAATATAGCTTATCTTAATGATGATTATTTAACGGTTGATATATGGCATATTCGAGCCTGTTTAAAAGAATATAGAAGCATAAAAAATGCTAACATTGGAAAGGTAGCATATCAACAGATAAAAGAATTAACAATAAAAAAAGCGGAAGAGCTAAATTTAACAGGGTTTCAATATCAGGCTATTTTGTGGCTATCTTGTCAAAATTATTATAATAACTTAAATAACTAAATAATGCAATTAAATATAAAGCAAGCGATAAGGATTTATACAAGTGATAAGGATTTTATAATTATCACATTCGATATTAATAATGCAGTTAAAAAAATTACATCTATAATACTTACCAATGATTTACATAGACATTATAATAGTAAAAGTAAATTTCAAACTTTTAGAGTATTAGAAGACATTAAAAACAATATTAAAAAATCATTCACAATTCATTAACCCACTAGTAAACAATATTAAAAGATATGACTAATTTAACAACTTCAATCCTATTCAATTTCGCATTCTCAGACACTCTAAGCGACTTTTATACAGTATGTGCTAATGATTACTACAGTCTGTTAAAACCTCCTTAAAAGTACCTTAAAATAGATAATATCTATATGTCACCGTGTCAGTATCCAATTTTGTGAATATGCCATTTTGACGTAAATCGCAAGTGGGTGGGGCTGAGTTACTCAGTGTTATGAATTCAACGATTTGAGTAGGGATAAGTCTGTTTAATATTAAAGGGTATGGTTAGTAGTAGTATGATTACTAGTGTATTATATGGCTTACGAGTGTATTATGTGGCTGAGGCTCGTCAATCTCAAAATTGTAAGAGCCTTTCGTGACGATTAACTCGCCTGAAAAAGCATATTAAGGGTCACACCTTTGAGGGTGTTCCCTTTTGTATATTAATGGAATAGTGAAATATCTATTTGATAAAGCACCCCCTATACAATTTATAAAAATATTGAAATACAAGTTGTTTAACTTGCCGACTGTTCAGGAATATTCATTGGGTGCAACAAAATTGTAAAAAGGTTATGAATGACTGTCAGTGGAGATTTAGCTGAACCAATAGGAGACTAGCCTTAAAGTTTGGTGCTTGTTCTTGAGTTAAGAAACCGACCTCGAAATGAAATGTTATACTATAATACTAAAAAAGGTGCAAAGTGTTTGGGTTATTCACAGTTTATTTATCAACAATAAGAAAATAATATAGTTATTTAATACACTATAAGTAAATTCTATAGTACTTTAGTAAAACAAAAAGGTATAAATTTGGTATTATAATATAGAAACTTATAATAGACTATGCATTTAGAATTACCAATTAACATTAACGGAGTAGAATTAAAGGATTATCAGAAGTTTATGAAGATAGCTGAAGCCAATCCTGATGTAGAGAATAACTTTTTAGATATTAAGTTATTGGAGATAGTTTGTAAATTAGATTACAATACTATTAGTAAGATGCCTATTACAATCTTTGATGAGATACTAGGTGAGTTAGCTAAAGTGTTTAGTGAAAAGACTCCTTTAGTTAATAGGTTTAATATGACTGACAAGAATGGTGAAGTAGTTGAATTCGGGTTAGTGCCTAATCTAGATAAGTTATCTTTAGGTGAGTATATTGACCTTAATACATACTTTGATGACTTAGATGAGATGCATAAAGCTATGGCAGTTTTATACAGACCTATCCACCCTAGTTTTAGAGGTAAACCTCATTATAGGATAGCAGAATATCAGGGAACAGAAGAGTTTTCAGAAATTATGAAGGAAATGCCTTTAGGGATTGCTTTAGGAGCGAAGGTTTTTTTTTATCGTTTAGGGATGAAGTTGGCGAAACTTACAGTGAGTTATTCGCAGAAGATATTGATGAAGGAAGCAGTACACTCGGAGGAGGTAGCAACTTTGCTGAAAGATATGGATGGTATCAGCAACTCTATTCTCTCGCAGGAGGTCAAGCGCTCAGAATATCTGAGACAACTAAATTATCGGTTCACGAAGCAATGACTTGGTTGCAATTTGAGAAAGAAAAAATAAAGGCTGACAGACAAGCAATAAAAGGAAAGTTTAAATAATTATGAAACAAGTTTATAACATATTAGATTCTATTGAACAACATTTCAATTTGAATGAAATAAATACCAATACTGTTAAGTTTGGTGAATTTGATGAGGTCAATCTTAATAAGACAACCTTATTTCCTTTAGCACACTTTATGTTAGAGGATATGCGATTCAATGGAACTACTATCGAATTTAAGATAAGAGTATTAGTTGCTGACGTAGTTGATGAAAGCAAGGATTATGATAACTCATTCAAGGGAGCAACAAACCTTCAGGATGTATTAAATACACAAGCATCAGTTATTAATAGACTTATAGAGTCTGTCAGAGGCAATAGAGGATATTTAGCTGAAAGACAATATGTACTTAAAAATACTCCTGTAGCTAAAATGGTTTATGGAGATTATGAGAACCTGCTTTATGGATGGGAGGCTGAAATAGTAATTGAAGTTCCTAATGATATTAGTGGATGTGAAGTAATTGATGATGGAATTCCTGAGTAATGGATAGCAGAGATTTTGATAAAATATTTGATAAGTATGGCTCTAAGATTGTAAATACATTACAAAGAGAACTTAGGGTACAGAAATTTGTAGCTAGTGGTAGAACTGTAGATTCAATTTACCATAAAACTAAAGATGGTGGTAAAGGCTTAGAGATTTGGGGTAGTGGTTCATTGGATTTACTTGACAAAGGATTATCATCAGGACAATCTAGACCTAGTTCAGTAGAGATACTGCAATGGATGAGGGACAGAAACATCCGACCTATTAACTTTAAAAGAAGAGGGAATACAATGTTTGCAGCGTCTAGTAATAGGAATATGAAATCATCAGCATATTTAATAGCTAGAAAGATTAGAACTAAAGGAACGATTAAAAGATTGAACTATAATGGAGCAAATATACTATCTTATGTAGATGGTGAAAGTGATTTGCAGAGAGAACTAATGGAAGAATTAGGAAAAGAAGTAATGACAACAATAAACTTTGAATTACTCAAAGTAAGGGACATAGAAAGAAGAAATATATAATTATGGCAGCATACGAAGCACCAATAGACCCTGCAACAGGGTTACCAACTGAAGAAATACTTTTGCGTTCACCATTTTGGGTAGAATACGAAGACGCTAATCTAGACTATATCTTAGTAGACCTAAGAGTATGGATAGGTGAAGTTTCGGCTGAACCTGCTAATCCTGATGTTACATTAAGAAGCAAGGCTTTTGATGGTAAGGCTTCAGTAGATATAGCTGAGTTTGCTAGAGACTTTGTTGAGGTAACAATTAGTACAGGAAGTGAAGCTGCAGAGTCAAGTGCAGTTTGGATTTCATTTGACTTGACTTGGGTATTAACAACTGAAGAGTCAACCACAGACCCTACTGCTTATTTTATAGGTTTGGATGGTTATGGCACTTTTCATCAAGGTAATAACTTTCAAAACATTACCTATCAGGAAGTAATGTTATCAAGTCCTATTGTTAATGCGTACCCTGATATATCAATTAGAGTACCTGTAAGACAAGATAAGTTAATAGGTTATGAATTGCAGACTAGAAATTGGAATGTAGCTAAGTCAGACACTCCTAATACACCTTATACAACTTTTCATACAGTATCAGGATTAACACCTTCTACAAATACTGCTGATGCAGTAGTGTATATCAGTTCATCACACCTATCTAATGTAGCAGATAGAATATTATTACACTTTGAGCAATCTCCAATTCCTTATCCTGATGAAACTGTTGATATTAACTACCTAGATTGTACAAAATATGGGTATAATAAAGTGTATTTTGTTAATAAGTTTGGATGTGTGCAAGAACAACATTTCGCAGGTAGATATTCTGTAGCAGTAAGCACAAATAGTAGTGAGTTTACTAGAAATTTACTTGACAATGGGTCTTATTCAGCCACAAGGCATCAAAAAGTAACAATGAATAAAAATGGCACTATTAAATTCACCATTAATACAGGATGGGTAGATGAAACTGAGAATGATACATTCTTGGAGATGATGATGTCAGAGCAAGTATGGGTAAGATGTAGTAATGATGCACTTGGTATTGGATGGTTGCCAAAAACACAATCAAGTTGGAATGTACCTTGTAAATTAACAAGCAAAGATTATAAAATAAAGACTATTAAGTCCGATAAGATGATTTCTTATACTTTTGAGTTCACCTCAGCAAATGATTGGATAAATACAGTAAGATAAAATGATTAGACCTAATTTATATATAAACTCTAGTACCTTAAATGATGATGGTGACATTATCGACAATTGGATGCAAGCTGACTTAGATGAGAATGTTAAAATCTCTATAAAAGACACAGTAAAGGATGCAAAAGATGTTGGTAAGGTTTTTACTGCGTACACTAACCAATTCAAGTTACCTGCTTCACCAACAAACAATAGAATTTTTAAGAGGTGGGGTAATTTTAATGTTTTAAATGGGTATGATTCTAGAAGAAAGCACTCAGCATTAATAAAACTTAATGGAATAGACTATAAAAAGGGATATATTAAGCTAAATAGTGTTAATTTAGAGAAAAATATGCCTGTTAGCTATAATGTACAGTTTTATGGTGAATTATCATCATTAAAAGACATTTTAGGTGAGCATAAGCTAGGTTCTTTAGTTTCTCTAGGTAAGTATTCATTTCCGTATAACTACGCTAATATGCAAACAGGACTGTCTACTAGCTTTGATGTAGCTAAATTACCTCCTTCTACAGGTGAAACAGGGGTTACTTTAGTGCCTAATGCAGGCAATGGAATGTTTAAAGTACCACTTATATCTCATACTAGAGGCTTTATGTATGCAGATAGTGATGGTGGATTCAGAGAATTAGCACCTTTAACAGGTTTACCTGCAGTAACGAGTCCTGATAGGCTAACTTATACTGATTTAAAGCCTGCAATCAAGCTTTCAGCTATATTTGATGCGATTGAAGAGGATTACCCACAAATTGTGTTTAATAAGGAATGGTTATTCGGAGCAGAAGACCCTTCAACATTAGACGAATTATACGTTTGGTTACACAATAAAAAGGGTTATATAACCTATTCTAACTCATCACAAGAAGGTGGAGAAGATGGAAATGTATGGACTAGACTAATAAAAGACTTTGGTGCAGGCGTTGAAGAGGGTGAAATGGTACTTAAAACCATTTCAGCACCTGACTTTAGACCTTTTACTGACTTAGCATCAGAATTTAAGAGTTATAGAGGTAAATTTACTGTACGAAACATAACAGGAAGTGGATTTCTTAAGGCTAGTGTGACTGTAGTTAACTCTAATGGAACTAGAGTAACAGAATTAGTAGAATGGGATGAAGAAGCTGCTGAGGTTAATGTTTATTTTGATATAAACTCAGTAATGGGAACGCAATGGTTAGAGGTTAAGGTTTTAGCTTCAGGTGCTATCGAAGGGTTCGCCCCTGCATTAGAATTAAGACAATTTATTGCACAAAATCCTGTTCCTACCTTTAACTTTTTTGATGCGTCATCTGATGAAGCAGAATATGAGGATACTTTAATATATTCGGAGATAGTACCTCATTTATTATTACCTCAGGTAAAGATATTAAGTTTCTTAAGTGATTTGATGAAAACTTATAACTTGATAGCAGTTGAAGAGGTAGATGTTAACGACAATTATAAAATTAATATAATGTCAGTTGACCATTGGTTAGAAACAGGTAGAACATTTGAGGCTACACAATATGTTGATATTGATAGAACCTCAATAGAAAGAATAGCACCTTATTCGTCGGTAGAGTACCTTTACGATAAGCCTAAGACATTCTTAGCTATAAATCAAGGTAAGATAACAGGTGATGAATTTGGAGGCGTTAGATTTGATGTAGGGAACTTTACTCAGGGAGTAGAGACTAGCAATAATTTACTTTTCGATGGTGGCAAGTATGATGTTAAGCCTAAGTTTGAGAAGATGATGTATGAAAGACTAAACAATACTGATGGAACTCTAACAGACTTACAATGGGGATGGTTTGTTAATGATAATAAAAAATCATTACCTGAGCCTGTAGATGGGAAATTACCTTTAATATTATATTGCAATAAAAAGACTATAAGTGATGGTAGGACAATTACTTGGGGTGATGATGTTGTTACTAGCGAGTATTTTGCTCCTTCTAATGTAAGTTATTTTGAGGATTATACAACTCACTTTAATACTGAGTTTGATGAGTGGACTAGAGAATTAAATGATAACTCTATATTTGCAAAGTTTCATAATAAATACATATCAAGTATTTATTCTAACTATGCTAGAAGATATATTGTAGAAACATACTTACCTCCACTTATATTTCAGAATTTAAAGTTAAATGACATAATAGTTATTAATAGAAATGATTTCTATATTGAAGGAATGGATATTGATATTACAACAGCTAAAACTAAGTTAAAATTGCTTAGATTAACTGATATTCAAGCACAATGGGGAAATAGAGGTAGATGGCAAGATGATGGACTTTGTTTAATATGGAATGAGGCAGCAGGATTATGGGAAGAGACTGAAGAACTATGGGATTGTAATGCACAAGGATATGATGTAAGTTTAGTTGCTTATTATAGAGGTGAACAGAACTTTGATGATAGTAGTGGTAATAATCATCAGGGTACAGGTTGGATATTTGATGAAGGTGGAGGTGGTGAAGAAGATAGGTCACCTACATTTGGTTCAGGAGTAGATGGTAATGCTATTTGTTTCGCAGCCAATGAGGAGCATTTTTGGATGGCTAATAGTGAGGACTTTACTTTCAGTGCTAATGGTGCTGATGTACCTTATTCTATTTCAGCTTGGAAGCAATTAACACTTACTCCTGCAGATGGTAATAGTAGTTATTTTGCTAGTAGAACAGACACTAATGAGGAGTGGGAAATAAAACACACTGCTAATGGATTTGAACAGATTGAACTACACGACTCAACCACAGGAGGTACTTTAATTGCTCAATTTGATTATCAATCTAATGGATATGTTTTAGGACAATGGTATCATATTGTATGGACTTATGATGGTAGTGCTACTGCAGCAGGAATAAAACTATATATTGATAATGTAGAAGAAACTTTAACCTACATTGAAGATGCTTCGTATGTTACGATGAGACACCATCCACAAAGAACAACTATTGGAGTTAAAAATGACCACATAACTAGAAATGAGTATGTAGGATGTATGGATGAGATTATGTTCTTTAAAGGACTTAAATTAAACTCAGAACAGATAGATGATTTGTATCAAATGAATGCACCAACATTTGCTATTGATGACAATACAGTAATAGTGGCTCAGCAAAGAACAGGAGTATCAATTAGTGAAAGAGCAGGAAGACTAGAATTAACACCTAAAATATAATTATGGATAATAACGATAAAGCAAACTATCTAAAGAATGTATTACACTTATTAAAGATAAGTAATTACTACATTTCTGATGAGGATATATTGACTGCTAAAGGGAAATATGAAGCACCAACATCCTTGAAAGAATTAATACCAAATGTTAAACGAAACTTAATTAAAATATAATGACTCAAGAGAATAGAATAAATATAGATTTAAATTTTCTTACTGATGAGGCAGTAGCCAACTTGAATAGGTTAACTACAGAAATCCAAAAATTAAAGGGTGAGGTAGTCGATTTAGATATGAGGCGTACAGAAAGTAAAGTTAAAGTTCAGCAGTTAGAGGCTGCTGAACGTAAGTTAGCTAGTACTACTGCATCTTATGCTGCTCAAGTTCAAAGGTCAACTACTGCACACGCAAATAGTACTGCTGCAATTAACAAACAGATAGCTAAGCTTAGAGAAGAGGCTTCTGTAATGGATATGAGTAGTCAAGGTTATGCAAAAAAGCAAATTCAGATACAGAACTTAAGTAAGCAGTTTAATGGTGTTAGTGGTTCTTCAGGACAAGCTACTGCTTCAGCTATAGAATTTGGTAGGGTAGTTTCGGATGCACCTTATGGTATTAGAGGTATGGCAAACAACATATCTCAATTATCAACTCAATTAATCTCAGTTGGTAATGAAAGCTTAAAGGCTTCAGGTAAGGCTATAACATTTCGTACCTCGCTAAGTGCAGTAACTATAGGGCTTAAGCAGATGTGGAAGGCTCTTGCAGGACCTCTAGGCTTGCTATTAGCAATGCAAGCAATAATAGCAGCATTTGATTATTTTGGAGGTGGTGCAAAGAAAGCTAAGAAGGAAGTAGAAGATTTAACAGATTCATTTACTGAGGCTGCTACAGAAATGTACATCTTAGATAAAATTATGAATACTTGGAATATGTCTGCTGAGACACTAACTAAAATCGTTAAACTAGCTAATGAGGAATATGAAGACCTTAATTTAAAGATTGAAGAAAATGGAAGATTAACTACTGAGTCTCAGGAAGCATTAGATTTATATACTGAATCCTTACTTAGAAATGCAAAGGCTAAAGCAATTGCTGAGGTTATTCAAGAGGAATTGACTTTTCAAATAAGAGAAGAAGGTAAGGCGTTGAAAGACCAATTAAGTACTGTAGAGACAGTTGGACTAGGTATTATAGCAAATATTACAGGTGCAGGTTATGCCTCAGCACAAGGTGTGAAAATTGCTATGAATAATTTAGATGATAAGCTAGAAAGCAGTAGGGATGTAGTTGCTAAATATATGGCTATGTTAACTGAAGATGATGGAGCATTAGCTTTAACATTATTTGGTAAGGATAAGAAAGATAAAGGCGCTAAAACATTAAGAGATTTCAAGAAGAAATTACTTGATATGTCAAAGGCTATTCTTAAACTTAGAAAGGATGCTGCTGATTTAGATGATATTGATGATGTAGAAAGATTAGCTAGAAGTCAGGATTATGAGAGACAAGGATTAGAACTTGTTAAGACTAATTTCATTGAGAAAGAGAGACTTAGATTAGAAAACTTTAAGAAGAAAAATAAGGATGCTAAAAAGCAAGCTGAAGCTGAAGCTATATTTGCTGAAGAGGTTACTAAAGCTGAACTTGAATATCAAGTAGCAGTAGATGCTCAAAAAGTATTACAAGCTAAACAGACTGCAAATCTATTAGAGGATATTAGATTACAACAATTATCTAGAGAACTAGGCACTGATGTTGATGTAGCTGAAAGCAATTTGGATATTGGTATGCTAAATGAGGATACTGTTAATATGCGAATGGCTCAGATTGAGGAATTAACTAGGAAAGTATGGGATGCTGAAGATGCTGATTTTGCTAATAGACAAGTTGAATTATCTGAGAAGCTAAGACTAGCAGGTGAGGATAAAATGTCTATTGCTCAGGAATTAGCTGACCAACAAAGAATGTTCGACCAAAATAGAATGGCTGAAGAAATTCAATTAGAACAGGATAAGATAAATGCTAAGAAAGAAATTCAATTAGAATATGTAGGTTGGATAGGTGGATTATCAAATGTATTTAAAGCTATTGGTAAAGAAAATGAAGCAATTGCATTAGCAGCATTAATATTGGAAAAAGGTTCAGCAGTAGCAGGTATAGTTATAAATACTATATCAGCTAATAATGAAATTAAGGCTAATATGGCAGCAATAGGTTCTTCTTATGCAGCAGCAACCGCACAAGCATTTGCTATCAGTCCATTTGCAGGAGCAGCAGCAGCAGCAGGTTTTAAGGCAGCAAGTATTACTGAACAAGCTGCAGGTGCAGCTAGAATTACTAAGAATAACATAGGTGCAGGTATATCTATTGCAGGCATTTTAGCAACTACCCTTAAAGGCTCAGGCGGAAGTGCTAGTAGTGCAGGAGGAAGTTCAGGTGGAGGTTCAGGTGGAGGAGCAGCAGCTTTTACGCCAAACTTTAATATAGTGGGGAATAGTGAATCTAATCAATTAGCCGATTCTATTGCTAATCAGGTTAACAATCCTACTCAAGCTTATGTAGTTTATGATGATATAGAAACTGCAGCACAACTGAAAGCTAATGCTATTAATAGTAGTGGAATATAAAACAATTTGATATAAACGGAGTATTAATAATATAAAGCAATAAATATAATGTCAAGAACAAGAAAAGGGTCTTTTATCACAGTTCGACCCGATGCGATAACAACTACTGAAAGAAATAACCTCAACCCTGAGAAAGGTGAGGTTATTCACAACTTATCTACAGGAGATAATGAATATTGGAATGGAAGTCAATGGATTGGAGAAGGAGCAGTAGAGCCTACTGATTTAGATGGAAGGATAATTGTTACTCAAGCAAATGTAGCAACTACTCTAGGTGGAGTTATTGATTCCACTAAAGAATATTTTTTAGATGGCGTAATAGATTTAGGTACTATTCAAATAACTGTTCCTGTTAACGGAATGACTATAAGAGGATATAGCTTTGATATAAGTGGACTAATATCCTCAGAAAATAATTATACTATGTTCATATCAGAGTCCATACCAATAGGTTCAGGGAATTTACTTGGTCAGGAATTTTTTATTACTGTTAGTGGAACAGGGTCTAAGGTTTACGAACTTTATGATGCTACAGGATTTAACGCATTTGAGTTTACAAGAATAAATTATATTGACTGTACAAGTTTAGGAGATATTTATGATTATAGACAGGGATTAGAGACAGGTACAGGTAGATTTGGTGGTTCTCCTTCATTAACGCTTCACGGATTATGGAGAGGTGGATATAGAATTACAACATCAATAGTAAGAAGTTTAAGTGCAGGAATGACAGAACCTTTATTTAAAGAAGGACTTTTGTTTCAGATGAATAGTAGATTTTTGTCAGACATAAATTGCGATTTGCCTGCTTCAGCAGCGTTATTAGACTTTCAGCCTTTAAACTTTCCTAACCCTTCAACCCTTCAATTGAGAGGTTGTATAATTTCAAGAGATGGAGTATTTGACCCTACAGATGCAAATATAGTACCTAATATTAGTGAAAGTGACTTATCAAGTGAGTTTGCTAACAATCAAGGGTTATTCAATACTTTTGTTGGAGGAGAATTGGCTTTAGCTGCAGAAGTGGAGACAACTATTAATACTCAGAATGTATCTGAGGTATTAGCAGGAACATTTACTGCTAAAGACTTACAACATTTTTCTTCACCTGCAAATGCACAACTTAAGTTTAATGGAACAAATCCTGTTGAGTATACAGTTAGTTGGGATTTTGTATTAGAAGGAGTACAAAATATCGAATACTCTATAGAATTAATTAGATTTAGAGATGCAGTAGAAACGATTATTCACCAACAAACAAGAGTTATAAATAACTCACAAGGTGGTAGAGATGTTGCTTACTTTACAGGTAATCATCACGATAGAATACTAAATGGAGATATAACATATTTTAAGGTGAGAAATTTAGATGGAACAGGAAATTGTACTCTTGAATTAGATTCTACTTGGGAAATAGATGCAAGATAATATTATGAAAAAACATAGAACACCACAAGAGATAATGATGGCTGATGAAAAAGCCATTAATAAGTTACCTATAAAAAAAGAATCATTTATAAAAAGAATAATAAACAAACTATGGAATTAATAGAAACAATCGAATTACTAATTGACGATGGTATGAATAGTGGTATTAATGCCATTAGTTTCGTAAACAGACCTGCAATTGAAAGAGATTTTGTTCACTTAAATGAACAGAAAATCGAAATGAAAGCAGTGGATAATGACAAGAGAATCGTTGTAGGGCTCGCTCTTATCCCAAATAAGCTTATTAGACGAGTTAAAGCAGGATATGAATACAACATAACCTTCAGTGAAGAAACAGTCCGTAAAGCTGCTGAAAAGTACCTTAAAACACTTAAAGTACATAATACTACAGTTGACCATAAAGATGTGGTAGGAGATGTTTATTTAACTGAATCTTGGATAGTAGAAGACCCTACTAATGATAAAAGCAACATTTATAATCTAGATGCACCTAAAGGAAGTTGGGTAGTAGCATTTAGAGTGGAGAATGATGATGTTTGGAAAAAGATTAAAGATGGTGAATACTTAGGATTCTCTATTGAAGGGGTATTTAAAGATAGTATTGTAAATGCTGAAGAAGAGTCTGCATTAGAAAAGATTAATACATTAATAGATGAATATAAAAACAGTTTAAATAAATAATTATGGCAAATAAAAGAAAAGGAAAGTACGATACTAATAAGCACAATTCTAGTCCTAAAAAGAATAAGACTGCTTGTTTATGTAAGGATGGTAGTTATTCAAGAGAATGTTGTGATGGTGAGTTACAATCTCAAGGAATAGGTTCAGTAGATGGTGACAATAGCGTAAGTGCTAAATCAAATAGTAGAGAACCTAGAACAAAAAATGTGAATAGAAGTTAACGAAAATAAGACAAAAGATTCGTTATCTAGTATTATTAATAATAAGAATAAAATTAACAACTAAAACTATGAGAAAACCAAAGGAACTTTTCGATGCAATAGTGGAACTAGCCAAATCGGTTGGTACACCTGTTGAGGAAAGTACAGTAACAGATTCTAATGAAGAAGTGGTAGTTTCACCTAATGAAGTAGTTGAAGAAGAAGTTGTATTAGAAGAAGTCTCTTCAGAGGAAGTAGTATTAGAAGACACTCCCGAAGTTGACGCTCCTGCAGAAGTAGTTGCACCTGTTGCAAGTGTTTCTAAAGCTGAGTTTGATTCTGCTATAGCTGAAATTAAAGAGATGTACACGAAAGTGTTAGAAAGCATTTCACCTTCAACAACTCAAGAAGTGCCTGCAGAACTATCTGAAGAAACTGTAACAGAAGAAGTAGTTGAGGAGTCAGTTGAACTAAGTGAGGTAGATGAAACTACAGATGATTTAGTACACGACCCTGAAGGTATGGTAGAAAAGAAACAAACATTTCTTTACGCTCAAAACCGAACTCAAACCACAGAGGATGTGGTATTCAAATCATTATTTAATTCAATTAATTAACAAAAAAACAATAAAAAATGCCAACAACAACTAATATTACAACTAGCTATGCGGGGGAAAAGGCAATGCCTTATTTGTCTGCTGCTTTGTTATCACCAACTACTATTCGTAATGGTGGAATAACAGTTAAGCCTAATATCAAGTTCAAACAAGTATTGAAAAGAGTTGCGATGAGTGACCTTATCAAAGATGGAACTTGTGATTTTACGCCTACTGCTACCATCACTGTTGATGAAAATACACTTACTCCTAAGGAGTTTCAAGTGAACTACACTTTGTGTAAGCAAGATTTCCAAGATGATTGGGATGCAATTTCTATGGGATTATCGGCTCACGATAATTTACCTCCTGATTTAGCTTCTTTCATTATAGGTAAAACTGTAGCTGAAGTTGCTACTGCAAATGAGTCTATCATTTGGAATGGTGCTGACGGAAACGAAGGTGAATTTGATGGATTAATCACATTATTTACTGCTGATGCGACTGTAATTGACCAAGCAGGTATTGCTGCTGCTTCAGGAACTATCCAAGCTGAAATGAGAAAGGTTATAAACCTTATCCCTGAGGCTATCTATGGTAAAGAGGATTTAAAATTATATGTTGCTCCTAATGTTTGGAGAGCGTATGTTTCTTCTTTAGCACTACAAGGTGGTGGAGATGGTTACAGAAATGAAGGTTCTAATCAAGGATTTTCTCAGTTACAATTTGAAGGTGTAAACATCTTTATGGCTTCAGGTATGCCTTCTAGCTATATGGTAGCTGCTCAGTCTTCTAACTTATTCTTCGGAACAGGTTTAAGTTCTGATAGAAATGAGGTTAAAGTATTGGATATGGCTGACAAAGATGGTTCACGAAATGTGAGATTTGTTATGCGATATACTGCAGCAGTAGGTTATGCTTATGGTGCAGAGGTAGTACTTTACACACCTGCATAATAAGTGATTTGATATAAGGGGATGGAGGGTTTAATTACCCTCCAAATCCTATTTCTAATCTAATCTAATAATCTAAAAAAAATACTATAAAATTATGGCTTGCGAAAATTTATCATTAGGGCGTTTAAAACCCTGTAAGGATTCTGTAGGTGGTATCAAAAATATCTATTTCATTAACTATGGAGATATTGATGGACTAGCCTATAATATAACAGACCTAGATGTAATTGACACTCTAGGAGTTGCAGTTGCTGCTTACAAATACGAGGTGCATTTTTCAAGTTCTTTCACTCAAAATATTCAGTCTTCTGTTGAAAATGGAACTACTGCTTTTGAACAAGTTCTTGAATTGTCTATGCCTAGACTATCTAAAGAAGACCACAAAGAGATTAAATTAATTTCTTACGGACATCCTCACGTTATTGTGGAAGACCAAAATGGTGCTTTCTTTGTAGCAGGATTGCTAAACGGAATGGAAGTTACAGGTGGAACAGTTGTAACAGGACAACAAATGGGAGATTTTAGTGGATATACTCTTACCCTAACAGGTATGGAGAAAACTCCTGCTAATTTCCTTGATACTAACTTAGTTGATGCAGGTGGAACAATCACTGCGGGTGTGTAACACTTACAATTAATTAATATTTATTTATAAAAGCCTCCCTAATCGGAGGCTTTTTTATTTATATTCAAAACAAAAACATACTTTTTTGGTATTATAGTATGAAGATATTAAATACAAACTCAGTAACCAATGTATTGAAGTTTATACCTAGACACATTGACCTAACAAATGTTACTGTATTCACATCCGTAACTATTACAGAGGAAGGTAGTAATGCTACTGAAACTTTGGATAATGAGGCTTTAACACTAGGTGCTATTGCTATTGATGGTGATTACTTAACAGTAGAGTGTGACTTTACTATATTGAAAGTAAATAACACTTACAACATTGAAATAAAACAGTATTCTGATGACCAAACATTCAATCCTGTTGATAGGACTTGGTATGATGTTGATTCAGGAACTAATGAGGCGATTATACATAGATGTAAGGCTACTGCTATTGCAGGACTTGTTTCTGATGATTACAGTATTAATGATGGAGAATTTACAATTGATGAAGACGAAGATAATAGAATAATAAGAATTTATGACTAAAAAAACAGAAGAGGGTAATGTAAAAAACCCACAGGTAAGATTTGTGAACTTATCACACTATGAGAGACCTACTGTAGTAGAAACTGTTGGTAAGGAATGGATTTCTTATGGTGAGGATAACAACTACTTTGGTTCTATAATAGAAAGATATTTAGGTTCACCTACTAATGCAAGATGTGTTAATGGTATATCTGATATGATTTATGGTAGAGGACTTGAGGCAGTTGATAGAAATATCAATAGAGATTCTTACATAGAAATGAAGAAACTTATTGATGAAAAAGAATTGCGTAAGGTTGTAGGCGATAGAAAACTATTAGGACAAGGATGTTTTAAGGTTGTTTATAATAAAGCCAAAACTAAGGTGATTGCTATAAAGCATCACCCTATGGAAACTTTACGAGCAGAAAAAACTACTAATGGTGTTATAAAAGGATTTTATTATCACCCTAATTGGAAAGAATTTAAGAACGGAGACAAACCTAAAAGAATACCTACTTTTGGAAACGGAAATAAAAAAGAAACTACAGAAGTGTATATCGTTAGACCATATGTTTCGGGCTTTTACTACTATTCACCTTGTGATTACCAATCATCTTTACAGTATAGTGAGTTGGAGCAAGAGGTATCTAACTATCATTTGTCAAATATCGAGAATGGCTTGCAACCTTCTTTACTTATTAACTTTAACAATGGAACGCCTACTGAAGAAATTCAGGAAGGTATGGAAAGAAAGATAAACGATAAGTTTGGTGGAGCAGGAAATGGAGGTAAGTTCATAATTGCGTTTAATGATGATAAAGAAACTGCTGCTACAATAGACCCTATTCATTTACCTGATGCACACGCTCAATATCAGTTCTTAGCTGATGAGAGTAGAGAGAAGATAATGTTAGGTCACGGAATTGTATCGCCAATTTTATTAGGTATTAAAGATAATACAGGATTTGGAAACAATGCTGAAGAGTTAAGGACTGCATCTATTTTAATGGATAACATAGTTATTAGACCTTTTCAACAGAATATAATTTCAGCTCTAAATGATATACTAGCAGTTAATAAAATATTTTTATCATTATACTTTGTTACTTTACAGCCAATAGAATTTGTTGAATTAGATAACATCTCTACAAGCGTTGTTAAAGAGCAGGAGACAGGCGAAAAACTCTCTAGTCATACCAAACTAACAAAAGAACAAGAAGATGCCTTAATTGAGTCTCTAAATGCCTCAGGAGAGGTCGTAGATGACTCTTGGGAATTGATATATCAATGTGATGCTGAAACAGGAGTTAAATTAGCTGATGCTAACCCTAATGAAAAGTCTATTGAAGATAAGGGTATTTATAAGATAAGATATAAATATTCACCTGTAAGAAATGATGATGATAGTAGGTCTTTTTGTAAAAGAATAGAAACACTATCTGTTAATGATATAGTTTTCCGTAAAGAGGATATTAATCAAATGAGTTTTAGAGGTGTTAATAAGGAACACGGACACAAAGGTGGAAATTATAGTTTGCTAAAATATAAGGGAGGAATTAATTGCCATCATTTTTGGACTATGTTAGTTTATAAAAAGAAAGGTACAGGAGCAGTTAATATTGATGAAGCAGTATCAGAAGGATTAATATTACCAAATAACCCTGAAGAAATGGGAATAAGACCTGTTGATATGCCTAATCAAGGAAGGTTTCTAAGTAAGATTAAGAATTTAATAAAAGGAAAGAAATAATGGCAAAAGCAATATTTGTATCACCAAAGTATATAAAACAAAAATCAATTGTCAGTGGAAATGTAGACCCTGATAAGATGATACAGTTTATAGAAACTGCTCAGGATATTCACGTTCAAAACTATTTAGGCTCGAACCTTTATATTAAATTACAGAATATTGTTGACGATGGAACAATAGACGATTTAGGTAATGAAGCGTATAGAACGCTTCTTACCGACTTTATCAAACCTATGTTAGCTTGGTACACTCAGGCTGAATATATTCCTTTCTCAGCATTTATGATTGCAGATGGTGGTGTATTTAAACATAACTCAGAGAATTCATTTAATGCTTCTAGTCAAGAGATTACTAGACTAGCTAAATTAGCTAATGATAAAGCACAGTTCTATACTAATAGACTTATCGAGCATTTAAGAGATAATGAGTCTGATTACAGTGAATATACTGCTTTTAATGATGATATGAACCCTGAAAAAGATGTAAATACTACTACTTGGTATTTAGGATAAAATCTGTTTAATAAGAATGGAGTCAAAGAATATAATAAATAAATATAAAGTAAAGAAAAGCTATGAGATAAAGCTAGATAAGCTAATCTCAAAACTGAGTAAAGAAGAAAAAAAAATAATAAATAATGGGCGTAACTCTAACGAATAAGACAATAAATTCAACCTATCAAGGTTTATTAAAATTTAGTGGTAATGGTGTTGTTACACCTTCTTATCAAATTATCACAGATGGATTTGGTAATGATAGTTCTTTCCAATTATCTACTTTAGGTATTAAGACTACAGGGGTAATTGAGTTCACTGACGCTACATCAAATGTATTTTCAGCTAACTCATCCACAGGTGAGGTATTAGCACCATTATCTACTATTGGAATAATTGATGCTGCAGCAGCATCTGTTCTAGTTACTAAAGAATGGGCTAATAATGCAATTTCAGGTAGTGGATTTGTAACGTCAGCATTGCCTATAACAACTGAAGCTATTGTTCTTGGTGATGATGGAGCAAAAGGAGTAAAAGAAAGTATTGTAACTATTAGTAGTAACGGAAATGTAGAAGCAGTAAGAGATTTAGCTGCTGAAAGTATTAATGCTCAGGTAGCAAATAGTAGTACATTAGGTATTGGTTTTAATGCTATGAAATCAGATGTAGGAGGAAACTTATCTACAGGAGTTGGTTATCAAGCATTAGAATACAATTCTACAGGTAATAGCAATACAGGATTTGGTGCATTGACAATGAACAATGTAACTACAAATAATAATAACTCAGCATTTGGTACTTATGCTTTATGGAAACTATTAACAGGTGATAACAATACTGCAATAGGTGCTAAGGCAGGTAGATTTTATGGCGCAACTAGCGAACTTTATAATGTAGCTGATTCTATTTTTATAGGTGCTAATGTAAAAGCTAGTGGTGATGGTATCACAAATGAAATAGCTATTGGTGTAGATGCAGTAGGTCAAGGTAGTAATACTGTTTATATTGGTAATAGTTCAACTACGGATACATTTTTAACAGGTGAAATAACTGCTAATGGCTCAACAATAGCAGGTATTAATGCTATTGGTGCTAAAGCATTAGTATCCAAAGAATGGATAGATGGTGAAGGATTCATTACAGGTTTTGAAGGTTATTTTGAGTCAGGTACAGATGCAGGTGGAGATACTATATCTAATTTAGGTTGGTTATCTTCAGCATCTAGTCAAAGAATTACAGTTGACCAAGCATTAGGAACTATAAAAATAGGTGCAGGATTAACAGTAGATACTACTGTAATGTACTCAGGATATAAAGTAGGTTCAGGTGTTTATGATACTCCATTAGGAACTTATTCTCTTACAATTGGGGTAGCTTCAGATGGTGAAGAAATGTTGAATAGTGGTACTGCTTCTATATTGGTTGGTAGAGACTTATCAAGTGGTTCACAAGGTATTTATAATGCAGGATTTGGTACAGGTCATAATATGGGTACTGCTAGTGGAGACTCTAGTCAATTCGCTGCAGGTTATTATAACGTAGTTGTAGGACAAGCTGCTGCTGCAATAGGTAAGAGCCTTATTACAAGGTCAGGTGCTGAATTAGCAGTAGGATTATGGAATACCGATTATACTAGAACTGCTTCAGAAGCATTTGGTATAGACGCTGCTGACAGAGCATTTATTGTTGGTGTAGGAACAAGTTCAGGTAACAGGAAAGATGGTTTAATTGTACTTAAAGGTGGTGAGGTAAGTATTCCTGAGCAAACTACAGCTAAGATTAACGCTATTGGTGCTAAAGCAGTAATAACAAAAGAATATGCTGATGCTAATTATGTAGATGGTGCAGTAGATAGTGTATTTGGTAGAACAGGTGTTGTAGTAGCTACAAGTGGTGATTATGATGCTGACGAAATAACAGAAACTGCTACAAGAGTATTTGTTACTCCAACAGAAAAGGCTAATTTTAATACAGCTTATGGATGGGGAGACCATTCGGGAGCAGGTTATTCTACTGATATACACGCTAATATAGCTGCTTTAGATTTAGTTTCAGGAACAAACACAGGAGACCAAGATTTAAGCGGTTACCAATTATTATCAGGAAAAGATGCTATAAATGGATATGCGGGGTTAGATGGTTCAGGATTAATTAATCCTTCTCAATTACCTGCACTTGCAATAAGCACAACTTATGTAGTTGCAACTGAAATTGCACAATTAGCTTTAACAGTTCAAGAAGGAGATGTAGCGGTAAGAAGTGACCAAAATAAAAGTTATATAGCATTAAATTCTGATAATGTTAATATGGCAGATTGGCAAGAATTATTATCTCCTACATCAGATGTTGTATCAGTGTTTGGTAGAATAGGTGCAGTTACTGCACAAAGTGGTGATTATACAGCCGACCAAATTACTGAAACTGCATCAAGAGTGTTTATATCTCCTACTCAGGAAACTAACTTTACTACTGCATTTGGTTGGGGAGACCATAGTGGATTGTATGCTACAGTAGGTCATACTCATACATTTGCTTCATTAACCTCAAAACCTACAACAATAGCAGGATATGGTATTACTGATTTTGTATCTCTTGGGGATGCAGAATGGGCGCAACTTTCACATACTCATACATTTGCTAGTCTTACGTCTAAGCCTACAACCTTATCAGGTTATGGAATTACAGGTACTAAGACTAATTTTAATGCAGCATTAAGTAATGGTAGCTTTATGTATGTTGGTGATGCTCCAACAGCACATACTCATACATTTGCTTCATTAACATCTAAGCCAACTACAATTGGTGGATACGGAATAACAGATTTTAATGCTTTAGGTGATGCTAGATGGAGTTTAACAAGTCATAATCACTCAGGTGTTTACGAGCCTGTTTTCAGTAAGAATACAGGGTTTAATAAAAACTTTGGTACTGCTGCAGGTACTGTAGCACAAGGAAATGATAGTAGAATAACAAACGGACAGACTGCTTTTGGATGGGGAGACCATTCAGTAGCAGGATATGGAACAGGTACTGTTACTAGCGTAGGAACTAACACAGGATTAAGTGGGACTGTAACAGGCTCAGGAAACTTAAGTTTAGCTTTACAGAATCTGAATGATATGACTGTGGCAACAGAGGAAACTGATGAACTAATAATTTTAGATAATGGCGTTCAAAAGAGAAAGGCATTTGAGGAAATAGGCTTAAGTATGTTCAGCAATGATGTTGGATTTGCTACTGTAGGGCAACTTTATTCATCTCCTTTAACAACAAAGGGAGACATATTTACTAGAAGTAGTAGTTCTGATAGTAGATTACCTATTGGAACTAATGGTCAAATATTGGAGGCTGATTCAGCACAACCTTTAGGTATGAAGTGGGTAACTCCTGCAGGAGGAGCAGGCGATGTAACTGCAAGTGCTAATCTAGGTGATAATTTTCTAATTAGAGGTGATGGTAATGGTAAAGGTGTTCAGAATTCAGGTATAACTGTAACTGATGGTGACGCAATTACAGGAGTTGATAGTATTGGTATTTCAAATACAGGAAGTCTGTACTTTGGCTATTTGTCAGGTAGTTCAGTAACATCAGCTACAAATAATGTTTGTATTGGAAGTTTTGCGGGTCAAGACATTACCACTGCATCAGACTCTATTTTTATTGGTGTTAATGCGGGTGCGAATGTAACAACAGGCACAAAGAGTATAGGAATAGGAAAAAATGCTTTAGACGCTTGTACTACAGGAGGCTATAATATTGCAATAGGAGATAACGCTTTAAGCGCACAGACTACAGGATTTGGCTATAATACTTGCGTAGGATATGAGTCAGGATTGCTATCAACTACAGGTAACGCTAATACCTATATGGGGCATAGAGCAGGTAGAGAAGGAAGTACAGGCTATGGTAATGTAAGTATTGGATTCCAAGCGGGTCAAAAGTTTACAGGTCTTTCCACGAATAATGTCGTTGTTGGTAGAGGTGGTGCTGAAAACGCAACATCAGGAAGCAGTAATGTCGTTATGGGAATGTATTCGGGTGCCAAAGATGAAGGCAATGCAAATGTAACAGGGATGAACACTTGCACACTTATTGGGTATTATGCTAAATTAAAGAATTCTACAGGAGATAGTAATTCAATGGTTCTTGGTAACGCAGCAATAGGTAAGGGAGATAACACTGCGGTTTATGGTAATGCTTCAATTTTAAGCCATCATTTTGAGGCAGGATATGTCGAGGCTGAAGAATTTAAATTGACAGCATTGAATACTGCTCCTTCTAGTGCAAGTGATACAGGAACTACAGGAGAAATTAGATGGGATGCAAACTATATGTATGTATGTACTGCAACTAATACTTGGAAAAGAGTTGCGGTAGCAACTTGGTAATAATTAATAAATAAATAAATAAATGATACGATTAAAAACAAAGTTAGTAGTAGAAAATCTAGATATACTAAATGGTATAGATGATTTTGGTGTAGCTGAATTAAGAAATTGGGATTCTTTAAGCAACTCAGGTGAAGTCTTTTATTATAGATGGAGTAATGGAGATTTAATTCTGATGACTAAAAGAAATTTAAAATACACTAATGCTCAGGTCGACAGTCTGTTTGCTAGTCTTGGTAACGACATTCTTACATCTGAAAGCTATTCTTCTGAACAACAAACATTCTTAGAATCAGCATTTTTATCAATTGTAGGTTCAACTAATGTATTTGGACTAACATCAAGCGATTGGGAGTTGGTGGCAGAATAATCTGACAATCAAATAGGTAAAATAAAAATTAAAACAAAATACCTGATATTAAGTATTATTAGTATCAGGTATTAATTTAACGATGGGATTCAGAATGACTTTAACGGACATAAGAGTAGCACTCTTTAGCAGCTTTGCAATAGCTTTTTCTACTTTAGAAATAGATAAGATTTTAGGAATAATTTTAACATTAGTAGCCATAGGTTATACTGTCACTAGATGGTATTATTTATGGAAGTCAAAGGGTAAAGATAAAGAATAGTTCTTATGAATAAGAGACTATATTCAGATAATTGTGTGAATTTAATAAAGGAGTATGAGGGTTTTGAAAGTAAACCTTACTTATGTCCTGCGGGAGTACCTACAATTGGGTATGGAACTACAATTTATCCTTATGGTGACTATGTAGACTTAAGAGACCCT
>Ga0070748_1000233_pt1 | contig 28582 bp, 27 predicted proteins | sample VirMetDEL_Nov_12_FD_77015 | JGI IMG/M metagenome (GOLD analysis project Ga0070748, IMG submission 77015) | Aqueous microbial communities from the Delaware River and Bay under freshwater to marine salinity gradient to study organic matter... | ecosystem: Environmental > Aquatic > Marine > Coastal... | reverse complement strand
CGTCTCCGCGTTGAGGTTGAAGCTGTCGGGCAACCGGGCGCTATAGGCCAAGTGGACAGGGCTGCCTTCTGCATAGTCGGCGGATGTCGTACCGTCGATCGTGATGGTGTCAGAAGCGACTGCGCTGACCGTGAAAAGGTCCTCGTGCGTCCCCGTGGTGACGACGATCTGGCAGCCCGCGACGAGCCAGCGCGGCGTCTCGGTGACGGGGATAGTCGATGCCCCGGCGGACACCAGGGAGTCCACACGAGCAGGCAGCCACTCCGCGCGGACCGCGAACAGCCCGTCCAGGCCCTTGCGCAGATCAGCGGCATAGCGTGCGATCTTGTTCCGGCTCAACACGGTGTTGTACTGGAGCGAAACCCGCGCGGACAGGCGCAGAGACTCCCGCGTTTCCGTACCGTCCCGCGCCGTGAAAATTCGCGTCTTGAAGGTGTACTCGACCCCGACCTCCCGCGACCAGTTCGGGCGGGTGACGGCGATCCGGTTGTTTCTAATGAGCGCCTGGTTGGTCATCCGATCGCCGCCTTGATCTCTGTCCGTTTCGCCCGGACTGTGTTGATTAGGACTTCCTCACCGCGCGGCGAGGACAGTGCCCGCTCCATCATTTCCTCGGCGTCGAAGGCGTTGATGATCGTCGTGTTCCCCTTCTGGCCGCCCATGCCGCCGCCGTTAAAGCGGTGACGCGGATCGGTCTCGGTCAGGACCTCCTCGTTCTTCTTGAGGATCGCGCCGAACTCGTCAGGCGCAAAGCCCGCGATGCCGCCCGTGTGATACCGGGCTGCGTTTGCGAAGATCGCCGGGTTGACCTTGCGACCCGATTGCAGGGTCGAAGTGCCGACCACGCCGCCGCTGTGGGCAAAGATGCTGTTGATGCCGCCCGCCACGACGCCGCCGAGACCACCCTGGCCTCCCGCGCCGCCACCCATCATGCCGGAGATCGCGTTGAAGATCGCCTGGCGGATAATCATGCGGCCAATCTCGATCAGGATTTCCCCGGCCATTTTCAGGAACTCGTCCTTGAACACGGAGATCGCGTCCTCGCCTGCGGCAACCCGCTGGGTGAAGGAGTCGATGGCCGAGGTGATCCGGTCCGCGAACATGTCGTTGATCTGGCGGCCCGAGGTGACCGCCGTGGATTCGACCCGCTTGAGTTCTTCTTGGGTCTGCTGGAGGGCCTGGATCGCTTTCTCCGAACCTTCGCCGCCCATCGCCTGCCAGAAAGCCAGCGCCTTCTCCAGCGCGGACTCCAGTTGGGTCTCGACCTCTGCCAATTCCTCGGTAAGTCCGGCGGCCTCGGTAAGGCGGCCCTGCCCTTCGAGTTCCGTGATCTGCTCTATCAGGAAACGACGGCGCTCTTGGAGCAGGTTCGCCTTCTCCTCCAGCGCGCGGGCACGCTCCAGCGAGGCTTCACGGTCCTCATCGGCCTGGGCCTGGGCGTACTTGGACCGGGTGGTGGCCTCGATCGCCGCGCGCTCTTGCTCTGTCAGGTCCAGCCCGACCTTCTTGGCCTCGACCTCGGCCTCCCGGATGGCTTTTGCAACCTCGGCATCGACCAGGCGCTTGCCTTCCAGGCTATTCAGGAACTCCTGCTTCGTGATCTCCTCGTCGAGTCCCAGCCGGAACTCGCTCTGCTTCTCGGCCAGCTTCTCGGCTGCTTCGACGCGATCCTCCTCGGCCTCCAGCGCCTCCTCAATCCGGTTCTCGACCCCGGCCTCGGAGCGGAACAGAGCGGCCTCTTTGTTGCGGCGGCCTCGGTTTTTCCCGCCGTTGTCACCGCCCAAGGACTTAATGGCCGACGAAATTTCCTCAGTGGACCCGGTGCGGACCGCCGCGATGATCCGGTCGGGAAGTTCGCCGTAGTTGTACGCGATCGAGGTCAGCGCGGCTTGCTGCTGCGCGTTGAAGGAGTCGAACCGCTCGGCCCCGGCGGCGTTCCGCGCGGCAGGCATGAACTCCGTGTTTATCCGACGCATAAGGTCTCGGTTCGCGTCTGCGACCGACACCGACATGCCCAGCGTAACCTTCTTGATAGTGCCGTCCGACAGCGTAATAGTGTCAGAACCGAAGCCCGCGCGGTAGATGTTAGGGCCGACCTGGTTGCCGTTCCGGTCTGTGCGAGGGTCGTTATACGGATTGGGGCGGAAACCCTCCGAGTCCCGCAGTACCGCCGCCGCAACCTTCGCCCCGTCGGTGCCGTCGAAACCTGAGACCGCCTCGTCGTTTAGGCCGTCGTATGCCCGGTTGCGGAGATCGACAGCTTGGCCGATCGCTGCGGCCCGTTTCGCTGCGTCGGTGAAAGCGTCTGCCGCCTCCATCGCCGCTTGGAAGTCTGCCTCGATGTCGCGGATCGCGTCGAACTCTTTCAGCTTCTCGTTTACCGAGGGGATGTTCTCCCCGAGTTCCCGCATGGCCTTCTCGAAGGCTTGCATCTGCTTCTCTGCGGCGCTCGTTTCGTCGTCGAGGTCGTCAGTTGTTTCTGCCAGGCCCGCCAATGCACGCTGCGCCTCGGTGGCCGTGCCGTCGATGACCGCCAATTCCGCTTCCAGCTTGGCCGCAGCAGTCTCGGCCTCGGCCAGTTGGTCGATCCAGTCGATGAAGTCGTCCAGGCCCGTGATGTCGGAGACCTCGCCAAAGCGTTGCGACAGGTCCTCGATGCCCTCACGCAACTCGCCTGCGCTGATCTCGCCCTGGTCGAAAAGAGCCGTCAGCCGCATGAAATACGCCCGGGCTTTGTCGTCTTTTACTGTTTCATTGATCGCCCGCTGGATGGCCTGGATTTCTTTGATAAGGCCCTTGGCCCCGTAACTATCGTCGCGGTTGCCGTCTGTCTGCGCAGCGATTCCCGCGCGGACGTTCTTGAGGTCCAACTGGAGATCGAGTTCGCTGATCTTATCCAACCGGCGCTTGAAGTCCTCGGCGTCACCCCCGGCGTCCCGGAAGGCTTTCGCCACCTGGCCGATGGACTCCGTCGCGTCCTCCATCGTGCGGTCGAGGTCCTGCATCCCCTCGTCCACCGCGCCGATGCTGTTGAACGCAAAGATCGTCAGTGCCGCAGCAGCGATCCCGACGACCCCGCCGATGGCCCCAAAGGCCGCCCGGAAAGTGACAAGCAGAGTTGCCGTTACCGCCCGGAGACCTCGGAGGCCCGCGCCGAGCAACGTGGTGGACCGCAGAGCAGCAGCAGCGGAGGGGGAGAAGGATGCAACCGCCCGGTTGAGCGCCACCTGGACGCGGAGATTTCCGAACGTCTGGGCCGACAGGCCCGAGAGGCCCGCCCCGAGGCCCGAGACCACCTGCGCCACCCGGAGCGCGGCGAAGCCTTTGAACAGTGCGACCAGCTTCCCGAGATTGTCGAGGACCGTGGGCAGCAACTCGAACAGGTCCCCGAACGCCGCGCCGATCCGCTCGAAAACCTCGATGCCTTCATCGCTCTCCAGGAAAGCGTTCAACGCCTCGATCGCGGCATCCAGGCCCGAGATGAAACCGGAGTTCGCTGCGGTCAGTTTCCGCTCGAACAGGAGGTTCTGGAGTTCACCGATCTTGGTGGTGGTGGAGTCCAGGGCGTCCCCAAGCTGGCCGCCGTATGTATCCTCTAGCCCCTGGCCGAGCGCGACAAGGGCCTCCTCGGCCCCGACCTGCCCGTTCTCCACGGCCTTGTAGAAGTCCGCCAGTTCGTCCGTTCCGTAACCCAGCGCGGTAGCCAAAAGGCCCACGGCTCCAGGAAGTCGATCACCCAATTGTTGACGCAATTCTTCCATTTGCAGGGTGCCTTTACCTGCAATTTGAGTCAGCGCGTTGAAAGTGCCGGCGATCTGGTCGTTGGACAATTTGAGGACCCGACCGGCCTCGGAGACCTGCCGGAAAATCGTGCGAAGCTGCTCGGTCTCAAGCCCGGCCTGCTGACCTGAGATCAGGAACTTGGAGAAGTTCCCCGACAGAACGTCGAAGCTGATACCGAGGCGCGATGCCTCATCCTGCAAACGCTCCAACTCTGCGCCGACCTTGCCGTAGTCCTGGTCGAAGGCTGCGCCGAGCCGGTTCTGAGCGGCTTCAAGTTCTTGGAACGCTTCGAGGATGCCCGTGCCGAAGTTGAAAACGCCGTAAAATCCCACGAAGGATGCAGTCAGCGACAGCACCTCGCCCCGGAGCCGCTGCATGATCGAGAGCGCCCGGCGAGAGTCCCCGTAGAACGCCCGAAATGCCACACGCCCGTTAGCCATCTGTCCGGTCAAACGCCGTACACCGTTCGCGCCCTGATCAGCAGCGGGGCCGAGGCGTGCGAGTTCGCGCACGACCTGGCGGATCGGTGGCACGGTGCTAGTGGCGGCGGTGAATGATTTGCGGAAAGCCTGGGCCAGTTTGTCTTGGTCTACGGCAGCCACACGGGCGAGGCCGCGTGCCCGCTCATAGGAGGCGGCGAGAGCGGCTTGCGCACGGGCGGAGGCTTCTGCTGCGCGGGCGCTGTTGATTTGTGCCTGGGCGATCCGGGCCTCTGCCGCTACGAGACCGGCGATCCCGGAGGCGGCGTTGGCGTTGGCTTGTGCCGTGGCGCGTTGACGGACCGCGCGGGCCACGTCTTGCTCGGCCTTGGAAAGGCGGGCAATCCCTTTGCCTGCGTTCTCGTTGCCGCGCTGGTATTCGGCGGCGGCTGCGGCTGTGGCAGCTTCGCGCGCGATGACCTTTGCACGGACATCTGCCTCGGCCTCGGCCAGGGCCTTGATTCCACGCTCTGCGTTCTGGTTCGCCGTGCCAATCCGCGCGCCCTGGTCTGTGACGCCTTGTGCCCGGCGGTTTGCTTGAGAAACCTCACCGAGCGCGATGGTGGCCGCAGACGCCGCGTTCGTGATCCGCTGGAGTTCCTTCGCGGAATCCGCAAGCTGGCCCTCCTGCTTCGCAAGGTTGGGCGCGGTCTTGACGATTTCACGGTTCAGATCGCGGTAGGCGTCCTGCGCGGCTTTGAGCCGTGCGTTGGTCTCGTCGTCCCCGCTCTGGCGCGCCGCGATGGCCGCGTCCACGATCGCCCGGCGCGCAGACTCGGCCTGGGCCTGGAGTGCGTCGTAGGCGGTCTTGCTTTCGAGGAGAGTGCGCTGCTGGCGTTGGAACGCCTGCTCGGAATCATTGACGGTTTTCTCGATCCGCTCGAACACCTGGGCGGCCTTCTCGGCCTGTTGCGCAGTGTCCTTGCCGATGGTGCGGGCGAGAGCCGTGGCGGACCCGCCGCTCTTGTCCAGGGCGGCTTCCATCTTGCCTGCCCCGGCGGCTACGTTATCCTGGATGTTGACGAGTTCGTCGAGGGCAGAGTTGACCGACTTAAACGCTTTGGAGGCGTTGTCTCGGGCGCGAATTAGAAGGTCAACATTTCTCTGCGCCATTTTAGGTCTCCGTCAACTGTTTGAGGCGTTTGGTCAGAGCCTTTTGCGCCTTCTCAGATAAGATCGAAGCCATTGCGAGTTGCTGGAGAACCGTCTGGTTTGCCAATTCTCTATTCGCTCGCTGCCGGACGATCCGTGTTTCCATCCACAGCATCGGCAGAGGGTACTGCCGGGCCTCTGGGTGGCCGTGGGCCTGTAGGAGCGATGTCATCTCCCGCAGGCCCATAACCCATTCGTCTATCGAGCGCGGTTTGCGACCACTGTGGACAGGCTGGTTGCTAGTGTAGAAACCGTCTCGATCATCTTTTCCACGCCGCCCTCCGCTTCGAGGGTCAGCGTCACGATCTTTGTGATCGCGTCGATCTGAATCCCTAGCGGCAGCAAACGTGGCGTGTGCGTGTCCCCGTCCATGTCGGCGGCGCGCGCGATGGTGTCACCGATCAGCCCGGGTGCGACGACCAGGGCGTTCATCACGACGCTCTGCATGTCGGCCAGGCCGAGGGCGTTGTCGGTGTCCTTGTCCATCTTCGCCAGCGCAGCCTCGGAGAGGTACTGGTCGAAAAGGGCGGACATCGGCTCGTAGTATTGGCGCAAGAGGATCGTGAAATCTTCGAGTGCAAGGCCCCGGACGGCAAACGAGCCGCCCGGGATGGCAACGTCTTGCGTTGCTGGTTTGAAGGACTTGAGGTCCATGTGTCGCTCCTCCTCTTACGTGCTTACGTCGTGATGCCGCGTGCAGCGATGTAGAGGTTTTCCAGGTTCGTACCGGCCTGGAGAATTTCGACGTTGAGGCCGAAGTTCTGCCACTCCTCGCCTTTCAGTGCGAACTCGCCGTTGGGGCGGAGCGTCACTTTGGGCATGTAGAAGTTCCGGTTCGTGCCTACGCCGTTGAACGAGATGAACCGCAGCGCGCCGGTCACCAGAGTTGAGCCGGACGCGACACGCTCTTGCGACTGAGCCACGATGTCGTAGTTCAGTTCGACCGCAGTGTCGTCCGCGATGCCGCCGCCCGGGATGATGTAGATACGGCCCAGGGCCAGATCGACCGTGTAGTCCGTATCGAGAACGTATGTGGGCGTAGCGCCCGTGCCTGTCACGGTCACGGTAGTCACGTTCTCGACGCCCTCGGGCTTCGCAGCCGTCGTACCAAGTTGGTAGAAACGGTCTTGCTTGACGGTCACGGAGTCCGTCTGGCCGGTAGCGCCAGCGATGGTCGCGTTTTCAGCAGCGCCGAAGAAGAACAGCGCCAGGTTGTCCTGGTTGATGTCCTCCAGGGTCAGCGCCCCGGTAAAGTCGATCTGGAGGGTCACAGATTCGTCTTTCACGCGGAGGCCGCGCTCGGAGGAATAGTGTTCCAGTTCTTGCGTTTCACCGGATACGGCAAATGAAGGCGTTGCCCCCAGATACCGTTCGCCGGTCTTGTTTTCGGTGCCAGCCGCGAAACGATCGAAATAAATTTCGCCGCGACCCAGAACGAGATTGCTCATAGTCAGTTCTCCACTTTAGGGTTGATTGTCACCTTACAGGTGAATTTTGATTCACGCAAACGGATCATCGCGGTTCTCCACGAATGTCAGCGTGACGGGGAGCCAGAAAAACGCATTGTCAGAGACAACCGCGTCTGGCGGGCGAACGACACCTTGGCCCACAGACAGCGACATAATGCGCTCTCCCAAGCCTAAAATGTCGAAACCTCGGGATTGGGGACGCCCTGTGGGCGCTTTTGAGCGGGCCTGCGCCAGACGTTTTTGAACGTCGGCCAGGAGCCGGTACGCTGGGTCTGTCGGGTTCGTTCGGTCGTCTTGGACGAAGCCTTGGATCAAAACCATGAGTTTGACCTGCGAATCACTACCGCCCTCGGGGGACTCCAGTTGCTCCGGCATCTGCGGAGGCTCATTGATCGTGACGCAGGGCAAACCGTCCGCCTCGGTAAGCAGCAGGCGGCCTCGGTACACGAAGCCCGCAAGGTCGAACTGATAGCCGTTTGCGATCGTGATCTCCTCAAGCGCGGCAGTCAGCGCCTTGAGAACCTGGAGTCTAAAAGGGTCCATTACAGCAGCGCCTCCGTTAGCCGTAGAAATTCAGTCTCTAGCCAGTCCGCCGCCTCGGGCGCGACATCATCGGCCACCTGCCGGAAAACTTGGTTCACGGACGGGCCGTAGAGTAGGTAGAGGTTCGGGTCCTTGCTGGAGAAGGAAACCATCTTCTTCTTGTTCTTGATGGTCTCGCCAGGCTTGAGCCGGATCGCGAGTCCCATGTTGTCGTTTTTCAGCTTCATAATGAACGACTGCCCGATCTTGCTGGTCGATCCCGCGCCCACCTGGAGCCGGGGTGCTACGCGCCCGTGGGTGACTGCGCCTTTGACGAACCGGGTCAGCGAGGTCGGGTCGAACCGGCCTTCGATCGCGGCTTCTAGTCGGTTGGCGCTGGCCTGTTGCCGGACCCGGAGGCGGCCATCGGCCTTGCTGTCCAGGTATCGGGCCGGGAACGCGATCTGCTCGCGGATTTTCCGGCTGGCGTCTGTCCGGTAGCGGCGTGCCGTGGCGTTGATCGCCCGGCTCGCAAGCACTTTGATTTTCTCCGCCGCGTCGTCCAGGTCCAGGCCGTCCAGTCCTTCGACTGCCACGACGTACCCGAGACCTTGCGTGCCGAAACGTGGCTCCAGACCCATCACACCGCTCCCGGGAGGGGCAGCGCGAGTTCGGTGATCCGAGCCTGCGTCATGCGGGTGACTTGTGCGGTGATGGTGATCCCGTCACGCGGCATGACGACCTCGACCTCGTATGCCTCATCGGCAGCGAGGGAGAAGATCATTCCGCGCTTGGGCTGAATCTCGTCAGCGAGTACCACGATCTCAGGAACCATTAGCACGCGCTCCGCCGGAGCATAGTCGAACCCCGCCATGTCCCCAAAATTCTGCGTGCGTTCGTGGACCCGAACAGTGCAGTCCGTGTTGGACGGCACATCGAGATCGACGTACACAGCGGGGACGGCGAGAGCCGTATGCAGCGACAAGCGCGAACGGTTTCTGAGATCGCGGATAGACATCAGCCCAACGGGTCCTCGTCAGTTTCGCCCGCAGCCGTTTCGCCCTCGGAGCCGGTCACGGCTGCGGGAGTTACAACAGGGTCCTCGGGAGTCTTGTCCTTCTTGGGCGCGGCTTTCTTCGCCGGGGCCTTCTTGGCTTTCTCGTCAGAGATGACCTGGACGGCTTTCTGGGCGATCAGATATTCGGCTTCTTCGCCGTCCGCCTCGAAGGTAGCGCCGGGTTCGACCCGGACCTGCTTGCCTTTTTCTTTGCGGTAGATCGCGTTGATTGCTAGAAGTTTCATTTTGCGGCTCCTCATTTAGCCTAAAGGTGAAACTGCCCCGACACCAATGCCGGGGCAGCAGGGTAGTTTAGAGCGACACCGGAACCGCTTTCACGGTCGCGTTGGTGTTCACGGGGATCATCAGCGGCGCAGACTGCGACATGATGAAACGGGCCGACGGGTCGTTTTCGTCCCACATCTTCGAGAAGATGTCGGCGGGCTGAATGTCCGCAGCCGCGTCGAGGATCGCACCGAACGCCTTCACCCCATTAACCGCGCGGGATGCCAGAAGCACCTCGTTCGCTTTCAAGATGTCAACGGACACGCCGTTGGACTTGAAGGTGTTGCCGATGCCCGCGACCAGCCACACGCGGACGGAGCCGAAGCCGCCGATCAGTGTGAACGGATTCAGTGGGTCTTGCTCGACCAGGCCGAGGTTCAGGTTCACGGACTCGTTGCCGCGAAGGTCCTTGTTCAGCTTCGCCTGGACAGTAGCATCGGCCATGAAGGCAGCGTATGCCTTTGAACCCATCATAATGTCCGTAGGAGCAGCGCCGAACTCAGCAGAGGCCGCCAGATCGTACCACGCCTGGATGTCGTCCCAAGCGGAGATACCTGCATCGCCCCACTGCGAACCACCGGCTTTGGTGATCGTGTGACCGGCATCGCGGCCAAAGTCGATCGTCACGGACTGGCCCGGCGTGCCTGCGTCAACGGCGTAGTTGATCGTGATCGAACCGTCGATGACAGAACGCGCGCCCATGTACTCCCAGAGGCGGGTGATCGCGTCACGGTGGAAACCCGTGATCTCGATGACCTTGCTGTTGTAGCGGGCCTCGGGCGTCATAAGCGCCAGACGCTTTGTCAGTTCGCCAGGTTGCAGCTTGAGGGCCTGGCTCGGGCGAACCGCGTCTTTCGGCTTGGTGTAGGCAGGTTTGAAGGATTCAATCCGCTCACCGACGCCCTTGTAGATCGGGCGGCCCGGCATGTTGGGCAGCATGAACGGCGCGATCTCGCGTGTCGCGTCGATCTTGTCGAACATGATTTCCTCTTGCTCGGACATGTGGGAGTTGGGATAGAACATGTCCAACCACGCCGACGTGCGGACAGTCTGCCGCTCATCGAACATGACCTGGTACAGGTCCATCGGTGTGTAAATATCAAGTGCCATCTAGTTATCCTTTGGCTTATCACCCAAAAGGTGAATTTCAGGGTGAAGCAGATTAGACCGGGGTGAAGGTCTGAATCTTGCGGACGATGATCTGCGTGGGCGAAGGTGCGCCCTCGAAGGCTTTGGACTTCTTGGCGTCCGTGTCGTAAGCCCCGTCCCAGACCAGGAGGTCGGGGTTGAAGCAGCCGCCACGGTAGATGGACGCAACAAGATCGCCGCCAGTCGTATCGGTCGCGTAGACCAGCACGCCAACAGCCGTAGTTGTCGCAAGGTCAGCCGGGATGACCTTGCCGTCGCCGTTAAAGCCAACAACAGTCAGGGCCGCGAGGTCCTGTGTCGTCAGGACAATTTCATCCGTCGAGAAAACCTGCGGGTAATCGCCGGTCAGCAGTGCCTCGACTGCGGGATTGATGGTCTCGGAATACTTGCCCGCAAGGCCAGCAGTCAGATCACCGTTCTGTGGTGTAATAGGCATAGTGTATTTCTCCTGCCTTTAAGGGTTACGCTTTTGCTTTGGACATGCCTGCCGAGGCGAAGATGCCCTCAACGACGTTCGTTTCGCCGTTGTCGTCATCCGTCGTCGGTGCCGCGCCAAGTTCCGGGTTTCCGGTGGCTGCCATCGCTGCGGCAAAGCCTGTCGGATCAGCAGCAGCTTTTGGGGCTGCGGCCTGCGGTGCGGCGGCTGCGGGTGCGGGCATCGCGCCGAGGAGGGCCTTTGCGGCATCGGCGGTCATGTCCGTATTCAGGGCAACGTGGCGTGCGGCCTCGGGGTGAACCTTGGCCTCCGCGCTGTCCAGGATGGCGGAAACACGAGTGCGTTCTGCGTTTGCACCTGTTTTCGTTGCTTCTGCTGCGGCGGCTGCCACGGCGGTTTCGAGAGCGGCCTGATCGACCGCCGAATTGTCGTTGGTTGACATTTCTTCGTCCTCATCTTGGGATGGATCGGCGTAGGCCGACAGGGAGCCGAGCGAGCCAACCGTATCGGCCAACCCATTCTCGACGGCTTGCTGGGCCATGAATGTCGCAGCCTCGGTGTCACGCACCGCCTGCTCGTCCATGCCCCGATTCCGTGCCACGGTGGCAACGAAAATATCGTGGATCGCGTCCACACGTTCTTGCATCCGCGCTTTCGCGGCCTCGGAGAGCGGGGCAGTGTGCAGCCCGTCTCCCTTGTTCTTTCCGGCGTATATCGGAGTGAATTTGACGCCCTGGGCTTCGAGCCGGGCGCTCATGTCCGTATGCCCCGTCATCACGCCGATCGAGCCGACCCCGCCGGTACGACCTACGGTGATCGTGTCTGCGCTGGAGGCGATCGCGTAAGCTGCCGAATAGGCAAACTCGTTCGCAACAGCCCGGATCGGCTTGACGCCTCGGGCCGCGAAGATCGCATCTGCGCAATCGAAACAGCCCGGGACCGTGCCGCCGGGTGAGTTGAGGTCCAAGATGATCTCGTTCACGTCGGGGTCCGCTACGCCGCGCATGACGGTCTGGGTGATGTACTCGTAGCCGGTTGCCATCGAGCCAAGCTGGAAGGGCAACCCCGCCATGAGCATCCCTTTGACCGGGATGGTCAGGACACCCTCCCGGACCCGGTAGGGCCGCATGTTGGAATCTATCCCAAAAAAGTCGTCGTCATCGCCGTCGATGTCATCGAGCGCGCTGGAGATTTTTGTCCGCACCTCGGGGGTCAGCATCTCCGCGAAGATGTCCTCGACCCAGGTGTGGCTCTCGCCCGCGACCAGGAGGTCAGTTTTTGGGGTTACGAAATCAGTCATCGGATTCTCCGCTTTCAACTTGGGCCGCGCCTTCGACCGAGCCGGGGGCGGCAGCTTCGCCGTCGTCTCCCGGAGTGAGGTTCAGTTGCTCGTCCATCGCCATCTCACGGGCACGCTGCCGCTTAACGGTCCGCCAGTCCTGGCCGAGACGACCGATCTCGTATTCCTCGGTGGTCAGGTTGTACTTGAGGCGCAGCACGGCGGCCTGAGTCTCTTTCAGTTCGTCGATCTGGCCCTTGGCAGCACCAAGCCACTCGCAATGCGACAGAGCGTCGAACCGCTGGGCGTCGTAGAGCCAATTCGGATCGCGCGCCTGTTTGGGGATCGAGGAGATCGTGCCTTTGTTGACGGCCTCCTCCAGCCAGAGCCGGTAGACGGACGAGGCGAAACGATCCGCGACCGTCCGCTTTAGCGAGTTCATGCGCTTCCAGGTCTCGCTCATCGCGGCCCGGGCGCTCGAATAGTTTGTGCTGCTGTAATCGTGCGAAAGCTGCTCGTATGACACGCCGAGGGAGGACGCGATGTAGCGCAGAAGCGATTTCTCGAACTCCTGGCCCAGCGGGCCGCCCTTACCGGCGGGCATCATGTTCAGCTTGGTCCCCGGGAACAGGTGCGGAATCTTGACGCCATCGAGTTGCAGGTTTTTCGCGCCGCCGGAGTAGTCCGCGATCTGGGTGAGATACTGCTCGACGTACTGGCCCATCGCCTCGCCCGGAGTGTCCGTGCCGCCTAGCGTAGCGAAAGCCTCGGCTGACGGCAGGTCAGACTCGATCGCCGCCGCGTAGGTCGCATTGACGACCGCGTTCTGGAGCGTGATGTCCCGGAATTGCTTGGTGATCTTCATCTCTTTGAGCGCCGTGACCATCGCCGCGATACCGCGCGTCTGGTCTGGACGGAACTGCTCGAAGATGTGGATGATTTGGAGGCGGCCCCACGGCTTGCGTGCGTTGACCGCGCGCCAGCGGTAGTTGTTCATCTGCCGCCAGTCGCTCGGGTGCGCCACGCGGATGTGATACCGTTTGGCCGCGCCGTAGCGGTCCTTCTCGATCCCGGCCACGAGGTTCGGGTCGTTGAGGTACTGCGGCGGAGAGGAGAGCCGGTCCGTGTCGATCATCTGGATCGCCGTCTGGAACGAGCGACCGAAGCCGCCGCGAAGCCACTCGACCGAGGCCAGGACTTCGCCGCCAGCAACATGCGTGCCGACCGCGAGACGGACCATCTCCGTAAATGTGTTGTTGCGAGAGGCGTCTACCCAATTGTCCGGGGACTCGGCCCAGAGCGTGAACCGCTGCTCGACCTCCTCTTGAAATTCGTCTGCCCAGGTCTCGTCGAAGCCTGCGCCGAGGATTTTGGTCATCGGCTTGGCGTTCAAGGCGTAGAGCGCGCCGACGATGTTGTCCTGGTGGATGACCTGGCCGCCGCGCACATAGCTGTCGTTCCGCAGAACGTCACGGGCACGGGCGTCAAGCTGGCCTTTAGCGGGCACAATGTCGAGGTCCGCAGAGCGGAGCGTCGGGTGCCACAGGGCCAGGGTCCGCTCGTTACGGTTGGCCGCGTCGAAAGCACCGCCAACAAGCGCAGCCTCGGGGGCGAGCGCACCGGGTAGGTTCGCGTCGTCCAGATCGCCTAGCAGGTAGTGTGACTCGCGATCCAACATTACATGAGTATCCGCATCGGGCCAGAACGGGAGACCGTGCTGGCGATTAGGTTTTCGAGGCGCTGGATGTACTTCGCCAGTTCACCCCGATTCGCGGCTGAAAATTCCACCCGCTCACCGTTCTGATCGACGTAGACACGCGCCTGTTGACCCGTTACCAGCAAGTGATATTGGGCTTTTGCGTCGGCAAGTTGTTCTGCAAGAGTCAAGTAATCCTCCTAGCCCAGCTTCTCAGCAAGCGTGCGTAGACTATATTCACCTTTTGGGTGATTTTCAAACCGAAAGTTCGCATCTCCGTAAACCATATCGTTTTCGTCCCATTCCTCCGCCCACGAGGGGGGCGCTGACCAGTCGATATGCTGGAGGCGGATACGGCTCGAATGACAGAGCGCCATCGCGTAGACCAAGAGGTCCCAGCTTTCGTTCCGGGACTTGGCCGGGTTCACCCAGCCCTTGCCGGTCTTGGTCTCTGAGCAGAGTTCGACGTACCACCAGTCCGGCAACCACTCGGGGAAAAACACCATCCCGCCGCCCGGCTCCTCCCGGGAGAGCATGTTGTTCACCATGTCTTTCGCCTGGTTCGTGTTGATCATCATCACGGGGACCTCACCCCGGGCCGAGGCGCGCCGGTCTTTCCGCTCTGCGTTGGGATAGTCGATCTTGACGAGCGGGGCCGTGGGTGTCGTGCCGCCTTTGAGCAGTTGGACCCGGCGGTGGTAGTTCCGACCGTCCTTGCGAAGCTGCCGCCAAAACTCGTAGGCGTTCGCGGTCACACCCGCAGCACCACCGGAGTCCACACAGAGCATCCGCACCTGCATGTGCCGTTTGGTGTCATCGTTCAACTTGTACTCGGCCTCCAGGACCAGATCGACGAGCCGCATCCAATCCTCGACGTAGGCCGCCGGGTTCAGTGGATACGGGTCTCCGTCCTCATCGAGCCGGATAGACTTTCTGATCTTGAAGCGGTCGATGATGACGACATCGCCGTGAGGCCGGATTCCGTGGACCTGGACCTCGAAGCGGTTTTTCTGCACGTCCACCGACGCCACCAGGAACCGGACATCCTCGGGCACCACCCGCTCACCGAGGCTGCCTTGGGCGCGGGCTTTCAGTTCCTCCGGCAGACGCTCGGACTCGATCCCCGCAGGCAGATAGGGCAGCCCTTGGTCTGTGTTGACCGTGGTTTTCAGGGCCTCCTCGGAGCCGGTATTCTCGAACTCCTGGATCGCCTTGAGGTACTTGTGCGTCATGTCGGTCCAGTCGGCAAACGCCGCAGCCGGTCCTTTGAGCCAGAACGAGGCCATCCGCGATCGCATTGCCGTGCCGATGATCTCGCCGGTCTCCGGGTCGAATTTCTCGCCGTCCTTTAGCCAGAAGCCGCGCATGTTCATGCCGCGCTTGCCTGGCGTGTTGGATTCTTCGTGGGTGCTATCACGATAGGCGTGGTTGCAGTGCGGGCACCGCATAACGACCTGCTCGGCTGCCGCCAAGAGGTCGTCCGTTTCTGTGTTCCACTCGAACAGCTTGAAATCCGGCTCGAACGGGTGGCCGCACGACAAGCAAGGCCAGTACCAGCGCCGCCGGTCTCCTCGATTGTAGAGGGCCAGGATGCCGGTCGTCGGCGGGGCCTCGTGGGGAGAGGACGGCATCCACCGGCTGTTCTCGGTGATCCGGGAAGGCGAGGACTCTGCTGCGCACATGCCGAACCGCCCGAATGTTTTCATACGCTGGACGGCCAGGTCGAAGGCCGAACCTTCGCCGCCGATGTCCTCCGGCATCCGATCATAGTCCGCCAACCAGAGCCGCCCGATCGGCTTACCTGACAGTTCGTTCACCGTGGGCCAGGACAGCGTGTAGAGCATCCCGCTTGTGAACCTGCTGCTGTAGGTGGATTGGTTGTGCTTGCCAGGCAGGAGCCGGTCCCGGACATCTTTGTTGTCGCGGTACATCTTCTCGACCCGGCGCTGATACCAGTCACGGGCCGACGACTGCGATTTGTCGATGTGCATGAAGTCCGCCGGGTCGCAGATGGCCGAGTAGGCCGACCAGTTGAGGCTCATGTCGCTTTTCCCACATTGGGCCGGGCCGACGAAAACCATCTGCGTGAAATCGAGTGAGGTCAGCGTCTCCATAGGCTCAACTAAGTAGGGCGTGGCGCTGTTCTTGTACGGTCCGACATAGCTGCCGGGGTTGTTGATGTAGCGGTACTTCTCGGCGGCCTCTGCCACGGTCAGGCGTTCGGGTGGGCGGACCGCCTCCGCAGTTGCCAGAACCATGTCCTCTAGTGTCGTGAACCTACCCATCGGCGGACTCCGGCCTGGAGCCTTTGGCCCGGGGATCGTGGTGGGGGGACATCGGCATCGGGCATTTGCCTATGCAGTGGGACCAGTCGTCTCCGCTTAACGCGCCGCACTTGGGGCACTTGAATCTAGAAGTCATCGAGTTCGGTTCCTTCGATTTCGCCAAGCTGTGACAGAGTAGATCGCTCCTGCGGCATCTCGACCAGCGAGCGGTGTAAGTCCAACTGGAGCGCGTCCACCATCGTCGTGAGTTCGGCCCGGACCTCAGTTGGGAGGGAGTGTGCCTCGGACACCTGGTCGATCCAGAGTTGTGTCGTGGTCTTGAGACGTTGGAACGTCTCGCCCAACACCATTAGAACGTCCTCGGTTTTCCAAAGATCGCCCGCTTGCGCAGCCCATTTCTGTTGCTTGAGTTTCGCGTCCCACACATCTTTCTGGAGGGACTGCGGGAGATCGTCGGTGCCCATCTTCTTGATCGCCTCGGCAGCGTTCATCTTGGGCGTGATTAGGTATTCGAGGGCCTGCCGGAAATCATAGAGCGGCGTCCCGCCCCTGTGACGGGCCATCGGGCCGAGGTTTGCCAATTTCTTAGTGATCGTCTTGCGATCTCGTTGCAGTACCTCCGCCAGGAACGTGATGCTCACCGGCTGGAATAGCGCCTGGACGATCGCCGCGTCCCCTCGCGCGAGCGCGACAGGTTTGGCCGCCGGTTTTTTCGCCGGGGCCTTCTGCTTCGCTGGTTGCTCGGGGGCGGGACCAAGAAGGTCCTCGAAATCATCACTCATTTACGCTCGTCCTCTGCTGGTAGTGTAATTCAACCAATTGGTTATTAGCAAACTAAAAGTTGATATTGTGTTCCGCATAAGCGATGATGGACCTGTCCGCTTATGCGGCATCTGGGGATCAGGTGTCGTCGCTCCTCCTGAACCTGATCCCCTTCAACCCCTCAGTCCCTTCTTGTGTTCTCGGCCACGGCGTCTAGCCAGTCCGCGTATCCCTGCATCATCTCTGTCCGGCCCCCCAGGTAGAGAGCCTTGTTGTATGCCGCCCGCACGTTGTCCTTGCTGCTGTGGGCAAGCTGCCGCTCGATCCAGTCGCGGTTCCACCCCTGCTCGTTCATGTTGGTCGAAAAGGTCGTGCGGAACCCGTGATGGCAGTGTTCCTTGCGGGTATCGTAACCGAGCCGCCGCAGCGCCGCGTTCAAGGTGTTCTCCGACATGTACCTGTCCGGGTATCGCAGCATCGGGAAAACCAGATCGTTGTCTCCCCGGCACACCGAAAGCGCCTCCAGGATTCTCTTGGCCTGCCGGGACAGTGGGACCAGATGATCGCCGTCCTGGCCCTTCATCCGCTCTTTCGGCACCGTCCACAGCCCGAGGTCCAAGTCGATCTCCTCCCACCGCGCACCGCGCAATTCCCGCGACCGCAAGAAGGTGTAGGCCGACAGCAGCAGCGCAGCCCGGGTTTCCTGGCCCGCCGTGTCAGGGTAGAGCCGGATCGCCCGCATGAGGCCGCCCACGTCGCTCGGGCAGGTCAGACCGGGATGCTCGCCGCCCTTCGTCTTGATAACAGCCCGCGTGACCATCCGGGCAGGGTTCCACTCGACCAGCCCCAAGGCGATCGCATAGTCGAACAGTTGGCCCAGCTTGCGGTGGATGTCCTTGGCCTTCTCGACCTTGCCCTCCTCCTGGACCTTCTCGACCAGGGCGAGGACTTCCGGGGGCTTGATCGAGGCGATGTCCCGACCGTAGAGCGCGCCGCCCGCCAGGCTCCCGAGGTTCCAGTTCAGCTTGTTCAGCGTGGCCTCCGCGATACCCTCTTTCATGCGCTTGCGAATGAACGCTGCCGCGACGACCTCGACCCGGCGTTCCTCGGGCACGGGGGCCTCCTCGGCGTCCGCCGCCGGAATCGGATCGCGGCGGATCGCGCCCGACTGCCGAGGGTCCTCGCCGCTCCTAACCTGGAGGTTCACCCTCTCGGCTTTGGTCCGGGCGATCGCCAGCTTGAGTTCCGGGAACTCGCCCAGGGTCAGGCTGCCGCGCTTACCGTTGAAGCGGTACTCTTTGACAAATACCTTCGCGCCGCTCGTGCGAACCTGGAGGAACAGGCCGCGCCCATCCGCCAGCTTGTATAGCTTGTCACCTGGTTCGGCCTTCTTTATCTGAGCCTCAGTCAACGCCATCGGGTTGTTCCTTACGTCTTTTACAACTTTGGTTGCGTAAGACTACGAACCTTCACCCTAAAAGTAAATGTGCTTACGTCGATCTTACGTCATTTTTGTTGCTCAGAACACCGATTTTGGGGAAGATTTGAACCCGCCTAGAGGTTAAGTCACTGTTTTTGAACGGTTTCCAGTTTAGGAGAAAGAGGAATTATCAACTAAAACTTGGAAACTGGTGCCCGGGGGCGGAATCGAACTCCAACAAAATAAGGGTTTTTGAGCGGTGAAAACTGACTTTACGTCGATCTTACGTCATTTTAGCTGAAAGGTGAATTATCCCTTCGTGGATGACGTAAAGCCCTGTCCCTCGTCTAGCCGCCCGCCAACTCGCTCACGCTGCGGACCGGGCGGATGATTTCGCCGGAGCCGCCCTCGGCTGCGTAGTCGCTACAGCTTTCGCGGCGCAGCGTGATAACGGAGTACCCGCCGAGCGATTGTCTGGGTGCCCCTGTCACGTCGAGAAACGTGACGCAGGCCGTGGCCGCCAACTCTGGCTGGCGCTCCTGCACCACAATGAGGATACGCGAACTGCCGATCGGCTCGGGTACGATGCAAGAGAATGTGTTCTCGTCTTTGACGTTCGCAACCTGGATCAGCGCCGTGAACCGGGAGCCGCCGATATTGATGCTCAAGTCCCAGGCGTCGTCCGCTGCCGGGAAAGAGAACCGCCCGCCGTTCATCTCAACCAGGCCCGCGACCAGGAGGACCGCGCCTTGTGCGCTCGTTGCCCGCTCTTGTGCGATCTGGGGTTTCTCTGTTGGCCGTCTGCCGAGCGTCAGCCAAACCTCGTCCACGCTCAGAACTTGGGCGATTTTTCGGATGTTGTCAGTCCGGGGTCGGGCCGTGCCGTTGAACCACTTGCTCATCGTGTTGGGTGATACTACAAGCCCGGTCTCGGTCTTGAGTTTGGCAAGGAGCCAACTTTGACGACCGTGCGGTGTTGGGGGCGAGAGAGGGTGTCCCTCGACGCTTTGGTTCAGCCGCTTGCCGAACTCCTCTGTGGTTTCTTGAGCCATTCCTGTAACCTCCCAGGTATACTATTCTGTTTCATCTATATCTTGAAACGTCCCCTTATGGCAAACTTTTTGTCTGCGGCAAAAACCCCTCCTGGTGGGTGAATCGCTGCATGTAGTCCCCGGGGTCCCCACCGACCCCCACATGCGGTGCCAATTTTATGACATATTTGCGACAAGTGCCACCTGGGCGAGAAATCTGTGGATAACTCAGGGTAGTAGTTGACATCCAAGCCCTACTACGTGAGGCGAAGTTGCGCTTTCACCGCGTCAGTGATTCGCTCTTGGGTGGCGTCCCGATCGGCCAAAACATCCACCAGCCGCATGTCGAACGTCCCTGCCGTGAGGATGTGGTGGATGAACACCCGCTCGGCCTGCTGGCCTGGTCGCGGCAGGCGCGCGTTGAACTGCTGGTAGAGTTCAAGCGAGGCGTTGAGTCCGAACCAGACGATATGGTGGCCCCCATATTGGAGGTTCATGCCGTGGCCGATCGAGGCCGGGTGCGCCAGGAGCATCCGAACCTTGCCCTTGTTCCAGTCATCGAGGACGCCCGGCTCTGTTGCCACGCGGGCGTATGGAAATTTCTTCTTGATCCGCGCCAGGTCGAATTTGAAGCTATAGGCCACAAGCAGGTTCGCCCCGCCCGTCTCTGCGACGATGGACTCCAGTTCGTTCACTTTGAGTTCGTGGATCGGGATCGTCTCCCGCACCTCTGTCATCTCGTCCGTGCGGTAGACCGAGCCGTTGGCGTATTGGAGCAGCTTGAATGTCAGCACGCCCTTGTTGACGGCCTCGATGTCATGCTCCTCCAGCGCCAGTTCCTTCTCGAACCGCTTGTAGTCCTTGAGCAGCTTGGGTGTGAGTTCCACGATCCGGGGCGGCAGATCGGGCAGTGTCATCACCGGGGGCAGCGCCACATAGTCCCGGGCTTTCATGGAGACGGTCACATCCTTGATCTTCTCGATGATCTCGGCCTCGGAGTGGGGATACGCGGTGTACTTCCAGCCTTTGAAGTCGGATTCAAACCAGCGGCTCAGAAAGGCGTCCTTGCTCCGGCCCAGGCGTTCGCCCTGGTCGATGATATAAAGCTGGCCCCAAAGATCGGTCAGGCCGTTTGGCGTGGGCGTGCCGGTCAGTTCAATCACGAAGTCCATCTCTTTGCGGACCTTGGCGTAGACGCCGAACTCGGAGAGGTTGCGAGACGCGGTGCGCTTTTTGCCCTCTTTGAGGCGGCTGCTCTCGTCATAGACCAACACGTCAAACGGCCACGGCTCTTTGAGTTCTCGGAGCGCCTTGTAGAGCCAGACCACGTTCTCGCGGTTGATGACCATGATCTCCGACAGCGGATCGGCCAGGAACTCCTGGAGCCACTTGAGGCGCTGTTCTGGCGTCACCTTCTGGCCGATCTTGCCCGACAGGCTTTTCCAGTGCAGCACCCGCAGGTGGCTCCAGGTCTCGAACTCATCAGGCCAGGTCTTTTGTGCCACGCGCAAGGGGGCCACGATCAGGACCTTGCGGACCATCAGCGTGTCCAGCAGACCCCGGATCGCGGTGGCCGTTGTGACGGTCTTGCCCAACGCCATCTCGACAGCCAAGAGCGCCCCGGGCTTTTTCCCGAAGTCGGCCTCCAGCCGGTCCGCCAGATCGACCTGGTAGCCGCGCATGTTCGATCTATCCAGCATCGTCGGTGTCCCTGTCGTCGATCACCTGGGGGTCCAGCATCTCCTCCTCCCACTCGGAGTCGCACACCGGGCAGCGCCAGTAGACGAACGCCGGGGCATTGTCTCCGCCCGCGCAGCCCGGGCACTCCGGGTCTGCGTAGTGTTCGGGGTCGTCTTTACCAGACATCCGGCTTCATCCTCTTGATGACGAAGAAGCCCCGATGTTCCGGGAACTCCTCCATGAAAAGCCGGGCGTACCAGGCGGTGAAATCGTTGCTGATCTTGAAGTCGCAGCCCCGCGTGACCACGGCGGACTCCCACCGGATGCGCGCTACGATCAGCCACGCGCCGGACCGCTTCCGGCCAGACGCTATCGCCTCGAAGCTGAACCGCTTGAACAGTTCGTAAACGTGCGGGTTCTTCTCGTGCCAGGCCCGCCAGCGGGTCTCGCGCGGCCCCATCGGCGGGTGCGGCTGCGCAATCGCCTGGAGATACATATCGAGAGAAGTCATCATAGCGGGTCCTCGCTGTCCCATAGGTCGTCGAAGATTTCCCGGCCCTGGGCGATGCTCTCGACGACATGCACGTCAAAGCCGTTCAACTTGAGCCAGTTGATCTCGCGTTTCTGCGCCGCCGAGGTCTTGCCGTTCGGGTCTTTGAACTCGATGATGACAAGCTGCGCCTGCCCTCGCATGAACCAGCGATCGGGACAGCCGCGCCGCCCGATGTACTCCATCTTGCGGGGCCGCCAGCCCAGCTTCTTCGCATACTTGCTGACCTCTGACTCGATGTACGCCTCCCGGCGGTGCATATCGCAGCCCATCACGAGTCCTCCCGGTGTATCTCGAAGTGCCGGTACGCGGTGTAGGCCAGGCAAGCCTCCTGCAACTCGGGCAGCGCCTCGAAATGCTTGCCGGGGCTGGGTAGGTTTTCCAGAGCCAGCAGCAGCCGCGACAGCGTTGGGCCGTCCACCGTTTCTGTCGGGCGTTCGCGCGATCGCCGCACGGCCCGGTGGTTCGGGATCAACTCTTGCGACCAGATTCCCGGCACGGTGTTGCGCCAGACGGGCACCTGCTTGAGCCAGATTGCGGGTTCGTCCTCGGGGGCCTTAGTCATCGTGGCGATCCTCCCAGGCTAGATACGCGAAGATGCCGACGTAGAGGGCCAGAGCCGTCAGGCCGATCACATCTACCCACTGCGCGCCGCTCAATGGACTGCACTCGGCTTTGGCATTACTTTGGGCGGGATGTGGACCTCGAACCGGCCATCGAAGAACTCGGACGCCTCGCGCAACCAGACCAGGCCGGAGCCGGGGTCGGTGTACGCCACCATCATCGCCAGATCGCTCTCCCGGACCTGGAGGGCCGTGACCGCGTAGATCGCGCCCGTCTTTTTGTGTTTCACAAGCATTTCTGTCTCCTAATCTTTCAAGAATATCGGGGAGGTGAAGCCGTCCGCCTTGAGCGGCATCTTCTCGTCGGCCCACGGGGGCACGGTCGTCATGCACCGGATCAGACCGGCCAGTCGTTCTTCTGCGATGTCCTCGGCCTCGACCGCGATGATCTGGTCGTGGACGTGCATACGGATGTCGTAGCCCTCGTCGTCAGCCAGGGTCATCCCGTGGGCCAGGAGGTCTCGCGCCACGGCTTGAGTCACGTTCTCAGTCAGCTTGCCGGGGTGCGTGGTCACGCGCCGCCACTGGCCGGTCTCCATGTTCTCGTAGGTGATCTGGGGCTTGTAGATCGCCTCGCCGTTGCGGCCTTTCCAGGGCATCTTGCGCCGCTGAATCTCGGGCCGCATGTAGTGGAGGAACCGCCCGCTCGGCAGCCCGATCCGCAGGAACGGCTTCTTCATGTCGATCGTGAGGTATCCGACCGTCTCGGGCTTTCCGGTCTTGATCACGCGCCGGACGGCATCGTCCAACTCGTACCAAAACTCGACGACGCGGTGGAACTTGGAGCGGAACGTATCGACCGACAGCTTCGACATCTCTTTCGTCAGGGGGACGTGCATCGCCCAGGCGTAGCCCAGCAAGCCGGTTGCCTCGATCTCGCCGGTTGAGTGGTTCTCGCGCTCGTCTCCCGCGCTCAACATATAGCCGCAGTTATGAACAACGAGAGGCCCAGCGTCCGTCAGGACCACGAAACGGTTGCGGTCCCCGGTATTCAGGATGTCCCACGTTTCGCTTATTTGAGTTTTGAACGGACCGGGTTGCGAGCCGTAAATTTCCCGGTTCGTAGTGGCCGTCGTTGTCTGCGCGGTCGATTTCGAGCCGTCCGTCTGCTCCGAGTTCATCGACCAGGTGTTCAACCCAATCGTCGGCGCACCAGAACCGCATACAAATTCCCCGACCCCCGTAATAGTCGTAGTTCGCGTTGTCGGGGTTCTCGCACCGGCTTCGCGCAGAATAGAAACGATTAGCGAGGAGGTCGTACAGTCGAGACCCAACCCGTTTGCCAACTTCTCCTCGACGATCTTTCTTGGCACAGCTATCGCAGCGGTTGGTTTTGCCGTGGACGAGGTTGCCTGTCCCGATGTCTTGTTCGAGGCCACATGAGCAACGGCACCTGTAAAGAGTCCCTGTTGACCGGCTGCTGCCCACGCGGCGCAGAACTTCCCATTCGCCAAAGCGTGCGCCCGCAGCGAGGATTCGTTTTCGACCCATTCTTTCGCCTCGATCCATTTTTCTTGATTGCCGTCTTGCGCCAGGACGCGGTGGCCCAGCGTCACGGTCAGCCCGTGGTGGTTGACGACCTCTTTTGGGCCTTGGTACGCTACCCCACCGTGCGAGACCCATCGGTCCCCGTCGAACAGCTTGTCGGTATCGCGGACCTCCACGATCCGCACCCACCCGCGATCGGTTAGAACCGGCGTATCTGCGCCGAAGCATCCGAGAACCCCCGGCTTCGCGGTGGTCCTCATGCTCTTGTCCCCGGCCTTCACGCGCGCCTCGATCTCCGCATAAGGCAGCTTGAACATGTCGGTGGCGAAGTCGATGTAGGGGTCCAGGTTCTCCCAGAATACCCGCAGAATCTTCTCGTCCTGGGCCAACCACCCGAGGACCACGTTCTCGATCGCGGACAAGTCGGCGTCGAGGAGCAGCGTGCCCTCCGGGGCTTGCACCACGGGGCGGACGCCAGCGGTCAGCACCTCCATCGGATTGTCATACTTGGCCCAGATTTCCTCCGGGGTCAGATGCTCGATGTCGTGGATGCACTCGTGGATTCGGTTCTCTAGCGCCTTGTCGGGCTTGGGCAGGTTTTGCGGCTGGAACCGGCGTCCCGACCAGCGCCAGGTCCGGCCTGCGCCTGCGAACTGGTGGCAGCCACGGAGCCGCCAGTCGGCGTCGGTCGCGGCCCAGAGCGCCGGGTACTTCTTGACGCTGGCCTTCGAGACCCGCAACCGCAGTCCGAGGACACGGGACAGCAACTCGTCCGGCTCGACCAGGACCATCCGCAGATAGTCCGCCAGCGGCCCGTCGTACATCTCCACGGCGGCCTTCGAGTCCTCGACCCGCTGCGCTGCGGCTTTGGCTGCCCGCTCGACGTGGCCCTTCTTGAGGTCGTCGAAGTTGTAGCCGTGGGCCTTGAGCCAGGGCAGGATTTGCGCGTTGCTGTTCGGGTTCGCCAAGCCGGTCAGCTTGCGCAACTCGGCCATGTCCCGGGTGATCGTGAACTCCGACAGCTTCAATGCCGCTTTCACCGCTTTGAGGTTGATCGGGATTCCGGCGTTGTTGATCTTCTGATCCAGGTGCCACAGCTTCCACTCGTGGTCGGGCATCTGGTACTTCTTGAGGCGCTTGTAGATCGCGCGCTCGGCTTCAACGTCGCGGATGTTGTAGTCGAGAAATTCCTGCCAGTCCTCGGGATCGGTCGTGTGGTCGCACCGAGTCCAGGGCTTATGTTTGGACGGCTTTCTGGGCATACAGAATTTGCGGACCAGGTTGGTGCCGCGTGCCATCTTCTTCTGGTCCTCGCCCAGCCCGATCACATCGCCGCACTTGGACAGCTTGCCGGGGAGGCTCAGAGAGTAGGACAGCGCCATCACGTCCAGCCACCGCTCGACGGGGATGTTCATGCCGAGGGTATGCTCGAAGATCGCCATCTCGAACGGGGCGTTCCACGCCGCCAGGGTGATGCTCGGATCGGCCAGCGCGGCCTTGAGGTCGTCGGGCATAGGCTCGCCCAGGACGGGGAGCCACTGCTTGATCTCGCCCGTTGACCAGCCGTAGGCCAGCATCAGGACCTCGGTTGTCTCGTGCCGGGCGTAAACGGACGCGCCGGTCTTTGGCAGTTCGCACTCGCTCCAGGTCTCGAAATCTAAGTGGAATATCGGGCGATGAGGCACCTGCTGCCCGGACAAGGCTATCTTGCCGAGGTAGGCCGCGAATACGCCGTTTGCCGGCTCCGCGTCGTCTGTTTGGAAGTGCTGCCAGCCGAAAGGGAAACTCATTCAAGCATCCCCACGATGCAAGGGCGCGCGTGTAGGTGCCCGCCGATGATCTTATACTCGAAGCCCAGCTGGGCCGGGCCGGGGCACGGGCACTCCGCATAGTCAATGTCGCAGACCGGGCAATACCCACGGGAATCCCCGTCCTCGGGCCAAACGACCGGCTCCCAGCCGCCGCCTACTGTGTGATCTGTTGCCGCCATGTTGGTATTCCCCCGTTTGATTTACCGGCCCCCGCGCGAAACCTGAAAAACTCGCGGGGGCCGGGTATCTGGGCGGCGGTAACTCCCCCGCCCAGATTCACCCAAAAGGTGAAGTTTAGATCAACCCATTGGGTCGTCGTCGTCATCGTCGTCATCGTCGTCGTCCCACTCGTCATCCCCGATCTGGGTTTTGCCGAACGGTTCGCCGTCGTCCATAAAGCGCACGCCGTCGAGAGAGGCAAAGACGCCCGGGGAACCGCCCTTCTTGGTGCCAAAGAGGTTCAAGAAGCACTCGACCATGCAGCCACCGTAGAACGGGGAATTGTCGGGATCGACATCTTTCCGATTGCGTGCCACCAGGCGGAAATTTTCGGCGTTGCTGGCCTTTATGACCATCATGTCCTCATAGCCCGCTTTGACTGTTCCCTCGTCGTCGGTGTTGTCGTTACCGTCGAAGAAGCAACAGCGGTTCTCTTTGATCTTGATCTTGTCTCCCCACCCTTCCTTCTCTTTGGCAGCCACAATCGCGGCCTCGATCTGTTTAATGTTGGCCTTGCCGTCCTTGGTCGTGGGGTCGATCAGGAAAGAGGCGCTGAACTTGGGATCAGCATCTTCGTTCGCCTTCTGGCGCTTGTGGAGATGTGGGTAGGAGAGCCGCACGTTTTTCAGATATACGCGGCGTGATGTATCAACCATTGTTTTCGTCCTTCGTTTTTACGTTTTACGTTTTGCGTTTGTAACCCAAAAGGTGATTTTCAAGACGCGGGTTAGTCGTCATCGAACTCGTCAGCCAGGTCGTATCCTGGCCGTTTGTCGTCGCTGCTCACGAGCGCCAACTTCCCCTCGGAGCGGACGGTGTAATTGTTCACCGCCTGTTTCGCTTCCTTGGGAATCCCTTTGACCTTCTCGAACTGCGCGGGCGAAATCAGCACCGGGTCCGTGAGAGCCTTGTCAAAATCCAGATGTTCCAGGACGAACGCCTCGGCGCTCTCCGGGTCTGCCCACTTGCGCGGGCCTTGCCTGCCGATCACCGTCTTGGCTCCGGGCGTCGGACGGCCAGCTTTGGCGTCGTTCATCACCTGGCCGTGAACCGCCTTGAGCCAGGCGCGCACGCGGTCGGCGTTGAGCGCCACATTGGTCCGCTGCTGCGGTGTGAACTCGCCGTGGTCCTTTATCGAGATCACGTCCGGGTCGAGGTCTGCGAACTCCAGTTGGAGCAGGTCCATCGACCAGCGGGCGTATTCCTCACAGATGCCCTTGGCGGGGCAGAACTGACATTGTTTGTGTCCGGCGCGGAGCCAGGCACTCGGGGAGGTGGCGAGGTCGTAGGCTGTTTTCAGCTTCTCTCCAAACGCCAGCAACTCGTCTAGCGTGACCTTCCACTCACCGCCCCATTCCGGCACCTGCTCGGTGTCCGCGTCATCCTCGTCTTGGTCGTCGTCGTCAAAGTCCTCAACCGGGCCTGCGCCTGCGCGTGCCCGAGGCTGATCGACCACCAGGAGGAAATCTGTTGCGTCTGTTTCGTGGCGAGCCACGTTCTCCCAGAACCCGAGCGCATAGGTCATAAGCTGCTCGTTCTCGAAGGCGGAGACAGGCATCCCCGCGCCGTATTTCAGGTCGTTGATCACGATCAGATCGGGGGAGATTATCCCCACGTCGAGCGTGCCGAACTGCTCCGGCAACCAGCGATCGAAGCTGACCTTGTACTCGTTGACGACCCGGCCCTGTTGCTCGCGCACAAAGTCTATCCCGGGCCGCAAGAAGTCCGCCATGTCCTCGCCTACGGTGAACGTGAAGCCATCGGCTGACATTTCCCGCCCGATGAAGGCATCCGGGTCCATGTCGAACTCAAGACAGGTTTCCCGGATGTAGTGGGCCACCGTGCCCTCTGCCGCGAACTCGCTGGAGTCACGTTCCCCGATCTCGTCGCAGAGAGCGACAGAGCCAGGGCACCGCATCCAACGATGAGCGCCAGAGGGCGAAAGGCGGGCGTGTTCGCTCATCCGAAGCGGAAACCTACGGACGCGAGCATCTGGTCTTTGTTGTCCAGAGAGGCTTTGACCCCCGCTTCGTCGGATTCCAAGTAGAAGGCAAGCTGGGTGCGTTGCGTCTGGGTGTATGCCGATGTCTGAAAGCTGCCGATGTGATGGCGGCAGTTGTTGAAAACGGCCAGCTTCTTGTTCCCAGCATCGCCTGCCAGGAAACGTGCTACGATCTCGTTCATCTCCTCGAAAGAAATTTCCGGGCGAACGGGGACCCCAAACTCGAAATCCCCATCAGCACCACCGTCGAGCGAGACTACCACCGAGAGATAGGGTGTTCCGGGGATGTCCTTGTCCAGGGTCCATTCCTCCTCCCAACCTTCCCCTTGCAAGGTCCACTTCTGGCCCGGGTCCTCGTTTGCCGCAAGGATCGCCTCGCGCAGTTCTTCGCGGGCGTGGTCGAGGTTTTCTGCGCCCCATATCGCCTTGACGGTTGCGTCGAACCAGTCCTGGGCGTCGTCGTCCTCGATCAGAAAATCGAACAGTTCCGACAGGGAATCCTCCTCGTAGTCGTCGTCGTCGTCGTCGTCCTCGATCGCCCGGTTCATCGTCTTGGTCATCGCTTTGACCATCTCGGAGAACTTGCCGGGTACGCTGGGGCGGTCGTCGATCAGGTTGCCCTGGGCCTCGGCGTCCAAGAGGATCGCGCAGCAGGCCATGACGTGCCCGAGGTGATGCACCCCGGAGTCCTCGGCGTTCTGCTCGCCGTCCCACCAGGAGGCCAGGTGCCGGAAAGCGGCGTTGTAGTAGACCGAGGCTGCGACAGAGTTCTCGCGCCAGTTGGTCAGGCCGTACTTCTCAACGCCGTCCCGCATACCGTTGCCGCAATGCAGCAGCGCGACCACGGGGACGCCGTGGATGCCCGGCTTCGCGGTTCCGTAGGCGCTTTTGGGGTTGGAGTCAGGGAGGGCGTAGGGCTTGCGGGTCATATCTAACCTTTCGGGTGAATTTCAAAGCGGGGGCCGCCCCCAACAGGGAGGAAAAGGGCAGCCCCCGGTGACGAGTTACCCGAGCGGGTCGTCGTCACCTTCCGCGACCGGGATCAGAGCGTCGATCTCGTCGAAATCGACTTCCAAACCGGCCATCCAGTACGTGATGTATCCCGCAACGCGAGCGCGCTCGGAATCATCAGCGAGATCGGTCAGCTTCTTCGCGCCGAGGTGGGCCAGTGCGCCGACAAAGTTGCCCTTGTTGGTGTCGCGCTCGGCCTCATCGTCTGTCGCAAGGAACTTACCGGCCAGCTTGTGCAGAGCGTCGTGGCCGACCGCCTCCTCAAGTTCTGGCTTTTCGACCGTCTTGGCTTCCGCCTCGGCCTTCTTCTTCTCAGCAGCCAGGCGCTTCTTCTTCGCGGCGGCTGTCTCTTTCGGGGCCTCGTCCTCGGACTCTTCCGGCTCCTCTTTGGGT
>Ga0070748_1000231_pt1 | contig 28597 bp, 25 predicted proteins | sample VirMetDEL_Nov_12_FD_77015 | JGI IMG/M metagenome (GOLD analysis project Ga0070748, IMG submission 77015) | Aqueous microbial communities from the Delaware River and Bay under freshwater to marine salinity gradient to study organic matter... | ecosystem: Environmental > Aquatic > Marine > Coastal... | reverse complement strand
TGAATCCTGGTTTTTGAGTAGGTATTGCGATGATCGCGGCTCGGTTTAGGTGGCTAGATACGTCCCCCCCCCCGAAGGCAGAAACTGACTAGATGTCAGCTTCTGCAGATATCAACTGAAGATTAAGGGATATAGACCTTGTAATTAATGGCGTTGGGGCCGGGGTCAGCTAGGTCTAATGTTAGATGGATGGGTTGGTTGTGGGGCATGAGTTTACTGCCCGCCAGCTCGCCTCCGAGATATTCTTTAGGGGTGAAGCGTCGAGAAGCGACTGGCTTTTCATCCATATCCATAAACGCCAGCACCAGATCGGGGTAGGGTTGATCGAAAGGGGCACCATTGAGAATCATGAGGTCGACTAAGAGTGCTTCCTCAACATCTTGCAGTGGGCGAACCGTTACTTGGTAGGCTTTGATTTGATTGGTATCGACTAAGGTCGGCACCTTGCAGCCTAGATAAGGGCAAATATAGGTATAGGCCGTGCGATAAGGCTCTATGCGGCTTAAATAGTCAAACTTAAACCAGCTAACTTGAATGACTAAGGCAATAAGCGCGATAAAGCTGAGGGTGGGCCAAAGCTTTTTCTGCGACCAGCTACGCATACGCTTGCTGGTGAATTCAACCGGTGCTGGAATTATGTTCATCAAGAGCGCGGAGCGCGAGTTGTCATAGGCGCGAATTTTAGGCTCTGCCTTTGCGGGGCTTGGAGTGCTTTTTTCGCTCTCGCTGGGTGATTCAAACAGGTTTGCGTCGAAACTCGGCTCGGCGGCGTTGCGCTGGCCACCAATGGCGGTGGTGCTGGGTAAGGATGACATCTCATCGCTGAGGTCTGTGTCGCCAGAAGGGCTGTTGTCGCCCACGATGCTAAACATGAGGCCCGGTTGGCTTCTTGCTGGCGGCGTGCTATCGCTGTCGGCCTCGGCTTGGTCGAGCATAGCCTGATGGTGTGCGATAGCGGCGTTGGTTTCTTCTTGTGCAAGGCTCTCGGCAGTTTCAGCTGTGTTCGCGGCATTTTGTCTGGCGGTGGAGTAGTTGGGCATCTCCTTTTCGTCTTCTTCATCGAGCAGCATTTCAGCCCAAGACTCATCGGTGTTGGATTTAAGCTCCTCTTCGCGTTTGTTGCTGCGGCTGTGTTCGAACAGTGATACATCAAGCTGAGGCTTGGTGTCTATCTCCATAAAACCGTCGAATTCGTAGGCGTTTTTTTGTGCTTTGGGCTCATCCATCTCATCGCTTATCAAGAGGTCATCGATTTGGTCGAGTGATGACTTGCTGAAGGTTTTGGTGGTGGGCTTGTTGGCCGCTACGGGTGCAGGTTTGGCCGCAGTTTTTTGTGGTGTGGGTGCACTAAAGCTGGAGGTGGGCGCCGGACGCATACTGAGCGCCTCAGGCTTGCTCGCTGCGGGTTTGTCTATGGCGGCTTTAGCGCCAGTTATTGCTTTGGTGACAGTTGTAGCTTTAGCAGCCGCAGTTTTGGTTGGTTGCGTCGGGCTTGATTGCGCGGGGCTTTGTTTGGATGTTGCAGCAGGTTGCGCGGCTTTGGGTGCAATTAATTGGGCTGTATCGGGTTTTTTGGGGGTGGCCGTAGTGCGTGCAGCAGGCGGTGTTGCATCCGGCTTGTCAGTCGGAGTGACTAGGTAATCTTGAGCGCGGAAAATATGCAGGCACGATCCGCAGCGAACCGCTCCCTTGGCCGAATCTAAAAGGGTGCTGGTGATGCGAAATGCTGTGGTGCATTTGGGGCAACGGGTCACCAAGGTGCTGCTGGCATTACTCATGGGGTTGTCTCGTTCTGACTCGGTGGCGTTAAAAACGTTAAAGCTAAAGCTTTGGCTCAGAGGTTCAGTGTAGCTTTACGGAGGGCGCAGGTAAATTCATGCGCCCCTGTAAGGTGGATTTGCACCTCTACATTGCCAACTAACGCACTTTTGTGGCGGTTAAACGCACCCATTCTTCTTGTTCTGCAATGGGGTCAAAGTCAAACCAAGGTGTGTAGGCTGCCATAACCGACTGCGCTTGTAGGGATAATATGCCCGATAAGCACAGTTTTCCGCCAATTTTTATCATGTCATTGAGTGCTGGTGCCAGTTCGGCGAGCGGCCCTGCGAGAATGTTGGCGAGCATAATATCGACTTGGGTGCTGGGGCAATCGGGCGGTAAATACACAGGCATGGCATCGCCCGGTAATTGATTGCGCTTGGCGTTTTCGGTGGTGGCCAGCAGTGCTTGAGGGTCAATATCAACGCCTAGCACTTGCTTGGCGCCCAGCAGGAGGGTGGCAATCCCTAAAATGCCCGAACCGCAGCCGTAGTCGACGACGGTTAGCCCGTTAAAATCTTGCTGATCAATCCACTGCATGCATAAAAATGTGGTGGGGTGGGTGCCAGTACCGAAAGCGAGGCCGGGGTCGAGCATTAGGTTGACCTTATCGGGCTCGGGCGGTTGTTGCCAGCTTGGGCAAATCCACAGGCGTTCGCCGCAGCGAATGGCATGGTAGTTACTCATCCACTCGCGCTCCCAGTCTTTGTCTTCGAGTTGCTCCCAGCGGTGCTCAGGAAGTGGGTTGCCAAAGCGGCGCTCGGCAATAGCGATGGTGTTGGCGGTATTAATTTCGGCATCGAATAGGCCGGTAACTTTTACGTTATCCCAGAGTGGGGTTTCGCCTAGGCCGGGTTCAAGAATTGGCTGGTCGGCGTTGTCTTCCAAGGTGACCGAGGCGGCGCCACAGGCGAGCAGTGAATCTTCGAGCGATTCAACATAGCGGCGCGGGGTGATGATTTTGAGTTGCAGCCAGGGCATGGGAATTACCTTTAATGTAAGAGTGACCGTTGGGAGTTAAACCGCTTTGTTGTAAGCGTAATAAACATCATCGCGCTGCCAGCCTTGCTGGGTGTAGAGCGATTGCGCCTTGAGGTTGTCCTTGGCGGTGGTTAAGTCTAGGCGCGCAATACCATTGGCTTTCGCATGGGCTTCTGCCGCTTGCATTAGTTGTTTGCCTGCGCCTGATTGGCGTACAGCAGGGCTGACAAATAAATCGTAAAGTACATAAATAGGTGCTGCTGCAACGGAGCAAAAGCTCGGGTAGCATTGGCAAAATCCTACTGCTTCCCCCAGCTCATTTTCCGCAATAAAAATAATCGACTCCTGCTTGTTCAGGCGTGCGGCGATAAACTCCTGCGCACTCACTAAATCGGGTGCTTGCTCGTAAAATTGACGATAGGCATCAAACAGTGGCGCTATGCGCGGGGCGTCGGTAGGTGTTGCGAGTCTGACGTTGATGCTGCTCATAGAAAAGCGTCCTTTTAAATATGTCGAATGATCGAGTTGTTGATAGCGCCTGGTGTCGCCGCAATAAATTTATGGTCGCAATATCTTTCTTGCAAAAAACGCATGCGCACTGTGCCATTGAAAATAACAAGGCCCCAGTGCTGCGAGCAACACTGGGGCCTTGGGGTGCACTGGGCTTATTGCGCCAGTTTTTTCTCGAGATAATGAATGTTCACACAGCCTTTGCGGAATTCGCTATCGCGCACCAGCATTTGCTGCAGCGGAATGTTGGTGCGAATGCCGTCGACAATGGTTTCATCCAGTGCGTTGCGCATACGGTCCAAGGCGATTTCGCGAGTGTCGCCAAAGGTGATGATTTTCGCAATCATGGAGTCGTAGTTGGGCGGTACCGTGTAGCCGTTGTAAAGGTGTGAATCAACGCGCACACCCAAGCCACCGGGAGCGTGAAAACCTTTTACCAAACCGGGGCAGGGCATAAAGGTTTTTGGATCTTCAGCGTTGATGCGGCATTCAAAGGAGTGGCCGCGAATAATCACATCGGACTGTTTGATAGAGAGCGGTAAGCCCGCGCAAACGCGGATTTGCTCTTTGATCAAATCAATACCCGTTACCATTTCTGATACCGGATGCTCCACCTGAATACGGGTATTCATCTCAATAAAGTAGAAACGTTCATCTTCGTAAAGAAATTCAAACGTGCCCGCGCCGCGGTAGCCAATATCAATACAGGCTTTTACACAGGACGCATAGGTTGCTTCGCGTACTTCTTGCGGAATACCTGGTGCGGGTGCTTCTTCCAATACTTTTTGGTGGCGACGTTGCAATGAGCAATCGCGATCACCTAAGTGAATGGCGTGGCCTTGGCCGTCGGAGAGAATTTGCACTTCCACGTGACGTGGGTTTTGCAAAAACTTTTCCATGTACACGGTATCGTCGCCAAACGCTGCTTTCGCTTCACCTTGGGTTACTAAGATGGAGTTCATGAGCGCGGCTTCAGTGTGCACTACGCGCATACCGCGGCCGCCACCACCGGCGGCTGCTTTAATAATAACGGGGTAGCCAATTTTACGGCCAAACGCCAAGCAGGTTTCGGGGTCGTCAGATGGCAGGGGGCCATCGGAGCCGGGCACAGTGGGTACGCCCGCTTTTTTCATGGCTTTAATCGCTTCAACTTTATCGCCCATCATGCGAATTACATGTGGATCTGGGCCAATAAAGGTGAAGCCGCTTTGCTGAACGCGCTCGGCAAAGTCAGCGTTTTCGGCCAAAAAGCCATAGCCTGGGTGAACGGCTACTGAGTCGGTTATTTCCATGGCGGCGATAATTGCCGGCACATTTAAATAGCTTTTGGCTGATGAATTAGGACCAATGCACACTGATTCATCAGCGAGGCGCACGTGCTTTAAATCGCGGTCAACCTGGGAGTGCACTGCCACGGTCTTGATGCCCATCTCTTTACAGGCACGCAATACGCGCAAAGCAATTTCGCCGCGGTTGGCGATCAGAATTTTATCGAACATAAACCAGTTCCTCTGTCGCGCAGTGATTAAACGATAGTTACCAGAGGCTGGTCGAACTCAACGGGCTGACCTTCTTCAAGAAGAATGGCTTCAATGACGCCAGCTTTATCGGCTTCAATTTGGTTCATCATTTTCATTGCTTCGATGATGCAAATGACATCGCCGACTTTAACGTGTTTGCCTACTTCAACAAACGCAGGTGAGCCTGGGCTTGGTGAGCGGTAGAAAGTGCCGACCATGGGTGAGCGCACTATGTGACCGCTAGGCTCAGCAGCTACGGGTGCTGCGGCCGCAGGTGCCGCGGCGGGAGCAGCAACAGGTGCTGGCGCTGCAGCGTATTGCGGCATAGGTGCATTCATGTATTGAATTTGGCCGCTATTGCGGGCAATACGTACGGATTCTTCACCTTCTTTGATTTCTAATTCGCCGATGTTGGACTCTTCCAGCAGTTCAATCAGCTTTTTAATCTTGCGAATATCCATGGGTTCCTCTCTGCAACAAGGTTTGTTGTGGTTGTAGTTGGTTACTTAATAAGTTTGAGTGCGGCTTGTAAGGCCAGTTCGTAACTGTTGGCGCCAAAGCCGCAAATAACGCCTTGGGCGACATCAGAAAAATAGGAGTGTTGGCGAAAGGCTTCGCGTTTATGCACGTTGGATAAGTGTACTTCGATAAAGGGAATGGCAACGCCCAATAGCGCATCGCGCAATGCCACGCTGGTATGGGTAAATGCGGCAGGGTTAATCAAAATAAAATCGACGCCTTCTTTGTGCGCATCGTGAATGCGGTCAATCAATTCGTATTCGGCGTTGCTTTGCAGACTTTGCAGGTGGTGTCCTGCATCGGTTGCCATTTTGGATAAATGGCGGTTGATATCATCGAGAGTGGTGGCGCCATAGATTTCTGGTTCGCGTAGGCCTAGCAAATTTAGATTGGGGCCATGAAGTACCAAAATAGTTGCCATTAACGGTGATCCTGCAAAGAAAGGGGCTTTTTATCGGACATCCTGCCTTCATCGAAGTTTCGGCCCGCCTTGGCTAAAAACTGCCAAGGAGTTTGCCGGAAAATGTGCGCCATGTCCACGATAGGCACGATATTTTGTTCAGATAGGTGAAATTCGCTGCATGATTGCAGAAGTTAGTTGCAGAAATTGTAAGCAGGTCGTTTGAAGTTTAACTTTTAAAGGATTATCCCCGCATCTTAGCCTCTTGTTAGCGGCACGATGCGGGAACTTAGTGGTTATTGGGACTAATTGTTGCTAATTTCTTCTAATTCCGCCAAAAACTAAGGTTCAATGCCATTAATTTTTCTAGTGATCATATCTTTGGTTAAAAGTTGCGGTAAAACATCGCCCTTACCTTGACGCCCAGCAGGGAACCAAAGGTAGAGCGGGACGCCACTGCGGCCATATTCATGGAGTAATGCGGTTATTTTTGGATCAGTATTAGTCCAATCGCCCTTAATAGTGGCGACATCGTGAGTGTCAAAGGCGGCTTCAACTTCGTCAGTGTGTAAGGTGATACGTTCATTGGCGAGACAGGTTAGGCACCAGTCAGCCGTTAAATTGACCAGTACGGGGCGGCCCTGGTCGCGCATTTCTTGCACCAGTTCCGGGCTATAAGCCTGCCAGCGCTCTTGGGTTTCGGCGCTGGGTGCGGAGTGAAGTTGTTGCCAGGGGAGCGCAATAGCGGTGATCCAAGCTGCGGCTATGGTGAGGCGGCGCAACACTTGGGTAAAACCAGAGGCTTGGCGCCCGAGTAGCCAGCAGCCAAAAGCGATGGCTAGCGCGCCCGCGCAAAGTGCAGCCATGGTGCTCACATCGGTCTGGCGCCCAAATACCCACAACAGCCAAATGGCGCTGAGGTAAAGCGGAAAGGCCAAAAAGTGCTTGAGATTGTCCATCCAAACTCCGGGTTTGGGGAGGCGCTCGGCCAGCGCGGGCAGATAACACAGCAGCAAAAGGGGCAGCGCCATACCAAAGCCAAGTGCAGCGAAGACAGCAATTGAAACCAATGGCGGCTGCGTTAAGGCAAAGCCCAATGCCGCGCCCATGAAGGGAGCGGTGCAGGGGCTGGCGACCACGGCAGCGAGAACGCCAGTGAAAAATGAACCGCTCAATCCCGATTTTTGGGTAAGCCCTTGGCCCGCGCCCATAAGGCTGCTACCGAAATTAATAAGCCCTGACATGCTTAGTCCCATCACAAAAAACAGATACGCAAGGGCGGCGATTAAGCTGGGTGATTGCAACTGAAAGCCCCAGCCGATGGCCTCGCCGCCTTTGCGTGCAATCATCAACGCGAGCGCAAAGCCGACAAAACATACGACTATGCCCAAGGTGTAGACCCAGCCGTGTACCACGAGGCGACTGCGATCAGCGGCGGCAAGGCTCATGATCTTAATGGACAGTACTGGGAATACGCAGGGCATTAAATTCAGAATCGCGCCGCCGAGCATGGCAAAAAGCATGGCTTGTAGCAGCCACATAGAATCTGCGGGCGCTGTTGCAGTTGATGGAATGCTGGTATCGAGTTCGTTTGAATTTTTGCTGGGGATGTTTGACTGGCTTGCAATATAAGGAGTAATTGCTTGCGTTTGGGTGTTCACCTCAAGTTGTAGTTTTTGGGGTGGATAGCACAGCCCTTTTTCTGCGCAACCTTGTGATTCAATTTTTACTACTAGGGGTTCCGCTGCTGCCGGGAGCGCAAGGGTCACGGTGACATCATGGTGGTGCAGCATGGTTTCACGTTCGAATAATTCGTCGTACTTCATCTTGCCTTGGGTATAGCGAGGGCTGAGCTTGGTGCCATCTGCGAGCGAAAACTTAAAACGTTCTTCGTAAAGGTAATAGCCCTCTGCAATTTTCCAATGCAGCAGTAGTGTTTGCTGCTCAAGGCGATAGTCCAATTGATAGGCTTGCTCTACCGGCAGGAACTCATCGGTTGGTGCCAGCAGGCTATTGGTGCTGTTGATATTGCCGGTTAGGGGCGCGCTGAGGCTGAGGTTGCCACTGCTATTGTTGGCGGGGCTTAAAAAATCATCGGCATGAGTTGCGCTGGCGAGGCAGGCGAAAAGCCCAAGCAGAATGCTAAAAAGCCCTGCGCGAGGCGCGCGCTTCAGGGTTGACATTGAACAGTGGTTCGATAAACGTCTCATCAGGTCGCAGATCTCTTTAGTTTGCTAAATTGCTAGGTTGCTGCGGCGCTAGCGCGCGCAAAAAAATGGTTGAGCTTGATTGGTTGGCGCTCAGGCTTGCAGTAGTATAGCGAGCCGTAAAAGGACGCTTATCTTAGCGTATTTAGCCCGCCTGTTTATGCGTCCTTTTGGCAGGCCTTATTTTTACCCTATTAATCCCGTGGTGTCACAGTGCTGGGTCACAGTGATGCTTCATAGCATGCCTTGCTTATTGTCAGGCACAAGAGATGTATAAATTTATGCGAGTTTCAGCGTTTATGTTAGCGGGCATCGCCCTTAGTCTGCTCAGTGCCTGCCAAGTTCCCTTTAAAAAGCCGTCGCCGCCCGTCAAAGCGCCTGCGCCTCAGGTCGTAATGCCAGTAAAGGCGCCAGAAACGAAAGAGCAATTGGCGCTGCGCCTTATTTTGCTCAACGCAGAATATACCCTTGCGCATGACCAGTTGCTGACCCCCGCGAATGACAATGCGCTGATGTACTACCGTCAAGCTTTGGCGCTCGACCCCAACAACGCACGCGCGAAAGGCGGCTTATTGGGGATTGTCATGCGCTACGTGGATTTAGCCCGTCAAGCCGCTGCACGGGGCAACTATAGTCAAGCCACGGCCATGCTCAATAGCGCACGCATGGTGGACCCGAGTAACTTGTTGATCAAAGAGGTTGCGGATGGTTTACGCGAGCAAATTAAGGAATCGCCCCCGCTGGCGGCTTATAAAGGCGGAGCAAATGAGTATCTGCTGGATGGTGCCTCACTGAGTGCGCAAAACGCACAAATCAGCGCACGTATCGGTGAGATTGCACGCAAACTAAAGGCGACTGATAGTTTTGCTTTAATCGTGGCGCGCACCGATCCTGAGGGGCGCTGGATCTATCAACAAATGCGTGCGGCAGTACCGGGTTATTTGGTGCGTGGAGATATTAAACTAGGCAGCCCACCGCGGGTGCAGTTAACGCCGCGGCAGTAATACCCTCACCACAAAAGCGCACTGAGCGCTTTTGTTGTTTTAGCGGGTGTTAAATGTATTGCGACGTAAAACCTACCACTGATGAAGGTTATATCTATGAGAGTTCACTTAATTCGTTGCGGGTGTTTGATTTTGGGAATGAGCCTAGGTCTTTTGGCGGTTGCTCAAACCGACACGTCTGTCCTTGAGGCGCCTGTCAGCATTCAACAAGTGCAGTTGCTGGTGCCCTTTGCCGGTGTCGATGAAGCGCCTATTTACGCTACCATCATCAATAAAAGTGATAAAGCCTTGACATTAAACGGCGCACACGGCGGCTGGGCCGCGCAGTTTGAGCTATTGGACAGCAAATCAGTGCCGGTTAAAAACGTGCTTATTGCTGCGCATTCCACGTTGCAATTAGGCAAAGGCGCTTATTATCTGCGTGCTAAAGGGCTGAAAAACACAATTCGCAGCGGTGAGCAGCTACACTTAACCTTAAGTTTTGAAGGAAATACTGTTAAAGAGTGCAGCCTCAAGGCGGTGAGTGCTTATGATCAGCCGCATCACTAGTAGGTTGGGGTTCGCACATTATTTATGCTCTGGCGCATTTGGCGCTGTTTAGTATTGGCCTCATATAAATTTTTTATTGCGCAATAATTCATAACAAGAAACCTTTAGAAAATCAGTATCGTTTAGATTGAGGGATATGCTGAGGCCTATATTGGCCGTGGTACATGCAAATATTTTCAGTCATTCCTCGAAGCAGTCTCACCTCTTAACAAGGTTTGAAATTATGCCTCTGCGACGACTCAGAAATTTTTGGACCAAAAGCCTGCGTGCCATGCGCGATGAAGTGGAGGATGTGCAAGATGATATGGCGCACACGGGCATAGCATGGCGCCTAGTGTTTTTGCTTATTCTGGCTTACTTTCTGGTCACCATAGCGATGGGAATTTATTGGAGTCTAACCCCCAGTCTATTCTCTGTTAAGGCTACGCCCAGTGTCATCATGCAGCAGCAAGTGGGCACCCCAGCCCCCGGCGTCACCACCACCGCAACGCTCATACGTATAACCGAAACACTTTGGAAAAAACCAGGTGGCTATATCTATAACGACATAAGTCCACCGGGCATTTGGTTGGATGATATGCCCCACTGGGAATATGGCGTCATTATTCAAGTGCGCGATATGAACAAAGCACTGCGCGAAGCGTTCAGCCGCTCGCAATCCCAGTCGCTAGAAGATGCCGATTTGCAAAAAGCCGAATCGCGTTTTAATTTCGATCACGACTCCTGGCTATTTCCCGCAACCGAATCACAATATCATGAGGGCGCAGAATTTCTACGCGCCTATTTGACGCGCTTGGCTGACGATAATCAGCAAGATGGGCAATTTTTTGCGCGTGCAGACAATTTAAATTATTGGTTGGCAACAGTTGAAACCCGCTTGGGTAATTTATCGCAGCGCCTGAGCGCCAGCGTTGGTCAGCAGCGGTTAAATACCGATTTGGCTGGCGATGCGCAGGCCCCCAGCCCCAGCGGTGCGCGCGCTGAACTGTTCGTAAAAACACCTTGGAATGAACTGGACGACGTGCTGTTTGAAACCCGCGGTTCTGCGTGGGCCTTAATTCATTTATTAAAAGCTGTTGAAGTAGATTTTGCCGAGGTACTAAAAGATAAAAATGCACTAGTGAGTATGCAGCAAATTATTCGCGAACTAGAAGCAACCCAGCAAACCCTGTGGAGCCCAGTTGTGCTCAATGGCAGCGGCTTTGGTGTGCTTGCCAATCACTCTTTGGTCATGGCGTCTTACATCTCCCGCGCCAATGCCGCGATTATAGATTTGCGGCGGTTGTTGCAGCAGGGGTGATAGATGCAGTTCACCTTGTGTCTGAGTTCACTCGAAATTTATTTCAAGGTGATTCGTAGGTTGGTGGTGAGGAACGAACCCCAACACGCCCATGTTAAAACGACCGATATCGATAATTTCGTGACGAGCTTTTAATTGGGTTGTAAGGGCGAAATGTTGGGCTTCGTTCTTCAGCTTAATCTATGGGCTTTTATACCATCCGTTGGGAATGCCAGGGTTTGTAAATGATTTTAGATCCGTGCAAGGGCCATTTATGAGAGATTCATTGTTCTGCTTTAGCCGTTGCATAAGAGAAATAGTGCCTTGTGTGTGTTTGGTGTGCGCTTCATAGTCTGACGCGTGCTCTTTGCTGTTCTTGAGTATCGATATCTCCTCTTCTAGATAGCCAACAATTAAATCAAGTCGCTTAAGTACAGGAACATTGCCAGAGAAAAAATCCATCCCTCTTTGGCTTTCAGCGTCGTGGGCTGCTTTAAATAAGATGGAAACTTTACCTAGTCCATACGCCTTGGTAATTGAGTCATCTAACAAGATTATAAATTTTTCTAAATACGTCCCTACATTAGGTGTTAAAGCTAAACAGCGGCCAGCTTTCTTTGCCTGTCTTGCACTTTCGTGGGTTTGTTGAGGGTAGCGCCTATGAAAGTGATCATGAGAAAATTCAAGTAGCTCTTGAGGAATTTCAACATCAGAAAAATGCCCATCACGGCTTGTAATCTGAAAAAATTCCATAAAATTGTGGCGTTGCATTGCGTTATTCGAGGCAGAATTTTCAAACAGTGCCCATGAACACTTTACATATGCTTCTATTGCATAACCATACATTAAGGCTCCCATCTCCATATGGTTTCTGTTCCATAGAGTTCGTCCAGCAACAAAATAATTGTATCTTTGTTCTGTCCAAAGCCTAACTGTATAGTCATCTACATGTTTTTTAATTAATAAATCTGTCATGAATATTCCGAATAATTGCTTTCCTAAAAATAAAGATCCCAGAAAAATTGAACTTCCGCTGCGTAAAAAGTAGATATTGGTATAAATGAGCGATATTAGTTACATCTATTTACATCCCTGAAATGCATAAAATTTCCAAAATTTGGCTTCCCAGAATAATGGCATAGTAAAATTGCATCCGCATCTAAAAAGATTGAGATGTTTTTAGATTGCAAGGGTGATTATCTAAAAAAGTGAAAGTGTCGCCCTCAACAAGCTCCTGCGTGAGCAGTAGGTTCAAAAAAGACTAAGGTCGGTTGTCTAAAAGTGAGGTACTGGCGGTTAACGGAGAAGTGATTTCTTAAGGGATAAGAAAAACCTACCGCCCATAGCGTAAAATCTGCCCTTTAAAAATATCCCCTAAATACATAGATTCAGGTGCTAAACCTTGGCGATGAGAATAGCCGAGGCCGAGCATTTGTTTGCTGAAATGCGCGTGGTGGCCGCGGCCTGGGTCTACTAACACTATTTCGCATTGAGGTTTGCTGTGTTGTTGAATGAATGTTGCGAGCAGCGTGCTTTGTTCGCGTTCGTAGAGTAGGTCGCTGCCAATGATCAGATCAAAGGTGCCCAATTCGGATATCACATCTGCCCAGCCCGTGCGCACGAAGGGAATGAGTTGGTCGTCATTTAATTGCGCGTTTATTTGCAGAAATGCATTGGCTTCTGGGTGGTAGTCGGTTGCGGTTATGTCTACGTGGCGATGGTTTAACAGCAGGCTCGCTAAGCCTAAACCACAGCCCACTTCCAATACGCGTTTACCTTGGCAGTCAAAGTCATCCATGAATTGTGCGAGTACTCGCCCCGACGGCCATATCACGCCAAATAATGGCCAAGATGCGGATGAAATACCGAGGCGCTCGGCTGCACCTAAAGGATCAGAAAACTCTTGATTGTCGCGCAGCGAGCGCAGGTGAATATCGCTGGAGGTAAACTCAAACGTTTGGTAGCGAAACCGCAAAGAGGGTGACATGGGGCGCCTATGGCGTGAAGAAGCGGTGGCTCGACTGCAATCGAGAAATGGCAGCTGCTGGCAAGATGTACTTGCTGTTAAAAAATAACGGCTGTCAAAGAAGGCTGCGGTACAGGAGCGCAGCCGTAAAAAGAAGTGAGAATGTAGCCAGTATGCACGAGTTGTGAGTTATTAGCTTCTGGCTTTATGTAGGGGCGGGGGCTTAGACAGAGATTAAGCGGATTGCTGCGCAGGCCCCTTAGTCGAGGCGCATGGTCATAAATATACTGTGAGGGTCTTCTTGGTAATCGCCGAAGGGGGCACATTCGGTAAAGCCAAAATGTTTATAGAGTTCGCGCGCGGCGTGAAAGTACGCCATGGAGCCTGTTTCTAGGTTTATGCGCTGAAATTGGCGCGCCTTGGCTTGCTCAATTATATGTTGCAGTAAGCGCTTGGCAACACCGCGACGTTTAAAGTTTGCGGCGGTGCGCATAGATTTTATTTCAGCTTCATCATTGTTGAGCGCCTTTAGTGCACCACAACCTGCGAGCTGTCCTTCTTCCCACAAGGTCCAAAAGGTGATGTTACTGTGCCGCAAGCCGTCGAGGTCGAGCGCATGAACACTTTCAGCGGGTGAGCTGGCATGCATATCGCGCAGGTGCTCATTGAGTAGGGCTGCAATTTCGGGGCCTTGTAGGTTGTCGATAATAATTGTCATGGTTTTGCTGCTTCTTAATAGTCTTGGCGATTGTGTTGGTTGTGTGTTGTATGAAAAACCTAGAGTTTAAACGCTGGCTGCTAGGGGGCAAGTGGCAAATAAACATCGGTAATCATCTCCGCTTCTGGCACCTGTGGCCCTACGTTCACGTAATGAAAAATCAGGGGGAAGTCGCCGAGTTGCTCACCACTGGTGGCTAGCCATTCTTCACATAAATATTGCGCGGCGGTAATGTTTTCACGCGCGCCATAATGGCGTAGATGCGCGCAGCGCAAAGCGGGAATGACTTTGTTGATGACACCGTAGGAATTAGTGGCGATTGGCTCATCGACAGAAATGCAGAGGTCTACACGGTAATCGATTGGGTTAACGGTGTGGGGGTTGTTGAAGTGAACACCATAATTGCGATGCGCGGGCGAAGGCTTTATGTTGTTTTCTAGCCGCCAAGCAATGAGTTTTTTTATGGACTCATGCTCTAGCGCGGGGTGACCGTGATGCTCAAGAGCGGCGACGCGGGTTTGCGGAAAGTTGACTATCTTAACGTCCATCTGCGGCGCGCTCTTTGTTATCTATTCAGTCGATAATTTATTTGGTCTTAGGTGTTGGTTGTTGCGCTTTAGGTCCTAGGCGTGCCTGCTCTTTTTTAACGTATTGCATGATATTGATAAAGGTATCGGTCCAATAAATATCTTTGTGCTCGGCCAAATATTTTATTAATTCTTTGTGCGCTTCAACCGAGGTTACTAAGTGATCGCCGCCCACGCCGTGAAACGTAAAGTTAGCCATGGTGCCTTTGGCGGCTGCTTCTTTCACTACGGCAATAAGTTGTTCGCCCGTGACGCCTGCAGGAAAATCCACGCCGACCATGTAGGGATCAAGGCTGAGCATATCGGGTGTTACGCCGCCGCCTTGGCCTTTAACCGCGACAAAATCTCCCTTCAAGCCATTGATATAGTTTTCACCTCCAGCCATAAGGTCAATGCAGGGAGGTGTATAGGTGCGTTCAGTCTTGCCGTCGAGCGCTTTTAATAGGGTATTGGCCACGCGTACTTGATCTTGCATTTGCGTCACGCTTAGTTTGTCTAAGTCGCGATCTGCATTAACCCAGTCGCGCCCCGGTTGGCCTTTGGAGCATTGATGAAAAATACTGTGATTGCCCAATTCGTGACCGGCCTTGGCGACAGCGCGCCAATCTTGCATGCGCGGTGAAATAGTGGCCGCGCCTGAGGGAATATAAAATGTGCCTTTGAGTTTATATTTGTTAAGCACAGGCACTACATTGTCCAGCTGACTATCGAGCGCATCGTCATAGGCGAGGTTGACCGCCGCCTTGGCGCCATGGGGCCATTTAAATGCGCCGTCTGCGGCAAGTGAAGGCAATGATAATGTCATGCTGGCGATTAGCGAACTGAGTAATAAAGACTTTATTTTTAACATGTTGTCTCCCGTGGTGTATGCACTTTTTAGCTGTGTTTACCTTGCATCAACTGCTTCGGAAACGTTTATCAACAGCCTGCTCGGCATAAACCTGATGAATTAAAAGTGAAAAGGGCGCTGTGCGATATGGCCCGTTAATTCGCCACCGCAGTAAGCGCATTTTTTTTGATGCTGTGCATTGTGCAGGTTACATTTAACGCAGCGGAGCTTGGCATCCTGTAGTGCTTTACGCTGTTGTTGCGTGTTATTTATAGCATTGAGCATGTCGGCGTCATTGAGCTTAGTTCGCTGCGTGAGTAAATGCCAGAGTGATTCGTTGAGCAGCGAAAGATTGGCGACCTTGGCTTCGAGCTTGCTTATGCGTTCGGCACTGTCGTCGCCTTCGCTTTTCGTGGCGCGTAGGAGCTGGCGTGTCTCTAAGTCAAATTCAGTATTATTATGAGATGAGGGAAAATTGATATCGTCAGTCATGAGCAAAACATCCAAAAAGTATTGAAAATTGTTCAATGTTAATAGGCGCGCTTGATATAGCCTTTAGTCGTCGTGGTTGCCCCAAGGGTCGGTAAACAGTAATTCTGGGTCCTCAAGGTCTTTCATGTGTGCATGAAATTGCGCGAGGGTTTTTTCTGCATTTTGTAGTGTTTCAAAACTGGCGATATGAAACAGCGCTTCGCCTTCATTTACGACTGGAATATTGTTTCGGCCAATAATAATACCCTTAATAGGTGAGCGAATTTCTTCTTCACTGGTGCCGCAAGGGTCGACAATAAGTGCGAGCAAGCTTCCCTCTTTAACGCGCTCACCCAATTTTACTTTTGCAATCATCAACCCATCGTGACTGGCTCTTATCCATTGGCTCGTGCGCGCTAGCAGGGGTGAAAGTGGCTTTTTAGGGCTTTTGCTTTTGAGCATGCCCAAGTGTGTCATTACCCCCAGTAAACCGGTTACGCCGCCTTTAATGGCGGGCTCGTCAAAGCGTAGCGCTTCTCCCGCTTCATATAAAATAAAGGGAATGTTGAGTTTATCGGCGGCATCTCTAAAAGAGCCATCGAGAATATTCGAGTGCAAAATAACGGGCGCACCAAATGCTTGGGCCATATCCAGTGTGCTTTGGTTTTCAAAATTGCCGCGAATTTGTGGCAGGTTTGAGCGATGAATAGCGCCTGTGTGTAAATCGACAACATGGGTGCAGTGACTTAATAATTGCGTGCGAATTAAGTAGGCAATACGCGAGCCGAGGGAGCCTTTTTCGCTGCCGGGAAAGCAGCGATTAAGGTCGCGGCGATCAGGCAAATAGCGAATTTGTTGGATAAACCCAAACACATTCACGATGGGCACCAAAATGAGTGTGCCTTGCAGTCGGTCTAAGCTTGGCGATTTTGCTAAGCGTCGGCAGGCTTCTATGCCGTTAAGCTCATCGCCGTGAATGGCGGCCGTCACCAGCAACACGGGCCCGTCTTGTTTACCGTGAATCACTTCTATACCGATAGTGAGTGGGGTGTTGGTGTAGAGCTTGCCAATATCTAATTGCAATAAACGGCGGGTGCCCGCAGGAATTTTCTGCCCGAGCAGTTCAAAGTCTGCGCGCGTTTTTTTTGTGGTTGTTTTTTTTGGGGGAAGCGCGCTCATGGGGTTGCCTTGGTTAGGTTTGTGGCGAGTAGGGCTCTAGCCATTCGATAGCGTGACTATAGCGGCAGTGCGGGTTAGATGGAAGATGTTGATTGAGACGAAGATTTTCGATTCTGACTTTTGTGAGTTTCTTCAATAACGGCTGCTTTTGGCGCATGAATAATTGTTTTAAGGGTTTAACTGCCCTTGTCGCTCTGGCCTGATGGTTATTGTTTCGCAACTCTGTTTATACTTTGGACGTTTTGTCGTCAGCAATTGCTGTAAAACAGCGTTTCTGTGTCCCGCGCCAGGGTTAGGGTGTGGGTACAGAATCAACAATAACAACTGTCTAGGGATTGCGGAAAGCAGGGCATTAAGCCTCAGGTTTGTTTGCGATCCCTCAATAATAATTCACAGGATTGTATTATGAGTATGAAACATTTTTTCTGCACAGCGCTTGGCATTATGTCCTTGGGGGCTAGCTTGGCAGCACATTCAGCCGTGTGTAGTTATTCACTTGTCAGTGAGTGGAATACCGGGTTTACCGCTACTGTCACTATTACCAACAATACCCCGACCAAGATTCAAGGGTGGGAGTTGGGTTGGCAATTTGCTACCAATAAGGTGGCACATTTTTATAACGCCAATATTGTCGGTGCCAACCCCTATAAGGCTTCAGCCTTAGGTTGGAACAGCGATATTAAACCGGGCGGTTCGGTAAGCTTTGGATTTAATGGTGTTAAAAATGGTGGGCCAGCTGAAAAGCCCGTATTAACGGGGAGCCTCTGTGGTAATCAGCCGAGCAGCGTGAAATCTAGCAGCGTCGCTAGTTCAAGTCTTCCCGGCTGTGTGAGCCAATGTAATTGGTACGGCAAGACCTACAAGCTGTGCGAAACGGCGGCAACGGGATGGGGTTGGGAGCATAACGCGAATTGCGTTTCGCGCGCGGCTTGCTCAGGGTTGTCTGCGCCTTTGGGGATAATTACTGTGTGTCCTGTTCCCGTCACTAGCTCGAGTTTGCGCAGTTCTGCATCAAGCCTGAGTAGCATTGCTTATACCTCAGCATCGGCACGCTCCAGCGCTGAGACTATATTCAATAGTAGCCAGCGCAGCAGTACGCCAAGCAGTAGCCATATTGTGTCTAGCGCTAATATCTATTCGCGTGCAAGCAGCAGCTCTGTTGCCTCTAGTATTGCGGTAGGAGAGCTTACCCGCGAACAGGCATCGAGAATGCTAATAGGTACATTCCAGCGCGTCGTGAATGGTGCAGAAGCTTCACCTGGCACCGCTGTTGTTAATAACGTCACCTATGATTATTCGGTGCAAGTTAGCTACTTGGTGAATAGCGTTCTGTCGCGCAGTTTCGTCAGTGATGACTACTGGGTCGCAGAGGACCAGTGTGATTTGAACGGCGTTAAAACAGATGTTTACCTCCTACCGCCAGCGGGTAGTTGTCCTGCTAATGCTGTTGCGCATGTTACCTATTCCAAGCTAAGTGATACCCATCTGCGAGAAATTACTTATTGCGATGACACAGTGCGTTCCACCACTGATTATTTAAAGCTGCAAAATACGGCAGGATTTAATTTTGGTGCTATGACATTTGCGGCACCGGGGTATCCTGCATTTTCGACATCGACAGGGGTTTGCGGCTCTACTTATCTCTTTAACATGCATGTCGCATCCAGCTTACCTCTACCGCCTGAGTTGGGTGGTTTGACGATGGCGAACAAAAACAAGTATGTATTCATTTCTAGTCGCGCCCCATTGGGTGATCAGTATTTGAATGTTCGTTTTCAAATGTGGGGCATAGAGTCAGCTGCCGATGTAACACCGGGAACCTATCAGTTGGTACAGGGGATTGGTGCTAAAGGCGACTTTAATGCGGTCGTAGAAATAGGTGCAAATGGTGAAGCGGCGACATCGTATAATTTTGCGAGCGGAACGCTCAGTGTCAGCGCTTACAGCGCCACTTCGTTCGTTGTGTCTTATCAACTTCAAACGGTGGATGGCGAGCAGGTTGAAGGTACCACCGCACTTTCGCTTGATTAAGTTGTTGTACGTTTAAGCGCAAGCCAAAGAGAAAAAGGCAGGGGGAAACCTCTGCCTTTTTTTATTGTAAAAATTATCTTTTATGGGTTGGTTTGTTGGGAGTTAAATCGATATTTGAGCCATTGCCGCTTAATGTTCTTGCGCCAAAAGTGCAGTGGAAATAAACCACATAAAAACAGACCGAGATACCAATGCAGCGCAGACACACTAAGCCCTAAGTCTTCGAATATTTCTTGCGGGTAATAGAGCAGTAGGCCGCTCGCAATCAGTAACAGCCACAGGCTTAAATGAACATAGCCATCCCAGTAGTGTTTATGTTTGGCGAGTTTTTTTTGCACATGGTCGGCGAGCATGTAGCCGAATATCATTAAACCGAGCGCTGCGCTTAAACCGTGTAGCTCGCGCAACAAACCGTTAAGCGGATGGGGGAAGTCATCTTCGGTGGCGGGGGCCATCCATTTGAGGATAATGCCGGTAATCACCAATGCCAGCACAACAATCCAGAGCGAGAGACGCGATTTCTTCATGTAAGACCAAACTTATGGGTGCAAAAATGTGGGGCGCGTATTTTGGCAGGCTGAGCCGAAGAAGCCTAGTAAACCGGCGAAAAACCTGAGCTTTTCTCTTTTGATTTGTAATCCTCAAACCGATGGTGAGGGATTTTCGGGCGCGCTCGGCAATGGAATCCAGCGGCCGCCTAGTTGACGCACAAACTGTTCGCGTTCGGCGGCGGCAGTATTGGCGGCAACCTTGGTGAGCGCGTCGGCACGCCAAGCGCTGTGAGCCATCACGCACCAAGTTGCGGGGGCTTGTTGTTGGCCTTCGGCTCCCAGTAGCAGGCCGGGGTAGTCGCGGCTGGCTGCGCTGGTCGAGGTCGCTATAGCGGCATTTTGTAAGCCGCCGAGAAGATGCTCTTGTTGGCGGTGATCGCGCACGGCGATGGGTAAGAGTGAATCGCCGTAGCAGCGCATGTCACCGCCTGCATTTACCCAGGCTGATGCTATGCCGCTGGCTTTGAGGCTTTTTATGGCTTGATCTACTGCAAAGCCCTTGGCGATACCATCAAGGCTAACTAAAACAGGGCGATTGAGCCGCGCTTGCTGTGGTTTAAGTTCCAGGTCCTGCCAGTTTCCCCGTGTGAGCAATTGATCTTTATAGTGCTCGGTAAAACGATGCGCAGGCAGAGCGCCTTTCTGTACGACGGAATACCCTAGGGTACAGTTGAAGTTGTGCTTGCTGATGCGCGTCATGGCGCGAGCGAGGCGTAGGCATTGAATACTTAAGGGATGGCAATCTACCCAGTCGCCGCATGCACTATTTAAGCGAGTGAGGTCGCTGTCGGGATTATGAAAACTTAAGAGCCGGTGAATTAATTCAATGTGCGCGAAGGCGTTATTCACTGCTCGCTGTAGGTCTGCTTTGCTGTGGTGGGTATCGCTCAGTACGCCCAGCTCGACAAAGGTGCCGAGCAGTGGTCGCATGCGCTTAATGCTGGTCACTGCTGCAGAGCAACCTGATGAATGGCCAGCAGGCGTTTTACGCCGTCAGTGACATTGCGGCAGGAGAGGGTGGCACCGCTAATGTTGGGAATGTCTTTGTTGAGTTTGAATTTATCTTGCAGCGTTTTACCAACAAAATGTTCGCGCCATTTTATGTTGCGAATTTGTCCACCGTGGGTTTCGCGGTAACTCAAAATTTCAATGCCGAGCACTTTGCCGTCTGCCGAAATTGCCGCGCCATAGGTAATGAATTCGTGTTTGCCGATAACGTCATCGACCAAAAACCAGCCCTGCAATTCGCCGTCGCGTTCGGCGCGCCAGGCTTGTTGAATCGGATTGCGCTGGCGTACACCGGCAATTTTTTTGATGCGCTTGAGCTGCTCATCGGTGAGCGGAACGGCCGATTCTAAAAATATTTTAGCCGCAGGAAAAAGCTGTTGTTGGGCTTGAGGGATGGTTAAGTAGTCTTCTGCCTGAGCGCTCGCCACCATGATAAAGGGCGTAGCGGCGATAAGCGGTAAGCTAATTAATAGCGGAAGTTCACGCAAGGTAATACTCCTGATCATTAAAATCTCCCAGTTCTCGCAGGCTGTGATGTTAAACCGCGTGCGAGGACTAGGAGTTGTACGCTGAATACTTAGTGCGGTGGTTAGAAATTAAAGCCCACTTTAAAGCGCAATTCATCTTGGGTTTTTTCGATCAAGTGAACACCGGAAGGTTGGCCGTCGTAGCCTTCGCCGCCGCCGCGTATTTGGTCAAACCAAGTGAGCGTTAACCAGAATTTCTCGCCACCGTAATGCAGGCTGGGGCCAGCGAATACTGAGTTGCGCTCCATGGCGACTTCAGTTTCGTATTCGGTTTCGTAAAGCGTTTCTATGCCGAAAAACCAGTTGGGCATGAAGCGGTAGCTAAGGCCAGTGCCTGCGCTGAATTCCACTTCCACTTCCATGTCTGTTGGCCACTCAAAGTCGTCGGGCAGGTTGTCTATAGGTGCGCGGGTGGCGCGGGTGGCTTCAGTGCCTAGGTTGCCTGCCCATATCAATTGACCTTCCATAAAATATTTTTGCATTTGTACATCGAATGCAAAACTCATGGTGTCTTTGTCGCGCCCTGAATGAGGGTCGAGAGTCAGGTATTCAAAAGAGGTGGTCACCGATAGGCCGAAATCATCCAGTGCGGGGCTTAAAAAATTGTATTTACCGGCAACTTCTACACCTGCGAATTTCAAACCGTACTTTTCATCGCCGGGCATATAGGCATCAATCAAAATACCCGAGGTATTAATAGACTGACCTTTAAGTTCACCATTAATGGTGAAACGATTGGTTACACCGTATTCCAATTCAGTGCTGGTGTTATAGGCAGTGTAGTGGCCCGTGCCTTTATCGTTGCGCTGAGTGACGACTTGATAGAGCTCTAGGGCTCCCTCTGGCAAGACTTCTGAGCCTTTAACGTAACCAAAAAGGTTTTCATCGGCGTAGCTGCTCGTACTTATGAGGCTGGCGGCTATGGTCAGGGCACTGAGTGAGCGCTTGAACATCTAAATCTCCTAGGCATGGTGTTGCTGTGAATAAATAACTGGCGGTATTTTGTCGCAAACGGGTCTGTTTTGCAAATGATATCTATTATCAGTAGTTGGTTTGCAGTGGGTTGGGCTTTTGTATTTTGCAGATGCTGTTGGCTAAGGGATTGTTAAAAGACCAATTATGTCTTTGGTAAATATTTTTGTGCGGATGACCCAGGTCACTTCGAGATGCCTGGGTGGGCATTATGGGTTAGTTGGAATGAGCATTACGCGACTTCGCTCGTTGGTGATGTTTTTTTTCTATTTAAAATAGTGTGATGCGCGCTCCGTTTTTGTAAGTGAGGCGATGAGGGGTTGTAAGTAAGGTGATGAGAGTTCGATGAAAGCTGATGTTGCACCTTAATATTTAATTTTTAAGGGTTCATTAAGCAAAAATTATTATCAACTGGTAATGTATTGCGATGCAAATTGGTTGACAATTGTATTTATTCTGGTAAGTTTACATTACAAATAAACATTGCGTTAAGGGTAGGTGCTCTTTGCGTGGTGACCCAATAATCAGCCGGAGTAAAAAGAATATGAAAGATAAAGTTGTCATAGTAGCGGGTGGCGGTAGAGACATAGGGCGCGCCTGTGCGCTTGAGTTGGCTGGCCGTGGCGCCAACATACTCCTGACTTATCACTCCAGTGCCGAGACTGCCAATAGTGCAGTAACAGAAATTGAAGCTATGGGGAGCAAGGCTGTTGCGCTTAAAGCTGACCTTACCAAAGCGGAGGATGTGGCTGCGGTAGTTGCCAAGGCGCTAGAGGTATTTGGTCGTATTGATAGTCTAGTGCACGTATCGGGTGGTTTGATTGAGCGTATTAAAATCGCTGATATGCCTATGGCTCACTGGCAAAAAGTAATGGATGTTAACCTAACATCCTTATTTATGATGACCCAAGCATGTATTCCGCACTTAAGTGCAGGAAGTAGTATTGTTACTTTCGCATCCCAAGCGGGCCGCGATGGCGGTGGTGGTGGTGCTGTTGCCTATGCTACTACCAAGGGTGCCATTATGACGTTTACGCGCGGCTTGGCGAAAGAGTTGGGCGCCAATAACATTCGTGTTAATAGTGTTTGCCCAGGGATGATTAGTACTGGCTTTCATGACCAATTTACCCAAGATGAAGTGCGTGCAAAAGTTGCAGCAGCAACAGCCCTAAAGCGCGAAGGTAGTGCTGAAGAGGTTGCGCGTTTGGTCGGGTTCTTGGTGTCTGATGATGCGGCATTTATGACCGGTAACTGCATAGATATTAATGGCGGCTTGTACTTCTCGTAAGACTGAGCCCCAAAGAAGAAGGCCCGCAATGCGGGCCTTTTTTTTGCTTGTTATCTTGCAAGTATTTCTTGGTTTAACATATTGTTTTTATTGGAAATTATACGTTTCTAGGTGGGTGTTCTTACCAAGTGATCGAGGGAGTATAGACCGCGCGCCTCGTTTGTTTTACGGCGCATTTCTTCCAGTGCTTTGCGTTCATCGGCATCAAATAACGCGTTAATAAGGCGGTTGAAGTGTTGGTGCATGGCCGCTCTTGCAGCAGAGGCGTCGCGCTGCTTAAGTGCAGTATAGATAGCGGTATGTTCTTCCATGCGCTTGCTGGCGCTTTGGTTGCACACGCCTTTATAGGCGGAAATAATTTCGGGGCTAGAGGTGCGCAATTGCCAAAGTTGGTCAACGGCCACTAATACAGCGTTGTTGCGTGTTGCTTGAGAGATGATCTGATGAAACTGCTTGTCTGCCGCTTCTGCCTTGCTCTCTATTTGCATGTCTACTAGGGTTTGGTGAAGCCTTTCCAGTTCGCCGCTGGTGATGGTGGTGGCAGCTAGAGCCGCGGCTTCACCTTCAACCAGTGCGCGCGCCTGGGTTAGCTCAAATGCGCTAACGGGGAGGGCGGTTTTATTTGGGTTTTTATTCTCAAGGACATAGATGCCTGAGCCTGTGCGAGCTTCTACTCGCTCTCTTGCTTCAAGGGCTATGACCGCTTCGCGAATTGTGGGGCGGCTTACATTATAGGTTTCGGCGAGTTCTCGCTCAGGTGGAAGTCTGCTTCCGGCGGGAAAGGCCCCGCTGTCTATCATTGTTTCAATCTTTTCAACAATGCGCCAAAACAATCGACGATTTTTCATTTGTATTCCTCGTAGGGGGAGCCCTGATTACAGACGGATTTATCATACCTTATCGATTTGTAAGTTAGCAAAGTTACAAGCCAACCCATGTAGTCACTTTGAATATAGTTTGTTACCGCTAATCATATATTGGTATTACAATTATTCAAGTGCTTGCTTCGTATAAATTTACCAATTGGTCTATTTTTTGTTGACACATTGGTCTTAAGTGATTAGATTAAGTTGTCACTCAAAATAATAGAAACAAGGCGAGGCGAGGCTAGGCAATGACAAACACTCTTACAACAAAACCCAATAAGCTGAGTAGTGCTCTAAGGAGGCTTAATGTTAAAGCCTCTGTGCAGCCATGGGTTTATTCATCGGCATTGATATCGTTGGTCAGTGTGTCGGTTGTGGCGCAGGAGGCCGCAATAGCGCCAGTGCAGGCCGCTGCAAATAATGCGGCTATCGAAGAAGTTGTGGTATCGGGTTTGCGCGCAACTATGGCACGTTCGGCTGACGTAAAAAGAAACACCAGTGCTATCGTTGATGCGTTAGCGGCCTCTGACTTTGGCGGCTTGCCTGGCTTGTCGATGTCAGACGTCATAGAGAATATTACGTCTGTCTCTGGTCATCGCGGTAAAGGCAGTGCATCAGAAATGTCTATCCGTGGCTTAGGTCCGTTTCTTGGATATGGCACCTTTAATGGCCGAACAGTCACCAGCGTTGGTGATTCACGTGCGGTGAACTACAAAAAATTCCCTTCAGATTTAAGCGATAAGGTTGTGGTGTACAAATCGCAGCAAGCTGATCTTATCGAAGGCGGTGTGGCAGGAACTATCGATATCGCCTCTTTGCGTCCACTTGATTTTGGTAAGCGCAAAATCACCGTAGAAGCCAGTGCTATCTACAATCAAACCAGTGCCCACATAGATGGCGAAAATGGTTTGGGTGATGAACAAACATTTTCTTATGTTGATCAATTTGATACTGAAAACCTGGGTAGTTTTGGCGTGACCTTTGGTGTGCAACGCACCGATTCAGCAAACCCTGAAGAGAGTACCTTAACCGGTAGTTCTATGGTGGCCTGCGCAACAAAATCAGCCGATGTAAAAGCGTTGACCAATAGCGGTCAGTGTCATAAAACCCCGACGGGTGTCACGCGTGAAGCCTACGCGAACTTTCAAGAAGATTCTATTTATGTAACGCCTACCTCTGCTGCATGGCGCAATCAATCTGATGGTGATTATCGCGAAGGCTATGTTGCTGCTGTGCAATGGCAGCCTAATGATCGTTGGGATCTAAACTGGGATGTAGAAGCATCCGACAACTCTTATTTTGAAGACCGCCATGATTTTACGTTGAGCGATATCAGAAATGCTTTAACCCATCAAATTGTTGGCGAAAATCACAGTCTGTTGTATCGCGAAGGAAAATCAAAAATGGAAACTCAAGGCTACTATCGTCTTGAGGAAGAATCCTATCGTGGTACAGGTTTAAATGCTGAGTTTAAAGCGACAGATAATTTAACGCTTTGGTTTGATTTGTCTTACTCGAAGTCTCATCGCGATCGCTCTAGCTTTCAGTCTCGCTTGGGCACTAACAGTACGTTTAATTACTCATTGGATAATACTGATTCCATCGTATCGCAGCTGAATTTTCTTGATAGCAAAGGCTTGTGTGCAGATGACGAAGGTTTCAACGCGGCAACTGCGTTTGATCCTACTAATAAAGACTCCTGGGCATTGGCAAATAATGCCAACAAAACATCAGCAAAATATCGCCGTCAGTTAGATGAGCGTTTTGACACGATTAAAGCGGCGAAGGTTGATGCTGAGTATCAATTAAATATGCCGTTTATTAGCAGTATTAAAACTGGCGTGCGCTACTCAGAAGAGCATCTTTATTCTGATGTTGATACCGATACTCAGTGGGATGCAGTGAATAAAGTTGCGGTTGCCGGTGAGGCTACGGTGACAAATACAACCTTAATTCAGAATGTATTGAATGAATGCTTTATCGGTTGGAATAATTCCGAGTGGCTTTCTCAAGAGGGTGGTTCTGGTTTTGAAGGTGGTGAATTCGCACAAATGGATGGCCGCTGTGGATTTGGGATTCTGTCGCAATATAACGCCGATGGCAGTTTTGCAGATTTCGGAAAGTTACCCGATCGCCGCAGTGCGGGCGATGATGTTATTGATGAAACAGTAACAGCAGCCTACGTGATGGCTAACCTTGAAGGGGTGCTGTTTGATACTGAAGTCACCGGTAATCTAGGTGTACGTGTCGTGCACACGAATGTGGCCTCTACCGGTTACAACACTGCGTACAAAATTACTGAAGCTGCAGGTGTCTATAGTTTAGATGTGGTGCCTAATACAGTAACGGAGTTTGTGACAGATCACAGCTCAACGGTGGTATTGCCAAGTGCCAATATCACCTTTCATTTGGATGATGATGTGTTGTTACGTGGTGCGCTTTATCGCTCTATGTCGCGTCCTGATTTGCGCGACATGGGTGCTGGTCGTATTTACAAATCGAGCGACTCAGATGTTACCGACCCTAATCAGTTGATTACCAGTGCAGCGGGTGACAATCCATATATGGATCCACTGATGGCAAACAATGGTGATATCTCTTTGGAATGGTATCCCTCAAAAGATACGTCGCTGTCGTTAGCATATTATTACAAGCAATTTGAAGCCAACTTCAGATCAGTGCAGTTACCAGAAGATATCGTCATTGATGGCATTACCATTACGACTATGTTAGCGACTGATACCTACACTAAAGACACGTCAGATTTAAGTGGTTGGGAGTTGTCTGCACAGCATAATTTCTCTTATTTGCCGGCTCCTTTTGATGGCTTTGGCACCAAAATATCGTTCAACTATGCAGACTCTGATTTCGAAAATCAGGATGGCGCTTTTGGCGATGTTTATGATGTAGATGGCGTTTTAACGCAAGCTGGTTTTGCTTTTATTCCGCCGGCCAATCTTTTTGGTTTCTCTAAAGAAGTTTTTTCTGGTTCTGTCTATTGGGAAAACGACGATTGGGAAGTGCGTGTGCTTTATAAATCGCGCTCTAAGTACTTCCAGCCAAACTCTGGCGCTCAGGCCAACCGTTATGTTGAGCCCTTTGAGTACGTTGATATGACCGTTTCTTACTCTATTCTCGATAATGTCGAAATAAGTTTGCAGGCGATCAATATTCTGGATGAGGCGCAATACATGACGCGCGGAACAGAAAAGACGCCAACTTTGGTGTCAAGCTCTGGTCCAAAATATCAACTGGGTGTTAAGGCAACCTTCTAATCTTGTATCAAGAAAAGTAGTGTTATGACGTTAATGAAAAAAGAGTGAATGGTTTAAGTATAAGCGGCTGCGTATATAACGTAGTCAGCTTATTGCAAGTATTTTCGATTTGGAAATGACAGGTTTACATGTTGCTCGTGAAGTTTGAACGGGATATTTCGCTCCTAGTAAGGGATATCCCGTTCTTTTTTAGTAAAAATCATCTAGTGCGGTACTTTCGTAAAGAGGTGTCGTCATTTAGTAGAGAGTTAAAGAATTATGTCTAAAGTTTGTGCGGTTTTCGTTTTTTGCATCTTATCTTTACTGGGCAGCTTGGCTACAGCGAAAGAGCTACTTGTGAAGAATCAGCAAGAGTATCGGCAAGCTTTAAAAAAATTTCAGCCGGGCGATGCTATCGTCTTAAAAAATGGCGAGTGGAAAAACTTTGAGATCCTATTTGTTGGCCAAGGTACGGCTGAAAAACCTATACGCTTGAGTGCAGAAACGAAAGGTAAGGTGCTGCTTTCAGGAAAATCAAATCTGCGTATAGCCGGTGAGTATTTGGTTGTTTCTGGTTTGGTGTTTAAAAATGGTTACACGCCGACAGGTGAGGTAGTCGCCTTTAAACGCAATGATAAAAATCTGGCAAATAATTCACGTATCACTGAAATTGTAATAGATAACTACTCAAACCCCGATAAGGATACGTCAGATTATTGGGTAGCCCTCTACGGTAAAAACAATCGCTTTGATCACAACTATTTAGCGGGAAAACGCAATACCGGTGTAACCATGGCGGTTCGCTTAGATGCAGTAGAGAATCAACAAAATCACCATCGTATAGACCACAACTATTTTGGCCCGCGCCCTGAATTGGGGTCCAATGGTGGTGAGACTTTACGCATTGGCACAAGTACTTATTCACTGACTGACTCCTTCACGCTAGTGGAGGAAAACTATTTTGATCGCTGTAATGGAGAAGTGGAAATTGTCTCCGTTAAGTCGGGTAAAAATATCATACGCAATAATGTATTTTTCGAATCTAGAGGTACAGTAACACTGCGTCACGGCAACGGAAATTTGGTGGAAGGCAATGTGTTTTGGGGTAACGGTGTTGATCATACCGGCGGTATTCGTATTATCAATCGCGACCAAGTTGTGCGTAATAATTATTTAGAAGGCCTAACGGGTACTCGTTTTGGAAGCGGTTTTGCCATTATGAACGGTGCACTCAATCCGCCGATCAATCGCTATCACCAAGTAGTGAATGCACAGGTCGAAAATAACAGTTTTATCAATGTAGATAATATTCAGTTGGCAGCAGGAAAAGATGCTGAGCGCAATGCGCCACCTGCCAAAAGTTATATTAAGCATAATCTCATCTACAACGAAGCTGGTGAAAATGTGTTTAGCGTATTTGATGATCTTAGCGGCATAGAATTTTCGGATAACTGGCTCAATAACGTAAAAAAACCGCTCATTACTCACGGGTTTAACAGTGCGCAGATTGAATTAAAACGCAACGCCTATGGGCTGCTTATACCAGTCGATAAAAAATTGAGT
>Ga0070748_1000218_pt1 | contig 29392 bp, 40 predicted proteins | sample VirMetDEL_Nov_12_FD_77015 | JGI IMG/M metagenome (GOLD analysis project Ga0070748, IMG submission 77015) | Aqueous microbial communities from the Delaware River and Bay under freshwater to marine salinity gradient to study organic matter... | ecosystem: Environmental > Aquatic > Marine > Coastal... | reverse complement strand
TGCAGAAGCATTAACTTTCATATCAGTACTTCCTGTAGAATCTACAAAAAACTCTTGAATAGGTATTAATATCGTCTTATCTTCTGATGATGGTATTCTTTGATCTATTACTTTTAATGCATTGAATTCATTAACTTTAGTTAAATTTCCTAGTCCTGTACCGTCAGCTATATTTACAGTATTGTTAGTTAGCATTACTAATAGTTCTTTTATTTGTCCGAATTCTTCTTTTATTTCGTTTATATCAGATCTTCTTAAAGTTACAGGTAAGTCGAAATTATCTGGTATATTAGTTATGATAGGATTTTCTGCGCTACCTAGTCCAGTTGTTCCAGAAGTAATTTCTATTTGAGAAGGGAAAAATCCTTTTATTAAATCTGTACCATCAGATATACCTAAATCTACACTTCCATCATTTACGACGACATTTCCTGATCCTATTTCAGTTACAATGTTATCTGAAGCTGCCCAAAGTAAATAGTCTGTAGTAGGTATCGTATATGTTACAGGACTTGCAGGTATAGTGGTACCTGTATCTGCTATTGCTATTGAACTTCCTGTAGTATTTTTTAGTATCTTGCTCATTTAGTCAGTTCCTTGTAACTCTAATCCGCCTACTGCATTCTTTGCAGAACCGTTTATTATTCTCATTGCTAATTGTTTTGCTGTTGCAACACTCCAATTAACTGTAAATTCACCACCTGTAGATGATATTATACTAACTACACCTAAAGATGTCAAGTTAATCCCGTTTCCATCGTGAGAAAGTACTTCTATATCAAATGTTGATGCATTTTGAACCGAGATAAAAACTCTAGTTACTGTTGCATTATTTATATAAACATATCTTCCAGATATATTAGAAGGAACTCCTTCACATTCTAGATATGCATTAGGGGCTACATTCCCCCCTTTACCATACCCAAATCCGGGAGCTGCTGACGTAGCTACTAATTGAACTATTTCATCAATAGCCCTTTAGTATCTTCAGCTATAAGACCAGAATCTGTGTTATCATATGGTACTTGAGTAGCTACTGGTGTAAATTCATCCCTTTTACTCATTAGGCTCTCTCCGCTATTCTTACAATAACCGAGCTACTTACAGATAATATAAAAACTTTCTGTGAAGATGCTGCTTCATATGATTCTTTAGCATTTTTATATTGTATAAAACCTTTTGTACTAACGTCAGAACTACTAGGAGTTTCACCATCGTCTGCAAAATACACGTAAAATTTTCCGTCCCCTTGCATAGTGATAACTTTTCTCTCTTCTAAGGCTTCTGTAGAGCTTTTTACTTCAACAGGAGTAGAATTGTTTATAGTTACAACGAATGGCTTAGAAGGTCCGTCTAGAGCCTCTATCATATTATTCCTCGTCTTTTGGTTCTATAACTTCTTTTAATTCTAAAATATTACTATCTATTTTAGGTAATAGTTCTTGTTGCATATAAGATAATAATTTAAAATATCCTATAACTTCTTGAGTGTTTACTTTAAACTCAGCTTTGCTTGATACAAAGTTTAAAAACTCAACTACTTTTTTCTTGTCGTCTTCATTAAAATTGTTACTGTTCATAATAAATTCCTTTTTATTTTATATAATAGCATGTTTATAAGAGGGGTGTCAACCCCTCCTTTTACTAAAAATTAACTTAATTCTAATGTTCTAAGTTCAGGAAGTGCTCCTGTTGATCCTACAAATTCAATATCTACTGCTGCTCCAGCTCTTAACATAATAGAAGCTTTTGGAGAAAGAGGATATCCGTTAGAGGCTGTTACACCAGATTGACCAACGTAAACTCTCTTATTATCCATGTTCATAATATGTAAGTACTTTCTAGAAGCTAGCGGAGAAGCTACAACATCTTGTGCTGTACCTGCTACACTTAAAACATTTGCTGCTGAAGCAATTGCTGCATTAGCAAGAGCTGCATCAGAAGTCTCAAGAGCATTTACAATATTAACGTCAAGTGCTTGTTTCCCACCTTCTAAAGTAGAAGTAAGAGCTGTTCCTGCTCCGTCATACATGAAAGATTGGATTGAGTCAGAAGCTGCTGTAATGTCACGAATGTCTAAATCAACAGCGTCTACAGTAATCGAGTTACCGCCGTCAGCAATGTTAACGTCATTTGTGATACTTGTTACAGTTCCTATATCCCAAACACCACCTTGGTGAGAAGTCACAGAATCACTTAAGTAATCCAAGTCTCTTATGTCAAGATTTGCTGCCGTTACTACAATAGAATCATTAATAAGGTTTACATCTAGACCAATATCAAGTCCATTTGTAGTTGACGTAAAAAAGTCTGTTCCGTCTCCTAATCTAATTGAGTCATCAATATGAGATAAGTCTACAGCTATACTTATAGGACTCTTAAGGTTTACATCTAATGCTCCTGATGTTGATGTGATAGCATCTCCGTTACCATCTCTAATAGCAGCATCTACAGCTAATCGATCTACTAAATTACCATCCACTACGGTATCAATTACTTTTCCATCTGATCCTCGTACGTAAGCTCCTACACTGTCGCTATGTGAAATTGATTCAGCATCTGTAGTGTCAAAAACTAATTGTTCTTTCATAAGTACCCTCCTAAAGGTTCATGCTACTTATTAGCATGTTATTTCCAAGTGACTATTTCCATAGTCATATTATTTTTTGTTGTTGTAAAATATATAGTATTTGTGCCGCTTTCTAAAACTAAATTTTCTTCTTCATACACAACACCTCTATTTTTTGTTATGTAAGGACCGTTAGACACATATGATATTGTATATCTTGCTCCATGATCTCTTACATTTATTTGAAATCTTTTAGTGTCAATAGGGAGAGATATGCTATATTCTTCTCCTGCTACTGGCATAGCAACATTAATTATACTAGGATCTTTCCCTATTAAGGAATCTAAATTTACAGATATGTTATCTGCATTAACAGTAACTTCATCTCTCTCTACATCAAAACTAGCCGTATATGGATTGTATAATAATCCTTTTAACTTATTTCCGTTATATATAGGACTTCCGTCAACGTCATACTGTAATTCTACTCCTCCTACATAAAAACTTTCACCTGCATTTTTAGCATCTGCTAGAAACCCAGTAGATCCTACGTTTACTAGTTCAGCTTCTCCAAATTGGTAATACTCTAAATCTACATAACTAGATAATAAATTATTACCTATTACAGAAAATTCAGGTAAATTTCCAATTGCTTTCTTAGAAGCAAAAGATACTACAGAAGCAGCATCATTTAAAGAGAGATTGATACTGTATTCTACGTCTCCAATTCCGGGAGCTGTTCCTATACCTTCTACGGTATAGTAAAATACATGTGTTTTTTTAGATATATATTCTTGTAAAGTAAAATATGTTCCAGCTAGGTCTCCATTATTATCAGCTCTAAAGTTTATTCTATGTCTTGCAGGGTAAGTCGCTTGGTAGTATTCTACTTTTGTAGGTCTATCTTCGCTATCTAGTTCTTGAACAAAATGTGTATAAGCGTCGGATAATATAGTAGTCGTAGCATATTGTCTATATGCCGATTTCAACTCTGAAAAAGCTGCTTTATCCGTTTGACTTCCATCAAGCTGAGTTTGCTTAACATTCCTAAAGTCTAATTTGTTATTTACTTTGTTAAAGCTCATTAAAATCCTTTTACACTATGCTAGTAGTAATAGCTCTGTATGATATGTTTCCTGATACGAAACCTGTATACGCTCCTGAGCTATATGTTATTTGTCCGTTATTGTCTATATTAAAATCTATAAATGAATCGTCTCCCACTGAAGATTGACTAATTTCCCAACTAGTACCTTTATTTATTCCTTCTATTCTAACTTGCTCAAATACATCTGTAGTAGCATCTATGTTGATTGATATTAATGCACTAAAAGATCTAACTTCTAGGCTGTTAAAAGCTAATCCAGAAACGATTGTGTCTGTTTGCGATTCTAGTATTTGATCTGAAGATTCTGATATGTCTCCATTACTTGATCCTAAACCTAATACATCACCTATTTTTATTTTTTTATGTTCATCTACACTTGCATCATACATAACCATAAAGTCTGAAAGGTTATCTATTTCTGTTTGCTCATCTAGCTCTTGTACAGCTAATGATATTAGAAGATCGTTTTGTAAACTACCTCCTCCTTGTAAACCATCTGTAGTTATAATCGACGACTTAGAGTTGTCAACATATGATTTAGTTGCTGCATCTTGATTATCTATAGGGTCTGCTAAAAAAGTTATTCTTTGATTATTCATGTTGATGTCATAACGTAAATCTATTCCAAATTCACTCATTATAGCTATAGTATTATCGTTAGTATCATTTATAACTACATCATTTCCTGTTATAAAAACGTTACCTCTAGATCCTCCATTTACAGTACTTCCTGAAAATACATAAACATCTCCACTTCTTCCACCTTGCACTCTACCTGAACTTAATGCTGCATATCCAGAATCTCCTGAATTTAATGGATCTACTATTTGACCAGACCCTGACCAATAATTACCAGACGAGAATAATTGGTCTCCAAAAACATTACCAGATATTATACTAAGTCCTCCAGAACTCTCATTTCTAGTTGAACCTGAAAATATTGTTAATGGACCAGAAGCTTCTCCAAATATAAGTTCTTTACCTCTTATTACTACAGGAGTTCCTACTCCTTTTGCAAAAGTTATATCAGAAGGGAAGTTGTACTGTCCTGTCGCTAGGTTTGGTTGTAAATTATCTAAGGTTATGTTAGCTTTATCATCACCTAAAGATACTATAAAAGAATCTAATTGAGTGATAGCTCCTTGTACGTTGTCTTCTGATATGTTAGTTCCAGTTGGGTCATATTCTATTGTTTTGTTAAATAAGCTTTGTGTATGAGTTGATGTGATAATTTCACTTTCATCACCTATCTCACCTACTGACATCTTAGATGCTAGAGATGAGTCGTATCCTAAAATGACATCTGTTGCATCAGTCATTTCAATTCTAATACCTGATTGTTGAGTATTAGCTGTGCTTTGTGTTCCATTCTTGTTAACTGTTATATTAGCATCTGCTACTTCTAGTATATCTGTATCTATATATGTTAAAGTTCCTTGTACTGTTAAGTTTCCGGGAATTGTTATGTTATCTGAGTCATCAATTATAACCCCAGAGTTCTTTATTTGCCCTTCTGTGCCATCAAACCTAGTAACTGCGTTGTCTGTGCTAGATACTGCAGTAACCTTCAAATTCAGCTCTTCTTGAACCTTCTGTGAAGACCATAAAGAGTCATTAGCAGTAGCTAAATCGTTCACAGGTCTATGTTCATTTACATCATAATTTAATAATGAGTTATGGTCTATCTCAGTTTCATCTACATCTATTATTAATCTTTCTATAAGTCCCGGATCTTCAACAGTAACTATTACTTTAGGAGAAGCCGCTCCAACTTTTTGTTCTAAAAACTCATGTTGTTTATCATCTATAGACACTTTAAGTTTTTTATCGTCTACTCCGGCTCCTGCTGATAGGTTAACCGTTCTGTAAGTATTTGCCATTTTGTTCCCCTATTAGTGTCTACGTTTAGCTGTCCAAAGTATTCTTTGAACGTCTATGCTTCCTGAAACTACTTCAATCTTTATTCTTAAGTATCTTGTACCTGTTCCAAATATATCTACAATGTCTGAACCTTCTGGATCAGTTATAGTCTGCTCTGAGTCTATCACAGTAGAATATGCTAGTCCATCGTTACTAACTTCTAGAAATATCTTCATTTCTACGTTAGATCCGTTATTATATATTGTTTGAATTGAACATTCTTCTTCTCGATTAGAGATATCAATAGCATCTGTAACAAATGTTGTGTTTATTGTAGTTGGAGTGTCTATTAACTCCTTTACAAGGATCGAATCTAATACATTACTCATTTTTTAACTCCGTTTATTTTCTTCTTTATAGTATCTGTTATATGTTCTACTACATTAGATGCCATAAAAGCACTCACTGTAGCAGATATTAATTCTGTCATTTCTTTTCCATTTATCAATTCACATAACCTAAATGATATTGCTATTATTATAGTGATTATAATTATTATAAATTTTCTTTTTCCTTTAAGCATATTAATCCAAGTATTTTGTAAATTTGTTTATTATCTTATCGCTTCTTCCACCATCCATAAATTCTTCTGGGTAGTTTCTTCTAAGCCAGTGTTCAAATTCTTCAAGCTTTATTATATCACTAGGTCCAAATGTTTTTTCTATTTCCCTAAGATAATCTCTATATTGTAAAAAGTATTTTCTATGTTTTTGATCTACTTTTACATCTGATACAAATAACCAGTTTGTTTTATTTAATATATCATCTCTTTCGTGTAAAATAGAAGCTATTCTATTTTCTCTTGTTTCTTTATCAAATTTAGTTATCTCAACTGTATAATCCGCTTCTGATTTTTGCTTATATAATGTAACTCCCATAGGACCTTCTACTTTTTCTAATAAAGTATATCCTTTTATTATAGTAGGAGTGCTTATAATAAGTTCATCTTTTCCTTTTAACTTATGATCACTTACCCAATTTTCTGCAGATTCTAAATCTTTAAAAAACCCTTTTAGTATTGATTTGTCTTTTCTTGTTATTATTACAGTTATCATATTTTACTTATAGTTAAAGTGTTTTTACTACTGTCTGCACTTATATATCCTTCTCTTGTTGTTTTGCAATATAATTCTATTTTATCTCCGTATTTTAAAGGTAAAAAAGAAGTGATATTTCCCGGATACTCACTAAAATCTATAGATCCAGTTTTTATTTCTCTACTTTGTTCTATATTACCATTTACTATAATCTGTATTTCCACTCCATCACTTGTTTTTTCAGGTTTCATCCATACTGAACACGATGCATTTATTATATGAGATCCAGTGTAATCTACTGTATATGTTCCGTTTTTATTATATAGTATACAATTACCTTCTTCGTATATTAATTTATTATTTGATGAATATCCTCCTAAAGTCTTAAGTATCATAATTTTTATAAATATCCTTTTAAATTATGTTAATATAAAATATAAGTCGCTATTAGCGTCTACAGGGTTAGGAAAGCTAAACATTCTACCTGTTATTACGTTTGAGTTGTTATAAGCTGCTGTAATACTAATTAAGTTATCAGAAGGACCTCCATTTTCAAGCTCGAAATAGTATACCTTTAAAGGGTCTAACTCAATACTATTAAAAACGAAAGTTTCATCAAACGCTGTTGTCTGTAAAGTTGAAGAGTCTTTAGTAGCAATTCCTATTTGTGTTGCTAAAGATACACCATTTTGACTATCTAATGATACTGCTTCATAAAGTGACAAAGTTAATGTACTTGTAGGTATTCCTGATTTAGCTAGTTTTAAAGTTATATTATTTAGTATAGAAATTTCTGGTACTTCAAAAGTTTGAGCTACATAATTAGATTGTCCTTGTATTAAAGTAGCTGTACTATTATGGATTAGCTGTGATAAAGATACATTAGGAATAGTTGAATTGTCAATAGTAACTGATGATCCATCTGTAGTTGCTGTTAGTGTTACACCTGAAACTGCTGATGCATTTTGATAGTCTATAGAAAAAGAGACTACTCCATCTGGTTCTGATCCTGTTACTACATAATTAGCTGACCAGTTTGTACCAGATCCTGCTGGAGTTGCAGACTGTCCTGCTATAGTTGCTGATATGTTTATTAAAGGTTCACTTCCTTGAAAACTGACTGTTATAGTATCTCCTGTCACGGCTATACTAGGGTCAACATTGGTAGAAGAAATAGAAGCAAAGGTTATAGTAGGAGCTATAACTACAGGTACTATAGTAATATCAAAATGACTAACGTCTAATTCATCTCTACAATATAATACTTCTCCATTATCTAAATCTCTAATCATTACTGTTTGAACTTGCCAAACATCTCTAGCTGTGCTTGAAGGATTAAAACTAGCTATTGGAAATGCTCCATCTCTAGGATCAAACTCTAAGTGATTTATTTGTTCACCTTCAGTTTTGTATGTTACAAGTACTTGTGTCCATCTACTTAATTGATGAAAGTATGAATCTTTATTTGATATAACATCAGCCCATAATAAATCTCTATCTAAAGTGATAAAATTATCTTGACCTTTAGTTATATTTATAGGCTTGTTTAATATTCCTGTTAACATTATATATCCTTTTTATTACGTTAAATCTAAATCAAAATATGCTGTATCCAGCTCGTCTCTATCATAAAAAATTGATCCACCATCTTTGTCTACTATTGTAACAGCTTGTGCTTGCCATATATTCCTAGCTTCTGAAGATACTGTAAAGTTAGCTTTTGGTTGTGCATTTGATGCAAAAAATTCCAATTGTTCTGACTGACCCCCTTGGTCTGTCTCGTACGTTACTATAATCTTATCCCATACATTAGTATTATGAAAGTAAGAATCTTTATTAGTAATTATATCTGCTTCTAAGACAGATAGGTTTAGCTCAAATTCATTTGCTACGCCTTTTATTACTGCTGGGAATGTTATAAATATGCCTGTTAACATTATTTTCCTTATAGGTTATTAAATTTTTTCTATCTTATCATTACTCATATATGAAAAACCTGAAAAACTAATACTAGGAGTTTCTTTAACTCCTATTGTTATAGATCCTGTTGTATTTAATAAAGAATCTGAACCTACTGCAGAAAAATAAGTATTAAATACTAGCTGATTAAATGTAATTCCTCCTGTTCCAGATATAGGATCATTTCCTGTTCCGAAATTACCATTAATTCCTATCCAGTTTTTATTCACGTTAGCAAGATTATTATGTTCAAAAAGTAAGCTAATTACATCTCCAGCTTGTAATGGTGTTGCAACTCCTGTATTGGACCGAATTTTTTCAACAACTGATAAATTTTCTGCATATCCATGATAGGATCCATCAGATAATAAACTAACAGACCGATCAAAACCTGAAAAAGGGTTTATAATATTAGGATCTCCTTCTGAAGAACTTGAGAAGACATTGAGAGGATCTGTGGAATTTAAATCTCGTAAGTAAGAAACACTTAATACTTCTTCACCCATTCCATTAGCTCCTGTTATAGATTCTATAGTAAATTCTATAAACCATTTTTCTGTACTACTATTTGCATCTACTAATCTTTTCACACCTAAATAAGACCTTTCTCTATCTGATCCAAAAACTTGAGAATTAAGACCGACATTAGAAATTACGGTTGAAGGGGATTTTTTATTTGTACTGAAAAAAACATTTAACTCATCTGTTAAAGAAACAATAGATGCATCTGTAGTACCACCTAGAGATATAGTAGGAGAAACTCCACTTTCTTCAATCACTCGTATGTCCAAAGGTATTGGTCCTAAAGGAAAACTAGCAGCTTGAGTCGGATTTATAGTTGCACTTGCTGACCAGTGTCTACCTGCTCCAAACTCTCCTCCAATATCAACAGCCTGAAAAAAATTAAAACTAAAAAGTTTTATCTGAGCAAAATCTACTGGTTTAGTTGTAGTAAAATCTACTGTTATTGTATCAAGTGCTTTAACTATTTCTGAGTCATTGTTGTCTGAATATATTGTTGCATTTAATAATGCAGGAGCTAAATTTGGTTCTGAGTAAGTAACACTAGTTCCATCAGTAGTAGAGCTAACTTGTACTCCAGAATTTAATGAACTATCTTGAAAATTTATAACAAAAGGTACAGATCCTACAGTATCTCCTAAAGATGTAGTATAAGAAAGTTCCCAATTGTTTCCACTGATATTACTAACGGTTGCTACATTTCCTAATATAGAACCTGTTACATTTTGTATTGTCTCGCTAGAAGTAAAAGATACTGTTATTATATCTCCTGCTTGAGCTGATGCTGGATCAAAATTATCACTTGCAATAGATACAGGAGATAATGTAGGTAAAATAGTATCTATCAATACTTGACTTCCGTCAGTAACACTTGTCACTTGTGTTTGAGATATACCAAATTGATCTTCATAGTTTATTGTAAAAGTAGCTGTGTTTTGTGCTTCTGTTGCTGTTAATGTATAAGATGCTGTCCAATTGTTTAAACTAACATTATTCACTGTAGCTGTTTTACCTATTATAGTAGATGTTACATTTTGTATTGTATCACTTGCTGTGAAAGATACTGTTATTGTATCTCCTTCTACTGCTATAGTGCTATCTATGTTATTACTTGCAATTGATACTGGAGATAGAGATCCTTGGTTGTATTCTATGTTTGTAGAAGAACCATCTGTAGTGTTTGTTACTGTTACACCTTGTTGTCCTAGGATATCCTGAAAGTCTATTGTAAAGCTTACGTTTCCTGCTGGTTCTATTCCTGTTAACATATAGTCTGCTTGCCAACTAGTACCTGATCCAGTTACAACTGCTGTTTGTCCTGCTATAGTTGCTGATACATTTTGTAATGATTCTAAAGAAGTAAATAATAAAGTTATTACTTCGCTGTTATTCACGTTTGCTATAACAGGAGATATGTTTACTAAATTTAGAGTAGGAACTCCTTCTAATGGAGGAGGTAATGCTGTAAAGTCAAGACTAGCAAAATCTAAGTCTTCTCTTTCTAATCTTAAATAACCTCTATCGAAGTCTTGTATGAATAATGCTTGTATTTCCCAATCGCTTCTTGCTACGTCTGTTATTTCAAATAATCCTGTAGTCTGTGATTCTGCTATTTCAAACTCAACATTCTCTATTTGGTTTGATCCAACAGCTTTATAGACTATAAATACCGTTTGCCAATTTGATTGATCATTAAAGTAAGGATTTACACTTACTTTTGGATGTAATAACAACTCAGATACAGATACTGCGTATACGTTTTCAAAGTTCTTATAAACATTTGTTGGTTTTGTTATTATAGCCATTTATATCCTATTATTTTGTAAATCTTTTTATATATGTTACTATATTTCCTTCATAGTTGGCTGTTGGTACATCTGTTGATGTATACCTAACTTGACCAGTTGAAGAGTCTATAGAAAATACTACTCCTGAAGGATTTCCAATTAAATTGTCTTCTATATTAGATATAGACCAAACAAGATTAGGTCTTCCTATAAAAAGTCTTCCCATTGCAATTGATTCAAAAGTTCCTGCAGCTTGATCTCTTCTATAAATAGAATAATCTATTAATGCAGACCTAGTTATACTTGAGTCAAATATTATTCCGGGCAAATCTACTTCTACTGGTTCATTTTGTCCTATAGTGTTTTTTAATGAATCTAAAGATGCAACTGATGAATCTAAAGATGTAACTGATGAATCTAATTCATCTAAAGCAGATTTAACATCATTTGAAGTTAGTGATGAATTAGAGTTATTATAATCTGTCTCTGTAGCCGAACTTGTTCTTTTAAATAAAAATCCTGTTAAAGTACTAGCATCTCTATCAAATGAACATCTATCCATAGTGTAAGCTGCATTCTCTATCCTAAATGTACCATAATTTACATTAGAAGGATCGAATGTAGTAATATTTTCTAAAGTTATTATTTCAAATTGACTTCCAGCAGCTTGACTTGAAAGACAATGTCCACTCCCATCTCTTGAAAAATCTGATATATTTCTAAGGTATACAGAACCTCCATTATGTTCTATAGATCCCATACCGTGACAATTTACCGCTCTAAATATTTGAGATGATTTTACTGTTATAGTAGTTTCTTTTGCATTACATTCTTCTAAAAGAGTTATATTTCCTTGTACTCCTGTAAATCCAGCAGTAGTTGAGGAAATCTTTCCTCTTACAATACAGCCTTTAAATTTTACAGCTCCTCCTAGAGTTCCAGAAACTATACAATCTTGAGTTAGTATACTATTTTCTACAATACAATCTTGTATAATATGTCCAGAACCATTAGTATTATTTGCTGATGTAGTACCTCTTGCAAAAAGTATAGTAGGACTTACAGTACTTTGAGATATCTTAAGATTTTTTAATTTATTATCTTGTGATTCTGTAAAATCTACAGTTCCTAATATAGTAGTTTTTCTTTTATCTGATCCTATTATAATAGTATTAAAAACTCCTGTCAACACTAAGTTTTCAGAGTAAGTTCCGCTTTCTACATTTATACAATACTCGTCTGTAGTAGCTCCTTGAGCTGTATTTACTACGTCTATAGCATGTTGTATAGTAAGGAAAGGGTTTATCATATCACCAGTAGTGCTTAAATCGTCTCCAGTTTGACTACTTACATAATAAGTTCTTTCTGCTGGAACATTTAAAGATTCTATTTTTATATCTAAAGAATCCACTGCTGCTTGTACGTCAGTATCACTTAAAGCTGAAGATGCTGGATCGTAAGAAGTAGCTAAGGCTGTAGATCCTAATCCAGCTAATGTATTTAATTCGTCTATTGCAGACTTAACATCTAATGATGCTAATCCTGAATCTGTGTTATCATATGCTATGTCTTGAGATCTTTGACCTCTTGTTAATCTTAATCCTGTAATAGTGTCAACTAAAGGATCTCTTGAACATGCATTAAGTATGTATCCACAAGCTTGGATATTTATTTCACCGTAATTATTTACAGATAAATCATATGTACTAACATCTTCTAAATATAGTAAATTTGTTGCTGAAAAAGGAGCAGTACTATCAATACATGACGTTCCTGATCTTTGTATTGCATGTATATCTTTTAATGCTATTATTCCTGAATTGTGAGTAATATGTCCTATTGAATAACAATCAACTGCTGTTAGTATAGCATTGCTTACTATTATAGGAGAGTTATCTGCTGTACATTCTATTAAAGTAACTGAAGTTGTTCCTAAGAAGTTAGTCTGTGTTATATCTAAAATTCCTGTAAATGTTGTTTCTCTAAATATATTAAAGCTAGTAACACCGTCTCTTATCTCTAAAGCTTTTTGTCCGGCTGAATCGTTTTCAATTAGACAAGATTCAAAATAATGTCTACCTCCTGTAGTAACAAGACCATTAGAAGGGGTTGTGCGATCTATAATAACAGTAGGAGTTGTGCTAGATTGATTTATTCTAAAGTTTTTAAATTTTATATTTTCTGAATTTGTTAAATCTACAGTTCCTTGTATCCAACAATTTTGAGAATCTGTAATACCTTTTCCTATAATCATAGCATTATAGGCTCCGTCAAGAACTAGATTTTCTGAATATATTCCAAAATCTACGTTTATAACATATGATGATCCACTTGGTTGAAGAAGTACTGCCTCATTTATTGCTTTTTGTATAGTAGCAAATGGTTTTAGTAAACTACCTTGATTTGCATCATCTCCCGAAGCTTGACACACATAGTAAGATCTTAGAGCTTGTACGTCTTTTTCAACTATATCTAAATTTAGTTGTTCTATTGCAGCTTGTACATTTGATGATCCTAATTGAGAAATTGTATCGTCGTATACAATATCTATAGCATCTCCAGACACTGCAGAAGATTTAATTTCATCTAAAGCTGCTTGAACATTTGTAGATAATAGTCCTGAAGCTGTATTATCATATGATATTAATTCTGACTCATGTTTTACGTCACTTCCATATAAATGATCATTAAAATCAGATTCAACACCTTTGGCTCTAGAAGCTAGTTCATCTAAACTAGGTGCTACATGTGTTTGAGGATTTTGCCAATCTGTTTGATCATTTTGTGTATATGTTACCGCTGAAGCATCTGAAACTATACCTCCTGTAGCATTGTCAACATAATCCTTTACAGCTTTTTGTGAAGGTATTCTAGTGTCAGAGTCTGCTGATAATAAAACATCTGTATCTACTACATCTGCTTTAAAATTATCTACTTCTATGTTTGAAATATTTGCTGTGTCTGCGTCTACAACAATAGTGTTATCCGCAGAATTAATTGTTTTATTTTCTAATGTTTGGGTGTCAGTTGTCCCTACTATTTTTCCTGTAACTCCGTGAGTTTCTTTGTCTGACATATGAAAGATTAAATCAGAACTACTTGCTGATGAAGCTCCTCCTACATAATCTTTAATAGCTTGTGCTCCAGCTATTTGAGTATTATCTACAGTCTGTGTAAGATCTGTTACAAGATCCCCTAAACTGCCAGCATCTATGTTTATTATATTATTTTTAAGTCCATCTATAGTTTTATTTTGTAGTTCTTGATCCTGTTCATTTGTAGTAACTGTCTGTTCTACTCCCCCTAGGTTTACCTTCAGTTGTTCATCTTCTGATGCGTTACGCATCTCTCCATCTATGAGGGTAACTTCATCTGAAGCTTTTAACCTAATACCTTTTACAAATTTTCTTCTTTTAACAGTCATTATAATTCTCCTTAAATCCCCTTTCGGTTCCTAGCATACGCCAGCTTCTAAGTTATAGTAAATCTTCATCTATTAGTGCTTTTGCACTGTATTTAATTCTTAAGTCTATTGTGTTAGCTACATTTAGTGATCTAAATCTAAATTTACCTTGTTCTACTGAAAACTCTACTTCTGTGTCATTTCCAACAAAGTCACTAGATATAGCAAAACTAGTACCATTATAAGCACCTTCTATAGTAAAAGACTCTACATCTCTTGGAACTAGTGGATTTGAATTTGGATCGTATTCTCTAGTAATGATGCCAGATATAGTTACTTTTTGTACAAAAGTAAGATCAAACTGTAAGCCTGTAATAAAGCCTACTGTATAGTTGGAAAAAGGATCTCCGTTTTCTGGAGTACCATCTAATTTAGTCTCTCTAGTTGATATATCTCCGGGACCAGAGATTTCTTTAAGGACATCGGTTACGGCTTCAGCCCATCCTGTAGCCTCTTCTGCGTAGTTAGAACTACCATTTATAGGGTAGTCAAATTCTTCGTTAACTACTTGTAATTTTTTAGTTGCCATTATAACCCCTCATATATATAGTTGTTAAATTTTAAGGTTATATATATATATATTTTTGATATTATAGTAATTTTAAGTACTTATTTTATTGGGAATGGTGGATCTGGATTATACACTATTGCCTCCTAGATAAAAAAAAACCCGGCATTGCACCGGGTTCTTTTTTTGATTTGATTTTATGCTACTGTGATATTTTTAAGTACACAAAGAGAAGCTGGTCTAGCTGTAAATAAAGCTTGATCAGTATAACATCTCATTTCTATACCATGCTTGTTTTCAAGTAACTCTAGGTATTCTTCACCGTCTGGTCTCTTGAAAGTAACTTCTTCAGATCCAATTCTCTTAAGATCTTTTTCACAAATTAAGTAAGAGAATCCTTCTTTTACAAAAGTTGATGCGATTACTTTAATATTTCCGTTTTGTCCGTGGAATGTAATTTCTCTTGTACCAGCTTCTTGCTTAGCAGGAGAATAAGAGCTGTCATAGCTTCTTTTAGCGTCAATTTCAGTTAATAGTGAGTTCCATTGTTTAGGGTTAACATAACAAGAAACTTCTTCTTCCATTAGACCTTTTTCAACCATTGCAGCGATACCTTCTTCGATTTTAGCGAAAGATAAAACTACTGGAGTTGCGTCAGTACCAACTTCAACGATAGAACCTTGAAAAAGAGGCTCAGTTGCGTTACTAATACCAAAAAGGTTGCTAGTTTCAGTACTAATTCCGTGTACTCCTAAGAATTCATTCTTACCTGTATCTGTAGCTGCTCCTCTAAAGTAGATAACATCGTTTTCAGCGATTTCTGCAGCACCAAGTACTCCTGCCGCTTTTTTCAATGAAACACTTCTATCTTTTAGAGAGTATCCTTCTACTTCGTATGTAGCAACGATTGTCCCTGCTCTAAATACGTCTACTTCTGATCCAGTTGTACCGTTCCAGATTCCTGCTGCCCATTCTGATGCTTGGATTTTAACTGCTTCTGAAGCAGCTCCACCAACAATGTCAGTAGAAACAATACCAATTCCAGATTGTCCGTAAAACATTTGAACTTCAAGTCTGTGGTAAACTGATTTAAGCATGTTTCCAACCATAAGGTCCATTGCTTTTTCGATTGCTTGTTTGTCAGAACCTGATCTAGATAAAGCACCGATAGAGATAGCAGATCTTAATACTAATTCTCTAGCTTTGATTGAAGCTTTTCTCATTTTAAATTCTTTAACATCATTAAGGTCAAAAAGAGATCCCTCTTCTCCACCGTATGTAAATCCTGATTCTAAAGATAGGATAACTGGTTCATTGTAGCTATCTCCTACTTTCTTAGATGTGTCAAATTTTACTGCATTGTAAAGTTTAACATGATCAGGAACTAATTCCTTTACTGAATCTGCATATCTTTCTTTGAAAAGACCGTTCAGCGTTGATACTTCGTTTGCCATTTTATAACTCCTTAAAATTACATAAATTGTGAGGATCTTATGATCCATGTGTTAAAATAATACGATTTTGTCACACTTTTCACTTGACAATCTTGGTCTTAATTGGTATTCTTTACTACAGAGCCTCAATCCTTTCGGGTATGAAGATGGTTCAAAAAGCCGACATAAGCCTACTATTGTAAGCTAGAGGGACTTCCTCATTAATATAGTTGTTAAATTTAATAAACAACTTAATTATTTAATTTAAAAAAATACATTATTTCAAATAATACAAGTACTTACATACCCATAAAATCTTTAATAGTTCTTCTTTTTAATTCTTTTTCTTCTTTCTTTTCAGGAACAGAGTTGTGCTTTATATTACTAATGTTCTTTACTTGTTTACCTGCTTGTTCTATTCTCTCTTCTCTAAGTGAATTTAAAACATCATCTCCTAGTAAAGCCTTTAATGCAGATTTTGATTTTAATGATCCTGCTATTGATCTAAACTTAGTTTGAAGTTCAGCTTTTACAGTAGGTATTACATCTTTTGCACTAACATCTTCCCATCCATTTTGCATAGCCCATAGCATATTATCTGCTACCATGGCAATTACTTCTGGATTTGCTGGAAGTTCTGTATCTCCTTCCAAAGCTGATAATATATCTGTCTCAAGTTCTTTTTCAACAGATGCCATTTCAGCTTCTCTAATTCTATCTTCATATTCTTTCTTTAATTGGTCTCTTTCTTCTTTCATTTTTTGATATTCAGAAGATCTTTTTTCTGATTCAATTTCTTCTGGAGACTTAGCATTTTGTGCTAAATGATTTTCAATAACTTTAGCGGCAAATTCAACAGGATCAATATCTAACTCTTGAAGTACTGATGCTGTGTCATTTTTTAATCTATGAATATCATTTTTAAAAGCTTTTTCAAGTTCTGCACTACGTTGCATAGCCTGACGACCAGCTAATGCCATTTGGAATTCTTTTTGAAGACCTTCTTCATCATTAAGATCCACTTGTCTCTTATATTCTTTTCCATTAACCTTTAGAGTAAATTCTCTAACCATATTTAATACTTCTTTTTCAGATGCACCTTCTTCTATGGCTTGTTCAATTTCTTCTTTAAGTTCTCCTTCAGTTTCTGCTTGAACGCCTTCTGAATCCGTAGACTCGCTTAGTTCTTGGGATTCTTCTGATTGATCTTCTTCAACAGATTCTACAGTAGTGTCTTCTTCAACAGTCTCAACTGCTTCAATTTCTTCGCTCATTTAATTCTCCTTTACTAATTTTTATATAGTAAAATACTCCGTCATTATGATAGGAGTTTATTTGTTTTCTTCTTTATGTTGATTATGTCCTTTATCACAAATACCAAAAGTTCTATCTCTTGATTCTCTAGATAAATCTATACCAAAAGATTCTAATTTTGATCTAGCTGTTCTTTTTAATACGTTTAAGTTTGTATATTTTTTGCTTTTAAAAGTAAATTCTTTATTTCTTTCGTTTCTTATTCCAAATTGCATATTTTCTAAGTCTAGAACTATTTTATATCTAGCTCCTGTTATTTTTGAAACATATGAATTTATAGATAATGAACAATTATCTTTAGTAGGATGTTTTTTATATCTGATTCTGTTCCCAGACATTAATTACCTCCTGAATTCTTTGCCATTAAATCTGCTGGACTAGTAGGTTGAGGTGGTAATGTACCATCATTTACTCCTGCTGGTGTTGGAAGGTTTGGTTGGTTTTGTTGAGGATTATTTACACCCATATTTTGAGATGGACCTCCATTTGGCATATTTACTCCTGCTGGTTGTTGAGGAGATGGTGCATTGCCCATAGGTCCTCCAGCTTGTTGAGGAGGTGGTGCTAAAGGTTGTTCTCCAATGATTGATAATATGTTTGGATCAGTTGTCTGTAACAAGTTTATATGTTCTTGAATATGATCTAAAACTGTTTGAACTAGTTCTGGATCCTTTCTTAACATGTAATCAGATAATACAGATCTATGTTCTTTGATGTGAAGAGAATGATGATCAGAGAATATAGCAACAACTTCTTCTCCTCTGACTATTGCTTCATTTTCACCTTTAATAGTCATCATTTCATCCATCTTACCTTCAGTAAAATAATCTAGATTACCAGTATTCATAACCATTAAATATTTTTCAGGACTATCTATAAGTCCCATTTGTAATAAGTTTTCTGCTACTTGAGCACGACCAGCAGTAGTTTGCATTAAAGCGTTTCCTACGTCAACCACTACTCTATTAATTGATTTAATATCATCTGATTTAAATTCTCTCATTTCTGTAGAGTTGTTTAGTCCAGATATAGCTGCAATTCTAGGAACGTTAGCAAAATCTTTTAATAAATTAAGAAGACCTGTACCTACGCTTTCTAAAAGCATAATATAAGATTGTTGAAGACCTGACACAAATTGTAAAGCTTGAGATTGTACTAATGCTAGTGCATTTCCTGATCTTAAAGATTGTTCTGGATTACCACGAGCAACTGAATTTACACCCGAAAGTGTTTCCATAGTTTTTTCTATGATAGATATAAGTTGATATACTTCTGGAGATGTTTTTACTAAATCTAAAGGTTCTGGCTTTCCCATACCTTGTTCATATTCTATAAAGTTCATTCCTTCTGATACTTGTTCTACTGATACTCCATTACCTCTTGGGTTTAGAATATTAATAACACCAAATGCATTAACATTTGTAGCTGCTGTAGAATAAAGACTATTTAACATGTCCTGTAAAGGGAGTAGGTCAAACATGTCTGAATATCCGTATGGAGTTCCCATTATCTCACTAGGAGTGATCCTGTGTACAGGTAAGTCTCTATAAGGCATTACTGTATCTTCCATTATAGCTTCTGAATCAACATATAAAACATATCTACCTTCTGGCATTGATTCTGTTCTTTTATGAAAAAACTCATATACTGGAATGTCTTCAGTTTGTTCTATAGGACTAGATAACACTCTTCTAGCTCTTTTTTCTTGCTTATCTTTGGTAGCTTGTCCTAAGATTTCTTCTTCTAGTTCTGGATATTTTGATGCTAAATCGAATTTGTTAATGAAAGTCCTACAAAGAACCCAATCATTCTTCATATAATCTTCTTTAGTTACATCAAATACAACATCAAATGGTGAAAGTAGTGAAAATTCAACATCACCTTCTCTAATAGGAAAAGGTTTTAATACTCTACCTTTCTCATTTACAGGTTCTCCATCTTCATTGTAGTCTGATATCTCATTTTCATCAATATCAACATAATCATAAACTTTACCTTTGTTACTGTTCCATTCTAATTTAATGTATCCTGATCCCAGAACGATGGCGTACTCAACGGCTTTTTTTATGACTATTTCTAACTTCATTTCACGCATATAATAATCTAGAAGTCCATTTCCTAAATCAGCTTGTAGTAATGATTTTCTATCTGTATTGATAGCTCTACACTGAAAGCTCGGTCTTGTGCTTGTTACCATTACGTGTATATGTCTAGCTAGGTTTCTGTAGTGATTTACTGCTAAATTAACAAGTTCTCCTTGTTCTCCACCAGTTGAAAGAAAATGTCCTTTGTCGTAATATTGACCATAATAAGCTTTCCAAGATCTTTTTATCTTATCGATATACTCAGTATCCATAACACCTTTAAACCAGTGTTGAGATTTTCCTATTAAAGTATCTACACATTTTTCTGCGTTATCTGCAGCAAAGTATTTTTCCATTATAATATTCCTTTTACTTTATTAACATTTTATATAATATAGTTGTTAAATTTTATACACTTATTATTTTTTTTTCTTAAGTTGTAACACTTTACTAATAAAATCAGCAGCTTGTGTTGTTTTTTTATTTGAGAACTTAGGACTCATAAAGGTATTTTTGTTGATATTAAGACCAAATCCAAAAGGAAAAGGATTCTTAGACCTTTGTATATTTCTTATTAAATAATACAATGCAGGTATACCATCAACATGTCCTCCTTTTATTAACTTATCAGGAGTATCTGGTAATCTTTTAAAATCAGTTCTTTTGTCATTCCACTGACCATATTCTAAATGATATATCAAATGGGAACATCTTTCGTGAATCTTTACTTTTCCAGTTCCTACCCACATTCTCATTTCATTAATCTGACCTTCTTTATTATCTTTTTTTGTAGATATAAAGCTTATACCATGTAAGTGATTCAAATCTTGCTGCATACCTAGATTTATATCCATAACTCTTAGATAAGCTTTGTGCTGTTCTTTTGTTCTTGGATCATAAAATCTTATTTTTTCTTTAACTGTAATTTCATCAGCTAACTTTTTAGTTGTCATTGTAGGACCGTTCATTACTAACTCATCCATTATTACTAAACAACTTTCTTTAAAATCATAGTAAGTAAATATAGCTAAAGTTAAATCTTTATGTCCAATATCCATTCCAACATAAAAATCTCTATGTTCTGGAAGTTCTGGAGCAGTTTCATCATTAAATACTACAACGTCTTTATTTGATGAGAATTCTGGACATATTGTTGTTTCTTCATCTACAAATACTTCACACATATATTCTCTTCTAAAGTCAGGATCATCTTTTCCTCTAGGATATTCCTGAATGATCTCTTTAATTATTTCTGGTGTAAAGTTAGGGTTTTGATAAATATCATATATTTTACATCTACCAGATGCTCTGTATGGATTCATAAACTTTTGTACAAATTCATGTTGAGGATCTCTTGATGGGGTAGATGCTAATATCATCCTACCTCTTGTTGTTCGTATTGTAGGAGATAAGATAGATGTGATAGTATACGATAAATCGTTAACAAATCCTGCTTCATCGATCAGAACAAGCTCAGCCCTAGTACCTCTTAAAGATTCTGCTGAAAGATCAGACCCCCCTAAGTGTATCTCTGATCCATTATAAAATTTAAATATTTTATCTTGAGTACTATAGTCAGGAACTAGTCTCTGTGGACATGTCTCTGTTATTTCACGCATAAGAGGTTGTATAATAGTCTTTGCATCTTTTTGTTTAGGAAGTAAGAATTTCACTATAGAGTTTGGGGCTTTAAGACATTGTTCGAGTGCTAATGTAACAAGCATGAAAGTCTTACCGAGTCGTCTACTACAAACTACTACACTTGTCCTAGTACTGTCATTCATGATATTCTTTTTCATGTCTTTTTGTACATCAGTTAAAAGCCAAGTCAATTCTCCCATTTCCCATAGCTTTTCGATAGCTTCTTCTTTAGATAATTTAGTCTTCTTTCTAACCACTACTTATCTCCTTGAACTATTTTTAACAATTCAGCCTTAGTAGTCTTCTTTTTTGTTGGTTTAGAAATATCTGCATGACCTCTTATCATACGAAGGTTTTTATGTAGTATGTCATAATTAACTATATCATTTTTATCAGATACTTTTGATCTGACAGCTTCTAGTATCTGCTCTATCCCAAGTATACATATCTCTTCTTCTGGCGATATTCTTCTTTTTTCACCAATCTCTTCACCAAGACCATTTTCATGAATAATATCCCTAAGATCTTTATTATCTTCTTTAAGTTTATCAACTTGTTTTTTTAGGGCCTTTAGTTCTAGTTCAGCTTCTAGCTTTAATAAATCATCCATTAGAAATAGAACTTGTTTTCTTCACGTTTTTTATTAATATCATTAATAGTCAATTTACCATAACCTTCGTTAATTTTGACTAGTTCTTTTTGAATTCTAATAATTTCGTCATTGAATACTTTTGAGTAATTAGGTTGTTCTTTGTGCATTAGATAGTATCTATATCCACATAAACCAGAAACTGACAATACTATAATAGATTGTGCAATATTAGGCGAATTGTAATAGAAAAATGGGACCAGTGCTAATAATAGCACGAATGGAATTGCTTCAGTTAGTTTATTCAAGAATGTCTCCTTTATAAAGAGAATTAAACAATCCATTATGGGTATGTTATTATCTCTTGTTGTTTGGTTTTGCTTTTCTTTTTAGTGCTTCTCTAATTCTAGAGAACCTCTCCTTTTTTTGAGTTTTTGTTTGTGATCCATCTTGGATCTTTTTTAGTATTGGGTTTATAGCGTTTACGTCTAATGCCGACATTATCTTAACTTCATTCCGCTAAGTATTTTTCTTTTTAATAAATTTCTTTCTGCTTCTTTTTCTCTATCTTCTAAAGATGTATCAGCTTCTGCCATATCCATAATAGCTTCTTTATCATCCAACATTGCTAACATATCAGCATCTCCTGCTTGATTAGCTAAAGTTTCTTTTACTCTGTCATCTCTATTATTTCTCAGTCCTTCGTAGTATTTCTTGTCTGCTGCTAACTTATCCATCTTAGCTGGAGAATTTGCATAATCTTTTCTAGCTTGCATTTCACCCATCATGACATTTTCATCTTCAGAAGATTGTCCAGTTGGAGATGCTTCTGCTAACTGTGAAAATAATGCTAAGGGTCCACCTAATGCTAACCCTGCTGCTTTACCAGCTCCCATTTTTCCTACTTTAGATCCTAGTTTACCAAGTAGACTCTTTAAACCTTGTTTCTTGTTTATAGGAGTTTTTTTAGATAATGCTTGATTATCCATAGCATTTTTCATACTACCTAAATCAAATTCTTTTACCTTATTACCAACATCACTAATTAACTCTGGAGATCTTTTTAAATCACTACCTCTACTGATAGCTTTATCCATGAGTTCTTTACCTCTCATGCTTTTATCCATTGCTACTTTCTTTTGAAAATCATCACCTGATATAGATTTACCAAGAGTCTTCTCAAGGTCTTTAATTCTATCAGCTTCAACATTCTTTGAAATATCATCAACATCTATATTATTCATAGAATCCATGATAGCTGTTGCATCTGGATCTAATTGTCTAAGCTTAGGTTCTGTTGAACCCATTCTTTTTAATAGTTTACTAAAATCATTATCATCCATTATCCCTCCAGATATATAAAGATGTACAATATATAGTTGTTAAATTTATGCGTTTTGTTTACAGAATAATCTTGTATTTGAATAATTTTAAGTAGTTGCGTTTTTGAATAGCTTTCCACTACCCTTATATACATAAAGATAATTGAAAAACCATTAATCTTATCTTAAGTTACCGATTAAAGGCGATAGGTTATTAACCCCAATATATCCTTGTAGTGTAGGCCTTCCGCTGGACTCTTCTGAGTGTCGAGTATCCAGTAAGCGACTTTCCTCACGCTTCCCTTCGGTCTTAACCTATTTCACGGTCCTAGACTACAATTAGTATTAATTATACAGAAATATAATAATATGTCAAATTAAATTAATTGTTTGACAAGAAGAAATAATACTGTTAATATTTATTATGGGCAAAAGAGACGGTAAGAAAATTATAGAAACTATGGGCTACGTTATAGTAGCTCAGGTTCCTATGATTATGACATTTGAAGAAGATAAAGCTGCTTTCATAATAGAACATCTTGGTAACTCTATTGAAAGAGCTTATGATGTTATAGATATGTTTGGAGATAGAGGTGGAGATTTTGATCCCTTTGGAGATGAGGGGTGATAAACTTTATCTTATATTACAATTTAACATTCTTTCAAATGTATGCTAATGTGGGAGTATAATTAAGGGTGACGGATATCAAAAACTCCCAGATTTTTAATGTTGATAACATACGCAAAGTGACAGATGTCCGTAACCTTAACTCTGTAGACCTAACAATCACTTTAATATGGTATCCCGGCTATTCTATATTTAGAGAACAATACTCGACAGGAAATTATGAATTGATAGGAAATATACTAAGAGATTTAGCAATTTCTTATGAAACTATGTCATTATGGCTACTTAGAGGTACATATGAGAGGTATCTATCCTCAATATTAGATGAAGACTACGCAGATATGATGTTAGATAATACTATTTACGATAAACACTTTACTATATTACGAGGATGTAAGTTATCATATAAACTATTTTATAAAGACATTTTATATGTGTATAAAGACGGTAGAGTGTTAGTTTCTAATAGTTTAGAAGCAAAAAAAGCATTTAGAGACATAAGGGGTATAAAATGAAAGCAATAAAGGAGCTAATGTTAATATGCGATATAGAATCTGACGAAAACAAAGTAGGTTGGAGAAAACGTAGAGATGCTATGCAAGATTGGGTAGACAAGTATATTCAAACAGTTAATACTCAACAAAGTGTATTAAATCCTAAGGTTTTTGACTCTGATTTTATGGATTTTATAAAAGAATCTTTAGCAAAAAACTTAGCAGAAGAGTTGACAACTACAACTAAATATGAGATAACTGATAATAACATAAAGGCTAAGTTAGTGGTATTAAATGGAAATAAATAATAATAGATATTCAGTAAGAAGAGCAGAAGACTCAGAAGGTCTAGTAGTATCTATTCCAAAAGGTGAAATTATGATAGATTTTTTAGATTTTGAAGAAACAAAAAGAGGAGTGGTGTATAAAGACGCTTCTGGGTATGGAGTACCAATAACTGCTATTATAATTAACTCAGAAGAAGGGTCTTTTTCAATACAAGCTGTCAAAAAAACAAAATTAGCGAATAAATTGTTGAAAATATTAGCAGAAACTGATAATTATTACTTGGTGAGAGTATGAGTGAATACTTTACTTCATATTCAACAATAGAAAATGGAGTGACAATTAACGTTTTAGAGATACATCCGGTATATAACGATTATATAAGTTTTATTTTGTATGATGATGTTTTTAACTATATACAGAGAGCAGCAGATTATGAAGCATCTCATTTTTTTAATTGGATGAAACTTGATGAGGTGTATATACATCCTGAATGTAAGAATAGGCTGGAACATATACAATTAGCAAGAGTTAAAGGTGTCAAATTAATAATAAAAATATAAGGAAATTATGAAAATCATGTTACAACTTATTAGAATTGCTATATATACCTTTATTATTTACAAATTGGTACAATCATGTTAGAACTTATTAAAGTAATAATACTTGCATGTCAAGTTACAAGTGCAAGAGAACATGTTAACTATGATATAGTGTATAAAAGGCAAATTCAATGTCAAAAAAGACTGTTAGGATGTACGAAAGGCTCAAGCTTTAAGTTATTTGAGTGCTTAAAGGAGAGAAAATGAAAAAATATAGAATTATAGAAGAAGCATCTAATGGTTATGTAAGGTTTTACATAGAAGAACGATATAAAAAATTTTTTATATTCACGAAATACAAAAGAGTAGGGTGGTCATGTGACACTGAACAAGGTGTAAGGTCGGAATTAGAGAGATTATTAGCATATGATGTTCTTGAAAAAAGAAAAGAAGAAGAAAGGAAATCTCATCCTAAATATAAAAAAGTAATAAAGATATAAAAAGGATGTAAAATGATTTGTAAATATTGTAAGAAAAGTCACGGAAAGGAGTTAAAATGGCTCTATAAAGGTGGAGTTACTTATGTAAATGATCCAGTGTTACAGACCTGTATAGTCCTTAGAAGGATGAATAGCACTACTGCAGGAGATTATTTGCGCAACATATTTAAAAAGATCATGAAGGGGTAATAATGATAACTGTCCGAAATAGCATTATAGCAGTATCTATTCTTTCTATAGGGTGTATTATCCTATCAGAGCTAGGAGAAAATTTTTATTTTGTTATTTTACAAATATTATTATATACTATAATTGCACATTTAATTATAAAGGAAAATTAAGATGTTTGATCCAATAATTTTAGGTAAAGGTGGCAGTATGTTTTTAGTTATAAGAGGTAATTATCATGAATTTTATGATACAAAAAAAGAAGCTGTAAAAGCTATAGAGGATTATTCTACTCATAGTATGAGCAGCTTTGTATATAGATTGTTTGAAATAAGTAAAGAACACGAGTTCAACATTATAGATGTTGAAGAAAAACGAGAGGTTACAGAGACTGTAAGTAAAGTAGAGTTTACTGATGTTTGATATAATGATTAAGATATTACCAAATAACCGCTTAATAGTCCGAGATACTCGATTTGACACGTCCGTGAACATCAGAGCTAACCAACTATCAGAGTATATAGAAAGTATCTTAGACGTTCAATTTGACGCTCAGAAGGAATGGGACGACAAAGTAGAAGATCTTAGTAAAAATGATGTAAATAGATTTAATATTAATTCCGGGGAGGATTAGAATGAGTACTTATATAGATCCTGATTATATTCAGAAGATGTTAAAGCGTGTATTTGAGGACTTTGGCTTTGAAGTGACTCATTGCGACAGAATGTGTATGAACGATTCTATAGAAATAATGACAGGCTTTGAAGTTCCTATGTTTAAAATGAGAATGGGGCAAGATGAAATGCATAAAGAGCTTCAGGATTTCTACGATAAATTCAAGAACAGTAGATATTCCAAGGATTTAGAGGCTACATATAAGAAAGAAGCTGATATGTTAAGGGAAGAGTTGGAAGAGCTTAAGGAACAAAATAACAAGCTGTTAGAGGCTTTGAGTGATGGTATGGAAGTATTAGATATCGAGGTTAAACCAAAAGGGGAAGAATGAAAATATATGGAATTATAATTTTATTAGTATTAAATGTAGTGGGATGGTATAATTACTATAAAGAAGCAAACGATAAACATTCGGTAAGTGTAAATGATTTTTATTATATTGCAGACAAAGACAAGTGTGTAAGAACGTGTGGAGTAATATTTTTTGATTATAGTGCAGTAAGATACACTGAAGGAAAACCATTTAACACTGTATCATGTGAATGTAAGAGAACATCTGGAGCAGCAACATATTTTAAACACTTAGAGCTTATAGAAGAATAATGTGTATTAAACCAAAATAGGTCCAGTGTGTGTTCTCAGCATAGAATGACCAATATCACTCGCTTAGAACCACATACCCCCCCTATGCCTAAATGAAATATGTTTATAAAGAATATACGCACCTATGAATATACGCACCTACTAAATAGATATTGTTTGTCAACTTAATTAATCTTAAGTATGTATCTATTACATGGTAAGGAATATACGCATCTATGTTGCCAACTATCTGTGGCTATCATGTGACCCAACAGCATCAGGAATATACGCACCTGCCAACTATATGTGGCTTACACAATGGTGGCTAGAATACATTTAAAATTATTATATGATACTAGGCAAGGGTAAAATCTAAATGGATTACAGACTAGGCTGAGAGTCTTAGAACATTGTCAAGAAAAAAATACAGAAATATACAGAAAAGAAAAAGCTTGACTAAACAAATTCTATTGGTGTCAACTAAAGTTTCCTTAAGAAAATAATATTACATGACTTAACAAATGTTAAGGACACAATCAATGTCATGTGCTATAATAAATATAGAGATTAACGCAACGCAATAAAGGGATAACATGAAAAACATTATTATGATTCAAAGTCCAATTAAATTCGAAAAGGGTTCAGCTTTTGAGGTTAAAGCCTCTTTAGTGATTAAAGTAAATGATACTTATAAGACTATTTACGGACTGGGCGATACTAAAGGAGACGCAAGTCTATGGTTGATGGATAATTTAACGGAGCTTCACAAGTCTTTACAAACTGAAAACTTTTACACTGGAGTATGGTAACATGAAACACTTAGTAACTACTATCACAAGAAATAGCCCTAAACAACTTTTATTGGCTTTAAAGTATGACTTATATACTAAAACAAGTCCTCTTTATACTATAGAGTTTAAGACTTCTAAGAACGTTAGAAACAATATGCCTATTTATACGGCTGTAATAAGGTTAAAATGAAACAAGATAAAGGATCAAAATGAAACAATTAGTAGTAAACAATCAAGGACTTAAGACAGAGAAAAGAAAACTTAAGCAAAGTGAAGAAAGTATCAAGTGGAAGGCAAATTTGCCCTACTTAGACCAAAACAGAGAGGAAAAAAGCTTTGTTGGTTACGGAGTTACTGAAAAGGAGGCAATTAGTTCAGCATATGGAAATGCTTTATATGAGCAAAGAAGATTATATAATTTTTATGTTACGTCGTCACAAATTGATAACCATACGTTGAAATTTGATAATTCTAGTATCAGTTAAAAACAAGTTAATACATTATTTAAAGTCTCACTTCCGAGCGTTCTAAATTGTCCCATACAAAAATGCCTCATATCTGAGGCGTTCTTTTTTATACACAAATTGGTTAGGATTTTGGCATAACTCTCTTTTACTAGTATAAGGTCACTAGCCGAAAGTCATGCTAAATAGATTATGTTTACTTTTTCTATTTGGCTTTTGCTGTTAAGCAATTTATCCAAGATCTTAAAGCGTTCCGCTCAAGTCTTTTGAAGGTCGTTTCTTGAGTACACAGCTTTTAAACTTCATGTGCCTAGTCGAAAAATCATGTTGCCAATCAGAATCATTTTTTAACGGTCTCTAAAATCTCTTAAATATAGTTGTTAAATTTATCTTACGTATGTTTTCCGTAACATATAATTATTTTCATTTTTTGTCTTATATCAATCATTTACATTTAAAATGTATCTGTTTAAATTGTCGAGGCTCAAACAGATACAATTAAAAATGATGCAGTAGCGTTTGCATCTAGTCCAATATTAGCTACTAAATAAATTATAGCACGATAAGAGTATGAAAGCAAGGAATATTTTAAGTAAAGTGTAAATTTTACAATGAGTAAAAAATATACAAAAAGATAAGGAATATACGCACTTGCCATAGATAGTTGGCAGTCCAGATTGCTCCAGAATAGCTTTAAAAGTTTTATGAGTAGTAAGTCATGGATAACATTTAAACAGATTTTAGACTATGTGCAGAGTCGATTAAGGTTATAAATAAAAGTTAGTTACACAGGAATATACGCAACTAAAGAAGATTTAAGTTGACAGCGGAAAAGTTACGGATGTCAAGGAAAAAATAAAAAGAATATAAGTGATAATAAGTATTGACACGCTGTGTTATAACTGATATAATATATGTAGGAACTTAACGAGGAGTTAAAAAAATGAATAAAGCACAAAAACTGCATAAAATAGCTAAAGAGGTAAAAGCATTTAAAACAGAGGAC
>Ga0070748_1000216_pt1 | contig 29528 bp, 46 predicted proteins | sample VirMetDEL_Nov_12_FD_77015 | JGI IMG/M metagenome (GOLD analysis project Ga0070748, IMG submission 77015) | Aqueous microbial communities from the Delaware River and Bay under freshwater to marine salinity gradient to study organic matter... | ecosystem: Environmental > Aquatic > Marine > Coastal... | reverse complement strand
TCTTCTCGTCATCTATGTCTTTTTTAATTAAATCAGTATCCACCTTGATCCTCCCCATCTATAAATTCAGCTATCTTGTTTTTCATTCTCTCGTTATCGTCTAACAATTCAGCAATCCACTTATCTTTTGCTTTTATGATCTCTGAAATATCGTTCTTAGTCTCAAGCTCAAAAGTTGAGCAACCGCACAATAGCTCTTTACAGCCATGCTTATCACATTGGCTTTTCATGCGTGAAACCTCGCAAAATCAGAACCCTTACAGGTCGAACACATTTTATTAAGTTTCGACCTGGATAAGAACATTCGATTTTCAAGAGCTTTGCCTTCGCATTCTATGCCGAGACATTCTCTCATTTTGGGTAAATCTTTTTTAAGCATAGTGACGCCTTTACAGGATGCGCAAATTCTGTCACCCCCGTTGAAATATTCGATAGGATATAAGGTAATGCAAGATTTACAGTACCTTCTCGTTCTTTTACCGCTCATCGACAATGTCCGCGTTAAGTGCCTCTAAATAACTGATCATGCTTGTGTAAAGTTCATCTTCCCACGGCTTAAGTTTCCCGTCTTTCTTGAGTCGCTTTTCTAATACGATTACATAATCTTCCATTTCTTCGGTCACAACGTCTTTCAATTGTTTACCTCGAAGTTTACCGTTCTGCACTCTATAGGTACCGGCTCCGCTTTCTTTTTCTTCTTCCGGAATTGGAAAATCTTGCTCTAATTCTTCTTTTTCATTTAAGACAGTTCTTATTTCTTTTCCGCTGAAATCTTGAAATTCTTCGGGGGCATATAAACCCATCAAAACGTCAGGAAACGTTACACGAAAAGATTCGGCAACGGCTCGCCATTTTAGCATGTTCGTCGCTTGCTTGGTGTAATTATCCTTTCCACTTAATCCCATAGCTTGCGCTTTTGTCATGTTCCAAGTCGCAATGTAGGCAAACTCCGACTGGGCCAAATCTCTCGCTGTTCTACAGGTCACAGATTGATTTTCCTCGTCAATCTTAATGTCGATAAGGGCATTAGGAAATTTTGACCTTACAAGCGCAATCATGAGCTGTGGCGATACTGTGGGCTTTCCCTGTATGACATTAATCGCCTGTAAAGATTGCATTGGTGCGATACCTAATTCTTGACCCATTGTGAGAATTGCAAAAATATCCGCACTTTTCCCTCGTAAATGATAAGGAATCATTGAGCTTTTTGCTAGTGTGTCTGTTGCCTTATAAAGAGAAACTAATCTGTCTCCTTCAAATAGCATTAATCCATTGTTCATTCTTACGCCTTTGTTAAAATGTTAGTGTAAAATAACTATATATATCTTTTTTAAAAATACAACTTGCTTTATTAATTTTATTTGGTAAGTTTTACAAAAGGCGAAATAATGGCACAAGAAATAAAGTGGACACCACAGAAAATGGTCGACGTTTACGAATTTTATAAGAAAGGGCACAGCCTCAATACTGTCGCTAGTTTTTACGGATCTTCATATTCTGTAATTAGTAAGCTGATAAATAAGGTTGAACATGCTCGAGAAATTGCTTACGAGATGGAAAAACGGAATCTATAAGCGATAATAGGGATATTATATCATAGACGTTACCAGGTAAGCGGTCTACTAACAAAAACACCTATAAACGTTAGTGCGTAGGGGTAAGGAGTTGAAATGAGTGGATATTGTCCAGGCTGCGGAAATACTATGTGTTTATGTGCGTCAATCGAAAAAGATAAAACGGAAAGGAAAAGAGTTATTCTAGAAGAATTATCAGAAATGACCCAAAGATTTGTTGATGCTCAAATATTAATAAGCATGGAGCTAGACGAAAACCTTGAGGAATTAACTTATTTTAAAAGCAGAATTGACGTTGACGGAGGCGGTTTATATCAAATGATATTTATTCATGTTGATGGACCCAAAATTAAGTTAAAACCGTCTAAGGCATAATTAGAAATTATCCCTAACAGCTTTACATTTAGGCTATTTTTTCATAGGTTATGACTAAGGAGTAGATATGACAAAATTAAGACAGAAAGGAATTAGGGGTTACGCGGGGTACAATATAGACAGAGAGGGAAATATTTTTTCCTATAAGAAATATAATAATGGTGCGCCGAAAAAATCTTACCCCGATAAAAAAGGGTATCTCAGAACCACTATGACGAAATCGAAAGGTGTTTATAGGACAGAGTATGTCCATAGACTGGTCTGGTCTACAATTAAAAGAAAAGACATTCCAAGCGGAATGGAGATAAATCATATCGACGGGAATAAGGCCAATAATTGCATAGATAATCTTGAGCTTGTTACCCATAAAGAAAATATGATCCATGCGCATAAAACAGGCCTTGCAAACACCAACCACCTGAAAGATAGAAATCTTAAAATTAAAAGAGAGTGGTATCCGATGATAAAATGCTTATCCATAAACATGTACAGTCAAAGCGACATAGCCGAAATGATCGGAACAACTCAAGAGAATGTAAGTAAAATTTTAAAGACTTATACCCAATAGACTTATTTAATTTTAATAATCGCCGGACTCAAGCACCAGTTAATTATAGCATCAAAGTCTTGAGGGCTCATTGAGCGCATATTCTTAGAATCTTGATAAAGTATAAGCTCGTCATCTTGAGAACGATATAAACCGCCTTTAAGAGGCTTAGAAACGTATATTTTAACTTCGGGGCCGGGCTGTCTTCTGTCACAACTTCCCGCCCCTATAGAACCACTGATAATAAGAAATAATAATAGCTTTTTAATTGAGTCGCCCCTTTTTGACTAAATTCTCATATTCCGAAGTGTCGCCCACTGAGCTTGCTAATTTTGAAGCCTTCAATGTAACAACGCCCACCCGCTCTCGGTCCTCAAGGGGGGTGCTTTTTAGAGTATCAATAATAGGTTTTAAGATATCCCACATTTCAATAATCGTTGCGATATAAGCGAAAAACGCCGCCACTATTCTTCTTTAATTTCTGAAATAACAGGTTTTTCGATCTCTTCAATTTCTTCAATAGGACTTTCTACAGCCTTTCCGCTTTTGAAAGCTTCGAATATTGAGAAAATTGCCTCGAATGACAAGGTCCCAAATCTTCGATTGAGTGCCGGTGGCATTGCTTCGGAAATTCCCTCTACTCCGTCCATGATAACGCTAAAATCTTTTGCAAGCTCAACAACATGCTTAAAGTCGGACGCGTTTACTTTCCCGTCAGATGAAACTTTTCCAACGAATGAGGCGATTACCTTTAGGGCCTCGACCGCTTCTTGAAACTGTTCCTCTTGAGTTTTAATAGCTACTTTTTCAGCTTCCATTTTACTTCCTTAGTAATAGTTTAATGTCGTTAATAATAATGTTTTGATTCCTTAATATTGATTCGCTAGTCTTGTCTTGATAGGTGTTTATGGTTTTAATTACCGCAATTTCCTCATGATTCGACGCGATTTCTTGTTTTAATCCCTTGTACTGAGCGTTTCCCTCGACAATTAAGCCAATAAGCATGACCGTCAAAGAACCTCCGGCCCCCACTTTCTTGATCTTTGACATCAAGTTCTTTTTCTCTTCTGTCATGATCACCGCCCGATTCTTCCCAATGGTCTTATTTTCTTCTTTGACACTTTTCGTCTAAACTCTGGATCTTGCATTAAATTAGTTAAAAGTGCCGCAAACTCTCGAGGGTTTTGCTGTAGCTTATCAATTAAAGGCTGTGCAAATTCTCCCAACAGAGCAGGGTTATTTTCGAGAACATCACCAATCTTGTCAGCAATTCTCGACACCGCCGGCGTTCCGTATTGTCTCGCCGCTTTCGTTGCCGTGGAGCCTATCGCTCCGCCGATAATTGCACCAGGTACTCCACCGGCCATTCCGCCGATAATTGCACCCGCCCCGCCCGACATTCTTTCTCGTAAACCAAAGGCCGCATTAGACTCTTCTCGGGCCATCTTATCTTTAGCCATTTTTGAAACTTCTGATAAATTAGAATAATCTTTATTTAGCTTAGTTATTTCTTTTGAGCGATTACCGCCATAAACGTCGTCTATCGCCTTAAGTCTTCTTTTTGCAAAATCCTGCATTTTATTTCTGAGATTTATATATTCTTGCTGTACTGGCTTGGGTTCGTTCATCTTGGCCCAATTAACTTGGTCGTCAATGCTTCGCCTGATTTCGTTCCACTTACTCATAGTTAAATCGGTTCCGTTTTCTGCTAAATCTTCAAGATCTTTCATAACGGTCTCGATAGTCTTTCGACCTCCGACTTTTCCGCTATGTCTGTCTAATATATCGAAGGCCATTTCGTCGGCTAATTTCGTCGCGTCGAGATTTGAATCTGCTATGGTTTTAATTTGTTTCTTAGATAATTTGCGCCCACTCATAAGAAGATCATCAACATCTTTGTAAACTGAGCCGATATTCTTCCCGACGTTTTCTTGCATAATGACGGCCTTTTTCGCGACATCGCCAACATCATCTCCTAGCGCGACGATATTGTGATCGATCATTGACCGGCCTATATCGTTTACTTTTTTGCGTCCGTATTGTTTCCTAAAATCCTTTAGCATTGCGCCGGAAGCCTTAAATGCTTTTAATTCAGAATATTTCTTTAATGCCCCAGGAAGAGACTTGACTATTTTGGCACCTCGAGCAATTCCTTCGGCTCCTCCTTGCATAATTCCGGCCGTAACCGCAGAAAGGGAAGCGTTTTTCAATCTATCCCCTAATTGAACAGGACTTATTTCGCCCTCGTCTTCACCTGGATTATATAAAAAGCCCATTGTCGCGCCCGTTTTCGCCGCCTGCGCCCCTCTTGCCAGTGCTGTGGCACCACTTGCTCCGCCGAACATTGGAGCCGTTGCGATACCTCCGGCCAATTGGCCAACGCCTGACGCTATAGGGTGCGCTTCTTGTAATTGCTCGCCTCTTTGAACGTTAGTATCTCTCATTTCTGTATATGTTTGATCTTGTTCTGGTAATTGAAAGCCTTTGGATTTTAATAATTTATCGGCCTCACTTTCTGGGGTTAACGCCTGCACTAACTGACCCGCGCCAGCTTGTAATTGAGGCAAATAACCCAATGTCGCGGCTTCTCCAAATCCTTGAAGCGCGGCCTCTCCGGCTCTCGATTCTTGCGGAGTTGTGTCTAGTAAAAATTGATCAGGGTCAAAGGCCGCCCTTTGTCTTGGTTGGCCCTGCTGTTGCGGCTGAGTTTCAGCTAAAAATTGATCAGGATCAAAAGGCATTACTGGCCCCCTGCTCGTCTGATTATTTCTTGCGCTCTTGGATCTTGAGGGTTTTGTTGCGCCCATTGCAGGGCCTCGTTAACTTGAGGGTGTTCCATCATTGCCGCTTGAGCCGTTGGAGCTACCGATTGACCGGCCACATCGCCAAACATGGCTATTTTAGTGGGCTCTTTTTGTGCCACGTCTTCGGCTTCCATATTAAAGCCCATTTCTTGCATCTGCTGTGGATTGAATCCATACGCCTGTAATTTATTTAACAAGAACGATTTTTGATCATCCATTTTTTTCTGCGCCATCGCCGGCGTGTCTCCAGCTCTTGGCCCCATTGCAACAAATCTTTTTTCTTCGTCTTTATTGATAGCACCACCAGATTGAAGCCTTCCGACTACTTCTGATAATACTCTTCTACTTTTAGTGAAAGGATCATCTGAGAACATTCCACCGATAACAGGAGTTTCGACATCAATATACTCCGGCTCATATCCGGCACTTATTGCTTTTCTCGTTCCGCCTAAGGCCCTTAAGCCTTCTGCCAATGCCCCGACCTTACTCTTTACGCCTTCGCCCTGCTTTGAAAGCCTTTGAGCTGAAGTCATTACTTCGGGTTGTCCTTTTTTAGTTAATGCGCCAATTTGAGCCCGCTTATATTCTCTGTTTAGCTTTCGGTCTTCTTTTTTGTTTAGCGCGGAATCTTCACGTCTAATTTTCTCGCTTTCTGCAAGCTTATTTGAATATGCCCCAAGACTGCTTAAATCACCGGAAGCGAAAGCCGCCCCGATTCCTTGCCTTTCTTCTGGAGTTGTTTCGATTCCCTTTTCAGCTAATCCGCTAACGAATTTTTGAGCTGATAAAGATTGAGAACGTTCTCGGTCTGCTTGTTTCTGCTCCATAGCTTTTTGACGAGTCATTTCTTCGCCATAGCCCTTTAGTCCGCTGGATATTTGACGCATACCTTTGTCAAAGGCGTCTTCTCTTTGTACCGGAGCTAAATTTATAAATTGTCTTGCCATAGTAAAATTACCCCTACTTAACTATCTATCATGTCACCGATACCAGAACCAACTTGCATACCAGCACCGGCTCCAGCTGGACCGCCATACATGGCACCCGCTACGCCGCCACCAATGCTTAATAATTTGCTTAATGTGCTTTTTTTCTTTTGCTTCTTTTCACCGCCGAGAATAGTTCTCTGCTCTCCTGGTTGTGATAAAACCCTACCACTTGCGCTTATAAGGTCCTTGTTCATATCTCTCATTCTTCCAGGGAGGGAAGCTTGTGTTTGTGCTCCTATTCTTGCGGTTCTTTCGCCTACGCCCTTTTCGAGACCTAAGCCGATCGAGCTTCGTCCCAATCCTCTTTGAGCAACGGATTCTCTTATTCTTCTCTGAGCATCTTCGCCGGCTGACCTTTGTCCTGAAATCTCTCGAGCAATATCAGCTTTCGCCGCATCCTCTCCGGAGCTCGCCATTAAAGCAGAAAGTCCCTTTTGCTGACCTTCTCGGCCCATGTCTACGCTTTTTTTCAAAGAAGGGTCTAGTTCCATCATTTTATATGGTCGGTAATCGTCACCGCCACCACCGCCGCCGAGTAATCCTCCGACAGCACCGCCAACGGCCTTAGTCACCGCGCCACCGCCGAAACCGTCTTTTCCGTAACCAACAAGGCCACCCGTGGAAACGTTTGTCACAACATTTAGCGCGTCACTCATATCAAAGCCCCTTCTTAAAAAACATAATATTATCACCAAGATGGGAAAATTCCATTCCATAGGCGTGTAAAACTTTTATTGATCTATCTCTATCATTTCCCGTTGCTTCGACTGAGCCGTATAGAAATAAGCAGTCTTCTTTTCGTGCTATTTCTGCGACTTGATCCGCCAACTCAGCGGCAACGTGCTTCTCTCTCGATTCTTTTAAAGTGAAAACTATTTCAATATAACAATGCTTTACTTCTATTTCATTATAACCAAAGCTGTATTTAACAAATCCAAGATCATTCTCTAAAACGAACTTGTTTTCCCTTTCCTCGCAATATCTCGCATACATTGATTTCATTTAGTTCCTTTTAAAATACAAATCTTTAAATATTCTTCTTAGTGCTTTGCGTACAGTCGGGTCGGATATATTCTTAATCGCCGCCCGTGTTTGCTCTAGCTCCAACTCTTCGCCGTCTTGCTTTGTTTTAAAAGCCTCAACTTCGGCAACCTTAGACTCTATTAAAATAAGCAGTGCCGTGTCGCCTTTCAGTATCTTCTTTTTAGCCAATGCCGAATTAAAGGAGCCCGCCAAGGCTGCGGCGTGGTCGAAATCTCTGATTGCATCAATTCTCGCCTGATTCGCAAAAACATTAAACGAGAATAGAAAAACTCCTATAATAAATAATTTATTCATAAGCCGTTATCCTTACTTGTGTAAAAATTTCCTGTGTCGCAGTAAATGACGTTGCTACCCCGAAACCAGTGGTCGCGAAAGTCGTTTGAACTTGATGATCTATCCTAAATCCCGACGCCGTCGTTACATCAATGACCGTATCGATAACCGAGTCCATTTGCATTGAGGCTATCGATGTCACTGACGAGCCTATCACGCTATTACCGTCCGTATCCGTAGCTATTCCGGCGGCGGTGGTATTATAAAGCCTTATTTGATGCGTGTTAACTCGATAAGCCGGTGCACGCGCCCATATTCTGTAGCGACCAGGCTGTAATGTAAAAACATTAGTCGCAAGAGTTATGCCCAGCGCCCCAAGGTCGCCAGACGTCTGATTAAGAGTCCTAATTATCCAGCCGCCTGTTGTGGCCGTGCCACCCGCTGTATTATTCGCCTTCTCGTCAAAAATGCTTACAACGCCTTTTACTGTATAGCCTAAAAATCTGCCGTTAGACCAATCTTGAAAAGTGTCCGAAATATCGCTAGATGCGTCGTTTTGAATCCTTCCAATCACCTTATTAGAACTAGCGTCGTAACCGTCATTATTTGGCACGGTTGTTCGTAATGATAAATTTAAAGTGGTTCCTGTTGATCCCGTCAAAACGTAAACATAATATGTCGTACTTGCCGCTTCGGAAGATCCTGAATTGTCTCCCCACGTGACAGTATTCGCGGAGGTTGTTTTTATATTAAAACCATTCACAGTCATAATGCATTTATCAACGGCGATAGTATTAGCGTCAGATTTAGAAAGTGTGCACCCTTCTTTTATTGCGTTTAATGATGCTGAAAACTCTGTTGTGTTTAAGGCCGCCGCCTCGACGGTTCCATCAACTACACAACCACCGTCAAGATTTCCGTTTAATCGGTTGTAGATTGTCGTATTATCGGAATTATATTTAGAAGATGTTAAGACGGAATTTGCACTATTAGAGGTGTAAGTATCTGCCGTACATGTTCCGGCGTGGGATTTACTAAAAACTCCCATTGCCACGACAACGGCCATTAATAATATCAATTTAAGTATTTTATGCATTTGGGTTTCCATTTTTCGAGAAGTCTAACTGTGCTTCTATAAAGTTAATATTAGAGCCTGACACTTCATGATTAAAGGTGATTAATAAACTTTGTGACGTTTTATAAATAGAACCTACGTGTCTGACTACATTTCGCCCGTCCGAAAGTATACCTTCGTCTAATTTTGACACATCAAGAGTAAAACCTGTCGCCCCTTCCGTGAAGTCGAAATCTTCATTAGTTTGAATGTCATATTTATAATCTAAATAGTAATTAAACTGAATTAAGTTATCGTTTCTCAACGCTCTCGCTATAAATTCGCCAAAATTAAAAGTTGCGTCCATATCGTCGCCAGATATCCAGTAAAAATTGCCGAATACACTTATTGCTTGAGTCGTGTTATCGGACAATGTATCGCTTTTCGCTTCTCCGATGTTATGTTTCATCACAAAGCCGCCTTCTGTGGCAAAAAAAGCTGTTGTCTCGCCCGCCGAATCTTCGCCCATAGCAACGTCAATGATATTTAAAGGAAAGGCATAAGTCCTAAATCCGTTAATATTAAACTCAAAATTATAAGCCTTGAAGGAATTTGTTGATCCGGATTCTTTTATAAAGGTAATGTATTGATCCAAAGTAGGGTAATAAATGCTCTTAAAATTACTCATCTCGCTTTTATTTAAAGCGTAAGTAAACCCATCATCATTAAATATGTTATCCACGTCGCCGTCTCCGAGATTGTAAACTCTTCGATCTTTTTTAATCAGGTTACCGTTTGAAATAACATGCCAGCCTTTTGTGGACATGAAATGAACATCTCCATTAATTACTTGTACTGTGTCCTGACTAGGTGCGCCGATATTTGGAGAGATCAGAGACTGCCTTTTGATTCCGCCTAATTCTGAATAAACCTCGACTGAATTTCTCTTAAAGATACATAGATAAGGATCCATATTGTCGGAACCATAAAACCCTGTCGCCAGTCCCGTAATAGGTCCGTTCCCCGCACCAGTAAGTACTACTCGGGAACTTGTATCGTCCCACGCGTCGGGTATATATATTTCTGAGAAAAATACGTCAGAAGGAAAATTAGAATTTCCTGAATAAACTAACCTGTCTCCAAACATAGTTAAATATTTAGCTCCGCCCGCCAGGGGTGGTGCGTTCTTTGTCGGTGGTGTACTTGTGCTTGTCGGAACAGAATCTACGGTATATGTGGTGGTCCCTAGGTTAATTTCTGCGAAAAACAAGTAATCTCCCGCGGCGGTCACATCTTTTAAGTATATCCTAACTTTATCGATATTTCCGTTTGTCGCTGTCGCCGGAATATTTGAAACGTCTATTTGTAAATTAGGGCTAGCGGTTACCGATTGATCTAAACCAAAAATATTAGTTTCGAAACCATTTGTCGAATCATAAAAGGTTAATCCTACTTGATAAGTATTAGTGTCAGTTAACGACCCACCAGAACTTAAGGCTTCTGAGCCTGTCGCCGGGGGCACTTGGCCAAGTTGGGAAAAAGTAGTTCCGTCGTATGAGTACAGCCCGTCCGACTCGACTGCTAAAAAGTGTCTACCATTAAATGTTACGGCCCTGTGTTTTGTCGTACTCGTTAACCCTGCCTTTAGTGCTGTACTCGCTCCCGTTGCCGGAACCTTGAAGATACTCGCCCCCGACTTGCTTATGACAAAATCGGCATCGGCATTATTTGTGAAAAAAGACAAAGACATTATTTCATCGGCACTTATTGCCGTTGCGTTCCATCTGCTTGTGCCTGGTCTTGTTTGTAGAATTTTCTGAATAGTGCAAGCGTTTGAACAGTCGGCCATCCTTTTTTGGTCGAGAATATTATAAGAAACCGGCATATTCCATAGTTTCCATTTTTGTACTTTTCTTAGTGCTTGTGGCATTAATTAACCTCGTAACCGTAAGTGTCGCCGTTTACATCTCTAACGCTTCCAGGGGCTCCCCTTTGACGCGTAATCTTTGTTAATAACTCTTTTTTATATGCTTCGTATTGGCCCTGTTTTGAAACCCAGCCGTTCCGATCTTTAAACTCCCACGCCTTATAAGTAACCCCAGCGATAAGGGCCTTTCGTGCATGAATAGGCATATCGATCAATCTGGTCACATCATAAAAAGACTCGTGAGGTCGTCGATAAACGTAATATTCTAAAGTTCTTTGTGCTGTGGTTGCGCTAGAACTCAACTTTCCATAAAGGAAAATCTTGTCTAATCCCTCAAAATCGAAAGCATCTGGAGAGGTTGTCTCTGATAAGTTCGGGTCATATCTTCTTAATTTATTTGAATTTTCTCTATAAAGTATTCGATTACCTGTTGAAAACGTTAAGTGATCGCTCGAAACCTGGTCAACCTCCGTATCGCTTGGAGGTGAAATCGTACTTGTTGGCTCTGTTGTAATGCTGACCGTCGTAGATATATTATCTTCGATTGTCGTTGAATATAAAGCCGCTCCATGTGCCGTGTCTCCACTTGCTTTTTTGGAAACATAAATATTTCGATGAATTGTCGCCGGACTAACCGAAGTGTCTCCAGGATAAATGGGAATGGCCGAAACGTCGATTTGTAATGATGAGCCTGTTGCCGTTCTCGCTGTTGATGCCAATGACGCCACCGATTCAATATATGTCAAAGTTCCGTCAATATTCAATATTTTAAAGGTCACGTAAACAATATATTCCGTTGTGTCAGTCAAAGAACCGCCCACCGCTAACGCAGTCGTCGGAGCCGCTGAAATATCAGGAGAAAGGGAAATAATCTCTTGCCCTGTAGGTAAAAGCTTTTTAAGTTTAAACTTCCAGTAATCAACAGGAATTGCGCTTGAAATATCGTCTTGAATCTCGTTGATCCAATCAATAACTCTGCCCCTCTCTGTGGCATTATTAGAAGACCAGTTTTCAATAATAAGCCTGTCTATTAGAGCCTTATGGTTCCAAGTTCGTGACATGATTTACCCCGTATTAATATGGCCAGTGCCATAATTCCGACCAAAGCCGTTGATGTGATATGCAAATTAAACCACCCGACAGAAACGCCTGCCGTAATTGCTAGTGAAATTAAGAAATGTGTGTCATTTGTCAAAATTCTATTTTTGTTAATCATAAAAAACCATATGCACATAAAGACGCCTAACACTCCGAAAGCGAGCAATATTTCTAAATATTCATTGTGCAATTGAAGCATTTTTAAACCGTCTTGACTGAATAGTTGATATTTATCATGCACAAAGCCTAGCCCCTTACCAAAAAGAAAATCCTTTTTTCCTAAAAATACAATTGCCTTGTGCCATGTTTCTAGCCTTCCGCTTGCACTGAAAAACCCCGCGTTAGTCGAAGCGTGAGCAATCAACGCCACGCCTATGGCCGAGAGTGTGAGAAGGTGATAAAAATACCGCCTTCTCAACACTCTGGTATAGAAATAGACTATCAAGCCGCATCCTGTGGCAAGAATAGGTATCGCTGAATCTGTAAGTATTAAACCGCATAAGCACAAGGGAATAAAGCACTTAAATTTACCATTAAATAAAAAGGGTAATGTCGAGGCTATAAACGCCCCTGCAATGCCTTTATTTCCAAGTGAGCCTAATCCTTTAAGAACCGCAGTAAACGGCCTTAGGTCGTTATCTAGAGTCCTAGCATTGAAGATATATTCCAGTGATAATCTGTAAAGATCAACACCGAGAAAGCTTATGCAGACAAGCGCACATTGAATTATGCACGAAACCGCCAAACCTCTTTTAATGTAAATTATGTCTTCTTTTGTGGTGTTTCCTACCATCTGATTGAGCAATACGATTCCAGCGCACATCATATGAAACTGAAACTGGACACCAACACTAGCGAAAGAATATTGATTTATAAAACCAACGATTATAAAAAAACCGCTCGTTAAGTATAAAGCAAGGTTCTTGTGCTTTTTCATTCCGAAAAGGACCAGTGATAAAATGACAGCGAAACCGAAAAAGAAATCTTTCGAATACCTAACCGGGTGAGGACCGCCAAGTTTTATAAATACAGGGAGCGCGATCGAAACCGCGCCCCAATATAAACCGAATAGATTCATCTTAACTTGATAAAAATTTCAGCGTCGCCCGTTGCGGAAACGCCGTCGTAAAACATCCCAATTGGAGTATCTAGTCCAGCAATTGACCCCGGAGCCGTCGCCTGAACACTTCCAGCAGTAGTTTCAGAGATAAACACTAGACCACCAGCACTGGACTCCGCTCCCGTTACGTCAAAATTTACGTTAGTTTTAAGTCCGTAGGTCTGACATCTACAAGTAGCACCGGCCGCACAAGCTTCATCCATGATACACATTGGAACCGCGCCAGCAGTCGTTGAACTTGAAACCGAATAACCGTCATCATTTCCAAAATCAATTGTCGCAACATCACCGTCAGCGAAAGCGGTTGTTTGATTTACAACATTAATAAACCATTTTTCACCTGAACCGGCCTGTAAAGCTCCTGCTCCAGTAAAAGACGTTCCTCGACCAACTGGCCCAACATCTGCCATTGTGACCGACATGCTCATAAGACCGATAAGGCCAAAAAGAGCTAATAATACTAAATTTTTCATCTCTATTTCTCCATTTAAGTTAATTGTTGATTATGCGTAATTATTAAAACATTAAAAAACGGGGCTTTTACACCCCGATAGGCTTACTCTGTAATATCGCCGATTTTACCGTGATACTTTCTTTGTGATGCAACATAAGAAGCATAAAGAAAAACTCTATGCAACTGAGCGTCAGCAGTTTCTAAATCAGAAATCTTTTGAACTCTCATGTTGTTATCTTTTTGAACATGAAGCTTTGCATGTCTCTCATCTAGGTGAAAGATTGTTTCAGCAGGCATATTATTTTCAATTAAATAATCAATACCGTTATAAACAATCGATGTTCCCTTGTGACCTTGACCACTTAGGGTAGATTCACGAGTCGTTCTCTGTTGTCCTGTTAAAAGACCTTTAATTTTAGAGAATACAGCCTTGTTAGAAAGACCTAAAGTTGCTCCGCCCTTTCCTTCTTCGTTTGTATTGTCATAAGAAAGGTCTAGGATTGCCTTAGTCAGAGCTCTAGGAGTTCCGGAGTTTGAAGCATCAACAGAAACCCATGAAGCTAAATCAGCCACTGCGATTCCACCGTAAGTTCCGGAAGCCGCGATAAACGCCTGCATACCAACAAATTGCTTAGTTGTAAGCTCGCCCGTTGAGGCCGTACCGTCAGAAAGGATACCTTTCTTAAGTCTTTCTTTTAAGGCCGCTTCTGATTGCATAACCTTTTCTTTTACAAGCTTAAGAACACCTAAACGCCCCGCGTTTTTAGCGATATCAGCATTGTAAATTACGCAACTTTCTTCGACATATTTCCAATCATGACTTGAATTTGTGATTCCGTCATACTCATTAAGAGATAGTGCATCTCTTGGAGAAAAGAAACCACCAACGGTTCCAGTCTCATCTACTGAATATAGAGGACAACGAATAACATTTCCGCCGTCTTCAAGTTCTTGCTTCTCTCTCACTCTATTTAAGAAAGCGTCTGAAAGGAAAACCCCGTCAGTCATCTTGTCTTTGATAAGGTCGTGAGTTAATGATTCAACTTGTGCATAAGTCAAAGCTCCGACTTCACAAGCTAGGATTTCTTTGAAGAACCCTAAAAATAGATTAATTAAAAATTTCATTTCTTACTCCATTAAAGTTTATCAGCAAATGCGTTCAACGCTTGCATATACTCGTCACCCCTATAGACTGACTTTTTAGGCTCTGTTGATTGACTACCGGAACGTGTGCCCTGTCTAGCCGTCGAATTTGCTTTAGTTGTTGCGAGCCTCTTTTGTGAGCTTAGCCCTTTGGCTATTTGATCTCCGTAAAGACTCATTAAAGCACCCTGCACCGTCATTTTCTGTGAGGCGTCAGATTGCCATGTGTTTTGTACATCTGCCCATTTCGGCGAGATTCCTAAAGTTTTAAGCTTTGCGCCCCACTTAGTTTGAACCTCTCCCAATCCACTATCCCACTCAGAACGTATCCGCTCCTTTGCGCTTTCGTTTTCTTGAGAATTTTTCGCCTCTAACTGCTTCTCTAATGCGCTCATTCGCTCATTTTGTTTCTGTAGTAGAGGATTATCTATAGCCTGCTTGTAAAGATTCATTGATTGCTGATAGGCCTGAGTAATTTCCTGAAAAACATCGGGGTAATTTTCCTTAATTTGAGGTAAAATCTCTCCAATAATTCTGTTTTCCTGTAATAACTCATGGTGCCCTGATCTCTCAGCTTCAAAGGCTTCTCGTTCTTGTGAAAATTCACTTTCTTGAGCAGTCCGACTCTCTTCCCACGCTTTTACAGCGTCTGCATGTGCCATAGTTTTTTGAGTGTAGTTATGACCTTTCATAATTGTCTCACGGATCGATTCTTCATTTTCTAGCTCGAAAGGTAGTCCATTATCAATCAACCCAAGAGAGTTCACTAAGTCTAAAAGTCCTTTGTCTCCACCCTCGCTTGCAACAGGTTCGCCATTTTCCATCGCGTCCAATTGTTGCTCCACCGTTAATTCTTCCGCGTTTTCTGCTTGGCCTTCCGACTGCGTACTATCACTTTCTGAATTGTCAGTAGTATCCGAATCGTCCGAATCACCGTTTAAAAACTCGTCGTTGCTATAATCTGTCGGATCTCCGATTTCGAAGTTGCCCGCCTGGTCTTTTAAAACATAGCTCAATAAGTTAATAAAATTCTTAATCGTAAACATATAAACCTTTATGATATGGGTTGGCCCTAATTGGCTCCCTCATTACTGGATTCTAATAATTCTAATTCCTCGTCACTCAATGATTCTGGAGCTAGTTGTGATTTCAATTGTAAATTTTCCATTTGGAGTGCTTGCATTTGCTCTGCTTTTTGCTTTTCAGTAGAAACAAGCTCTTTTAATTTGTCAGTTTTTGGAATCTCTGCGACTTCGAGAAATTGCTCTAATGTAATTTGTTGGCTATTCATGAGACCTAGAAGCATTGTGTTATATGCCCCTTTATCTACACCGGCCATTGAGCCTGGAGCTATTTCGATTTCATATTCTAAGTCTTCCATTTCTAATGGATTAAACATTAATTGCTGTTTACCTTCTGGCGTGTCTTCAAGCTTCAAGACTCGCTCTGTCGTCCAAAACTGGACAATGTTTGAAGCAATAAGCGTTCCCATTCTTTTAACGCTGTAATGCTCGTTTAAACGGTCCTTGAGACGTATTCTTCCAATTGCCTGCGTCTGTATTCTTTCTAATGAAACACCACTTGCATTTGGCGACGGCATTTTTCCTTGAGTCGCTTCGTTGACTCCTGAAATATCGCGCATCTTGTCTGATTTCTTTTGAGAAAAACGTGAAACCTGTTCGGATACTTGACCAGGCTGTATATGAGTGGGCGGCTTTGAGCCCATGTTAATTTCCCATATTGCACCGTCCTCATTCGTCACATCATCTTTAGTTAGTCCAGAATCTTTAAAAACTGCCACGCTAGGATTAGCGACCTTTTGAAGGCCCTTGTATTCTTTATATTCCATGACCGCTTGCATACGTTGAGGATCCACCAAGTTTCTCATTTCTGAAAACCCATAAATAGAATTGTCCTTGTAACAATAGAAAGGAACTACTGGAAATTCATTGTGTTCATATCTACTTGCACCGTCATATAAAACTTTATCTTGTATTGATTCTAGCACCCGCCATCCGCCGGGATATTTTAGTCGTCCTCCTTTAGGATTTTCTTTTTGCAGAGTCACATGTTCTTCTATGTGATTTTCGATTATTTTTAATAACATTAGACCTTCAGCCAGTTCTTTGGCTTCGGGATTTTCTTCCATTAATTGATTAACTACTTGCTCAACTTGCTCAAATGTTGCTTCTGGAGGTAGTTCAACAACCGCCTTAAGTTGTGCGGCCATCTGGAAATGATCTTCCATATGTGCTTCGTGATTCTGATAAATATTTACGTCCGCGCCTTCGCCTTCTTTTAAGGTCTCTCGCTCTTTTTCAAGCTCTGCCATTGTTACTTCGTCAGGAATAGCTTCAAGCGTCGCGTCTTTCGTATACGTAATTTGAAGTTTAAGAATGTCCTCGGCCATGTGTCTTTGAGGTCTTCGCCTCTTATGGCGACCGCCGATGTCTTGAGTCTCTAAACCTCTTTGAGAATCGTCATCTTTTCCGCCGTCTTTGGCCTTCATTTTGTCAATTTCTTCGGCATATTTCGGATATCTGACTTTGAGCCAATTTTTACGCTTATAAAGATCAATTTGATTTTTCTCTGAGTCTTCTAGTAATGAGACATTTCCATCAAGCCTTACTTGTTGCCAAGGAACGATTTCAATCCCGATTCTACCATTTCCCCTATCTCCATTAATATCGTAATCAATATAAATGAATCCAGGAGCCGCAATTAGGGAATTTCTTATAACTTGAGGGTACTTAACTGAAAATTTCTCTTTTTTAAGTACCCACTCAATTGATTTAGCTAACGTTTTTGCTTGTTGCTCATATTGCGCATCTTCCGGATTTGCCACAACGCTAGACATTGAATCGGTTAAAACCGGAACCTCGCCCTCGATAATAGGAAAACACTCGTTTACGAAAGGCTTATGCTCGCCACCGCTCCAAATATCACCGTAATAAATATCCTCTTCCTCGGTCCAGCCTTTTTTAAATTGAGAGAGATACTTATTAAGCTCTCTTTCTACAGACTTAACGATTTGAATTGGCTTTTCATCTTCTGAATTTTCGATAGTATTATCCGTTTTAAATCAATAACACCGTTAGTCTAAATTATTAATTCATTAATACAGCTCCACATTCGTACTTACGGATAAAATCTATAGATAAAGATAATCGAGTGCATTATATGAAATATGCAAAGTTATAGACTCAAATGTAGGAATAAGAAATGTGGCGGTGAGTTTCTCCGCCCGTTCAGCTCAGAAGAGTTCGACAAATTGCAATATGGTCCAGTACCGGGCATCGCTTGTTATAATTGCGGATTTCCCAAGATGATCACAATGAAGTCGGGCAAGCTTGCAAAAGACGGTTTTCAACCGGGATACCAGCCGAACATAAGAAAACACTGCGCCACTTATGGGCAATATAAAGCAGAATTAAAAAGAATGGGCTTAATAGAAATAGGGTATGACGAACTTCCCGAAAACGAAGAGGCCCCTACTCAATACTTTACTGACGAAGTTTTAAGAAAGATTTACACTAAGCAAGGCATTTCTTTAGACTCAAGAGAAGCCGACCACCTAAAAGGTAAAATATGACATTACCGGAACGCGTCGACGCTACAATATCGGCCGATTACAACTGCACAGAAACAGAATTAATTGATGGTGGCGAATTTACAGGGCGAGGCGAACAGTCGGGCCATGCTCATTTCGGCGTATCTTTAAAAACAGACCAATCAGGCATTCTTTATACGGAATTTTCTGGCAACGGAAGAGATTGGGACTCCGTATTTCCTCCGACCGGCTTTAACGTTGCTGCCGGTGTTCATGAATTTCATACAGGCGTAAAGTTAGGAAGATATTTCAGAGTAAGATTTGAAAATAATTCAGGATCTGACCAAACTTATTTAAGGCTATATACATATTTCGGAAATCATTTTGTGCCATCTAATGCACCATTAAATCAATCGATAGGGCTAGACTCTGACGCTACCGCGACAAGAATTACAGATTTTACTGACGAGGTCCTTATCGGAAGAAGGGGCGGAATAACCCATTTTTCCAAATTCGGATATAGAGACGACTTACTTGCAGCATCAGGAGAGCAGACCATTTGGTCTTCTACTGGTAACTTCACGCCGATGACCGTAGCAAGCACCTTTACTATCGCATATAACGCAACAACTGATGGGCTCGGCACAACAGGGGCACTGACTTTATATATTCAATACATAGACGCTGATGGTTTAGCGGCTGCGACCGTGCATACATTAGGCGATACAGGCACAGATGTGACGTCATTTACAGGCCTTGGGATAAATAGAATAGCGGTATCGTCCAACGGTGGTGCTACGTGGAATACTAACGCTATATCGGTTACATCAACCGGGGCAGGAACTATTCAGGCAGGGCTCCCCGCTCTGGGGTCAGTGACTCAGCAAGCGATATTTCATGTCGACGCTAACAGTGATGGTGTGGCTAAAGATATATGGCTAAATGTAAACAAAATTTCGGGCGGTGGATCTCCACGAGTGAGCATAAAAGGATATGTGTACAATCGACTGATAAATACTAGGTTTGAAGTATTTAGAACTGTTATTGACACAGGAGTTGAAAATACTGTTATAGTTGAACCTCCTATCGGCTTTAAGCTATCGCCTGCGGATGTACTTTATTTTACAGCGGATACAGACACAAATGCTACTGTTGCCGCCATAAGATTTAGTTTACTAGAATATAAAAGGAATTAATGAAAAAAATATCTAAAATCGTAATTAAAATCCTAACATCTTCACCGCTCTATATTGCGGTATTTTCGTTAGCTATCGTCTTTGCTGTCATTTCTTTAGCGTGGGATAAGTCTAAAAACATAGCAAGGGTTTTAAGAAATTGGCTTTTTGTCTAATCGAAAAAATCAACTAATTTACCTTTCATAACATAATCTTGATCTTTACTCGGATTCCACGCAGAGCCTTTCTCGATAGCCTTGTTCGGCTCGTAAGCTTGCGCTGTAGGCTGTGGCATCTCTTCACCAAGACTTTTCGCTATCTCGCTTAAATAGGTCATTAAGGCAATGTGACGCTTTCTTGACCTGTTTTCCATGAAGATAATTATAGTAATAGTAAGGAGCGTTAAAAATCCATTATAAAGCATTAATAAATTCATCTCGTCATTTCCTGTATTTTAATTAGTTCAAGTTCAAGTTTTTTAAGCCTTGATATTTCGATCTGTTGTTCTCGTCTTGCTGTTTGGGATTCGTTTAAAAGGTTTTCTAGTTCATCGATTCTCTCTCTTGCCCAGTGTGGACAAATCAAAGGTTGAGACTGTTTCTTCTTGCTTTCTTTGTTTTTCTTATTGAATATCCGATCATAACCCTCTCTGTATTTATTAGGATCTATTTTTAGATGTGCTGTTTCTTTGTCTTGTAAGCTCATATTTTCCTCTTTATCATATTGTAGTCTTATATATTATACTCTGTATTTTTACAGATTTTAAAATTCAATTGTCTGTATTTTTACAGAATTTAGTCGCTCACTCATTATCTTATCTATTTGCTTTGCTGTTTCTCTTGCAAACTCACCCTTGTCGCCATCTTGTATGGGTTCCTGAACCATTCCTTCACCGACTGGAATTCTCCAGTAACCATTTTTATCGCCATAAAAAGCCCGACACTCTTCAAGCAAAGTATTGATGCGCTTTAATCGCTCGTTTTCTTTCTCTAACAACTCTATATCAACGGAGTGCTTGGTTTTTAACTGCTCTTTTTCTTTTCTGTACTGGACTGACGCTTGATTATCGCTCCCCAATACTAATTTACTCACTTCTCCACCCCTTCGACTCTCTGCACATATCACAATAATAACCATCATCTAGTAGTATCATATCCTCTTCGGGGAATATTTCTGTGCAGGATTCACACGAGTCTGTTTCAATCAAATACTCTATCTCACCGTCTTCGTTCATCTCCCCTCCAAGGTTTCGATCTTCTTAATTAAGTCTGAACTATTCTCTAAAAAATCCTCTGCTATATCAGGATTTCCATAACCATTCTCATCGCCTACGATTTCATCTAGCTTCTCTTTAGATTCTTTATAGTATTGTTTAAATAAAGCGAGTTCGCTAAACAAGTCCCTAACCTCTTCTGAGCACCCTGCGCATATATTACACCCTGAATTTTTATCAAAACTTCCGCCTTTATATTTATCACAAGCCATTTATCACTCTCCCTTCTTATCTATACTTAAATTAGTGTTGTTTTCTAAGATAGCTTTTGCTGTTGCGATACATGCGGCTTCTTGGATTGTGCTTGCTTGACCTGATACATAATTAAATTTCGGGTCGGAGTTTTCACACTCAATTTCACACAGCCAACCAGAATGAGTAACTTCGTCTGTCCGATTGAAAAGCGGAATCTGATCGACCTTCTCCCAAACTGGTACGAGGCGGTCGATTGAATGAGAGTATTTCTTCGCGACAAAAGAGATTCCTTTTTGCATATAATACATTTCGCTTTCGCTCACATACATATGAGATGAGCATTCTAATAACCCCATATACTCCGCTATAATCTTATTCGCCTCTTGGATTTTCATTTCTTATCCTCTTCTAGTAGGTGTTTAATGTTTAAATATGTTTCTGAGTTAAGGTATTCGTTAGCCCTTTTGCCCTGAGTTTCACTTGTCGCACATGTTGCATAGCCGTCAACCAGCATAATATTTATGCTCTGGTGTACGCCTCCACTCATATCTGAGTTGATGCACCAATTGTCCTGTTCACCATAAAACTCAATCTTACTAACTGCTTCTCTTAATGTTTTTATGAGGGCCTTATTTTCCTTCACGGTCTTCTCTAGCAATACGAGCCGTTTAGAATTTAATGCGCTCATTGAACCGGCTTTTAATCCTGTTATTTTACATTCTAGCGATTCGCCTTGAATAGCATTAGAGCCGGATATGTATTTCTCTATCTCTGCAACCCTTTCTCTATATCTAAAAAATATTGGAAGCGTTTCTTTATCTAGCGAGGCAGCAATACGTCTGTGCCAATCTTCAAATGTTTCTTTATCTTCACTCATGATTATCCTTTGTTAATTAAACATAATATTGTTGCGCCGATTAACGCCACCTTGATGAATCCATACAGAATCGCAAGTTTAACTTTGTTAATTGCTCTCGCATCACTCGGACTTGTTTTTCTCACTGTCTACCTTGATATATCGCCCTATTTACCTCGTGATAATCATCTGGAAATATGATGCAAAACTCTACCACGAACATAATTATCATTATTAAGAAAATAGAACCTATAAATATTTTACTTGCCACAGCATTCATTTTTATCTCCGCACTCGACACATTCACCGCAACATTCGCACAAATTAGGGCTTTCGCACATAATGCAAAGCTCGTATTCGTCGCCATCATTATCTAACTTATAAACATCATAATCGTTAAGAATTTCCATATTACCGCCCATTTTCACAATCACGCTTAAGATACTTTCCACATTCGCAGAGTGCACCCGTTAATATTGCGTGATCTATTTTTTCTTTTAAAACGTTAGCCTCGTGTAAAAGCTCGCTCAACTCTTCCGTAATTTTCTGAACGTTTACGCCTTCTTTATTATGCTTATGTAAAAGTAATTTTAATCTATCACAAGATTCTGTCAACTCAAATATACCGAGCTCCGTCTGTAAATCTCTGAGAAACATTATAGGCTCGTTGTTGTGTGAAATTTGATTCATCTCGCCTCCGATCTTGCATCTTTTGCGCACTGGTGGTCATAGTCAGCCTTGCCCTCTTCCCAGCATTTTTGATGCACATAAAAGCCTTTAAATTTTGTATAGACTCGCCCCTGGCAATAACCGCAGTACTCTTTGGGCCAACATCTATCACAACCTCCGCTGTTATCAGGTGGCCACCCGTCGATAATCTCGCTCTCCAGGACGTGCTCTCCGCAGTCCTCACACTCGACTAAGTCAAAGAAATCATCGGGCTCCTTGCATGACGGGCATATGTCACCCTCTACTATTGGCTTATCAAGAGTCAAAACCTCTTCACAGCCCCCACATTGTACGAATATTTCGATTTTGCTCATTTTACCGCCTCGCATTTATAAAATCTAGAATTTACCTCAACATACTTGCCACCCTCGACACCCTCTCTTAATTTTGCGTAATTAAGCAATACAAAGAAAGTTATCATAAATGTAAAGGTAATCAATATAGCTAACGTTACCTTGTCAAATGTATCTAGTTTCATGAATTTCTCCTTGTCATTAAGTCGATCATTTCGCCAAGCATATCGTTATAAGTTAATATCTTCTTTTTCATTTTTTGGTGTGCTTCAATACTTAAGTCACTATCACTTGTCGCCATTGGTCCGCACTTACAGCCTTTACTCGTCATTGAGCCACACGGCAAACACCACGGAGTCGGGTCAATATCATCAACATGAGTCAAAGTGTCCACATCTCGACATTCTGGACAAAAGTCAGGGCCGTCATAATCAACAGGAACCCGTGGTTTTTCTATATGCTGGTCACAAGATGAGCACAGCCAATCATTAGAGATTTTCATAATTTACGCCTTTTTTAAATGTTTATTGTTTCGCCTTGAATATAAATTAGCAGAATTTTTTAATTAGTCAAACATATCGCCAGATTTATTTTTGCCGTGAATATATCCGCCTGTTTGGAGCTCTACCCCCGTGCCTTTTGCTGTGTTTTCAGACGTTCTGACGACTGTGGCGGTTCGGTAATGCTTTATCCCTATCAATGTCAAACAGAAGGCGACAACCCTATCTCTGCCGTTTAAATCGACATCACCGTTATCACCACGAGCAATGATTTCCATCTCTCTAACTAATCCGATATCAAGAATCTTGCAATCCTCATCTCTCGTCCTGGCAATTGCCTCATTTAGCATCTCTTGCTTAGATTTCTGAGTAGTTCTCCAGCCATATTCCGTGACTCGCTCCGTTGTGATCTTATCTTCTTTGACTTTTGTATATAAAGGATAGTAGCCCTCGTTCCGAATAGTGGTCACTGTTGTGTGGCCCATGTTATTTTTTTCAGGAATCAAAACGGCGTTATTGTAAACCCTTCCTATAGAGATCATTAAATGGCCAAATACATCTGGGTCAACCTTTCCGTGCCAGGAGCCTACTTGATTATATTCAGAATCCATTATCATTAGACTTGAATGGTCACCCTGAGCTAGTCCTTCGGCAACATCAGCACCTATGAAATATTGCTTTCCTTTTCTCGGTGGTGCAAAAATCTTTAGATCCGCCATGTAATTTGTCATCATATGGTCATTTTTGGATACAATTATGGCTATATTGTTAGGTTTAAAGCTTGTGAGAAATGTAACCATCTTGGAAACTGTGTCCGGATCAAATACCGGAGCTCCACTGTGTCTAAACGCTTCACTCGAAGTAAGAGGAAAATCCTGCTTGAACCTCTCCGCAGGGCTTAGAAACTGATTATCTTCGTCTGATAGGTACTCTAAAAGCTTAAGCCTTCTCCATGAAAGATTTGCTTGAGTAACATTCGGGTTTTGAGAAAGAATCTCTCTCTCTTCTTTTGTGGGGATAAACCCTCTTGGGATTTGTATCTGATAATCATCGATTTCATACCAACTTACGAAAAATGGCTTATAAATCGATTCACCTCGTTCCGCCGCGCTCCATAGGTCATAAAAACCTTTCCCGATTCCCGATCTACCATTAGCGGTCGACTCTTTAATAATTGCAGTTCCCGAAGCGATAGGGATTGAGTTTTGTACACCTTCGTCGATCTCACGATAATAACGATAGAATGCGTTTTCTGAAAGGTGAGCGAAGCGGCGAGAACCTGACCGCCCAGCATTAGGATCTTGTGCCGTTTCATAAATTAAACCACTTCCTAATCCAGGTCTTGCGCCCTTTTCTTGCTTCTTAGGATTATCAAACAAGATTTCTTCTGTGTTATTCTTGCTAATCATCGGTCGAAATTCAAGGGGCAAGTTGTCGATAAAAGTACTGTATATACTCTGTATTTCAGCCGTACGCTTTGACTTATCCGCCATTGCTAGGCCTTTATAACTCGCGGTAGTCGCCATTTTATGAGCAAATTTTCCAGCTATGAAAGTCGACCAGCCCGCCTGTCTCGGCTTAAGCGTGATAATTCTAACGGGACCTTTTATATCATCCCAAAACGCATCAAACCGTTTCTGATACTTTCTAAGTTTAAACTGCTGTAAGCCGTCCATCTTAGTCTTGATCTTCATCATGTTTAATGCGTATTTTTCGAAATTTAGGTTAATTCTGGACATTATTTAATTTTCTTCCGATTCCGAACTATCTGATTAGCGAACAACTGAACCATGAAATTATAATATTCTGTTGAAAAAACTCCGCTTCCGTCTAAATTGTCGACTCTTCCCTTTGCCGTCTCAGGAACGGTTAATTTGGCCTCTTTGTATGGTATGCCTTGAACCATTGTGACATAAGGAAAAAGTCCGAGTCTCGCTCGTTTCTTTATATGTTTCTCAAGATTTTTCATTTCAAATGTCGTCCTTTTGTTTATAGTCCAGAAACCATTCGGGGTGGCGATACCTCATCCACTTATCCAAAATAATTGGATATACCATATATAGAAAAAGTTGTCCTAGTATATAGCCTATTGCGACAAGGAGTAGTAATTTTGGATTCATTTCAAAAACACCTCATCGAGTCTTTGCATCTCTGATTTGATTTCGACTCCGACGTTCAAGGTTGCGGCGAGTAATCCCCCTAACAATACCGTAAGTATGGCTATTCTTATTCTTCTTATTTCCCAAATCTTCCTTAACATCTATGGTCCTTTGTTCGGATTTATAGGCATATTCAAGCTCTCTGAGTTCAATAGAATAATCCTTTAGCTGTATAGTGGCCGTGATAATGACAGCCGCTATGCATATAAAAAGGATTGGTTCTTCTAGGTCTCTCATTATGAAAAGATATCCTCTTGCTTCCCGTCATCTTCTTTGAAGTATTTAACCCATTCAGATTCTCTAAGCGTGAATTTCCAGACCTGGTCCTTAGGGTCGCTGTAATCATCCTCACTGGGCATAAATCCTTGATCGAGCTTTCGTGCCAATTGCTTAGAAATTTGCTCTTCTGGCTCAATTACGACTGTAGGATAGAATGTATACATATCAGATTGTCTTTCTTCGTCAAAATGTTTCCTATATGGATAAACGCCCTCAACCGACACCCTGAGTCCAGCAACTTTTGGATCTCGAAAACATCTACAATAAATCTCACATTCTTCCGCTTCCATCTTGTTAAGCTGAAATTGATGGGCCTTTGGAAGCATTTTGTGCTTATCTTCATACTTCATCACGGCGAGAAGTTCTTTTTTTGCTCCAAGCTCAAGAAATCTTTTCTTAATCGGCGCGGTTTTTTGAACAAAAAGCTTTCTATAGTGAACTTGTTGCTCTCTCGTTCGCTCATTGGTGTTAGATTGAAAAGTGTCTCTTAGTGCCTTATATTCCTTCGAAACGGCGTCTACTGCTCCGCCAGTGGGCATTGGTTGATGAAAGCCAGGAACTCCGCCTTGCTCCAAAACCTCAAGCATTTTCTTTTCACCATAGTTTTGATGAAACTCTAAATTGTTCTCTGTTGCGATTCTCTTTAATTCTGATACTTCAGTCATTTTCTATCCTTTTTAATAGTGAAAACAGTTCCATTAATTCGTTAAAATCTTTATTTACTACCCTTTTTTCAAAATGGTAAACAAGTGTGCATTTTGCGCAATATATCCCATAGGCCACACAGGGTTCCCACTCTTTCGTTCTATCACTTACGGAGAGGCCTATTCCCTCGTCAACAAGGTGTCCGCATGTCGCAGTAGTGGTCACTTTAAGTCCTTTATTTCTTTAGTGTATAAATTATCTGTTTTCCTATATATCTGCCCGGCTGATGTTCGGGAAAATCTTTAAATCTTTCGGAACAGTCGTCAAATACATGATACTCTTCCCTTTTCGCATGCTTTTCCGCCCATAAACGACCGACCTTCATTAGACACCGTTCATTAACATGTTTTTCTAACTCTTTTAAATTACTCATTCTTAATTCTCTTTCGTTGACAAGATAAGTATAGCTACATTCATCAAGTTCGCCTTTCATTTTTCACTTTCCTTATTAAAGTCGATTAATTCCTCAAATACATAATCTTCTATAGTTTTAACTTTTATTGTCTTGGTATTATCTTTCTCGTAAGTTCCCATATATCGACCCTGCTGGTCACTTGCCTTTAGAGCTCCAGATGAATCAAACTTAAATTCGCCAGTTTCGACCATCTTCTTTTCTTCTCGGTCAAACTCCATAACGGGTTCTGCCGTCATGCACCTTTTTTTGATAGTTTCAAGGTCCTTAAGCCATGATTCAATAGTTAATCCTGTTTTCTTTTCGGCCTTTGCCATAACCTTTTTTGTGAGGCGCGAAATTTCTTTTTGGACCTTAATATTTCTCAACATTGTTGACGCGGCTTGTTCTGCTGTTTTAGCCGAGTAACCCGCCCTAATATAAGCTTGTGTTGCATTAAAGTCCTTTATGTACTCAATACAAAATAATTGCTGCCTTTCATTCAATTCACTATTTGCCAAGGATAGCTCCTATTATTAAACCGATAACGAAATAAAGTGCAATTTCGTTCATTGAAAGCCTTCTTTAACTGTGAGGGGTTTTAATTCTGGGTCAAAATATATCCTCGCCATCTGATAAGCTCTTTCTACAATCTTGGGCAGTTTTTCCTTACTAGTTCCCATATGCGTTAAAAGCACACCCAATACATAGTCGTGCGGAAATTCTCGGCTAATTTGTTCACGATTTGGGTTTTTTAAAATTCTCACCTTTTCGCTCTCGTATTGCTTCATAAGTGAAATAGCTTCACTTTCTTTATCTGGACCAATCAATAGCCTTAATTCGCCAGAAAGCCATTCTGAATTTTCTAGGATTAGTGTAGTTTTTTCTTTCTCGTTCATGCGCCCTCTTTGAACATATCAAGCTGGTGTTTAGCGTCTTGATAATTAATTGATAAATCCATGAGTTCTTTAGTTAGCCTTTCATGAATACGTGAATTAAATTGTTTCAAATCTTCGATTGTTGGATCTTTTCCCATAAAAAGAAAATTTAGGCTGATATACTCAACCTCGACTCCTTCAAGTCTCGGAAATCCTCCAAGAAAGCGATTTTGCCACAATTCGTTATAGTACAATACGAGAATCATCAAAGACTCATACATGTAAGTTCGGGTATAATTCTCCCAGCCGTGTAATGAAGAAATGGGAATCTCAGTCTTTCTCGATGCTTCCGTTAATGAAATATTCAGCTTTTCCCGAATCCATAATAGCCGCCGATTCATGCCGCTTTCTTCCGAGATGGCACGTTGCTTTATATGACGCCTTATTTCAATTTCATCCATACGAATATTATATGTATACACCCCCCGCTTGTGTCAAGTGAAAAAATAGTTTAAGATTTAGATTCCATGTTGTTATTATATTTTAAGCCCTCGGCGTCCAATCTGAGGGCTTTTTTTATTCCTGTTTTCTGATACACTTTAAAAATGACAGTTACAAAAAGTAAAATTTTAGATGCAGACCATATTACCACCGAAAGAATCTCTATTCTTAGATTGAAGATTTACAAACTTGAAATGATCGCAGAATTTGACGACGCTTGTGCTGATAAGGCCTATGCTTTTAAGTTGGGCGTTGAAATCGATCGTCTTGAAGATTTACTTGCGGCTTCGATGGAATTAAGAGCGGTACTTGGCTTACCTGAAATTAGTACGAATCTGGACTAGTTTGTATATAAGTAGAATTCTTCAATTGCGAGGCGTATTTTTCTTAATTCCCAATTAATCATAAAGGCCTCATTTCCTTCTAGTTCTGCAAAATGATTAATTAAGCAAATTATCAACGAGTCTACAGAATAGTATTCGTCATTAGTTCCATCCATATTTGATAGTTCTTTGAGTATCTGCGTCATTCTTTCGTCTGTTGTTTTATCTGGGAAATGGAGAAGTTTTAAATCAGACAAGGTGACCAATCCATCGACCCTTTTTATTAAGAATCATGGGCTCAAGTCTCGGATAGCCGTTAATTATGACGCCCGTGCCTATTATCGGTCTTTTTGGAAAAAGCTTGTTATATGCAAATGCCATTGAATTATTATCAATTAAGCATCCAACATTCATCCCCCAGAATAAGTTATTAGGGTTCGACCAAAATTCTATTTTAAATGATTCGTGATAGTGACCCTGTATGACATTCATGGCCATCTGTTGCGAAAGTTTAGCGGAATCTTTAATTTTCCCATGACAAGTGTAAACGTCTTGGCCGTTACTTAGTCTTGTTACTTTGTCATTATGCCACTTCCACGTCTTAGGAAGCTCGTAAACGTCGTTATAGCTCTTAAAATAATGAAGGGGTATTCCGTTGGCCTTCGCCTTTCGCATGACCATAGAGCCGTGATTAGACTCCATGATGTGCATTTCTGGGAAAAGATCATACAATCCCTTGAGATATTTAATCGTTTCTTTTAACTCGTCGCCTGCTGAAAATAAGTCAGAATCGGTGGGGTGGAAACTTAGCGCGTGCTTATCCGCCTCGTCACCCATATTGATAACTAAATCAGGCTTATATTTCTTTTTTAAAGCGCGTAGAAATTTAATCATGTCGTAATGCTGATATGGTATGTGTTGGTCAGAAATTATTAATACTGAACTATAAGCCATTTAATTAGTATAGGGAAAATCTTGCCGTTTGCAAGTTACTTGTATTTACTAAACCCGTCTAAAATACTCTGAAATTCAGGAGTGACTTCGTAATCTTCTCCTATCTCTTCGCCATTATCGCAACGAACGCCTTCGGGGCATGTTACTTCAATTTCTCCGACTCTTTTAGTTTCATATTCAAATATTAAAGTATCTAATTTTTTTGGATCTTCAAAATAAGAATAGTCATCTTCCGAAATTTCGACATCTTCCGTTGAGCATAAAAGAATGGCAAAAACAATTAAGTGTCGCCTCATTCTTTTATTGTATCATATTTTCTGTTTATACAAATTAAGGCTAATTAAGCTTTATAATTAGAGAACCTT
>Ga0070748_1000215_pt1 | contig 29539 bp, 54 predicted proteins | sample VirMetDEL_Nov_12_FD_77015 | JGI IMG/M metagenome (GOLD analysis project Ga0070748, IMG submission 77015) | Aqueous microbial communities from the Delaware River and Bay under freshwater to marine salinity gradient to study organic matter... | ecosystem: Environmental > Aquatic > Marine > Coastal... | reverse complement strand
GTCGTGGTCCAGGTGAACTGCAGGCCGAGCCCGGCCGGCTTCGTGATGGCGCCCGTCAGCGCGCGCTGGCTCATGTCGCCGGCTGCGGCGGCGTTGAACAGGCCGATTTCCTGCACAGAGCCGGTGCCGGTGCCTGCCGGCACGGTGCCCACCACCGTCGTCACGTTCGCGGCGCTGGTGCGCGTGTCGAGCGCCACGCGCGCCGTTTCCGTCACGAGGGCGGTCTGCCCGACGGCCGGCGCGGTGGTGCCCGATCCGATGGCGAGGTGCGTGGGCGCCGTGCCGGCGCCGGTCCAGAGGAGCGCCATCAGGGCCTTGCCGCTGTTCACCACGAGGTTGTCGACGGCGCCGCTGGCGCGCAGGGCGCCGTGCTGGCGCGCCACGTCGTCGCTGACCGGCTGGCCGCTGGCGTCGACGAGTTGCCACTTCAGGCGCCCCGTCATCTTCACCTCGGAGGCGAGTACGAGGGCGCCGAGGGCGACGACGGCATCCCGCATGCGGGCGAGGCTGAAAAACTTCTTCATGGTGCTGGTCCTTTCGGTGGTTAAGGGGTGAAGTCCATGCTGGCGTTGCCGGGCATGGCGGCGCCAGGCCAGAACTCGCCGGGGCGCGCGAACGCGCCGATGCCGGTCAGGTAGTCGAAGGTGAAGGCGTCGGCCATCGTGGCGGCGTCGGCCTGATCCTGCTGGCCGAGCGCCAGGGTGGCGTCCGTCATGGCGGCGGTGTCGGCTTGGACGCCCGCCAGGGTCGCCGTCCAGGCGTCGGCCATCGCCACGGCGTCGGCCTGCACGAATGCGCCGAGGCTGATGATGGCGTCCGAGAGGGTGACGTCATCCTCCTGAGCGAACAGGCCGAGCGCGGTGAAGGCGTCGGCCAGCGTCGCGGTGTCGGCCATCGTGCCGAGGAAGGTGATGGACGCCACGGCGTCGGCGATCGAGGCCGAATCCGCCTGCTGGAACGTGCCGAGCGCGCTGGTGACGGCGTCGGCCAGCGCCACGGCGTCGGCCTGGGTGAAGATCCCCAGCGAACCCGTGACGTCGTCCGTCATGCCGATGGCGTCGGCCTGGGTGCCCACGAAGGTGATGAACGCCACGGCGTCGGCCAGCGTCGCGGCGTCGGCCAGGACGAAGCGCGGATTCGGGTTCTGGTTGTTCTGCGACGAGATGACGATGCGAACGGCCGTAGCCACGATGGTCAGCCGCGACGGCGCGGTGCTGATCTTGATGCGGACGGCCTGGCTGTCCATGCTCAACCCCCGTTGTCGTCGGCGCGGATGGCGAAGTCCTCGCGCTTGTAGGCCGTCTGCCGGCCGCCGTCGGCGAACGTCACCTCCACCTCGCCGGTGAACTCGCCCACGGTGTCGAGGCTGGTGCTGGTCCACTGGATGGCGCAGCGCCCGCCGCGGCCGGGCACGTCGTAGGGCGGCGCGTAGGTGATGCGCTGCGCGCCGGTGGCGGGGTCGATGGCCGTCACCTTGCCCGGCAGCTTCGCCAGCAGCAGCGTCTCCTTGATCGCGCCGCCGGCCTTCGGCTTGAAGTAGCAGCGGATGGCGGTCAGGGGGTCGCTCAGGTCGATGGGCTCGTTCGTCACCTCGTCGGTGAGGGACAGTTCGATTTGCGGGCGGGTGTCGTACTGGACGAGTCGATGTTTCGCCATGATTCCCTCCTCAGAACCACGTGGGGCGCGAGCGCGCCGTGTTGTTCGCGTTGCCGCGCCATACGGTGTTGCGGATGTCCGCGCAGTCGTCGCGGAACTCGGCCTCCTTCGAGAGGGCGCCGTCCTTGTCCGAGTAGGAGCGCATCGGCTGGGCCTTCAGGATGGCGAGGGCGCCCTTCGCCAGCACCTCGGCGTGCCGGTCGTAGATGAAGTCCTCGGAGCCCACGGCGTTGAGCGCCGGCTTCAGCGACACGCGCAGCACCAGCGGCGTCGTGGCCTGGGGCACGGGGTTGACGGTCATCAACTTGCCGTCGACGCACTCGATGAAGGTGCGATACCGGCTCGGCGGGTTGTCGGGCATCGCCACGCTGATGTCGGTGCCGTTGAGCTTGGCGCTTTCGATGCGCACCAGTTCGGAGCGCTCGGGAAGCTCCAGTTCGTACTCGTCGATACCGGGCACCAGCGTCATCGGGTCGAGGTTGGCGCGCCACGCGCGCGTGCGCTCGCAGAACTGACGCAGGGCCAGCAGCAGGGCGTTCTCGGCCGCCGTCTCCGAGCACCCGGGCGCGAAGGGCAGCACGAAGGGCATGAACTGCTCGAAGGTCTTCATGTCACTTCCGCTTCGGCTTGGCGGCCTCGTCGGCTTGCGTCTTCGCGCCGATGGCCTGGGTGAACAGGGTGAGGTGGTCCGTCGCGCGCTGCGGCGCCTTCGGATCGTCGGTGTCCTCCATGTTGGCGCGCATGCAGACGTAGTCCACCAGCGCGCCCTCGTAGGTGTCGGGCACCACCAGCTCGTCGGTCAGTTGGGTGAGCGGAGGCGGCATCACGGCGTAGGCGATGCGCACCGTGACGTTCTCCTCGGCCGGCGGCCACACCTCATAGGTGCGCGGCACGTCGGGGTCGTAGAGGTAATGCCGGATGGTCAGGGCCGGCGTCTCGGCGTTCCAGCCGGGCCGCGTCATGTTCAACTCGTCGCGGTTCGTGAGCGTGATGGGGCGCCCGCGCGTGCCGTCGTCGTTGATGTTGTCGAGCACGCTCAGCAGCTTGAACCCGTCGGCGGGGATCTCCTGCTCGATGCCCTCCACCAGCGTCACGGTGTCGCGCTTGGCGCTGGCGTCGGGCCGGACGTTCACCACCTGGCGCTGCCCGGCGCTCAGCCACGCCAGCAGGTCGGCGTTGGCCCACCGAACGCCTGCCGGGTCTTTCAGGAGCCGCCGGGCAGCGGCCAGGATGGTGCCGGCCTGCATGGATCAGGCCTTGTCGCCGGCAGCGTCGCGTGCCTTCTGCTCGTTCAGGTCCTGGGCGGCCTTCTGCTCGTCGGTTTCCACCACGAGGGTGTCCACGAGGAACTGACGCAGGGCGTCGCCCTTGGTCTTCGGGGGCACCTCGACTTCGTACTTCTTGGCGAAGTCGCGCAGGGCGGCGTCATCCATCTTCTTCAGGTCGATAACGGACTTGTCCGGGCCGATCAGGGTGAACTTCGCGGCGGCGGCGGCTTCGGCTTGCGCCTTCTCGGCCGCGGCCTTGTCGGCGGCTTCCTTGCGCATCTGCTCGGCCAGGGCCTCGCGCTCGTCTTCCTCGGCCTGCTCGGCTTCGCGGGTCATCACCTCGATCTGCTGCACGATCTTGGCCTCGCGCTCCTCACCTTGCAGCTCGTTCCACTCCTCCATGCTCAGGCCGGAGGCGCGGTGCGCGGCCTCGACCACCTCGCCCAGCGGCACGTTCTTGGAGCCAGTCAGGTCGATGGTGGAGGGCTGGATGCTGGAGCCGATGAGCGTGCCGCTGGCCTGCGCCTGCGTGCGCGCACGGGCCTCGGCTTCGGCTTGCAGGCGGCGTTCCTCGGCCTGCCGCAGTTCCTCCTGGCGGCGGGCCTGCTCGGCGAGTCGGCCGGCGGCGGCCGGGTCGAAGACGGAGGGCGCATCGAGGTTGTCCGGGTTGTACTCGCGGTATGCCTCGGGCACGCGCAGCAGGGCCTTGATGTGGCGCTCGTTGTCCACGTCGGCCACGATGACCGGCGGGTTTTCGCCGATCTGCTTGAAGCGGATCAACTCCTTCGTGGCCTGCCCGATGGGGGTCAGGTCAACGGTGATAGGTTCCTTGCGGCGGTAGGCGTGAATGCGCATCGTGCGCTCCTTTCGGGGGTGAAAAGCGAGTAAGAAAAAGGCGCCCCGCACCACACGGGACGCCCCACGAGACACCGGGCGCGGGTTACGCCTTGAGGTGCAGATTCACCAGCAGCTTCTTGCCGCCGCCGGCCCAGGTCGCGGCCACCGTCGTCACCTTGAGGGCGATGGCGCGCTCGCCGCTGGCGTCGGCGAGGTAGGCCCGCGCGTCGGTGGCGCGCACGATGGCGCCGTTCGCGCCCTGGCCGGCTTCCAGGCCCGAGCCGTAGACGGCCGCCAGGTCGGTCTTCGCGGCGTTGAGGGCGCCGATGCTGAAGTCGAGCGTGGCGGTGCCGTTGCTGTCCAGTTGGCCCGAAATGATGTCGTAGTCCACGAGTTGCACGCCGGGCTGCAGCGTGGTCAGTTCGATGGTGTCGTTCAGGACAAGCGCTGCGGTGGGCAGCGTGAACTCGACGGGGACGCGGCGGATTTCGCCGGTGTCCGGTTGGGGGGTGTTGCGCTTGCCGGTGGCGTAGTCGCTGCGGAAGTTCGTCATGGAGTGCTCCAGGGTGAAGGTGGTTGATGTGGGGCCCGGCCGAAGCCGGGCCGGGCCATCAGTTCGGATTGACGATGGCCGTGTCCAGCGCCACCACGCCGAAGTCGCGCTGCACGCTGCCGTCCTTCGACTTGTAGGTGGCCTTCTTCACGCCCAGGATGGCAGCGACGCCGATGGCGATGCTGTTCTCGTGGTCGCGCTGCACCTCGGTCCACTTCAGGCGGGTGCCGGACTCGTTGTCACCGTAGGCCACGAAGGCGGCCTGCGCACCCAGGAACAGGGCGCGGCCGGCGGCGACGTTGCTGCCGGCACCGTAGTCGTTGAACTGGATGACGTTGCGGTGCGAGTGCAGCACCACGTTGTTGTACATGCCCAACCCGCCCTTGAAGATCGGGTTGTTGCGCCCTTCGGCGCCTGCCGCGGCCTTCTGGATGTCCACCCACTGCGCCGTGCTGGTGTTGCTGCGGATGGCGTCCTCTTGGAACGTGTGCATCAGGCACACGTAGTGGTCGGCGCCTTCCACGTCGATCGGCAGCATGCTCAGCTCGTCGGAGCCGTCGCCGCCCATCGTTTCGCACTTGGCCTTCGCGCGGTCGATCAGGCGCAGGCTCATCACGTCGCCAGTCGTCAGCGAGGCCTTCGAGGTGGCGGCGCCGCCGAACATCTGGTGCGCGGTGTCGGGCGCGGTGAGCGCGTTCACCGTGAACATCTCGTTGTCCGCGCTCCAGACGTAGCCGCCCTGGACGCCGCGCGAGCCCGAGAGGTAGATGAAATACAGCTCGTCCATCGCGCGCTTCCACCAGTCGGTGGCGACGCGCTTGGCGTCCTGGCGGATGTTGCGCAGCGTGCGCTTCTTCGTCATGCGCGAGCCGAGATCCACGCCGGTGCGCATCTGGTCGATGCGCATGCGGTCGACGTAATACTTCAGCGGCGCTTCCTTGCCGTCCAGCGTCTGGTCCTTGACGATGGGCTCGGCGTTGCTGGGCATCAGCAGGTCGAGGGTGACTTCGTCGCCGGCACCTTCCTGCAGGTCATCGATCTGCTGGATGGGCATGCGCGAGTCACGGCCCATGCCGATCATCCGCTTGCCGAAATAACTATTTTTGTTGATGGCGACGGCCGTGGCCGCTGCCCAGCGCTTGACCGCCTGCGGGTCGTTCACGCCAATCAAAGTCCGCATGTGAAGCTCCTGAACTTGGGTGGTGTCAGGCGCTTCCTGCGCTTGCGCTTCCCGGGGGCCGCCGGGCCGGTCTGACTCGCTCCCGACACCTCCCGGTGCGTCTGCGGGTCAATTGCGGGGCGAGCGTAGCCGCAACCGTTTCAAGATGCAACACCTTGGAAAACGACACCGGGTCAGAAGCCCGGCGGAAAAGAAAAAGCCCCGGTGGGTGTCGATCCCACGGGGGCCTTGAAGTCGCGGACGGAGGGAGGAGGGAGGAGGAGAAGTTCGTCCGCGATGGCGTGCAGTCTACTACTCCAGATAGCCGCCGAACGGAGGAGGCTCGCGCGGGTCGGGCTCCTGCGAGCTAGCCGGTGTGTCCATGAGCACGTCCTTGGCGAGGTCCAGGCGCAGGCGCGAGAGGCGCCCCGAGCGCTTGATGAGGGTGAGCCGCACCCGGCCACCGTCCAGGCTCACTTCCTCGCCGTCGCGCAGGTTCTTGGTGACGTAGGTGCGTTCTGTGCTCATCGTTCGAGGTAGGCGGACAGTTCGGCGGGGGTCAGGGCGGCGATGGCCTTCTCCTGATCGACGCCGTCGAGCGCGTCGATGTGGGCGAAGCGGTCGCCGCCGCCGGTCGGCGTGTCGGCCGCCACGGGCGCGGTCGCCAGGGTGGGCGGCAGCTTGCTGCGGTCCACGGCGCGCGCGGCCTCGGCTTCCTCCTTGGAGGGCTTGCCGGGTGTCGGCGCTGCTGCCGGCGCGGCCGGGGCCGGCGCGGGGGCGGCCGGGGCCTGGGCGGCGGGTGCCGGGGCCTTCTGGACGCCGGCATCCCGCAGCATGGCCTCCTTGGCGCGGTCCAGCGCCCACTTGCTGCCCTCCATCATCGGGCCGTCCGTCATGCCCTGGCGCGCGGCCTTATCGGCGTAGAGCTTCACGTAGTCGACAAAGTCCTTGTAGGACTCCTCGGTGAGCACAAGGCCGGCCTGGGCCATCTGGGTGATGGTGGAGTCGCGCATGGCGCCGAAGCGCTCGATGACGGACTGCTGCCGGAAGGTCTCCACGGCCTCGTCGGTGGCGATGGCGCTGCGCAGCTCGGAGGTCTTCGCCAGCACGCGCGACTGAACGGCCTTGTACTCGTCGAGCGAGAGGTCGCCGTCGTTGTACTTCGTCAGGGCGGTGTCCAGCTCGGCGTCCAGGGCCTGAATCTGGTCCTGAGCGTCGGCCGGCGCGCGCCGCTGCACCTCGATCGGGGGCGGGGTGTAGGGCTGGGGTGCCGGAGCGGACGGCGCGGGCTCCTGGGCGGGCGCAGGAGGCTCTGCGGGCGCCTCGGCAGGGGGTTGGGTAGGGTCGGTGCCTGGCGCGGCCGGAGCGGGCGCAGGCGCGGCGGGCGCCGGGGCTGCGGCGGGCGTGTCTTCCGGGTCGCCGCCGTCCTCCTCGGGCTTCTTCGGGTCGGCCGGCGGCGCGGCGGGCGCCGGCGCCGGTGCGGCGGGCGCGGGGGCGGGCGCAGCCGGGGGCGGCGCGGGCGGCGCGTTCGGGTCGGTGTCCTCGTTCGCGCCCGGGGTGTCGGCGTCGTCGGGGTCGCGGCCGTCGAACTGCTTCTCGAAGTCCTGGCCGTCCAGTTCGTCATTGATGGGGGGCATGGTCGCTCCTTTGGGTGGTGGGAAGGGGAAGGGATGCAACCGCCTTCAGGGCGGCGCGGAAGTCGTTCGGCTGGCCGGCCAGCGCGTCGCCATCGAGGTGATGGGACGCCATCAGCAGCCGGGTCTTGGCCTCGGCGAACGCCACGAGGTCATCGGGGCCGTTCGGCACCGGCAGCACCACGGCGTTGTAGTCGTCGACCTGCCGGATGATGTCGGCCAGCACGTGGCACCCGCAATCGAAGTCCGCTCGCCTCCACTCGCTCGCCAGGCATTCGCTGCGAGCCATCGAGTAGGCGGCGGTGAAGGTCGGCCCGTCGGTGACGAGATAGACGCCGTTCACCTCTATCACGTCTGTGTGCTCGACGTAGACGGCATTGAACGTCACCACCGGCCCCCTGGGCAGGGGGATGCTCCCATCCGGCCGGCGGTCGACGAATGGGGCATTTCTCGGCAGCGGGTTGGGCGTGAGCCGGGCCGCGAACGGGATGCTCTGGATCATCGCCGGCTCCAGTCGCAGGAAAGGGCCACGCCGTGGGAGTGGCTGGCGACGATGCATGGCGCGCCGTTGACGGTAACGGGCGTCACGGTGATGTAGGCGCGTGGGGTATTGATGACAAGGGTGCCGGGCGGCATCCCGTCATCGGGAGCGGTCTGCACACTGAACTTGCAGCCCGCTAGCACGCCCAGCACCAGCAGCGCCAGGACCACCGTCAGCGTCATCAGCAACTTGGACCACGGCACGTACTGCCCCACCGTCCTCCTCGCATTGCGCTCGTGGCGGGCCTGCTCAAGCTCAAGGTGGGCGGTGGTGAGGGTGGGGTCGGTCATGCTTCGCACTCCATCAGGCATTCGATGAAGATTTGCGCTTGGCCGAGCGTGAGGGCGTTGCCGTAGGCGCGCAGGCGTCCCACTCGGGCGGGAGCCCCATGAGCCAGCGGGAATGTGCCGGGCTCAACTGGCCGCCACTTCCCATCCCGGCAGAAGAGCCAGTCCGCATCTCGCCAGTGGCCGTTAGTCGGGCCGGGCCGCAGATCGCCGCAAAGTCCTGCAGGCGCTGCTGCACTTTCGTACCGTCCGCTCTCGTCATGGTCATTGCGGATTCTGGATTGCCCGTCCGGTCGTTGTTGCATGAGGGTGTCGGCCAGCCCGCCAGGTGTACCGCTACGTCCGCCACGCTTATTTGCGGGTCTGTGGGTTTGCGCCCATGCGTGATTGGAGGATTCGGTTTGGCATCCACGACCGTACTGTTCGGCGTCGGCCACCCAGTAGAGCCGGTCTCGGATGTGCGGCGCACCGACGCCCGCAGCCGGAAACGGGACCGCCCCAAAGGCGTAACCCAGGGCTTCCAGGTCAGTTTGTACAAGGTCGATCCAAGGCTCTGCGTCCTTGCTCGCAACTTGTTCTCCAAGGACGATTGCAGGGCGGCGCTCTTGGATGAGCCAGTGGAAGTGGGGCCAAAGGTGCCGCTCGTCATCAAACCCAGCTCCTTTGCCTGCCGCGCTGAAAGGTTGGCACGGACAGGAGCCGGTCCAAACAGATCGATCGTCTGTCCAGCCGGCTCTTCGCAGGGCCAGGCTCCAGACTCCAACGCCTGCGAAGAAGTGGCACTGGGTGAATTCTTTAAGGTCGTTCGGTCGAACATCCACGATGCTCCGTTCGTCAACAACGCCAGGCGCAATGTGCCCGGCAGCGATTAGGTTGCGCAGCCACTGAGCGGCGTAGGGGTCGTGCTCGTTGTAGTAGGCGCCGCCCACCATCCCGGCGCGGTCGTGCTCGTAGGGGGAGGGGGTCATGCGGACACCTCCGAAAACATCGGCGTCTGTACTTGCCCAGTGAAGGCACTACGCCATGCGTCGATTGCGGCCTGCACCGCGCCGCTACCCGGGAATAGATCGTGGATCTCGTCGTCGGGCTGAGCGTTGAGAACTTCGAGAATCCAGCGGATCAGTTCGGGGGGCTTCGCGCCCGTGAAGCCCTTCTTGAGCGTGATGTTCACGGCCGCCCAGTCGCGGACGGTGCGCTGGTCAGCGGTGCGTCGCCGACCGCCGAACACGACGACGGGCTCCCAGGCATAGGCGACTCCCACGCCCGGCTTGAAGGAACAGAACGGCTTGACCCACGGCATCACGCGCGCCTCCCGAGGGCACATGGGCAGGATGTCGTGCAGGTTGCCGCTAGTCATCGACAGCGCCCATCCGTCGCGGAACTCGTCCATGAGGCGGTCGATCAGGGCTTGATGCGTCTCGGGCTTGTCGTAGGCCGCAGCCTCTGGATGCAGGTGCCCGTAGAACTTCTCGGCATAGCCGAGGTATGGAGGGTCGGCGTAGGCGAAGCGCATCACGCACGCAGCCCGTTGAAGCACAGCGCAGCGAGGCAGCCCGCCAGCACGCCCAGCACCAGGACCGCGCGCTTCAAGCTGCCTCCAGAATGGTCCAGTCCTCGGCCAGCATGTCGGTCTGCGAGGCCAGCCAGCCGGTGACGGTGGCGCCGCTGGCCGCCCGCATGTTGATGTTCGGCAGGCGGGTCGCGGTGCCGGTGTCGCCCAGCGTGAACAGGGCGCGGCTGACGCCGTCGATGTGCTGGCGCTGCTCGTCCGGCGCGTGCGAGCCGAGATTCAGGTAGAGCCACATGCCTTTTCCGTTCCAGCCGGCGCGCGCGACGCGATGGCCGTCCTTCAGGGCCAGCAGCGCCTCGCCGAAGCTGAGGTGCTTGTCCGGTCTCTGCCACTGCACCCGGCCATCATCGTTGCGCACCTCGACCGCTGGGCCGACATCGACAAACGCCGCCTTCACCCACGGGTGTTCCGTGTTGAGCGTCAGGGGCTCAGCCGCTGCCGGTTCGGCCGCTGCCGGTTCGGGCGCGGGCGACTCGCCCAGCAGCGCCAGGATGGCCTGGCGGACGTGTTCGCCGGTGCGGGTGCCGTCGCCGAAGCGGCCGGCCACGCTCTTTGCCACCGAATGGGCCACGGGGTAGACGGCGGAAAGGATCATCTCCTCGCGCATGGTGCGCTGGGGCTCGGCGGCCGGCTTCCCCTGCGGCATCAGTTCCGGCACCTTGGCCGAGAGATCCGCCAGGGTGGCGCCCTTGCCCGTCAGGCCCATGATGGCGTTCACCCGGGCCTCGCGCTCTTGGAAGGGCATCCACCGGCAGAAGCCGCCACCGGCGACGTGCTTGGCGTCTGCGTTAGCCGGCGTGTTCAATCTCGTCTCGCCACTCGTCTGAGCGTTCGAGCCATCCATGCCACCACTCAATCGGTATCGTGTTGCCACTTTCTGAAACCTCTTCGTGTAGCCGTTTCTCGGCATCGCACTCGTTTTCTTCGCCTCGGGTGCGCTCCCATTGTTCGTGTGCGGCTCGGCCACCGGCTAACCCGGCGGTCAAGCCGACCGCCAAAAGCTGCGCTTTTGTCATCGGCTTACCTCTGCGTTAGGTGAAGTCACCAAGCTGCACAATGAGTGATCCGTCCCTGCCGTCGCATTGTGTGGCCGCACCGATGTCGCATAAGTGTGCTACGCAGTCAAACATATGGTCATCAAGCAAGTCTGCTGCGATTTCAAATTCATCAATTCCACTGGTCGTTACTCCTTCGGTTCGGATAAGTTCCTCTGCCGCCATTGTTGCGATCCGGTGCGCCCTGTCGTCGGCTTGTTGTTGCGCAAGCTCGGCAATTAGTTTTGTCATATCAGATGCCCTAACATTTCAATCAACCCGGACGGCTACGCCGCCGGTTATTTCAGGCGTTGTGGCGCAACTCCACGCTGGTGCGCGCGTGCGGCTTGCCGTTGGCGTCGAACACGCACAGGTTCACCATGTGGTCGCTCCAGACGTGGGAGATGACTGCTGCGTAGGGCTCGATGATCGGGCCAGCGTGCCGCACGAATCCGCCCTCGTTCTGGTTCTCGTGGGGGTAGTACCACAGCACGCGGCCGACGGTGGGCGTGATGACGGGGGCGTGGTCTTGGCTGGTGGCGTTGGTGGGATGGGTCACAGGGTTCTCCTTGGTGGTGGACTTTGAAAGGGAAGCCGCCGCAGCGGCGGCCATGATGGCGAGGCCGGCAGTCATCAGGCGTCGGCGCCGTCCTGGCGCTTGAGGTGGGCCTGGATGCGCTCGTCGGGCCAGCCGCAGCGGCGCAGGCGGGCGATGTACTGCTCGCGCGACTCGCCGACCATCTGGAACGGGAAGGGCGCGCTGAGGAAGGGGAACGGGCGCGGGAAGACGGCAGAGCCGTAGACCGGCTCCGGCGGTGTGGCAGCGGGCTCGGCGCTGCTCTCCTCGCGCGTGAGGAACGGGCTCCAGTCTTCCGGCCGCCAGCCCTCGGGCAGGTCTTCGGGATCGACGCCCGTCCAGGGCATGCAGTCCACGATGCAGCCGTTCGTGGCGGTGAACGGGTAGCGCGGTTTGCCGTCCGGCCGGTAGTCCAGGCCCTCGACGCGCTCCTGATAGTCGGCGAACTCCTTCAGGGCTTGGCCGACCACGGGCGCGAACAGGTAGCGGTCCCCGAGCGATGGATGCGTCACCACGAGGGAGATGCGGCGCATGGGGTAGGGGACGATGGGCCGCACGTTGCCCGTGAAGGCGTCCACCCTCAGGCGGTCGCCGAGCGTTTCCTGCTCCTCGTGCGTGGGCGGCGGGTCGGCATCCTGCTGGAGGCGCTTGATTTCGCGCTTGGCGAAGGCCACGGCGTCGGCTGTGTCATCGGGCTGCGGATCGCCGTCGGCGATGAGGTCCAGCAGCTCGCCCAGGAAGCGACGCTCGGCGTGCAGGTTGGCAGCGTGCTGCCGGATGACCTTCAGAAGCGCGTCCGGGCCGCCTTCCGCGTAGGCCGAATGGGCGTGGCGCTCGTCGTAGGTCGGGATGACGGCCAGGGCCATCTCCAGCAGCGCGCGCTCCAGCACGTCGTTCGGGTAGCGGAAGCACTCCATCACCTCCTTGGCGATGCTCATGCGTGCGTTCTCGGCGTCGAGCCGGATCTGCGTGACGGCGTGGAGGGATTCGAGGTAGTCGTCTTCGGCTCCTTCCGAGCGCTTGAATCCTGACTCCTTGTCGATGAGGCGTGAGATGTCGTTCATCACCTCCAGCGCCTCCTCGTACTGGACGCGCGCGGCGCGGGCCGCAATGAGGTGCTGCCGCTCGTCTTTGACGAATTTGTGCAGCCTCTGCAGCTCGCTATCGCGGCTCTTGTCCAGGGCGATGAGGGTGGAGGGGGAAAGCGGGCGCGGTTGCGCCCCGTCGGTGTCAGCCATGTGCGTCGTGCTCCTTGGTTGCGGTGATGGGCGGCCCTATTGTGGGACAGACACGGCCGGTTGCGGCGCGCCTGGCTCCGGCGGCATGGCGGCGGCTGGATCGGCCGGCGCGGGCTGCGGCGGCATGGGCTGGCCGCCGCCGGGCTGGCCCAGCGCGGTCCCGCCTTCGTTGAGGGGCAGGTCCGCCGCCTCGGTGATGGCGTCGGCCGCCGGCACCACGTGGGGGGCGTTCGTCACCACGATGGCGCCCTCCAGGGCCTGGAGCATGGCCTGAATCTTCTCCATCGCCATGCTCACGAGCTTCTGCTGCGCGCTGGCGTCCTTGTCGCGGGCCGTGGCTTGTTTCACGGCCAGTTCCGCCTCGGCGGTCAGTTCCATGATGGCCTCGGCCTTGGCCTGCTTCTGCGCCTTGATGGCGTCCTGCTGCATCTCCTCGGGCGTGGGCGCCTTGGACGGGTCGCGCTGGCCGCTGATGGCCCGGATGCGCGTCACCCATTCCTGTTTCTGCGGCAGGTCCGCCGCCTCCACCACGAGGTCGAGCACGTGGAGCACCACCTGGGGCGCGAAGGTGGCGAGCTGGCCCAGCAGGTTGAACATGGATTCGAGGCCGGCCTGCTGGAGGCTGGCGCGGAAGTCCTGCACGTCCACCTCGAAGTCGGCCTGCCGCTGCGTCACGTCGTTCTTGAACTCGCCCGTTTCGGGGTCGTATTCGTTGAGCACGATCCAGTCGAAGGGCTTGCCGCGGCCGACGATGCGCAGGGCCTTGCGCTGGGTGTAGCACTGCTCGATGTGGCTCAGGCGCAGCATGCCCTGAATCTTGATCGCCATGACGTAGTTATCGAACAGGTCGCTGGTGGTGAGTGCGCCCTGCTCCTGCTTGGCGATGATGGCTTTGCCCGACTGCGCGGCGGTGTTGTAGCCGAGGTTTTCGGCGGTGACGCCGCCCATCTCGCGGATGGCGTTGACGTTCGCCTCGGCCATTGCGAGGTTGCCCTGCACGTCGATCTGGTTCTCCAGCGTGCGGATGCTGTTGGGCGTGGTCTCCAGCAGCACGCCGTCGGGCTGCGCGGCCTCGTGGCGGATGATGTCGATGCTCTGATCCTTGCTGATGCTGTCCTTACCGACGATGACGCGATTCGAGGACAGCGCCCACAGCGCTTTCGCGCGGCGCTTGTTGGTGTCGTCGCTGAGGTCGCGCATGCCGCGCCAAACGCCGTAAATCTGGCCGTCACGGGCGCGCTGGTAGGCGATGAGCGGGATCAGCGTGAAGCGGTTGTGCGTGAACGGGCTCGGGCCGTTCCAGAGCCAATGCCGCTCGGTGCTAATCATCGTGTGCATCTTCATTCGCACGGCCGCGCGCATGGGCACGCCTCGGCGCTTCAGGTAGCGGTGTCGCGGGTCTTGCTCGTTGTAGATGCGCCCGTCGAACATGCCGCCCACGAACACCTCGCAGGAGATGGGCACGCGGTAGAAGGTCTCGATGATGTCCACCGACATGCGGCGGCCGTTGTCGTAGTAGCCCGTGCTCTGAAGGAAAGAGCTGCGCTCGTCGAAGCTGGCCGACTTGCGGAACGCGCCCTTCGCGCCGGCCTCGCTGGCGTTGGTGAGCTGTTCGCCGAGATACCAGGGCGTTCCCATGTCGTTCACGTCGTCGTCGACGGTGCGGCTGTAGCCCTCGGACAGCAGGATGCGGGCGCGCTCTTTGTTGACCACGGCCATCATGGCGTATGCGTAGTCGAGGTCCAGGCGCTTGCGGCGGAAGATGTAGCGGTAGTCGCGCAGCATCAGGTCGCGGCCCCGGCTGTCGCGCAGCACGTTCTTCCAGTCCTCGGAGCCGCTGTAGATGATTTCCTGCTCGGGGTCGGGATTCAGGCCCTCCTCCAGCCACCACAGGCCGCTGACGCACATGCGCTTGAAGGCGTGCGAGCGGTGCCACTGCGTGAAGTTGGCGTCATCGGTGTACTTCAGGAGGTGCTGTTTCACCTCGGCGTCCTGCTCGTCGTCGGGCTCGCGCGGCAGCACCTTGAAGTCCTTGCGCATGCGCTTCTCGGTGCCGCTCAGCCACTCGATGGTCTGCCGGCCGGCGTTGTAGACGAGGGGCGCCTGCCCACGCTGCAGGAGCACCTGGGCGTCCTCGGCGCGCCAGTGCCGATGATCGTTGTAGTCCTCGTCGATCGCCATCTGATAGCGCTCCTCGGCCTGGCGCTCGCCCTCGTCGTCGAGGCAGTCCATGAGCTGGCGGTGCGTGCGGTCGTTGTCCGGCGGGTTGAACTGGATCTCGCGCACGTCGCGCGGCGCCTCGTCGGTGGGCGATGGCGGCATGGCCCGGCTCAACTCGACGGCGGGCGGATTGTCTTTGCGGATGTCGAACATGGGTGCTCCTCAGAGAACGTCCTGATGCATGGTCTTGCCGTTGACCTTGGCCGTGACTTCCACGCCCATGATTTGGCGGGCGACTTCGAGCGCGTCGGGCTGGTCGCGCGGCATGCGGAACAGTTCGGGCAGGCACTCGTAGAAGATGTCCAGCATGCGGCGCTGGGCGGCTCGATCGGTCGGCCCGAACCCCATCTCCAGCACGGCCAGCGCCACGGCGTTGTGGAACAGGAGGGTGGGTTTGCCGTCGCTGCCGATGTACTTGAAGGCGGCGCGCTGCGGGATGACGTAGGCCGTTTTGTCGATGCGCCGGTGGGCGTGGTAGATCGCCATGCACGGCACCGGCCCCTCCTCGTCATAGCCCGGATTGGAGGCCTGGAGGTCAATCCACTGCATGGAGGCCACGAGGTCGCCCTTCGTGAACTGCTTCCACGCGCGTTCGCCGCTGAGGTCCACGAGGGGCAGGCCGGACGGCCCGAGGATGCTGATACTGGTCATTGCTGATGGGCTCCTTTGGTGGGTGCGGATTGTGGGCCGGGGCCGCGCAGCGCGGCGGCCGGCGTGACGAGGATGCGCGCCAGCGGCAGGAAGGCGGCGCGCTGCTGGCGCAGGCCGGCCAGTTCGCGGTTCAGGGTCTGGATGCGCCTCACGGCCTCGGCGGCGGTCATAGCAGGCTCCCCTGCGTGGGTTCGGCGCTGGCCGGCGGCTCGGCGGCGGCGTCGGCCGCGCTGACCGTGCCGTGCAGGTCGAATTCCACGTCGCCGAGCTTCCAGCGCTTGGCGAGCGTGTCGTCGGCCGCCAGGTCCGGCGCCATGCGTGGCAGGCGGTCGGCCAGGACGTTGCCCACGGCGCGCATGTAGTCGGCGGCGGGCCTGTCGATCGGCAACTCGATGGTTGCCCGGACGGTGATGGTGATGGTGCGCATGAGCCCTCCTATGCGGTGCGCCAGTTGACCGGAGCCCGGCGCTTGGGCTCCACGAATGTGCCGGCCTCGAAGCCCTGGCCGTACTGCCGGAAGCTGTCCGCGCCCTCGCTGTGTTCGTCGTGGCGCGGCTTGAGCTTCCACGTGCCCCGGTTCTCGTCCCACTCCTTGCGGTAGTTGCCGAGGTGGATCAGGCCCACCTTGCATCCTTGCTCGTGGAATGTGCAGTTGCTGAAGGCGGCGCGGGTCAGGTTGATGCCGTGGTTGATGTCGTCGACGCGCGGCACCACCACCCAGTCGCCGCCCAGTTCGGACTTCTGGAGGGTCTGCAGCACGGTCTCGGTGGTGTGAAGCTGCTGCTTCTTGTGGCCGGCGTCGTGCGGGAGGTGGTGCCTGCCCCACAGGTAGCCCCGGCGCTGTAGCTCGCCGAGATAGTGGCTGTAGGGCTCGTCCCAGCCCTCGATGTACTCGATGAAGCGGTGCTCGCCGCCGAGTTCCTGCATGAGCCAGATGCCCGTGCCGTCGCTGGCGCCGATGTCCCAGAAGGTGTGCACGGGCTTGCCGTCCACGTGGGGGAAGAAGCCGATGCGCTTCTGCTTGCGGGCCTTGGCGAGCTGCTTGGCGTAGTAGGTGCCCTCGGTGGACACCTTGAATGCCTCCTCAACGGTCGAGGGGTATTCCTGCCACATCTTCTCCTCGTCGCCGCTGAAGTCGCTGTCGCGGGTGGCGACGTACCAAGCCCGCTTGCGGTCGCTGAGCGGCCGGCCGATGGCCTCCTCCACCTCGGCGAAGTAGTCGGCGTCCTGGCGCGTGATGGTGATGCCGAACGGGTCCAGCTCGTAGTCCGGCTCCTCGTGCCAGGGGTAGAAGCTCAGCCGGAAGTCGCGCAGCGTGAGCGGCTTGCCCTTCTGCGCCACCTCCAGGGCCTTCTCGACCATCTTGTAGAACTCGCCCGATTGGCCCTCGGCGGTGGACTCCACCACGATGATGCCGCTGCCCATCGGCACGGCCGGGAAGGAGCCGGTGACGATTTCCTTTGCCTTGTCGGGGTGCTTGGCGCCGATCTTGCCCATCTCGGAGATGTGCAGGCGGTGGACGGTGCCCGAGCGCGCCGACGTGGTGACTTCCACGCCGCTGTTGTTGTCGAACACGATGGCCGTCTTCGAGCGCTCGGTGGTGCGGATGCGGTCGCGCACCTCGGGCGGCAGGCGGTCGTAGGCGAACGCGATCTTGTCGCGGAACAGGGCCGTGGCCTTCGGGATGTCCTGCGCCACCATCACGCACCGCTGGTTCGGCACGAACAGGGCATGGTCCAGCCACATGATGCAGATGAGCGTGGTGAAGCCGAGTTGCCGCGCCTTCAGGATGATGTTGCGGTGCCACAAGCGGCTGATGAATCGGCGTTGCGCGCGGTTCGGCCGGAAGTCGGCGATGTTGGTGGCGTCCTCGCCCTGGTCGCCCGGACCCTTGGTCATGATGCGGTAGAGGAAGCCGCTGCACAGCCGCGCCATCGGGTCGCTCAGGAGCCATTCCAGCTCCTCCGGCGTCTGCGGGCGCGGGTAGGTGCCGTCCGGGTTCTTCGGGTAGCTGCCGAGGCCTCGACGGCGCACGCTCATCGGACGATCCCCTGGTAGGTGCTGGCCGTGATGGTGTGCCGCGGCCGGCTGGCGCGGCTGGCCCACCTCCAGGCCCACACGGGCGCGTCGCCGGTGTCGTGGTCGGCCGGCAGCACGATGGCGCGCAGTTGGCGCCCGCTGGTCTTCAGGACCTGGTAGCGCCGGCCGGTGGTCATCAGCAGCACGGTGCCGGGGTCGGGCACGTCGCTCCCCTTGACCACGTGCAGCTTCACCTCATCCCATGCCGCCCTCATCGCCTCACCTCCCGAAACCCCACGGTTTCATCTTGTAGGACTCCTCCTACATCGAGTAGGACATCTCCTACAGAAAATAACCCGACGGTAACCCGACGGTTAGCGCACGGTTGTGGATAACCAAACCCGACGGTTTCGGTTTGTAGGCCTCGTCCTACAAAAAGAACCCGACGGTTTCCGCTTGTGGGACTGGTCCTACGTTTCAAAGCCCGTTCTCCTCGTCGGGGTCCGACACCACCGGCAGGCCGGCCTGCGGGCCGCTGATGCGCTCGATCAGGGCGGCCAGGGGGTCGCGTGCCTTCTGGCGGTTGTCCTCCTCGTAGGCGCCGAAGATGCGCAGCAGCTTCTCGGCCGCGGCCAGCTTGTCGTGCATCTTCACTTCGAGCCCGTCCTTGGTCTCCTTCATGCCGGCGTACAGCAGGGCGGCCTGGGCCGGCAGGGCGCGGGTGTCCTTGATGATGGTGCGGCCGTGGCCGTGGCCGTGGCACATCGGGCATTCCGGGTGCGGGTCGCGGTGCGGGTCGAAGCCTGGACCGCCTTGGGGCTCGAAGCGCTGCTCCTCGCCGGCATCCTGGGCGCGCTCCCTGGCCTTGCGCCGGCTGAGATACATGCCGCCGATGCGCTGGCGCCCGTGCGTCTCGAATTCCAGGCGGTCGCGCTCGAATTCGGCGTCCGTGCGCTGGTAGTCGTGCCCCTCGCCGTGGCAGTAGCGGCAGGCCTCGATGACGTGCTCGACGAGATCCCGAGGGTCGGCAACCACGATGGCGGCCAGCCGGCGCACCAGCTCCTCGGTGTCGATACCCGCCCGCTGGCGCAAAAGCTCGCGTTCCACCTCGATCTGCGCCCGAATCTCGGGGTTTTGGAGGTATCTCCAGCCTTCGGTGCTTGCGGTGCTGTAGCGGGTCACTCCAGTGGCGCGCATGTAGGCGCGGGTGGCGTTGCCGTCCTGTACGTACTCGAATGCGAACCGGCGCTTGCGCTCGCTCAGGGGCTTGGGAGCGGGGTCGGGGGTTGGAACACCTCGCGGTTCGGGGCTGGGTGGTGGCGTTCCAGCCGTGGGGCGGGTCGCGCCGGTGCTGGAACGCGCTGGAACATCGCCGCCGGACGTTCCAGATGGGGCCGTGGGCGCGTGCAGGGCCACGTCCAGCGTCACGGTGGCGCGGCGGAACACCGGGCGCGGCCGTGGCGCCTCCTGGGCGGGCTCAGGGGCCGCTGGCGGGGCTGCAGCCGCTGTCCTACGTGCCGAAACCGTCGGGTTAGCGTCGGGTTTTCGTCGGGTTGTGGATAACTTCGGCTTCCGGCCGGTGGTCGGCGTCTTGTCCTGCGCCGGCGCCGCGGCCGGGCGCGCAGGCTTGCGCTTGCCGTTGGCCGGCTTGCCGTCCTTCGGTGGTGATGGGGTCTTGCTCATGTGGTGGTGGGCTGGCTCGCAACGAAAAGGCCCCCGGGCAGAGCACGAAGCACTGCCCGGGGAAAGCCGACGGCCGCCCCACGAGAAAGGCCGCCGGAGGAGACACCGGCAACTGGCCGGCGAGCCGATTGGACGCGAAGAAACACAAGGAAACAAGTCGCGCCGGGTCAGGCTCGGGTCCGGGCGAAAAAAAGCCCCGGGCGGGGCCGGGGCGGAAAGAGTCGTCGAACCATCACCCGCTGCTGGCGGGCGCGGCCATTATGGGCCGGGTGCCGATCGGGTGGGCGCGAGGCGCCAGCAAGAAACTCGGTTCGGGCCGAACTCGGCCCACTCGAAGGCCAGGGCGAGGCCTTCGGCGAGCCGCCCGTCCCCCAGGACGGCCTCGATGCGGTCGGTGGCCACCACGCCGGCCGGCGGCTCGGGATGGTCCTGGCGCGGCGTCCAGGGCTTCCACGCCAGCGTGCTCATGGGTTTCCCTCGAAAAGGTCGCCGACGGCGCGGCGGGCCCGGCGCGTGGCGTAGGCGTTGGTCCGGTGGAGCTGCTGGTCGTAGGCGAGATGGTGGCGCTGGCACAGCGCGGCGAGGTTGCGCGGGTCGCAGTTGCGCGGGTCGTGGTCGAGGTGGGCCACGGTCAGCACGATGACGATGACCCGCTCGGCGTCGCGCGTCATGGCGTCGTTGAAGTTGCGCGCCAGGCGGTGGGCCTCGGCCCAGGTCAGGCGCTCGCCCGTGTCGTCGTCGAGGCCGGCGCCCCATGCGTCGTGATGCATGTTGCCGTGCAGCGGCACCCACACCCAGCGTGCGCCGCCCAACATCTCGCGGCGCTCCCAGTGCCCGAGGGCGTGGTGCATGGCGTCGCAGCCCTGGCGGCACTGGCAGCGGTAGCGCGCGCCCTCCAGCGTGCGCTGGCGGATGTCCTTCCAGTCCGGCGGGTAGAGGTGGCGGTTTTCAGGCTTGATGGGCATGGCGGCTCACCCGTAGCTCACCAGCGTGATGCCGCGCTCGTGGGCGGCGACGTGGATCTCGTGCAGGCCGTTGCGCACGCTGGCGAGCATGGCTTCGCAGCGCTCCGGCGTGGCGCCGGCCTTCATCAGCTCGGCCAGGGCGTGCTCGGCGCCGCGCTGGACGAGTTGCTGGGCGATCAGCTCAGCAGACGACATGCCGCGCATCTCCTTCGTCCACGCGCTCCATGCCTCGGCGGTGTTGAGGACATCAATGGTTGCCACGGTCTTCTCCTTGGGGTTCCAGTAGGCGGCCTCCGTCCTGAGCGGCGAGCACGGGCTTGCCGGCGCACCCTTTCGGGCAGCGGGCGGTCTTCAGCAGCGGCGGCAGCTTGCCGAGGTCGATGGGGTAGTAGGCGACGGGCCAGCAGTGCCCGCAGACGGCGCATTTGCCCCACAGAGGCGTGTCCTGGGTGTCGGGCATCTCAGGCCTCCAACGGCCGCAGCGGCGTGTGATAGGGCAGGTACAGCGGGTGCAACGGGTCGCCGCCGGCCGTGGTGCCGAAGCACATCAGCGGCTTGCCGCTGGCGCGCAGCAGGTCCAGCACGTCGCCCAGGCGCGGCTGCATCCATCCGGGCAACTTGTCGCGCGATCCCCAGCAGGGCACCAGCAAGTCGGCATCGCGGGCGATGGCCGTGAGGTGGTAGTCGTTGTCCGGGCCGATGGCGTCGGGCTGCTGGCTCAGGTCGCGCACGGCCTTCGAGCGCCACGCGAAGGCGTTGCCGACGATGAACCGGCGCGCGCCCCAGCGCTCGCAGAAGCCGATCCACTTCCGCACGGTGGGGTCGTTGATGGTGGCGTCGGCAGTGCTGGGGTTGATGCCGAAGAAAGCGATGGTGAGGCCACCGCAGAAGGTGCCACCGGCGGCCGGCCACAGGTCCGGGTTGCTTTGGATGTCGCGCTCCAGCCGGTAGCGGTGCAGGCCCAGCGGGCTCAGGATGGCGCTCACGATGTGGCCCTCTTGAAAACCGCCGGCACCTTCGCCGCCTCGCGCGCGCGGCCGAACTCGACGCGCCGCGGCCGGTAAAGCTGGTAATCCAGTTCGCCGAGCTTCAGCAGGAACAACTCCCACGTGGCGGCCGTCATGCCCCTGGCGCTGACCACGCTGGGCTTTTTCTCCCACGCGCGCCACGTGTCCTCGGCCACATAGACCATGCTCGCGGCCTGGGCCTGGGTGAGCTTGGCCTTCTCGCGCATGGCGCGCACCTCCTGGCACGTCGGCGCCGTCAAGCGCGGGTGGTCGCTGAAGCGCGCCGGCAGCTCGATGGTCTTGGCCTTCGTCATCGGATGATCCTCCTGTTCATGGCTGGTCCTCGGTGATTTCGACGCCGGGACATCCGGCGCCGTAGTTGAAGCCTGGGCATCCGCGCGGGCACGGGTTGCCGCACTCTTTGGACATCGGAATGACCTTGCGCCCGCGCACCTTCTCGACGGTCAGGAGGGCATAGGCCTCCGACGTGCTCATCACCTCGCCGTTCTTGGCGAGGCCGATCTTGTTTGGTCCGGTGGGCCGCGCATCCAGCCCCGGCCGCAGCTCGCGCAGCGCGCCCTCGATGCTCAGCGCAAGGCCGTAGCTCCTTGCGGCCATCAGTGCATTGAGGCGTTCTTCGCTTCCGCCTCAATCTCGTTCATGTGGGCCACGATTTCGTCGGTGTATCCGCGCGAGAACGGTTGGAAGGCACCGATGGGCGTATCGGGCGGGAGCGCCATCCCGACGTAGGCCGCATAAAAGCCGGCGGCGTAGCAGACCATCAGGGCGGCTTCGATTTCGCCCATGCCGTTCTGCTTGGCGACGGTCAGCGCCGCCTCGCGTGCCTTGTTCGCCACCTCGGCCATCAACTCGCGCGAGATGGAAACGATGCGCGGCGGTTCCGGGTTGGCTTGATCGGGGGATTCTTCGTTCATGGTGTTCTCCAGGGTCAGAGGATGGACTGCTGCCGCCGCGCCTGGCTGTGCTTGCCGAGGTGGCGCAGGCGCTTCTGCTGCAGGTCGTGGTTGCGCTCGGTGCGTTCGAGGTCCGCCCGCAGCTTGTCCATCTCGGCCTCAAGCTCGACCACGGCGCGACTGCGGTTCTCGCGGGCCATGGCGCCGAGTTCGTGGACGCGGGCGCGGAGTTGATCGCGCTCGGCCAGCAGGGCGCGCCCGACGTCGGCGGCAGAAAGTGCCGATTCGCACAGGAGAGCCACTTCGGCGTTGATCCGTGTGCAGCGATTGGCTGCATTTCGCAGCGCCTCGAATTGGTCACCCATTGCCCTTGCTCCCCATGCTGCGGATGGCGCGAGCGGCTTCCGTGCGTCCGTTCGCGTATCCCGTGAGAAAGTCGTTGTAGTGCGGCATGCGGGCCGACTTCTGTTCCGCCACCTTCGCGCACGCCTCCCTCACCAGCTCGCCGTAGGCGAGGGCGTAGCTACGGATCATCGCCTTTGTGAAATCGGGTAGATGCCGCAGTACGTTGTCATCAAGCGGCTCCAACTCCGGCATTGTCGGGTGGGTCATCGCTCTTGCTCCGGCAGCACGATGGTCCTGTACTCAGGCCATGTGTCATTGATCGCATCTTCGGCGACCAACTCGGGGTGCACGTCCTCGTAGCCCTCCGGCCGCTTGAGCGCGACAAGCACTTCGTCATCGTCGATTTCGACGGTGACTTTTCTCTTGGTCATGGGTGCTCCTTCCTGGCGGCGTCGATGGCTGCGTCGAGGCTCGCACCGTAGAGGGCGTCTCTCCAAGAGATCGAGAAGTTGCTATCGACCATGACGGCCATAGGGGCGCGTTGCTGCACATCGTTAGCCTTGTCGCGCAGCCAGCGATACCTCTCAGCATCCGCCTGCCACCTCTCCCTCTCCCTGAGCACAGCGGCCCGGAGCTGGTCGGCGGTGTGGAGGGCGATGTCGTCGGGCGTGGTGGGCTCGGCGGAGATCGGCGCGATGCCGTGCTTGAGTAGGGGGAGATCGGCTGCTGCGATGTAGGCCACCGCCTCCGGCATCTCGATGTCGTTGTCAATTTGCATGGGTGTCCCTTTCTAAGTCGATGAAGGCGAAGCCCTCTTCGATCCATTCGGCGAACTGCTCGAAGGCGCGCATGCGGCCATACTTCACGGCGCGAGCAATGTACTCATCGAACTCACGTTCCTTCGGGCGAAGCTGCGACGTCCCATTGCTGCGGTTGAACCCCTCTTCAGAGGCGATGCGAGCCGCCATCACATCCAGCACTTGCAGTGCCAGGGCCTTGCTAAATCGCTTACTTTGCATGGGTGGCTCCTATGGCTGCGGCGACGATGGCGGTAATGCTGGTGCTCATGCCTTGGCCTCGATGGCTTCCATGAGCACGCCCACGCGGTAGCCGACGGCCTCCAACTCGCGCTGCACCTGCGTACCGATCTCGTCGAGCACGGGGCGCGGCGCCGTCCAACTGCGCACGCCGGAGCATCGCGTGCGCTCGATCAAGAGGCCGGCATCGACCAGCTTTGAGAGGCGCTTTCGGTTCGCGGCGAGGTTGCTGCCCGGCAGGCTGTAGGACTGAATGTCCATCAGGCCCGCGCGGAAGTCGTCCCATGGCTCCAGGCGCTTGCGCCCGTCTATGTAGTGGCCGAGTAGCAGTTGCTTCGCTCGGCGCAGCAGGGCCTCGCGCACGTCGTCGGGGAGTTTGGCGTCGCTCATCGGGCGGCCTCCTGGGCGATGAGCTGCTGCACCGTCGTCTCGCAGCGCAGCAGCGGACCCTTGTGCTCATCGCGCAGCGCGAGGCCGGCGCGCATGCGGTAGATGTCGTTGCGCTCGACGAAGCGAACCCTTTCGCCCGTGAGCACGAGGTAGCCGCAGCCCCAGCCGTCCTCCGTCATCCCGCAGTCCTCGCAGACGCGCATGGGCGGGAGGTTGTCTCTGTAGTAGCTGCCCGGTGAGCAGTCGCACGCGGCGAGGTTCTTGTGCTGGCACGCCGCCTGCACCTCGGCGAGCTTGGCGCGGCGCTCGGCCTGCAGCTTCTGGATGAGCGCGTCTAGGCGCTCTATGGTCTTGTGCATCAGTATTCCTCGGGCTCGATCCAGAGAGGGCAGGAGCGACCGCTGCGGTGCGGCTCGTTGTCGTTGTCACTTTGCATGGGTCACCTGTCGAACAGTTTCCAGATGCCAACGATCACGACGATCGTGGCGAGGAAGAGAAGCCAGTTGATTTGGTCTTCAGTCATGCCCGCCCCCTTGCGCTGCAGGAGCGACGGGCTTGAAGAAGACTTCCTCGTCCACGCGGTCGAGCAGCTTGTCCAGCTCGACCTCCATCTTGACCACGGCGCGACTGCAGTTCTCTCGGGCCACGGAGCCGAGTTCTTGGACGCGGGCGCGGAGTTGGTCCAGCTCGGCCCGGGCCTCATACAGTGCCTTGACCGTCAGGAGCATCGATTCACCGCAGTGCTGCGGTTCCGCGAGCAGTGCGGGGAATGGCAGGCCCTCGGTCAGGTGCTCGCCCATCTGCTGGACGTGCCGACTTGCTGGGCATGTGTTGGTCGGGAACTGGCGGGATGCATCTACGGCATCTCGCAGTGCTTTGGACTTCTTACCCATTGCCCTTGCTCCCCATGCTGCGGATGGCGGCGCCGATGAATGGCCAGTCTTGCGGGTGCGCTTGCTCTGCCACCGCCGCACACGACTCCCTCACCAGTTCACCGTAGGCGAGTAGATCGTCTGCGGTGTAGCAGTCCGTGTCGCCGATGTTTGGCTTGCTGACGGTGTACCGCGTCTCGTCGTGCCAGCGCAGTTTGAATGCTGGTGCCGGCAACTCCGGCATGGTCGGGTTGGTCATGGGTGCTCCTTCAGGTACTGATTCAGCGCCTTGCCGATAAGCTGATCGCGTTGAATCGTCGTCATGCCGGCGAACATAGCCATCGGCAAGCGGAGGCTCACGACCGGCCACGCCATGCGGCGCATTGCTCGCCGCTTGATCTTGCGGATGCTCATGGGTGCTCCTTCCTGGCGGCGTCGGTGGGCGGTGGGGAGGCGTAGAGGGGCACGATCACCATGGACGGGCTGCCATCCGGCTCTCTGTGCGAGTAATGGTTGGCGTAGTGCTGTGCCGTGTAAGGCGATTCGTGCGTGTACCAGTGCCTCCCGGTCCTCTTGTCCAAGATCGACCATGCCACCGGCTCGCCTGCGCTCCGGCTCTGGCGCAGCAGCGCCGCGACCCGTTGCAGACCCTCGTAGTGCAGCCCGTTGCCGTAGGCGGTCACCACCTCGCGCAGCACCGGGTCGGCGATCAGGCTCACGTCCGGCGGGTCGTCGCGGTCGCCCTGGAGGACCACGCCTGCGCTCTGGCTGGGGGCGGCAGGCGCGTGCCCCAGCAGCGCCTTCCACAGCCGGCGTGCGCGTGGTGGCAGGATGTCGGCGCAGTCCTGCGCCTCCACAAGCATCTCCGGTGTCAACTCCTCCGGCACGCAGCGCCAACCCGGCGCTGCATGCTGCGAATCGGTGGTCATCTCTATCTCCTTTGACGCATGCGGCGCGTGGCCGCGTTGATGGGGTCGGTGCAGCCCTCGACGGGGTAGATGAAGCGGGCGACGCGCCAGCCGGCCAGGAACGACATGCCGCCGCGCTGGGCCATGTGCAGCGCGTAGCAGAGGCACCAGACGAACCTACGCACGGCGCGGCTCCTCGACGGTGACGCCGGCATCGCGCAGGGCGATGCGCAGGTTCGTCTCCACGGTGGTGAGGTCCAGGCGGTCGTTCCAGTCGTCTTCCGACATGCTGGCCGTGACTGGGTTGCGTTCGATGACACGGCGCACACGGAGGTGCAGTGCTGCGGCCGTCACCGTCGGGATGGCGATGTGGGCCAGATTCACAGCGGTCCCCCGAAATCGGAGTCCGGCACCACCACCACGTCGCCGCGAATCTGGTGCGTCGTGCCCGGCCGGCAGCGGTCGAGGTAGAGGGCCGTGGCCTCGCGGTTGACGGGCAGCATGCGGGCGTGGCCCGCGTCGTCTACCAGCATGACGTGCTTCCGGTCGAACAGGATGACGGTGTCGAGGGTGTCGGCGTGGATGCGGGCCATCAGCCGCGCCATCTGCTCGGGCTTCTTCAGCAGTTCGATGGTGCCGTCCGTGCGGATGACGATGCGCAGCGGATTCCCGTGCTGCGCTAACAGGCGATTGAGTGCGCTCATGCGCCCCTCCTTCAGTAGTTGATGGGTGGATCGATATAGAAGGTGTCGGTGGGCGAGCGCGGCGCGGGCTCCACGCCGGTCCCGTGGCAGTGCGAGCACGCGCTGCCGTCGTGGGTGCCCTCGCCGGTGCCCGCGCAGTAGGAGCACTCGGGCGGCTCGTTGTTGTAGTCCTCGGTGCCGTCCTCGTCCACGTCGTCGAAGATGTTGCGCGTGCCGTCGGCGTTCATGAACGTGCCATCGGGCGCGTAGTAGCAGCCGGACGGGTTCACGGGCTGGAAGGGCGCGACGCCCTTGGGCAGGGGCTTCATCCGCACGATTCGCTCCCGGCCGGGGCCTTGCGGCCCTGCTGGAGGTCCGAGGCGTGAATGCGGTAGGTCCGCGCCACGTCCTCGTAGTGGTCCTGCAGCCCGCGCAGCGCCCGCGCGAGCGTGCCGTCGGTGTGCGCGTGCAACCAGGGGGCGCGGCGCCCGTAACCCGCTGAGCGGACCGTGTACGTCACATGGCCGTCGATGTCGGTGCGGCGCACTTCGAGCGTGCTCAGGCGGTTGAAGCCGCTGGACTGAATGCCAACGGCGATCAGGGTGACGGCGCCCTTGCGGGTGCGGCCCAGCGTCCACGAGTAGCCGGGCATGATCTTCAGCAACTCGGCGCGGAACAGCGTGGCGGGGCTCGGGGTGGTCTTCTTGCTCACGATGCGGCCTCGGCGTTCTTCTTGCGGGCTTGGCACTCGGCCACGATGGCGTCCATCAGGGCGGCGTAGTCGGTGGCGTTGTCGAGCATTTCGGCGTGGTCGAGCGCGGCCATCACTCCGTCGAAGACGATGCGCGAGTGCGGGTTCATGGCCGGGGGCATGGTGGCGGTGCTCATGCTCGCGTGCTCCTTACAGGGCGGCGATGGTGATGACGATGAACGCGGCGATGCTCCCCACGAAGAACGAGACTTCGAGTGCCTTCAGGAAGATGTTCATGGTCCAGACTCCGGTTCGGTTTTGTGCTTTGGAGCCTCTACTTTACCGGGTCAATCGCCCGGTTGCAAGAAAAATTTTTCACATATGCGTGCCGCAGTATTCGCAGTGCGTCATCCCGCGCGACGGAGCGCCGCAACCCGGGCATGCGGGTCGCCTGAAGGCGGCGTTTCGCTGGCGCTTGCGAAGCCAGTGGGTATAGACATCGGCGCCGCAGGAGCGCGCCTCCTACTCGGTCATCTCCGGTGGTGACTCGCCCCGGGCCTCGGCTTCCATGAGCTTCTTGTGCCATGCCGCATGCGCGTTGTGCTCGCGGATGGCGTAGGTGTCGATCCACGGTGGCGCGGCGCCGAAGCCGCCGCCGATGTTGAGGAGCATCTTCCCGTCCTTGCCGTAGACGGTGAGCCCGTCTCCTGGCTTGGGCACGAACTGCATCTCGCCGTCGTTCTTCTTGGCCTGATCGATCAGCCACTTCTCGCGCAGCTCGGCGCTCAGCCGCTTCTCGTCTCGTCGGCGCTGGGCGGATACCAGCGCGTCCGCGATCAGCCACAGCGCATAGACCACGGCGCCGACGGCCAGCATGGCGGGCCATATCGAGTCGGGGCCGAGGTCGGCCGGCCGGAAGTCAAAGGGGAAGGTCATCGTCTTCTTTCCAAGGGGGGAGGGTGTGCGGCCAAAGGTTCATGGCCCGCATCTTGTCTCTGGTCTGCCGGCCGTACTTGCGTTCCAACTCGCGGCGCTCCTCGCGCGGAATCTTGCCCGAGCTGCCCAGCAGCACATGGCACTCCACGCAGCCAGGGAAGCCCTCGCGGCAATCGGTCTTGAGGCCCTGGCCCTTGCCCATGTCGCGGTGGCAGAACTGGCTGGGCGCGGCTCGGCCGCAGCGCGCGCAGGGGAACATGCGCACCAGGGCCATGTACTTGCCGTGCTGCAGCGCGCCCTCCTTCTCCACGGGCTCGGCGTGGCCCTCGATCGGGCGCGGCGCGCGGAACTCGCGCGGATTGGGGGCGGGGGTCTGCCTAATCCGGTCTGGATCGCGGCCATAGCCACTCGGTGCTCTGCTCTTGAAGCCTCGGCCCGGCTTGAGTGGTGTCCTTCTCATCACAGCGTGCAGCCTTCATGCATCTGGCGCTTCGCATCGACGTAAGCAGCATGCGCTTCCTCGGCGGTGTCGAATCGCCCAAGGTAAACGGAACCATTGGCGGTTCTGATGCGTGAGTGCCATTTCTGCTCGGACTCGATCCATTGAGCCCCGAGTAGCGGCGATGAAGCCTTGTGAGATGGGGCGCGCCTCATGTTCTGCATGTTGTGCCTGTGCGGAATGTCGCGGAGGTTGCGCCATCTGTCGTTGGTCGGGTCGGTGTCCTCGTGGTCAACCTCGTGCACCGGCCACGCCCCCGTCATGTAGAGCCAAGCGAGGCGCGCGGCGGCGTATCGCTTGCCGTCAATAACGATCCTGTTGCGGCCATCTTCCTTTTTCGGAGTGCCGGCTTTGTCACCGATACGCGCGAACCCTCTGCGGTTCACGCGCCACGTGAACACGCCGGTGTCGGGTTCGTAGTGCAGAAGCTCGCGCAGGCGCGCGGCGGTAAGATCGGCTGATGCCATCTTGACGGTCCTTTCGTCGGGGTGGAGTAGGAGCCCCGAGCGCATGCCAGTGCCTCGGGGTTTCGCCATTATTTTGCTCTCCTCGACCGCGAGCCGCGCGGCGGGCGCGGCGGCGGTGCTGGCGGGATCACCGGAACGCCAGGAACTGGAACCACATCATCGGGCTCCGGCCGGGCGCACCAGTCGGCACATCCTCGGCGGTAGAACCCCCATGCGCCTCGTTCGGGCCAGTCGTGTGCATCGGGCGCTCGGAACGACATCACATGCTCGCGCGTGCAGTTGTTTCGCATGTCGCGCTCGCTGGTGGTGTAGCGCCAATGTACGCAGTCCTCACACCAGCGCTTGATGCGGCGCAGTTGCGTGATGCCGTCGGCGCGCAACTCCAGCTCGCGCACCAGAGCGCCGGTGCTGAAGTGCTCCAGCGGGCGCGGCGGCGTCATGGCCGGCCCTCCAGGGCATCGAAGGCATCCCACATCCGTAGGCTCGCCAGGCGCGCCACGTCCACGGCCTCGGCCGGGCTGAGCGTGTAGGCGTCGCGCACGGGCACCCAGCGCTCGCCGGTGTCGAGGAAGGGCTGAATCACTCGCCATACCCTCGCAGAAGGCCCTCGACCATCTCGGTGCGCGCCCGGTCGGTGAGGTGAGGCCAGAGCTTCACGGCGGACTCCGGCTTGCGCAGGAACGCGACGATGGCGAGGTGAACTTCGCGCATCGTCAGTTCGTCCACGTCGGTCCAGTTGATCGACTTCGGCACGGGCACCGCCTTCCCCTCCTCGCCCTGCCACTCGACGAAGTAGGCGCCGATCTTCGTCCAGTCGCGGAAGGCGCCGAAGTGCTCGAAGGCCTCCTGAGCTTGGAAGAAGTCCTGTTCCAGGGCGAAGTGCCGGCGGTGCGTCTGC
>Ga0070748_1000213_pt1 | contig 29690 bp, 23 predicted proteins | sample VirMetDEL_Nov_12_FD_77015 | JGI IMG/M metagenome (GOLD analysis project Ga0070748, IMG submission 77015) | Aqueous microbial communities from the Delaware River and Bay under freshwater to marine salinity gradient to study organic matter... | ecosystem: Environmental > Aquatic > Marine > Coastal... | reverse complement strand
TGGTGGATCGTACCGGTTCCGAGAAGCATGAATTGTCGGGAAGAGCTAAGGATATAGGCTCAGCATTGGTATTTGTGAGCTTGATTCTGCTTGCGGTGGTTTGGGGGTTGGTAGCCTACAACCGTTTTGTGGGTTTATAAATTTATTCAATTTAGAGGTTATGCAGCAAGACTGCTGCGCACCAAACGCTAAAGAGTTCGGTGCGCCGCCAGCTTTTAATGTTGAGTATCGGAGTGGGCCAGATTCATTTGCGCCAAATAATCTTCTTCTATAGCGCGCCCGACTGATCGACGCTCTACAGACTTACGACGCTTACGGTGATAGATATCCAGTGGCATATTTTTGCATGGATCACGGTCAAGGCGACGGTCTTGCCCCTTGCGTCGGTCAAAAAAGAACTTATGTTCATTCATTGGTTTAGCTTCTGTAAGAAATAGATTATTTTTATGATTAAAGGGTGTTTATGGAGTGCAATACTATAAAAACGCACCTTGATTGCGCGAGATCAACACAGTGTAGATCTTTAGGGCTAAAATACCCCTGATTTTTTTGTAAAAAAGTTTACGGCCAGCTGGGTCGCTCAAATAGATAGCAAAAGTAACTGAGTATGAGCATGAATGACGTGAAAGACCGCATAGTTTCTAAGTTGGAAATTGATTTTGAGCCCTTATTTTTAGAAGTTCAGAACGAGAGCCATATGCATTCTGTTGCCCCAGGCTCCGAATCACACTTTAAGGTCACCTTGGTGTCTTCCCAATTTCAAGGCAAGCGTCAAGTTCAGCGCCATCAAGCTATTTATGGCTGCCTAGCGCAAGAATTGCAGCAAGGCGTTCATGCCTTGGCTCTTCATACCTTCAGCCCTGAGGAGTGGCAGGCGCAGCGCCAGGTTCCTGCATCACCGCAGTGTTTGGGTGGCAGCAAGCATGAGCATTAGGCCAATGCAGGTGCAATTTCTCTGGTTGAGTAAAAAGTAATCGCCTATAATCGCCTTAAAATTTGAATCTGCTCTTTTTGAGCTATGTGATGTGTAATAAGTCTATGAATCCCACTATTGTTGCTGCCCTCTATAAGTTTGTAACACTGCCCGATTACCAATCTATAGCCCCTCGCCTTAAGGACCTCTGTGATCATTTAGGGCTAAAAGGAACCTTATTACTGGCGGAAGAGGGTATTAATGGCACTGTATCAGGTACCCGCGAGGCTATTGATGGTCTTATCACTTTTCTTATAGAAGATGATCGTTTTATTGGCTTGAGTCATAAAGAGTCGATCTATGATGAGCAGCCTTTTTATCGCATGAAGGTAAAGCTGAAGCAAGAGATAGTGACTATGGGGGTTAGGGGTATTGACCCTAAAAGAATTGTGGGTACCTATGTGAAACCTCAAGACTGGAATGCTTTGATTAGTGATCCTGAGGTTATGGTCGTTGATACACGTAACTCTTATGAGTTCAATATAGGCTCATTTGAGGGGGCTGTTGATCCTAAAACGGAGACCTTCCGTGAGTTTCCTGCCTATGTCGCTGAGCATCTTGATCCTGCGAAACATAAAAAAGTGGCGATGTTTTGTACTGGCGGTATTCGATGCGAGAAGTCTACAGCCTATTTAAAAGAGCAAGGATTTGAAGAGGTCTATCACCTCGAAGGCGGTATTCTCAAATATTTAGAAGAGGTGCCAGAAGAGCAGAGTCTTTGGCGCGGTGAATGTTTTGTGTTTGATAATCGCGTTGCGGTTAATCACAAGCTAGAAAAGGGTATCTACGATCAGTGTCATGGCTGTCGTCATCCGATTACGGAAGAGGATAAGCTCTCTGAGCACTATATGGCAGGAGTAAGCTGCCCACGTTGTTACGATCAATTGACGGCAGAGCAAAGAGGGCGATTTGCTGAGCGTCAAAAACAAATTGAATTGGCGCATCAACGTAATGAGCCGCATTTAGGGGCATTACCACCTGAGCGGCAGATACGGGCGCTCAAAAAGAAGGTTCACCGTGATGAGCAGCGGCGCGGCGCTCAAAAAGTACAAGGCGTGTAAGATAGCTGCATAACTACGGTTAATCTAGAATGAAATCTTAATGATTCTACGTTAGATAGAGAATAGCTATTTTGTCACATAAATGGATTATGGTTTAATGCCCATGTCCTTAATCTCCAGTTGTGGTATTTATGAATTTTGATGATTGGGTGGCCGATGCGGCTGCTGGTACCGCCACTCATGCCAGTGGTTTTAGTTTGCGTATTGAAGGTAGCCTCAAAGATCCTTCAGATGTTTATCCTGGTAAGTTTCCTGAGGGGTTAAGTTTTATTGAGCAGGCGCGCTTGCTGCGCTCTGGGCTAGAGTTTTTGGCTAAGACGTCTTCTCATGCTTCTGTTGCTTGGCAGTCGAGCAGTGCGCAAGATGCTAAGTCCGTGGCAATACGCGAACGCGAGGAGCTTGCTCGTCAATTTGCGGAGCGTGCAGACAAGCCGCAACGATCGGTGTTGTCGCTAAAAAAATCGTCGTAATGAAACATAAAAAACCCGCTGTAGCCAATGGCTACAGCGGTTTTTTTATGTTTGTTGCTTACATTAATCCGCGGCGCTGCAATTCTAGATAGTGGTCATCAACGAGCTTGAATAGCTGGTCGAATTTATCAGTTGCAGGTTGGGTGACAACGCTCAGTACTTCATCTGCAACGGGGCGTCGCAACATGATATTTTTCAGTTCTATTGCAACCTCATCCATCGTCTTTAGTATCTTTTCGGACGTTTCTTTAGTGCGGAAGATATAACCTTGATCAGTAAGCTTTAAATAGTTATTGCACTCTTCCAGCCAGTCTTTACGCTGGGTAACATAGTTGCGAATATTTTTGGCTCCGCCGCGATGAGCAGTTTGTACCAGCTGTGTCTCGCGGTAAGTTTTAAGGCTTTTGGACCCGCGTAAAATAAAGTCTTGCGCAGTCGATTTGCAGTATTTGGCGTTGAGATAACTGGCAAACTTGATGTTGTTTGCGGTCTCTGCTTTTTCGCGTTTACAGGCCTCATCACAGCTAAAGCTGGCTTGAGATAGGCTTAACAGCAGTAGGGCGTAAATAATTGATCGCATAGGGGCTCGCCATTTATTAAAGTTATGAGAAGGGAGAACTTCTATAGTGTTGTTAAAGACACAGCCCCAGTGTGGGCAAGTTTTATCAATATTTCAAGTTTTGTGCGCTAATCGGTTGCCAGCTATCAGTTTTTATTGACGGCTGGCAGTTTGGCTGGGCTAGTTTAGAAACCCCATGGGACTCTTGGTAATGGCAACACTCACGATATAGGCAAAGACTATGAGTGCATCCACCCAAAGAATTTTGCGTGCGAGAGGACTGGGAAGCTTAAATGCGGCCACTCCAAGGACAATATAGACTACTAAACCAATTATTTTGGCCAAAAGCCAGGGTTGGTTTCCGGGTGAGAGGTGCAAATGGACCGCTAAGATAATGCCGCTCAGCAGCATAATGGTATTGATGATGTGCGGTGCAATACGCACTATTTTTTTGTCGAGCATACTGGAGTTTATAAACATCCAAATGCCGCGCACGACAAATGTTAAAAGTGCTAGAGCAACAAAAGTTAAATGAATGTGTTTTAAAAGCATATACATGGGTGCTTCCTTTTTGTGGTGGCTATATATTGGGGTTCGATGTGGGCTAGGTGATGAATGTGGTCTAGTCGCCCTTAAGTGCTTTACCTACAAGTGCAAGCATGGCATCAGAGAGCGGTAATTTTAAGGCTGCTGTGTGGCCATCCGCGGACATTTTGTTCCAAGTTTTGCGAATGATATCGATGAGTTTTTCTTCCGTATGCTTATTGGCAAAATCTTCTAGGTAAAATTCAATAAACACAAGGCAGATAACATCTTCAAGAGTTTGAACTTCGTTATCGCGCTTGAGGCTGCGCTTGAGGAGTAAATCCTTAACACGTAGTACGTCCTCTTCACCATACCCCTGAGCAGCCATAATATTGCCAGCTTGCTCGCCATGAAATGCAGCTAAATCCAACCGCCATTTTTTATAGCCCTGACGGTCCATGGGGTAGTTGCTGCGTGGAATTTTCCAACGGCAAATATGTTGGCTGCGCGCAGCGAGTTGCAGTAGGTCTGAAGCTGTTGGACAAAATTGTGCAAGATGATGACTCATGCGTTGCGCATAAAGCCACTCCTTGGCGATCATTTTTCCTTCAAAAGGCTCTTGGTTTGGGTCTTGTAGATTTTCTTGATCAAATGCATCAAGTGTTTTTTGTAGCATAGAAAGAGTCATAAATACCTGAACTTAATTGGAGGGGGAGATATTGAATGAAGCGCTTTAGCACTGAGGTTTACCATTGGCAATTTGGCGCAACTGATCCATGTCTTTGATGAAGATTTCTTTTTTATCAACCTGTAGGATCGTCTGCTTTTGCAAACGCGTGAAAATTCGGCTCACGGTTTCTATCGTAAGTCCTAGATGATTGCCTATATCGGTACGTGACATAGGTAAACGAAAGGCATTGGCTGCTAGCTGACGGCGACTGTTACGTGCGGAAATGCTGAGCAGTAGAGCTGCTATACGCTCTTCGGCGCTGCTTTTGCTCAAGAGCGTAATAATTTGCTGGTCTTGATTGATTTCACGGCTCATGAGCTGGAAAAAATGGCGTTGCAAGTTGGGGATTTGCAGGCTCAGCTCTTCCATTCTATCAAAGGGGATCTCACATACGGATGAGGTTTCAAGTGCTATGACGGAATTAATGTAGCGGTTATCTGCTAAGCCATCCATGCCTACCACCTCGCCAGGAAGATAAAATCCGGTGATTTGTTCATCGCCATTTTCGCTTAGGTTAATTGCTTTAACCGCACCTGAGCGAATGGCATATACCGACTGAAAAGGTTCGTTGGCTGAGTAGAGGTGGTCACCTTTTTGTAGCGGTTTGCCGCGTTGAACTATCTTGTTGAGCTTATCGATATCCTCCAAATGGAGGCTGATGGGCAGGCAGATGGTGTTTAATCTGCAATTGCTACAGTTTACTTTTTTGTCGTGCGGGCAACTGGCATCTTGGGTTTTAACCGTGGTATGGGCAATGGTCATAATATGAGCCTCTAAAATGTGCCGCTAAGTACGCACTTATATATGGCCCTGATTGTTACAGCTTTGGCCATGGGGGTAAATAGTTGATTTTGTCTTGGGAATATTAGAGGCAAAGATTACCTTTGCTGCTATTTCGGTCGCACCTGATTCTCGGTGTCAATGGAGGTGCTTATAATGCTGACCAATGCGCTTTATAGGTGAGGGGAAGTTGGAAAAGTTTAAGTTAATCAAAGAGATGAAATAAGAAAAAGCGCTAAACAGTTTTGACTTTCCGCCGTCCAAATCTTTATAGTACTGATAGTTCTCCTGTTATGTGTCGCGCTGGCGCTTTATCTTTAGGTTCAAGCTATTCATCGGCGCTGAACTATGGTCGTTGAGGTATGGTTTTGAGGGTATCCTTAATTGCTGTATTTTCTCGTATCAAATTTTCATTCCAATGTTACTCGGCCTATAGGTTGATGTTGGTTCGGTATTACTGATTGGTGACAAGCAAGTTTTACAATAATAAAGAGAGCAGAATGTATAAATTGATTTTTAGTGGTGAATTGCGCACCGGCTTTGAACGAGAAGAAGTCGTTACCAATTTGGCGCAGTTATTAAAGCAAACGCCCGATACCGTAGCGCAGCGTTTTTTTACAGGGCACCCTTTGGTCATTAAGAAGGTGGAATCTCTGGCACTTGCTAAGCAGTGGTATGGCGCTTTCGCAAAAGCAGGAGCGGTATTACGTGTCACTACAGATGCTGTAAAAAGCGAAATTGCAGACACGGTTACTACCGCTAAAGCTCGTTCAGACGTTGAAGTGACGGCTTCCTCAAACACAGACGTTCGAAATGATTTTGATGAGTCTAAGCACGAAGATGATGACTTTGTGCAAGATACATTCATGTCCAAGCCTTATTTTGCTTATTTGAAGATGGGCGCTATAGCGTTAATTTTTGTATTAATAGGTGTATTGATTTGGGTTACTCGCCCAATATGGCAGCAGTCAGATTTGGGGCCAGAACAAGAGCAATTGGTGTCAGCCTTGGCGAGCAAAGAGCTCTTGGCGCTCGGTCACGTTGATATGGCCCAGTTAAATACTCGATTGCTGGCCGGTGCTGATTTGGCCAGCCTGCCAGGAGTAGCTAAAGATTTGCTTGGCAGTCTAGAGCAGGCAGGCATTAATGTGCGCACAGAGATAACACATCTCTGGGGGGGGGCTTATTTGCAGGAACCCCAAGGGCAGCAAAAACAACCGCCTCAGTTGCTGTGGGTGCTTGATGGGCAATTTACGCCGAAGCAATTCCGAGAATGGTTTAAGCAGCGTTATCACATAGAAGAGGAGACAGCCACAGGTCTAAGCTTTAGTCGAATTGATGCGGCTAGCTGTGAAAAGCTGCCGCAAGAAACAGCACTTATTAGTTCCTCTCGAATTATTGTGGGGCCAGCCGCGCAGGTTGAGCGCCTACAAGCCCGGTTGAAATCTGGGGCGGGCGCAGTCAAAGATTTGACGCAATGGCAGTCGCTTAGCCGCAGGCAAATGGTTTCTTTTGCGATCTTTGCACCTCAAGAGTCGGCGTTAGCGGCAACAGCCATGAACGGTGTGGCGGGCTTGTTGCTGCAGCCAGTGGCCGCAGATAAAGGCAGATTAGAGCAGGTTAGTGGGCTTTACTTGGGGCTCATCCCAGTTGCTGCCCCCTTGGGTGTTGAGTTCAGTGCAGTTCTTGCCAGCGCAGATAAGGAATTTATCACTACCACCGAGGCGAGCATGAATGAAACCTTGGCGGAAACACAGGAGCGAATCGCACAAGATTGGCCAGAGGCTCTCGCGCTGTATAAGCGCGTGCGCTTGAGCCAATCAACGGGGCAGCTGCGTTTCGCATTACGCTTTGATGAAAACCTTTCTCAAGAGCTTCAATCCTTAGTCGCATCCTTTTTTTCTAGAAGCTTTTCATTACCTGCAGGGCAGGAGGCTAATGGAGATGAGCAGTTAGAAGAAAGCCCGCATACTTTTGTTGAGTTGCAGGCAGCAAATTTTCCTCCTTACGAAGAAGTGGCTCAACTTAATAGTGCATTTAGGGCGCAGGTTACAGCGGGCCCCTTTGGTGTGGCGATGAACAGCCTTGAGCTCACTGAAAAAGGTATGGAGTTGGACTTGAATGTGCAGGCATTTAACTTGCCTAACTTAGGCGAAGAGTCTGCTGCTATAGAGCTGCGCATTAAGGATGTGCTCGATAAATCGGGCAATTCTCTCTTGGTTACCTCCCTGTGTGGCCCCGACGAGCTTCACGAAGCAACACCTATAAATCTCGTATACAAAGGGGCAAACTTCGAAAATGGAGAGGCGGAAACCTACATCTCTATTACTGGGAGTAAAAAAATAATTCTCCCTAAAAACGTAGATCTAACATCTATCGGTACCATAGTGGGCAGCCTAGATTACAATTTGCCGCTGACATTTGAGCGCATTAGGGTCGAGGCGCCATTTGCGGGCAAGGTTATCGAAGCGCAAGGCGTGCGTTTGAAGTTTATGAGTTCAGCTCCTAATAGCCTGCGGTATGAGTATTCAGGCAACACCACGGCGCTCTTGCAGGTCAATGGCTTAAATACTGCTGGTCAAGTGCTGGCGACCTCGGGATCTACTCGATCGGATGTATTCTTCTCGTCCGCTAAATCCGCCAGTGTTAATTATCGCGGTAACCCGGCGGCGGTAGAAATTATACTGGCGCGCGCGCTAGAGCCGTCTAGCTACAATTTCCAGCTCACTCAAATAGAGCCTGCAAATAAAGAATTCCTCATGGAGGAGTCCTCTCTGGGTGCTTTTACAACTGAGCAGCTAACTGCGCTGAAGAAAGCTGCCGCGCCACAAGTAACCTTTAACTATCGAGAGCCTAACTACGTCTTGCCACTTGGGCCTAGTGTTGTGGCGGTAGATAGTCTTGATGTGGACAAACATTTTGGTTTGTCATTGAACGCTCGTGTATTTGTGGCAGATAGTTTATTACCCTTGGCGAGAAAATTGGGTGCAGCGCAGTTATTTATCGATGAGGTGGTTGATAATGCGGGCGTTGCTCATCCGCTCGCCTATAGCGCCGGCATTGCCTTTGAGCCATTAGGTTATTTCGTTAACGGTCTTTTTCAGCCAAATGAAGAGCAGCCTTGGTTAAGTGGTGACATGCAGTTGCGTGCGGATGTAAGTGATGTTGACTCTATCAGTCTTGCGCGTGGACATCTGCGTTTTAATGCTGCTGTCGATACTTACAGTTTCTCTATACCTTTTCGATTTGGTATGACCTGGGGTGGCGATAAAATGCAGTTGGCGCTGATTCGTTGGGAAGAGGGCAATTTAATCTTCAGTGCTGAGGGTGATTTATCTGATTTGGTCGATATTAAAGCTCTGGCGGCGGATGGAACGCAAATCAGTCGCCCTGCGCGCTTAAGTCACTATTTTGGGCGTCCACGTATTGCATTAGAAGTCAGTCAGATTCCCGCTAAAATTGAATTTACCTTAGCGCAATCTCTGCAAAAAATGGATTACCCCTTTGAATTGAGGCCGACGAAATAACGATCACTTTGTCGTCTTAAGTCGTGAGGGGTTACGATAGTGCTATGTAATTCAGAGTTTGATTCAGAGTGTAAGCTAACTCGCCGATTTATATGCTGTTAATACTAAGGGGTAAAATTAAGCCTTTACAGGAGCTGAACGGGGGAATATATTGTTTTCGCTGGTAAGTCCGCAGCATTATTTATGGTAAGTCACCGCGTTGTTCTAGCAGTTTTTCTATTAGCACCTCGTTTTGTTTTTTCATAAGTAACATCTGAATCCGCCAGCAGGCTCCATACTGGAGTTTTCAAATATTATTTTTTATTGCACAGAGCATCGAGGTTTATTATGGCTAGAAGTACTGGTACCGTTAAATGGTTTAACGAGTCTAAAGGTTTTGGTTTCATCGCGAGCGAAGCGGGTGAAGACGTATTTGTACACTACAGCGCTATTACAGGTGCAGGTTTCAAAACCTTGGCTGAAGGCCAAAAAGTAGAATTCGATGTTAAGCCAGGTCAAAAAGGCCCACAAGCTGAAAACGTAACAGGCGTTTAAGCTGGTTGATTTAATCACCAACTTAAATAACCTGGTTGCTGAATAGCAACGAAAAAACCGCCTAGGTAACTCGGCGGTTTTTTTATATCTTAAATTGGCAGTACTCGATAAGGCACTTAGCCAATTAGACTGTTTCTAAGCAGTAATTATTAAATATTTTTTTGATTATAAAAATGTAGAGCGAAACCAATTTATGAACGTATTTATGACGAAGTTATTTTCTCCTTTACTTAATTTTTTTGAAAAAGGTGAAGAAAAATATGCCTATAGAGAATCCCATCGGAAAATTCTGGTGGTTGTCGGGCTATTGTTTTTAGTCTTGTCCGGTGGTTCGCTGTATGTCGTGTTAGCTAGCGGTGAAATGGGCGGACTTATTCCCGTTGTGGGTTTTTCGCTGGCGGGGATTGTGTGTGAAATTGTAGGGTTGCTCGGTAGCGATAAAGCGGTAGCGAATATGTGGAAGACAAAATGACGGCGCTTTAGCGCCTGGGTGAGCGTAAAAATTAAGGTGCGTTCAATGCGCATTATTCAATAAGCCGAGGCGACAGCCTCGGCTATTGTGTAGCCTCAGTTAGTTTCTGTTCTCATGTCATTTTTAGTCAGTTGTCGCTTCAACTATAACCCCAATACTGGTGAAGTAGAGCGCGGTTTTAATTGGGCGCGTGTCGATCTTGGCCATTAATTTGTGATAGTGCTGTAGCTGATTTTTATAGGCCGCAAGCTCGCGTTGGCTGAAGGCTTCGAGGCTTTCCTCTGGCTCGGGCGAGCTGCTTTTGTAGTCGATAATCCAGCGCGTGTCATCGATAACGAAGGTGCGGTCGATGATAGATTCACGGGCTTCGCTTTTTTGTTGTTGCACCAATGCGAGCTCACAGGCACTGTGGGTGTGTTCGCTGTTCAGCAGCCAGCGGCCCTGTGCGCTGTTTAGTGTTGTGGTCACTGCTTGTCCAATTTTTTGCAGTGCCTGTGTGAGCGGCGCATCTTTCCAACCCAGTTGTTGCAGTTGGATTTTCCAAAATAGTTGTTGTTGCTGAATAAATTGATCTGCGGCTATGCAGTGAGTTGCGCCCACAAATTTATTCTCGACCAATGTCTCAAGTGCGCTGTGTATGAGTGTGCCGGTGTGACGCGCCAAGCGCGCTACGCTGCTTTCCTGTTCGGGAATGTTCAACGGGTTTACGTACTTATCATCTTGCACATCATGACCGCGATAGGCCTGTAGGAGTGTGACATCTTCCAGTGTCGGGCGCTCCCAATTTGCCGCTAGGCGCACTAGATGTTGCAGCCCAGGCCTTGCTGTTGCGTTGTTGCCAGATTGCACGCGCGTATGGCCAAGGCTGCTCTCTAGGCAATGTGCTTGGTCTTTTACAAAACCCCAAATGCTGTACAGCAAGGATGCTTTTGCCGGCGCCTGTAGTTCCTCTTCTTTCGTTTTTATACAGGCAATAAGATGTAACCGCGAAATAGCGCGGGTGCAGCCTACGTAAAGCAAGCGGGTTGATTCAAAGGCTTGCTGTTTGTCTGCTTCGCGCCGCATAAATTGATAGAGCTGATCTTCGTCTTGCCCTATAGGCGCGAGCGAGCCGAGCAGTAATTGTTTTTCACCCTGCGCGTTGAGTCGTTCTTGCCAGAGTAATAATTGTTTGTCGTCTTTGCGTGCGCCGCGATCTAAACCGGGAATAATGACGGTATCAAACTCTAAGCCTTTCGATTTGTGAATGGTCATGACCTGTAGTTTTGGGTCTGCATCGCTACGCGGTGCGGCAAATAGTCGCTCTATGGCTTGATAAAAAACTTGCCAGTCGCGAATGCTGCCGCCTTGCTGGTGTTTGTCGAGCAGGGCAAAAAAACTGTGGATATTATCGCGATCATTTTCATCTAGCAGCGTGGCTGGGCCACCTAAGGCCAACCAGAGCCCTTCGATCCATTGGCGTAAGGGTTTACGATAGCGCTCTTGCCATGTGGCATTTAATAAGGGCACAAGGCGCGTGAGAATTTTTTCACCGTTTGGGCTTAAACCTTGGATCTGTGTGTAGTGTTGCAACTGCGGCCAAATAAGGGGGAACGCCGTGTCACTGAGGCGCGGGTTGAATTCGCCAAGATCCGCGGTGACTATGCGGTGTAAGTCACTGTTATTTAAACCGCACCAAGGTGTACGCAAGAGCGCAAGCCACGCGATGCGATCGGCGGGGTTTACCAGTGCGCGGGTGAGCGAGAGCAAATCTTGAATCACCATGCGGCTGGCGAGACGATCAATCTCTGTGGCTTGATAATGCAAACCGGCGGCGCTGAGCGCAGGAAGAATGCGCGCGAGGTGATTGCGCGTGCGTACTAATATCGCAACGCTAGCTTCAGGGTTTTCGGCGCGCGCGGCGCGGACTAATTCAACGACCTTTGCCGCTTCTTGTTCCTGAGCGGTAACCCGTGCTGCGGGTTCATCGTCATCTTTTTCTGCCAGTGCTGTTGTAGAGGTTGCTTTGTCATTGGTATAGCAGCAGGCATGAAAGCTCACGGCTTCGCCAGCCTGTTCAGCTTTAAACGCGGCCGAGGGCGAGTAGCGTACCGCGCCGCGGCTGATGTCGTCTTGCGCGGGGAACGCATCTTGGAAAATGTCATTAACCCAATTCACCACACCGGCTTGAGAGCGAAAGTTAACCTGTAAATCCAATGGGCTTAGGGCCACAGAGCCAATGCCGTGTTGGCGGGCATCTAAAAATAAACCAACGTTAGCGTTGCGAAAGCCATAACAGGATTGCATGCCGTCGCCCACGATAAAGAGTGTGCGGCCATCGTCGTTTTGCCAACCGCTGGTGAGCTTTTTGAGCAGTTCTAATTGCGGGCTGGCGGTATCTTGAAATTCATCCACCAATATATGACGAATGCGATAGTCCAACTGCAGAGCGAGATCGCTCGGCGAATCTTCATCCCCAAGCGCTTGAACGGCTGCTTGGCTAATGGCGCTGTAATCCGTGGCGCTGAGTTGTTTGAACACGAGGGTTAGCTGCGCGGCGACTATGGGCAAAATACTGGTGAGGCTATCAAGCAGTTGCCATTGGTCTTGCGCGTAGTGGGCGGGCGGCAAGCTGCGAATTTCGTGCAGCAGGGCTTCGGCTTCAGGGGCTATTTCGCGTAGCGTACCGGTGAGTTCACCAAAGCGGGTTTTGAAGGCCGCGTGTTCTTTCCCCGCGGGAAAACCTTCGGCCTTGGTAAGGCGTGCGCGGTAGCTGCCCGTATTGGTGAGCAACAGATCGCACAGCGCCAGCCATTGGTTTACGCCTTCGGGCGATGCGCTAGGTAAGCTATTTATACCGAGCAGCTCGTGAATGCGATTTTTGTGTTCCTCTTCTTGCAGGTTATTGGCTGCGGCATCGGCGATGGCGCAAATGTCGCTGCTGTGAAGTTGCAGGGTATGAACGATGGCATTGAGGTGCTCGCAAATCACATCGTGCAACACGTCTTCTAGATAGGCGCGCGCCTCTTCATGGCGCGCCTGTATGAGTACGCCTAACCATTGTTCGCGTTTGGCGAGCAGGCTGATGAGCAGGTTTTCTACCGCAATTAAATTATTATCGAGATGCAAGAGTAGCTGGGTCAGTGGTGCGCGCAGCGGCGTTTCTTTTTCTAAGAGGGAAAACACTTCGCGCACTGCGAGGCGATAGGCGGGGTTGGCGTCTTCTAATGTATCGGGTTGCGCGCCTATGCCGCTCGCGAGGGGTAGCTGTTTGGTGATGGAGCGGCACAAGCTGTCGATCGTTTGCACACGTAGGCGGTGAGGGCTTTGCAGCAGGTGCCAACCGCGTTCTTGATCGCGTTGCAGTACTTGCTGTGCGAGTTGCCAGCCGCGCAGGGCGTGGGGGTCTTGCGGCTGCGGTTGTTCAGTGGCATTCCATAGTGCCTGCATAATACGGTCTTGCATTTCACCTGCGGCTTTGCGAGTAAAGGTGATGGCTAACACTTCTTCTGGCTCATCGCAGTGACAAAGCAGGGTGAGAACCCGTTGCGTGAGCAGCCCGGTTTTACCTGAACCGGCGGGCGCAGATACCGCGAAAGAAGCCTGGGGGTTGAGCGCCTCTAGGCGTACCTGTTGGTCGATAGGTGCCAGCCGAGTAGGTTCTGTGGTGGCCGTTATTGGCGGCATAGATGATGACGTGGAATTATTCATTATGTGACTCCAAAGCATGTGCGTGAGTCGCAATAAAATCGGCTATGGCCTCTGCATCGAGTAAGCGATTGAGCGGCAGTAGGTCTTCGGCGTATTGAGCTGCGTTAGGGTTTTTGAGATCAACTCGTGCGTCACCCTGTAAAAAGTCCTGCGCTAAACGGCTGAGATTGAGCTGCCACTCTTGCAACTGCAGTGGCCATTCTTGGGTGCAGGGCACAATGCCCGGATGTTGAATCCTGAGTTCGCCGGTGCCAATCCATTGGCTGGCTTTGGCATTGATTTGCGCAAAGGCAATGGCGCCTATGGGGTTTTCGCCTTCAACGGTCGTTGCGGTAACGGCGTAGAGCGGAAGTTGCGGTTCGTCCATCCGTTCGCCCTGCCAACTTTTCGCGCTGGGAGAGCCAGTTTTATAGTCGATGAGCAGCTGTTCGCCTGTGGCTAGTTCATCGATGCGGTCTATGCGTAGGCGCAGCGGTAAGCCAGAAAATTCGAGCGTCACTTCTTCTTCTATGGCAATGACCTTAAAAGCGGGGCGCATTTTTTCTTGTTCAAGCCATGCGTGTAGTAAGCGCTCTAAACGCTCCTGTTCCAGTTGGGCGTAATAGGCGCCTAGGCTGGTGCCGCGGCGCCGTTTAATGGTTTCGATGACTTCGCTGCAGGCAGACGCAATGAGTGCACATAATTCGGTATAGTTTAATGTTAAGAGTTGAGCTTGCGTGCCGAGTTGACGCCAGATCAGCGCGAGCGCTTCGTGCAGTAAATTGCCGCGCTCTATGGCGGAGAGGCCAGGCACGGGCTCATCGCAACTTTTTGCGCCGAGCCGTAAACGAGCAAACGCGTTGAAGGGGCAGGCGCCCTGTTCTTTAAATAAGCTCGCACCGCCGCGCACGATTTCGCGCTCGCGCTCAACTGCGGGTGCCTGCGCGCAATCAATCAGTTCGAGGGTTTTACTGGCTGCTATCGCCTGAAAATTACGGCTGTTGGCGTCCTGCTTTTCACCGTGTAATTCGTCTGCAGGCGTGAGCGCCAGTGCGCGAATTAGGGCGCTGGGTGCTAACTCACTGCCTTCGTCGCTATGGGCAGAACTGAATATAACGAGCGGTGCACAGTGCATATAGTGTTGCGTGAGCGCTTGAGCAAACACGAGTTCGCGCTCGGCACTTGCATGAGGCATTTTGTGCTGACGCTGCAACACCGTGGGTAAAAGCGGGTTGGGTGCGGGTGCGGGCGGCCATTGGCGATGGTGTAAACCCAGCACCCAACAGTGGCTAAATTGCAGCCCAGCGCCTTCAAGCGCGCCTAAAATTTGAATGGGCGCTTGGGGCGTCTGCGCTTGAAATGGCATTTTACTTGCCAGTTTGCGTAGCTGTTGCAAGGCTTGGCTGTAGCTAAGTTTGATGCCTAGGGCATCAAGTTGCAGAAACTCATCCAGCAACTGTTGCCAGAGTTTAAGTTGCTGATGTTCTTGGCTGTCGAGGCGCCGCCTACCGGGCCAGCCTAAGCGTTGCAAATGTGCATCAAAAAATGTGCGCCAATAGTCAGCGGAGTAGTCGCCATAGGTTTCGCGGCGATGCGTTTCTAATTGTAAAAAGCGCTGAGTGAGATGCTGTTCATCTTCAGGGATCGCGAGCTTCGCACTCAGTTTTTGACAGTGATAGCGCAGATCACTGGCGCTGATGTTAAACCGACCTAATTGGCGCAGGGCGTGGATAAGATGACTGCGCAGCACCAGCTCAGTGTCAGCTGCGCTAAAAAAAGGTGAGAGCAAGAGCTGACAAATATCTTCTAAACCCCAGTTCGATTGATGCAGCCCTAACAAGTCCAATGTGGCGGCAATAATCGGTGTGCCGGCGAGCGGGGTGCCCGCTGAAAAATTAAAGGGTAGGGTATAGCGGGGCTGTTCCGGTAGCGCTGCTAGCGGTTCAAATACCTGCACAAATTGTCGCTCCACGAGGTCGCGACACTGGCCGAGGTTGGGCACTATGATGGCAATCATCGCCACTGGGTTTTGCTCTAGTTGCGTCTTGCTCCACCGCGCTGCTAAGCGAATTTCCTCTTCTGTGGTGTGTGCTTCGGTGCGCACTAGCTCGGTTTGCGCAACAGCCTGTGTAATGGTGATTTGCTCTGCACTTAACGCATCCAACAGTGCTTGGTGCAGTGGCGCTATTTCCCCAAATCCGGTGAGTATGAGCGCTTCCTCAGGTTTGAGTTCGCCATCACGAAACGCGCCCAACAGAATTTCCAGTGCCTGCTCTTGAGTGATTAACCCCAGCTGGCTGAGTTTTACACGAAACTCTCCAAGCCAGATGAGCCAGCAGGCGCTGTTACTCTGTGCATTAATTTGTGGCTCTGCTGCGCGTACTTGCTCTTCACTCAAACACCAGAGTTCTAGGTTGCGCAGTGCCGCATCGGCAGCTTGAGCGAGGGGTTCAGGCTGTAGTAGTTCTGCGGCGAGCGATGACCGCGCAATGATTTGCTCCCAGAGTGTTTGGCGCTGAGCATTGTTGATCAACCGCCGCGCTGTTGGTGCATAGGCGCGCCGCTGGAGTTGTTGCCAGAGCTGCTCCTGGTATTGGCTTAAAGAGTAGATGCGCGGGCTTATCGAAACAGATGCACCCTGAGTGATTTGCCATTGACTGTAGGCGCGCAGCATATGATTGCGCAGCCGACTGTTAGCGGTAATGATCAGCCGCCCCTGGGTTATGGCGGTTAAGTAGGGGGCAATATTGAAGTAACTATCAACCATGATGAGGATGTGTCCCGTTAAATCTGAGGGTGATCTGGCGCTGGTGCGCTAATGAATAGGTCGCATTATGGCATTGCTAGGTTGAATTGCGACATTTGGCGTCTGCATGTGTTTTTTAATCTCAGTCACTTGGTGTGCGCTGTTTGATTTTTGACCGCGCTTGTTTGGGATGTTTAATCGTGCTAATTTTCCCGCGTTAAAAAATACGCGCTTATATGCTGTAAATAGCTCAATGTTGTTGTTTTAGTTGATAAGTGGGAGAGAGCATAAGCCACACTTGCAGCGATTTATGGTGGTTAACAATTTAAAAAAACACTCAAAAAAAATAATCTACTCTAGCTCACTGTAATGTCTAATCCAGCTGTTGCCTCTGGTGTTATTCATGCAGTTAAACATTTGCACTCATAATATAAAGAAGAAATTATATGAGCACTTCTGCACCCGCTTCCCCTAACTCACATACGCCACCTGCGGTTAGCAATTATCGCTGGACTATATGCGCGTTGTTATTCTTTGCCACCACCGTCAATTATCTTGATCGCCAAGTACTGAGTTTACTTGCGCCTGATTTGTCGGCAGAGTTTGGCTGGAGTAACAGTGACTACGCCAATATCACCGCTGTATTTCAATTCGTCTATGCTATCTCCATGCTCTTTGCCGGTCGGCTGATTGATAGCCTTGGCACAAAGCGCGGTTATATTCTTGCGATAATTGTGTGGTCCATAGGCGCGATTATGCATGCCTTCTCTGAGCAGTTGGGTACTGGTATCAATCACGTGCTTACCTTGGTGGGTTTGGCTGCTGTGCCTATCTCCATTGCAGGCTTTATGTTGTCGCGCGCGGTGTTGGCGTTTGGTGAAGCGGGTAATTTTCCTGCTGCCATTAAAGCAACCGCAGAGTACTTTCCCAAAAAAGAACGCTCTTTTGCCACCGGGATTTTCAATTCTGGCGCCAATATTGGCGCGATCTTGGCTCCGTTAACGGTACCTTGGATTGCTGCACACTGGGGCTGGCAAACAGCGTTTATCGTCATAGGCGCGATTGGTTTTGTGTGGATGATTTTGTGGGAGATTTTTTACGATAAACCCACTGAGCAAAAGCGCCTTTCTGCTGCAGAGCTAGCCTACATCAATACTCTGTCGGTGGGGGATGAGGCAGAAAAAGAACCGGTTGCCAAAGAGCCAAAGTCTTCTTGGTTTAAATTGTTAGGGTATCGTCAGACCTGGGCCTTTGCCTTCGGTAAGTTTATGACCGACGGTGTTTGGTGGTTCTATCTGTTTTGGTTGCCTAAGTATCTTGAAGCACAGTACGGCATGAGCAATACCGACTTTATGTTGCCTTTGATGGTGATTTACACCATGACCATGTTTGGCAGTATTGGCGGCGGTTGGTTTCCCAGTTATTTTATGAGTCGTGGACATAATGCTTACGATGGCCGTATGAAAGCTATGCTAGCGATCGCACTCTTTCCTCTGGTTGTGCTCTTGGCTCAGCCCTTTGGCTATCTGACGTTCTGGATTCCAGTCGTGCTGATTGGCATAGGTGCTTCGGCGCATCAAGCTTGGTCTGCCAATATCTTCACCACCGTTTCTGACATGTTCCCCCAAAAGGCTGTTGGCTCAGTGGTTGGTATCGGTGGTTTGGCTGGTGGTTTGGGAGGGGTGGCTGTATCTAAAGTCGGCGGTTGGTTGTTTGATTATTACGGTGCTCTCGGTCAGATAACCATAGGTTATGGAATTATGTTTTCATTTTGTGCCTTGGCATATTTACTTGCCTGGGGCGTAATGAAACTCTTGGTGCCGAAATACCGTCCAATTCGCGACCTTTAACCTGCACTAATATTAACGCCGCTTGCTTCAAATAAGCGGCGTTTAAAGTGGCCCTTTAAAAAAATGGCTCTTTAAACAAAGTGGCTTTTTAAACATGGTTAGCTTGTGTCGCCGTGGGTCATCTTTCCTTGTTTCTCAAAACCGCCTTAACTTTTCCCCCGTTTTTCCTGCATGGTTCATGTTGTTGGTGGTTACCTCCAATGGCTGGGCAATCGCCTGCAGCAGGTTTTCATCGCTATTTTTAGCATGTCAAAAGATTCGACTACCTCCAGTTATATTTGGTCTATATTTAAAGGCAATTCTTCGGTTGAGTCATTTACCCACAATTGGGTGGCGTGATATCAACTTACACAACTAGGTGTTGATATTTATTCAGGTGGTTTATGTTTTCAAAGCAGGAATTGCAGCTTGTTGGGCAAACCTTGGCGCAGCGCCGAGATTGGTTGCTGAAAGCTATTAATAACCCTGAGCACGCCAGTAATCGTGCGCAGAACGAAAGAACATTAAAGATACTAGAAGATATATTGAATAAAATTTCCGCTCAGATGACGGGGGAAGCCTCTGTAGATGAAAGAGAAGAACAGCCGGCGAAAGTGGTGAATCACTATATTTCCGCTAAGGGTACCTCATCAATTCGCGAGCTGGCACTGAAGCGGCGTTTAGAGCTTACATCAAACAAAATTCGCGTGTTATTGGTTGACGATGATCAGTTTATTTGCGATTTGGTGCGCGCCTTTTTAACGGCTGCAGATATAGAGATAATTGATTCGGCGCAGGATGGTATGGAAGCGGTTAGCATGCTCTATGACGCCAACCCAGTTTATGACTTAGTGCTTTGCGACTGGAATATGCCCAATAAATCGGGGTTGGGTGTGCACGATGCCATGCGTGCGGCTGAACGCTACTATGGAACTGTGTTTATGCTGGTGACTGGTGTGACAGAAGCAAAGCAAATACGTGCCGCTATTGAGGAAGGGGTTGATGACTATGTCGTTAAACCTATAGAGCAAGATAAGCTCCTAAAAAAATAGCGCGCTTTTTCCCGAAGGTAAGTGAGAATATACCTAACGCCTAATATTTGTTGTTAGTATTTTTTACGTGGAGCCGTTGTCGAGTGTAGGCTCTTTTACATTGGCTGGGTTACTGGCGCGAGGCAGCGTAAAGTAAAATGTGCTGCCCACTCTCAGCTCAGAGTTAAAGTTTATTTCCCCCCCGTGTTGCTCAATAATTATTTTAGAAATGCTTAGGCCAAGCCCCGTACCTTCATGCCTGCGGGTGTCTGATGAGTCTGCTTGCGCAAATTTTTGAAAAATGCGTTTTCGAAATTCTGGCGGAATACCTTCACCTTGATCGGCGACGCTGATAGTGATGTAGTTTGCATCACACTTCATCGCAATAGTGACTACGCCGCCTTCATTAGAGAACTTTACGGCATTTGATATTAGGTTTGACATTACTTGCAATAAACGATTTTGGTCAATATTTGCAAAAATATTGTCTGCCTCACTACTGGTTTGGATTGCCAGCAATAATGAGACATTAAATTTGTCACCATATCCTGCATTTTGCGCTACGGCAAGCTCTAGTAGTGGGGCAACGGCAATATTGTTTAAGGTGAGTTGCAGGCTGCCAAATTCAAGTTTTTCGACATCAAGTAAATCATTGACTAAACGCCCAAGTCTTTCGGCATTACTGTGTGTAATGTTAATGAGTGACTTTGTTTTTTCAGAAAATTCTTCTACGGCGCCACTTTTTAGTAACCCTAACGCCCCTTTTATCGATGTTAGTGGTGTGCGCAATTCATGGCTGACGGTGGAGATGAATTCTTTTTTCATGCTCTCCAGTTTTTTACGCTCACTGACATCGTGAATAATAAAAGTGAACAGCAACCGCTCATCCAGTTCAACGCGGCTCAGGCTCAATTCAATATCCTTAGTTTTGGTGTTGGTTGCATCGGTTGGCTGCATGCTAATTTTGGCATCCAGCACAAAATTGTTATCTAATTGTTTTTTCTCTATAAGAAAGTATGTGGCTAATTTCGGGATGAGTTCATAGATTTTATGTCCGAGTAATGTGTTTTTAGCTATTCCAAAAAGGCTTTCTGCCGCTGGATTGGCGCGTTTGATGAAGCCTAAATTGTCTACTACTAATATGCCTTCAGCTGCATTGTCGAGTACTGAGGTAAGCTCTTGGGTTTGCATTTCAACTAAACTATTAATTAGTTCTGCGCGCCCACTGATGAGTAACAGGAAACCACCTAATAGGCTTGAGAAAAGTAAACCGCCTGCGAGTACATGCCATGCACCAGATGTTGCGTGAGTAGATAAAAATTTTTGCGTAGGGGCTATGGTAAGTGTGAGCTTACGCTGCCCTATGTTGAGTTTATGTTGCTGGACAAAATCGCGTAGGTGAGGAGAAAGTTTAGTCATCCCATCGTAAAAAATGAGTGGGTTATTGGCGTCAGTTGTGTCCACAATGCGTAATTCATAGGTTTCTGGGTCAAAATTACCTAAGGCGCTGGCAAGTAAGTTATTAATCCGCACGGCTGCAGTTGCAAAACCTTTGAGTGTTGCATCAGGATTGTAAACGGGTAAAAACATTAGCGTAGAAAGGTGGCCGGGCTGGTCTTGCAGTAGTTGTAAGGGGCGGCTCATGCTGGCCTTTCCGGTGGAAAGCGCTTGTTCAAACGTAACGCGGCGCATAGGCTCGCTCTTTACATCAAAACCGTGCGCCGCCTTATTAAATTCCCAAGGTTCTATATAGGTAATGACTACATAATCAGTTCGTACTGCCGCATTGGTAAAAGAGGGGGAGGTAAGCTTATCGGTAATGGTGAAATTAGCGAAGCCGTCTTGCTGTAATGTGGCCTCGAATGTTGCACGATCTTCTTGGCGAACGTACTGATTCCAAGACGAGGTGGATATTCCGCGGCTGGCGATATCGATACTGTTGATAAAGTTGGAGAAGTCAGCACTATTAAGATTAGGGGCAACCATAAACAGGCCTCTAAGACTAGTAAGTGTTTCAATGATATTTACAAGGTTGTTATTCATTGAGGTATTCATTAAGTTTGCCTGTTGTTCGAAGGCAACTTTGAGCTTACTTTGTTCTTCGCTGCTTGTTCGCACGAAAATGGCAACAACTATAGCGCAACTAATTAAAACGGGAATGGTTACCACGCTGCGACGACTGCGCCATTGGCGCCGTGGTTGAGCGAAAAACACACACATTAGCGGGGTGGCAATGAGAACGCCGAGGCTATCGCCTACCCACCAGGTAAACCAGCTATAAAGACAGTAGTCGATGGGAATAACACCATTCAACCAAAGCGCGAATACGCCTATGCTGGCGCTGCAGGTTGCTGCAACTGGGCCGCCTAAAAGTAAAAATAGAAATATGTCGCGTTCGTGGGTGAGAGGGTTAGGGAAGCCCAAAATGCTTCGAATTAAGAAAGTGCCAAAGAGCGTGGCTAAGGCGCTGCCAAAACCTATTTCAGCGGCGATCTCAAGTGAACTCAATGAAAAAGGCAATTCTGCCAAGCTTAGGTTGAGCAGCAATGAGCCTAAAAAAACCCCAATTGCACAGCCTTGCCCCAAAATAAGGGTGGCTCCCAAGCCAATGCCGAGAGGTAAGAAAATGGCAGTGGTATATCCAGGTGGAATCGCGAGCAGCAGCGAAAGTCTACCGGATATAACATAGGCAATGATGATCAGTACAATTCGTACCGGTAGGTTATTTAATCTTGTTGCTGGGTTCACGCCCACTATTCCTCACAGAAACCTTTTGCTTAAGATTAGCCTAGGTGCTGGAGATTGCTTGGGGAGATGGGAGAAAGTTGCCCAGTGTTTTGCCGCTTAAACATGCAAGTAGACTTGCTGATGAATGTCAAAACTTTTCAGTGCGTGTGCGAGTAGCTCAGTAGCAGCTGAGTGCTGAGTAAAAATAGCTGTTGTGGCTATAGGTGAGCGTTGCTGAGAGGAAAGTAGTGGTTGAGTTTGCAGTAGATGCTCTAAGCGGCGCGCTATGGCGGCGCCCGAGTCGATCAACTCGATGTTCTTTGGTAGGTTGACCGCTATTTCGGTGCGCAATAGTGGGAAGTGGGTGCAGGCCAGCACGAGTTTATCCATTCGTGCGCCCGCTGCATGCAGTAAAAATTGTTGCGTAATTGATGTGATTGCTAACGGACTAATTGTTTCGCCGCGTAATTTTTGTTCAGCAAGTTCGACCAGCTCTCGACTGCCTATAGATATCACCGTGCAATTGGGTGCGTAATTACGAATAAGCTCCAGCGTATAGGGCCTTACTATCGTGGCGGGTGTGGCGAGTAAGCCTATTACCCCAGTGCGTGTTTGCTCGGCAGCAGGCTTTATAGCTGGCACCACCCCTATGATCGGTAAAGTGAATTTACTGCGTAAATGGGGGAGGGTGAGTGTGCTCGCTGTGTTGCAGGCCACGACTAAAATATCGACCGCAAACTCTTGTAATAAGCGGCTGATCACAAGATCGACGCGAGTAATTAGCTCCGTCTCTGTTTTGGTGCCATAGGGAAAGGCTGCGTTGTCAGATGCATAAATTAACTGTACTTGAGGTAGTCGCTGCTGAATCTCAGCGGCAATGCTTAGACCGCCTACACCTGAGTCGAACACTAAAACTCTAGGGGCTCCAGTTAAAAATGTTGGGGCAGTAGCAGTTGGCATAGTAATACCGTGATAAGTTCACACTAAGAAGACCTTCTAACAGGTGGTAGAATGGCGCGCGAATTGTACCTGTCACTATGGCGAAAGCCCACCCCAGTGCCAGATAAATAACTTTTATGAGAAATCTTGTGTTGATGAATGAATCTGTAAGTTTGCTCGCCGTGCTTGGCGGTGGGTTGTTAATCGGAGCCTTGTTGGGCTCACTTTTGTGTTATTGGATTGCACGCCGTAGTGCGCGCCAAACTCTGGCATTGCTGGCGCAAGAGCGAGACATGGCGCAACAACATATTGTCCATACCAATCAATTGCGGGAGGCTAGCTTGCAACAAGAGCTCAAACAGACCCTTTTGCAACATGAGGAAATAAAGCAGCAATTTATGCAGCAGGCGACTCAGTTACAGCATGCGCAACAGCTTTTGAGTGGGGCACAGCAAGAGGTTGCAGGTCTGCGTGAAAAGCAAAATTATGCGCAAGATACGTTGCTGACATTGCAGCGCAAGGAGGAGCAGCTGGCGCATGTTGAAATAGAGTCTGCTGAGTTAAAAACGCGCCTTGAGCAGGAACGTAAAAATTTTAATGAGCAATTATCCTTGTTGCAAACGGCGAAATTAGATTTGGGTAAAGAATTTGAAAATCTAGCGAATAAAATCTTCGATAATAAGCAGCAGCAATTTAGCCTGAACAGTAAAAGCCTGCTCGATACTACCTTGGACCCATTGCGCTTACAGCTGACTGAGTTTCGCAAAAAAGTTGAGGATGTTTACGACAAAGAAAGCGGCGAGCGAAATCGACTCGCTGGTCAGGTTGTGGAATTGCAAAAGCAGGCCCAAAAAATTGGTGAAGATGCAGTAAGCCTTGCGCAAGCCCTAAAAGGCAACACCAAAAGCCAAGGTAATTGGGGCGAAGTGGTGTTAGAGCGCCTACTGGAACAGTCTGGGTTACAAAAAGGGCGGGAATATGACACGCAGGTTAATTTCACCAGCGCCGATGGCTCGCGCTCCATGCCTGATGTCATTATCCACTTGCCGGAAAATAAAGACATAGTGATAGATGCGAAATGTTCACTGTTAGACTATGAGCGTTATTGTTCCGCAGAAGATGAAACAGAGCGCAAACAACACATGGCGGCTCATGTGAATTCTGTGCGCAATCATATTAAAGGCTTAAGTATTAAAAATTATGAAAAATTAGAGGGGATAAAATCTTTAGATTTTGTTTTTATTTTTATACCTATAGAGGCAGCGTTTTTATCCGCACTGCAAGCTGAACCAAACCTCTATCGAGAAGCCTACGACAAACATATTATTTTAGTAAGCCCTACGACGTTGCTTGCTACCTTGCGCACCGTTGATAATATTTGGCGCTATGAAAAGCAAAACAAAAATGCAGAGCGCATTGCTAAGGATGCGGGAGCCTTACATGATCAATTTGTGTTGTTGTTAGAGTCGCTAGACAATATTGGAAATTACTTAGGCAAGACCCAAGAGGCTTATACGAAAGCGCGTGAGCGGTTGCAAACGGGGCGCGGCAACCTCGTCAAGCGAGTGCACGATATACGGCGACTGGGGGCAAAGACTAAAAAAGTGATTAGCGCACAACTGATTGAGGAGGCGGGCGACACTGAAGACGACTTCACGGGGGAAGATTTGTCCAAAAACATATCCAAGGGTGTTCAGGACCTAGAGCTTTCATCCTTGCTGGGAGTTGAAGTCGAGAGCGATGAGGAAAGTGATGACGATACGGAAGTTGATAGATAGTTTTTGCGGTTTTAGTGAGTGTTTTCTTTTTTTAAAAGTGAGTCATTATGAGTATTTTTGTTGTGTTGGTCGCGGTTGCTATATTAATAGTGTTGGCTTTAGCATTTGTAGCGGGACGTTTATTGTTAAAGCTTTCCCGTTTACGAAAGTATCAGGCTGCACGTTTGGCGGCACAAGAACAGGCAAATTTGCAGGCAATTAAAGCACAGCGAGAACGATTAAATAAGAGCATTCAGATAATTGCGCAGGCAACACATCAACAAGAGTTAAGCTTGACGGAAGCAAGCATGCGGATATCAGTTCTTTTGGATAATTTAGATATAAGCGCAATGGTGAAAGAAGAGTTTTCTGCGTTCTATCAGTTGCGCGAGAAGACCGAGCATATTCCCATTCTGGAGGCTTGGCAGCAGCTTTCGCGTAAAGAGCAAAATGCATTTGATGTGGAGCGTTTACATCATGAGTCTACTTACAGTGATTTTGTGATGGATGCGGCCAAGCGAATATTAGGTCGGACATTCTAATATTGATGAGTTGGATATTTAAATGACTATTGTTTGTCGCGCCATGACGAGCGCAGATATTGTCGATGTGGTGCGCATTCAGGCGGAAGCCTATGTAGACGAAATTCTTGAAGAGGAAGCAGTTATCCGTGCGCGTTTTACTGCTGTACCAGAATGTGCTTGGGTGGTGGAGTTTAATCAGCGGGTGAGTGGTTATTTGGTTGCGTATCAAACTCCATTAGGCAAGCTGACCCCATGGGGTGGAGATTTTATTCATGATTATCATGCGTCGAATTTATATTTACATGATTTGGCGATGAGCTCTACGGTCAGGGGCATGGGGTTGGGGCCGCAGCTTGTTGATTATGCGCTGGCAGAAGCCAAGCGGCGTCAGTTAAATTCTGTTGCGTTAATTTCGGTGCAGGGCTCGCAGGGTTTTTGGCAAAAGCTTGGCTTTTCCATCTTGTCGATTAGTGATCGCGAACAACACGAAAACTTAATGTCCTACACTGGCCCAGCCATTTATATGGCGCGGACTATAGTGTAGGTGAACTTCATTGCTCAGGTTCACAGGGAGTGGCTTAGGCCACTCCCTTTTTTTTCTGCAAAATTACACCGCATTCAAGGTGGTAGGTGTAGGGGAATTGATCGAATACTGCAAAAGCTTTGATGTCATGGGTGTTGATAATGGTGCGTAAATTATTACGCAAAGTGTCTGGGTTGCAGGAAATATAAATAATATTGTCAAAACGTTGAGTCACGCTGGTGGTGTGTGGATCCATGCCTGCACGAGGTGGGTCGACAAAAATACTGGAAAAGTTATAGCTGGCGAGATCTACGTGTTTGAGTCGAGTGAATTCGCGCACGCCATCTATAGCTTGAGAAAAGTCCTCGCTCGACATGCGCGCAATTTGTACGTTTTCAATCTTGTTCTGAGCGGCATTAAATAACGCTGATTCAACAGAGGGTTTGGCGACTTCTGTCGCGAGCACTTTATCGAAGTTTTGAGATAAGGGTAGGGTGAAGTTGCCGTTTCCACAATAAAGCTCAATGAGGTCACCACCAAAATCGACACTTTGATTCACAGCCCAGCTGAGCATGGATTCGCAAACCTTTGCATTGGGCTGGGTGAAACTTGACTCAATTTGTTGGTAGTGAAATTGGCGTTCATTTACCTTTAGTGTTTCCATCACATGGTCACGGCTCAGTACTATTTTTTGTTTGCGACTGCGGCCAATAATACTTATGCCTAAATCACGTTGTAGTTGTTGTGCAGCAGCCTGCCAATCATCACCTAGGGGCTTGTGGTAGATCAGAGTAATGAGTGCTTCGCCACTGAGTGTGGTGAGGAAATCTGTTTGAAATAATTTATGACGCAATACTTCTTGCTGATTGAGTGCCACTAAGAGCCTAGTCATTAGGCTATTCATGAGTATTGAACCGACGGGGAAACTCTCTATATCGTAGGGACGTTTGTATTCATCCTGAGTAAACATGACGTAGCTGATGTGCTCGCCTTTATGCCACATACGAAATTCAGCGCGCATGCGGTAATGTTTTTCCGCAGAGCGAAATATTTCAATTTCCGGCAATTCAAATTCTGCAAAATCCTGTTTGATGATGGCGATTTTTTCGGCAAGCTGAGTTTCGTAGGCGGGGATGGAGTAATCGGTGGCAATCATGGGTGTTAAGTGCTCTTGTCGGTATGGTACATCGAGCTTTGGGCTAATTCTCAAGGCTCGAGGGCGCTGGCGCTGTGTGATTGGTCGCGCCAGCACCAAAGCCGCGAATTATAACGTTTTTACTGCACATTTACCCCATTCGCATTGAATGGCTTCCAGATATTGGTCGCCACAGAAATTGGCATAGGTTTCTACGGGCCAATTATTGGCTATAACCAAGGTGTAGGCGGTGGGGCATTCGCTTTCTAGTTTTTTGAAAATTGAGTAGTAACTGCGACCTTGAGGAATATTGACATTGATGTCACCTGCCAGGCTTGGAATAGGACTAATCGGTGGAGTAACGCTTGGCTTGCGCGCGAGAATTTCTGCCGCTGCAGGCGCTAGGCTGGGCTTATGGGCAAGTTCAATGTTTTCTGGGGTGATTTTAGCGAGACGGAAACTACAGGTTTTTTGTTTATTGATAGGACTGCGCTTGTCGAGCGATAACTCATTTACTGCTTTCTCTCGTGCTTCTTGCACTAGGTGTATTGCCGCGGGAGAGATTGTTTGGTTGGCGTATTGAAAGCTGTTTGTTTGTTGTTGTTCGGTATAAATAATATCGGCGGCAGCAATAAGCGGCCAGTTAGCATTTAGCCAATTTTGTTGCGTATCGATTGCATCAATTTCGGTGTCGCCGCCCAGCGCAGCGCAGTGCTCGAATAGGCTATTAAAATATACAGCTTCACTGAGAATATCTTGGGCTGAGCTTTGAAGTTGCGCCGGGCTGGTGGCCGCAGGTGGTGGTGGGGCAGCGCAGCCAGTAATTCCTATGCAGAGTAATATCCAAGTTGCCAATAAATGTGAGTGATTTTTCATAGGAGACCTGTGGGTGGTTAAGGGAGAGTTTTTTGTTTTTGTAGCGCTAAAGGTTCAATGGCAATTTAATAATGAAGGTGCTGCCCTTGCCTGGGCTTGATTTAACCTCGATAGTGCCTTGATGGTGTTCGGTGATAATAAAGTAGGAGATCGATAAACCTAAGCCAGTGCCTGTCCCCATCGCTTTTGTAGTGTAGAAAGGTTCAAAAATATGTCGCTTGACAGTATCGGTCATGCCAGGGCCGTTGTCTTGTATCTCTATCACAAGATGAACATTTTGCTGGTAAGCTCTGATTTGAATAAGTGGATCTATAGCTTGAAAATTATCATTGCTTAGCGCTTGGCGGGCATTGCGCATGAGATTTAATAAAACCTGCTGTAGTTCTGGCGCTGAGCCTTTAAGGTTGGGTAAATTGTCTTCAATATCTGTTTTAATTTGAATTAATGCTTGGATTTCACCATTTTTATTAAGGTGATTATAAATGGTTAGGGTCTGCTGTATTAATTTTTGTAGGCTGATGTTCCCGCTGGGTTTGTTGCTGCTATGCGAGAATTCCAACATGCTGGTAACTGTAGCGGCTGAGCGTTCGCCCGCTTCGCGAATTGAGCCTAGCAGCAGGTTAATATCGCGTGCTTGTAAATAGAGGTTAAGCTGAGCTAGATCAACGCCGATTTCTTTGGCGATAATTTGGTTGTTGGGGAAGTCGCTTTGCAGTCGCCGAGATATATTTTGCACATTTTGTAAAATAACGCTTAGGGGGTTGTTGATTTCATGAGCGATGCCGGCAGCTAATTCGCCCAGTGAGTACATTTTTTCATTTTGAATCATTAAGTTTTCAATGGTAATACGCAGTGTGACGTCGTCAATACGTATTACGGCTCCTTGTTGCAATTGCGACAATAAAGAGTAAATGGTTATATCAAAAAAAACTTTTTGATCGTCACTTTTTAGTTCGCTGTGTTGTAGTGTAAGCGGCTCACCGTCACGAATGGATGTGCTAATTTTCTCTTGGGATATAGGCAGGCTGGGCAGTAAGTCTTTAATGTTTTGGCCTAGGGCTTCATTCGAAAATATTTCGAAGCAATTTTCTGCAGCGGCATTCCAGTGGGTTACGGTACCTTGTGCGGTAATGCTAATGATTATTGACGGCATGGAGTTGATCATGCTCTGTAAGAACTCTTTGGTATCACGCAGTTGATGGCCGGTTGCTTCGTGGCGTGTCACCTCATCAACTAATAAATGATTGGTTTTGTTGAGGCTGTTTGTACGCTCAACAATGCGCTCTTCAAGCTCTTTTTGAGCCTCCTTGAGTGAGCGCCGAGCTCGCTTATTGTTTATGCGGCTTCGCTGCAGACCAACAATAAGTAATGTTTGTAATAAGAAAAAAGCGATCAGCGTAATGGCAACCCAAGAGCTTTGGCTGGGCTCCAGCTGCAGATTTTGTGCTTGTGCGTTTAGGGCGAAAACTCCAAACATTATGATATAGACACGACAAATCCCCATGGGGGGGATCATGAGCAGGGACAGTAAACGCTGTGGTTGATTCCAATTCATAAATAATTTCATAGCAAAGAGCTGATTTTCCCCAGTGATTTCATCGTATCTGTGTGAATTTTAAAGCAGAGCTAATTTACTCCTAAAGATTTTATCTGGCCAATTTCATCATGTGAGGGGGTTATTTTCCTGGCTGTTGACTCTTTTCTGATCCACTCTTGTACGGCTAATAGCCTATGTGCAAGTTTTTAAGTTTTTTTTAGAAAAATGTTTGACAGGCTTCATGAATTAGGTAGAATGCGCACCTCTCAGCAAGGGGCGGTTAGCTCAGTTGGTAGAGCAATGCCCTTACAAGGCATGGGTCACAAGTTCGAGTCTTGTACCGCCCACCATTAATTTGCGTTGTTGAGTATGTTTTGCGGACCGGTAGTTCAGCCGGTTAGAATGCCGGCCTGTCACGCCGGAGGTCGCGGGTTCGAGCCCCGTCCGGTCCGCCACTAATTCCAAAAGCCCGCATTTTTGCGGGCTTTTTCATTTTAGTCTCCTTCTGCTGTGTTCTCGCTAGTTATCCCTCTCAGCTATAAATTCCTAGATTGTTGTATTTCTGCGCTGAGATCGGCTTTTTTGGTCTTTGGGGTTGCATGTCAGTATTTTTACATCAAATTGTCATCTTTAATGGGTAATTTATCGTAAAGGGACATAAATATTGCAACTCAGGTAAATTCAGGGTGTCAATATAAGGCAGGGAACTGTTGCGATAGGCCATGAAATTTGTGGTTTTAGATAGATTGCTTAAATAAATTGAAGA
>Ga0070748_1000204_pt1 | contig 30479 bp, 21 predicted proteins | sample VirMetDEL_Nov_12_FD_77015 | JGI IMG/M metagenome (GOLD analysis project Ga0070748, IMG submission 77015) | Aqueous microbial communities from the Delaware River and Bay under freshwater to marine salinity gradient to study organic matter... | ecosystem: Environmental > Aquatic > Marine > Coastal... | reverse complement strand
CTCAGGCAACGTTGGTATTGGGACGACTAGTCCTGATGCTTTGCTAGATATTGGCGTAAACAATATCATAACCCTAGACGATACAGGGAGCAGTACAGGTTTTATAGGCTTAGGTTCTTATAATGATGGAACTAAAAATAGAGCGCAAGGGGCAAGTTATTATGGTTTTGGATTAGAAATAGATAGACCTAGCCAAAATATAAGTTTTAATTCTTACGATTCAAACGGAGTAACCACGGGTGGTACTAATATATTAGTTTTAACACGTGACGGCAAAGTTGGTATCGGGACTGATAGTCCTAATGCAACTTTAGAGGTAAAAACGGGCACAAGTGCTGGCACGGTAAGATTGTCTAGTGATGCAAATGGCGCTATTTTTAGTGCAAACGGAGACTTGCAATTCTACACTAATAACACAGTTTACGCTACTAAATTTTATTCAGCAAATAAAGCTTCAACTTTAGCAACAATTTTAGACAACGGCAACGTTGGTATTGGGACTGCTAGTCCAGTCACAAAGCTATATGTAGACGGAGGAGAATCTACATTTAATAGAGGAAACTCTGATGGGGCTATTGCTAGGTTTAGGGGCAGTAATGCAGAACAAGCTGTCATTGGTACGGTAACGAGCTGGTTTGATAGCAACGTTGGTATCGGCACTACTAGTCCAGCTACAAAACTAGACGTAGTTGACGCTATACCTATTATAACTCTTAGAAGTAATAATGATAGCTATGCCTCTTTATCTTACTATAGCAACAGTGTACAAAAAGGATTAATCACTTACAACGCAGCTAACAACGCTTTGCAGTTTTCTCATAAAGAGACTGGAACTACTAGTAATGATGCACATTTAGTTATTAAAGAAGGCAACGTTGGTATCGGAACTACAAACCCTATAGGTAATTTAAATATAAATGGAGGAACAGGAGATGCTGTAGCACAAGACTCAGTATTAAACCTTACAAGAACCTCAAGCACTGGAAATGTGTATTCTGCTAAATTAAGATTAGTAGAAGGAGCATCAACAACACACGGAGATCTAAGATTTCAAGTTAAAACAACTGCAAGTTCAGCTGAAAACTCTTCTTACTATACTGATGCTATAACTATAAAAGGAAACACGGCTAACGTAGGTATCGGTACTACGAGTCCAGGAAACTTACTACACATACAATCAGCATCATCTGGTTTTTCAGGATCATACGACACTAGATATAAGTCTATTTTAGAAGCTAACGGTGAAGCATACTATGCTACTTATGTTCCAGATAATAGTTACTCAGGTATAAGATTTAATAACACCTCTGGGCTAAGAGGGTTTATTGATTATTACCACGGAACACAAGGAGATGCGTTAGTCTACTCTGCTGCAAATCATCATAGATTTTTGACTAATGGTGTAGAGAGAGTAAGGTTAATTCAAAACGGCAACGTTGGCATCGGGACTACTAGTCCGACTAGAAAGCTGCACGTGGTTGACTCCGTATGGGACAACGAAGATGGTGGTGGTGTTATATTTCAAAACTCAAATGGTGTTGGAGCTTCATTAACATTAAAGCCTACCGCTAGCCTTGTAACAAACGGTACTAATGGGTGGGCTATGTATGCAGGAGGTCCTAGTTCTGCGATTGGGGATGGTAACCTAGGCTTTTGGGCGCACGGTACTAACGATGCTATGATGATGATTACTCGTGGAGGCAATGTTGGTATCGGGACTACGAGTCCAGCTACTAAACTTCATATTTCTGGAGGAACAGACACAGCTGTAATAAGACTAGAAAATGTTTCTACAGGATTAAGTGCTGGAGATACGTTAGGTGCTGTTCAATTTTACAATAATGACGATACAGATAACAGTCCAAATATCGCAGCAAGTATTTACGCTGTAGCTGGTCCATCGGGAGGTAGCGGACATTTAAGGTTTAGAACAAAAGAGACAGGAGTAGAGGGTGCAGCTGCAACTGATACAATGACTCTTAATAATGCTGGCAACGTTGGTATTGGGACTACGAGTCCTACCTATAAGTTAGATGTAGACGGAACTGGTAGGTTTAAGGGTAATGTAAACATATACAAGACAGCTCCTAAATTAATTGTTGAGGCAACTGATGCAGGTCAAGCAAGTATTGATGTAAAAAATACATCTTTATCCGCAAGATGGATTTTAGATGCAGACGATCTCTTTAGAGTATATAATCAAACATCAGCCTTTGATGCATTTGCAATCAAATCCTCAGGCAACGTAGGTATCGGGACTACGAGTCCAAGTACACCTTTCCACGTAACAACTGCATCCAACTCTGTTGCTACATTTGAAACCACTTCCACAGCAGATATGGCAATAGAACTGAAAAACTCTCAAGGGAGTATGTTCTTTGGACTTGGAGGAGGAGAAGAATTTGCAGTAGGTACGGATGCAGATTTAAACGGAACTAATAGTAAGTTCGTAGTAAAATCTTCAGGCAACGTTGGTATCGGGACTACGAGTCCACAGACTAAGTTACACGTTCAAAGTGGTGCAGGTATATTTAATGTATCTGATGATTGGCATCAATCCACACACCGAACACATTTGTTTAGAGGTGGAGGTTTTAACAGCTCAATCAGCGAAGAGTCTACAGCTGTTAAGATATTTAATGGTTCTTCAACAACTGGTAAATCTGTTGGTGCTTATTGGGGTGGTATTGGTTTTATGCATCTTGACCCAGAGCTTGGCTCGTGGGGAACTACCTACACAGGTGAACATTTTTGGATTGGTGGTAGATTAATTGATACTCCTGGACAAGAAAGAAGTGCATTAGTATTTGCTACTAATAACGTAACTACTGCTGGTAGCCATTCTTCTGAGAAGATGGTTATCCTACCAAATGGCAACGTTGGTATCGGGACGACTAGTCCAGCTGCAACTTTACATATATCAAAAGGAAGTAACAATTCACCTACTGTATTACGTATAGAGAATGTAGACACTACTATAGAGACAGCTCAAGAAGTGAATACTATTCAATTCTATACTAACGATGGTTCAACTTCCGGTACTGGTATAACCTCTAAGATAGTACAGGTTGCGGAGAATCCGGGTAATCAATATGGGCTATCGTTCTATACTTATGATCTCGGTCTTGCTGAAGCTCTTAGGATAACTAATGACGGCAACGTAGGCATTGGTACTACAAGTCCTGCCTCAAAGCTAGATGTTGACGGAGATATTGCACTAAAAGGCACAGCTGTATTTAATTTTGTTTCTCCTGCTCTAACTATAGGTGATATTGCAGGTACGGACTCTGTTAATTCTTTAAAACTAACTACAGCAGATGATAGCACAACTGTTTATTTAGATGATGGAGGTAACGTTGGCATTGGGACTACGAGTCCTAGCACTGCTTTAACCATTAGCAAACCAATAGACTCATCATCTTATGGTTCTGGAACTAAAGCCATAGACTTTAAAGTATATTATCCAGGATACGATGAAGACACAATAAAAGCATCAATTTATGTAGGTGTTTCTGATAAAGGTACGTTGAATACTCAAGGTGGGTATTTAGGTTTTATGACATCAAATGATGGAACTTTATCTGAAAGATTAAGGATTGAAAAGAATGGTAACGTTGGTATTGGGACTACTAGTCCAGTAAGTAAATTACAAGTAGAAGGAGATATTGCTCTAGCAGCTAACGGAGTAATAGGACAAGGAAGTATTTACGGTAACTCAGGTAACAGTTCTTTCTCAACGTTAAAACTATATGATTCTTCAACAGGGGATACAGTTTTAAACAATCAGTCGTATGACATAGAACTCAATACAGCTGGAGGCACTAAATTAATTGTTAAGAATAATGGCAACGTTGGCATCGGGACGACAAGTCCTGCCTCAAAGCTAGATGTTAATGGTGATATAGCCGTTAAAGGTACATCTGTATTTAATCTTAATAGCGCTGCTTTAACCATAGGAGACATAGCAGGTACTGATTCCGTAACAAACTTAACGCTTACTACAGCTGGTGGAAGCACTGAAGTATTCTTAGATGATAGCGGTAATGTCGGAATCAACGACACCACACCTTCATATGCCCTTGATGTAACTGGAACTATCCGTGCTACAGGTGATGTGATTGCCTACTCTGATGCTCGTGTTAAAGAGAACGTAGAAACAATCCCTAACGCTCTTGACAAGGTTAAGTCTATGCGAGGTGTAGGCTACAATAAGATAGGCGAAGAGAAGCGTTCTATTGGTGTTATAGCGCAAGAGATGCTTGATGTTATACCAGAGGTTGTACATACAGACGACCAAGGAATGCATTCTGTAGCTTACGGAAACTTAGTAGGTGTACTTATTGAAGCTATGAAAGAACAGCAACAACAGATTGATGAACTAAAAGCACAGCTAAATGGCATTGCAAAGTAGTGGGACTATAAAGATGTCTGAGATAAACACAGAGTTGGGGCGGACTAGTACCGCTACTATCTCTTTAGACTCTGCGGAGTCAGGTACATACGCAACTATAAATACCGCCTCTGCATCAACACCGAATAACGCTAGACCTGCATCTATGAGTGAATGGTACAGCTATGACCATAGCGCTTCAGCTGCCTCTGGATATGATGGTAGTTTAAGTCGTGATCCTGCCGAGGAAGGAGAAGCCTGTCAGCTAGAAGCTGGTGAACAAGTATATAAGAACGGTACATCTTCTACCCCTATTGCTACTGATGAGTTGTATACAGATTCTTCATTAACAACAACTTATTCAGCATCTCAGGAAGGATGGCACAAGTATATAGATAATTCTGGAGGAGGAATAGAATATATTATATACATAGTAAATGGATACCAAATAGAGTCTGTTCAGACTTGTTAATTTAATTATCTTTGTAACGTTATAACAAAAAACTTTTAAAATGCCTAACACTTATTCTTGGGACTGTCGCACAGTAGATGCGTACCCAACACACACAGACGAGAACGGAGTAACCGAATCTCAAGTTGTCTACAATGTACACTACCGTGTAACAGGAACAGACGGAACACACAGTGCTACCTCTATCGGTACACAAACTCTAGAGACAGCTGACCTATCAGGCTTTACAGCTTTTGATGCAGTAACTCACGAGAATATGATTGCTTGGACTCAAGCAGCATTAGGCGCAGAGCGTGTAACAGAACTAGAGGCTTCTTTAGATTCTCAAATTGCAGACCTAGCAGCACCGTCTTCAGTAACGTTGACTATCGCAGAGCCTGTAGTAGAAGAAGCACCTGCTGAATAATGTGGTTTAGCGTACACGGTACGACAGGCGCAGCAATAACACTAGCCACTGGGGATTATGTCCTTGGTGGCTCTATTGCTTTTGTATCTCACTTTGTGTGGGACTATGTAGGTGAGTCAGGTCTAAAAGACCGCTTCCACGCAGTAATTATAGAAGCTAGCTGTTTTGCAATGTTCTTGGTAGGCGCTTACCTCACTGGTCACTTCTGGCTCGCATCCTTTGGATACATTATGGGGTGTATGCCCGATCTTATTGATAAGCCTAGAGACTTTATCTTTGGTAAAGGGCAATGGTTTAGCTGTCACAACGGTCCAGGGCTATTCCAATGGAAAGGCAAGAAGCTAGGATACCCTGTCAAGTATCCTCTAGATGACATTCAAACAGCTGTACTAAACTATGCTGTCAGTATTATATGGCTAGGTCTTGCCATTGTGTCTGTATTATAGTATTTGTATTATATTTGCATACAGTTAATTAACTTAAATATTTAAACATTATGGCTGACAAGGCTAAACTTACCGAAGAGGAACTAAAGTCAATTCAGACTGCTGTATCTAACCTCAATCAATCAAAGACCATTCTTGGCGAAACTACTAACCAAGCTTTCAAAGCACAGCTTCAAGTAAACTCTATGGAAGAGGCAATGGCTTCTGCACAGAAAGAACTTGAAGATAAATACGGTTCTATCACTGTTGACCTAAACACAGGTGAATACGAAGAGGTAGTTGAAGAAGCTGAAACAGTAGAAGAGTAAGACTCGCTTACACTCAACTGAATACGAGAGGGTTACAGAAATGTAGCCCTCTTTTTTTATATCTTTGCTAAATGAAAGCGAAGAAGAAAGACTCACGTTTGAAAAGTGCAGGAGTATCTGGTTACAATAAGCCTAAGCGTACACCTAGCCACCCTAAAAAGTCACACGTTGTAGTAGCTAAAGTAGGAGACAAGATTAAAACAATTCGCTTTGGCGAGCAAGGCGCTTCAACAGCTGGAAAGCCTAAGTCTGGTGAGTCAGATCGTATGAAGAAAAAACGTGCATCATTCAAAGCACGTCATCGCAAGAATATAGCTAAAGGTAAAATGTCCGCAGCGTATTGGGCTAATAAGGTTAAGTGGTGATGAACGAGACGGATATCAAAGTATTACTATTAAACGCTACTACTCTTAGCATCTCTATGTCTCAGGTTGAAACGGCTTTAAAGCTGTTATTACTTATTATATCTATTGGATATACAGCACAACGCTGGTACTTTCTTCGCAAGAAAAATGAATGAATCGCATATCAAAAATATGTCTAGCTGTATCTGCTGCAATAATGTTTGCATTCTTTGCCGTGCAAACGTGCATCGTATTTAGATTCTGTGAACCCTCTTACTTATTGGCTGAATTTGGTTATGCTTGTGTCATTGCATTTATGCCACCCTTCTCCTATGTTGTTTACAGCTTTATAAGCTCAACAAGAATAAAAGAGGAAAACATAGATATGCAAATGAGGGCTATAGACCGTTCAAACATAGTGGTTACTATGGATATGGATGGTATCATAAGGTCATCAAATCAAAAGTTTAATAAACTCACGGGGTACTCCAATCCTAAAGGAACGCATCACAGCAAATTAGTTCCTGCTGACTATCGTGAAAGTTTAGAATACCATAACTTCTGGCAACAGCTTAAAAGTGGTAAAACTGTGAGTGGTGAGTTTGAGCGTGTGTCAAAAGACGGTGAGGAAATCTGGCTGTTTGGTCATTACACACCGGTAAAAAATAAAAGGGGAGAGTACTCTAAAGTTCTTAAGATTGCAACAGATGTAACGCTACAGCACGAGACCGAAGCTCTAGTGAATCAAAAAAATTCCTACTTAGAACACGCTGCAAAGATTCTAAGACACGATATGCATAGCGGTATAAACACCTATATGCCTAGAGGTTTAAGCTCCTTAAAACGCAGGATTACAGAAGACGATATTAAGAATCTAAAGATACAAGCACCGCTTAAAATGCTTGAAGAGGGACTGCGTCACACGCAGAAAGTTTACGCTGGAGTAAAAGAGTTTACCAACCTTGTAAAAGAAGATGCACAGCTAGATAAAGAAAAGCATAACATCACACACATTTTAACAGATTACCTTAAAAGCACATCATATATAAAACAAGTTCAAATAGGACTGCTTCCTTCATTATTAGTTAATGAACCCTTGTTCTGTACTGCTATTGATAACTTAATACGCAATGGATTAAAGTACAACGACAGCTCCACTAAATTTGTATCTATATATATGCAAAACGATTCTGTACTATGCGTTGAAGACAACGGTAGGGGTATTACCCAAGAAGAATTTGTAGAGTTCTCTAAGCCTTACACTAGAAAACAAAATCAAGACGAAGGCGGTAGTGGGCTAGGATTAAACATTTGTCTTGCTATATTAAAAGAACACGGATTTACAATTAGAGCTGAAAAACAAAAACAAGGAACTAAACTACTTATAAAAATAAAATGATGATAAACTCTATACTACTTATAGATGATGAAGACCTATTCCACTTGGTGTTTGAAGATGCGTGTAGCATCCTTGACATAACGCTATCGCTAGAAGCATTAGATTCTTCTGACGAGGCAAACAGAAAGTTTAAGGAATGGTTTCCTGATGACCCTAATGACGAACGCCCAGAGTGTGTATTTGTAGACCTTAATATTATAGGTAGTAGCTTTGACGGTATTGAGATGATTCGTAAGATTAACTTTGAATACGGTAATGGCTGTGTTATCGGTATCATATCTTCTTCAGACGACAATCAGGAGATTGAAAAAGCAAAGAAAGCAGGGGCGCAGTTTTGGATTATTAAATCAGATGACATTGAGCCAAGACTAGAAGAGTTTAAAGTAGACTACGAAGGATATAAGGATAAAACAAATCCGTTTAAAATTTATAGATGATAAGTTCTAAGGACACAGTAAAAGAGGCAATGCTAAAAGCAAAGTCTAAGAAGGTTTACATAGAAGGAAACTTTGTTAAGCTGTTGTCCGATACCTCAGATCCTGATGTCAAGGACTATATTGAAGAATGTAGAAGCAGAGATCTAAATTCACGAAAGAAAAGACTACAGATAACTAAACAGGTACAAAAGCAAAACAGAGATCTTGAGGAGGCAGCTGTAGTTAAAGAAGCCTTAGTTCTAGAGTTGCAAAACTCATTAGAGGAAAGCAAGAAACTACGTGATGAAGCGCTAGAGGATCTAGAGGTAATGCAGAAGCGTACACAGTTTGAGCTGATAAGCACTATAGTTAAGGTAGCTTTATATGTTATTGTAGGTGTAGGTGTACTGACCACAGTTATGTATGCCTGGGCAATGTCTTCTGGTACAGATACTCAAATCATAGGCAGTACTTGGTCTAATATGTTCGGTATACTACTTACTAATGCTTTTAGTATTGTAGGTACAATAATGGGTGTTAAGTATGCAACGGACAAAGACTAAATATATAAAAGACAGAATAGGACTAAAGCTGTACTATGATGTTATGTTGTTTCCATACGACTCAGAACCCACTAAGCCTTCAGCTGTAAAATCAGAAATAGACTTTAGCAAGCTGCCGAAAGATGTTAGAACAATTATTATGGACTTTCCGCTAGTGAAGTTTACAGGTAGATTTGACTATGGGGGTCTAGACAAGAAACAGCAGTTCTACATAATGACCACCTTAAAGGAAAACTTTATAGTGGATACACAGGGGAACAATTACGCTCGTTACGTATGTCGTTTAAACAACCTGCCAGATGTCGCTCACAAAGATGTAGAGACTGTCTTTCAATCTAGTGAAGATATTAAAATGGTAAAGCGTAGTGAGTATTTCAAAGTGCTTTATGAAGATGTAGAATACAACATTGAAATAACAGAAGAAGACGAAGACACATTTACTAGCGTAGAGTATAATGGTAATTATATAATGGACTCAAAACTAGAGAGTGAGATCATAGAGTACTTTAATAAGTATAGATAGTTACAGCTAATCACGTGTATTACAACGGCTTAAAAAACATATGCATAAAAGTGTTAATTTTGTAACATAATTAAATTTAATGAACATGGAAAACGCACAAGAAAAACAAATTGAAGATCAGCTAGGTGATGCTGGATTCAGCTTTTCAGATACAATGCCAGATGGAGTAGAAGATGCTCCACAGCCTGTGCCTGATAGTTTTGACATAGATTTAAGTACACCGGTACAAGAAGAGCCACAACCAGAGATGGAATCAGCTCAACCAGAACAGCAAGTAGAAGAACCTACAGCTGTTGAATCGGTAGAAGAAAGTTCTTTAAATACAGAAACCCCTGTTGCGGAAGAGCCGTCTCTTGACGAGTCTGCTGTATCTCGTTATGTCAGCGAAAAGCTTGGCTTAGAGATAGAGAGTCTTGATCAATTATCAGCTTTTCTACAACAAACACAACAGCAACAACAATCTACAATTGATGAGCGAGTTAAGGTTATCGCTGACTTTGTAGAGCAGACAGGTCGCAATCCAGAAGATTGGTTTAGATACCAGGCTTTGAATCCATCCGAAATGGATGATATGACAGCCATTCGTGTATCTATGTCAAACGAATATCCAAACCTTAGTGGTGAGGAGATTGATATGCTTGTAGGCTCAAAGTATAAACTTGACGAAGATTATCATTCAGAGGATGAGGTTAAACTTAGCAAGCTACAGTTAAAGATTGATGCTGATAAAGCTAGAACAGGAATTGATGAGATTCGTTCTCAATTTACTGCTCCGGCAAAACAAAAAGATGAAGCTGTTCAGTCACCTATTGACGACCGTTGGATTCAGAATATGCAAGAACAAACCAACAACTTAGATGCTGTTACTTTTGAGTTAGCAGACGGTAAGGAGTTTGAGTTCAGTATTAATGATTCTTACAGAAATCAATTGATTGACAAGAACCGTAACATTGAATCGTTCTTTGACCAGTACATTAGCCAAGACGGACAATGGGACTACGATAAGTTCAACATTCATCAAACGCTGGTTGATAACATTGATGCGATAGCAAAATCATTGTATCAGCAAGGTATGAGTGACGGACAGCGTAGAGTCGTTAACGAAGCGGCAAATGTTAAGTCAGAAGCACCGGCAGTAGGTACGGCACAACCTACAGACAATGTCTCACAGCAACTCTTAGATGCGTTGGGTGTAGATAAAACTTTGAAATTTTTCTAAAACATAAAAACTTTAAACAATGAGTTTAAAAGCAAATCAGCCATCCGTTAGTGGTGGCGTACAAAGCGCATTTAAGCGCTTAGACCCAGCAAAGTACACCTCTTTAGGTGACTTTATCGATGAAGTAAACCGCCCCGATATTCGTGAGGCGTTAGCAAAAACTTACGGTGATCAAGGTATCACAGGTTTCTTGCAAATGACAGGAGCAGTTAAATCTGCTGGAACAGCTGACAAAGTTCAGTGGTGGGAAGAAGCTCGTCTTCACGCACGTCAAACTGGTGACTGGATCGCTGGTGGTAAAATTGCAGTTACTGTAGCTGATGAGAAAATCTTTACTCGTGTAAACGATGTATTATTGATTGGAACTGTACGTTACTTGGTAACAGATATTGCTGATGTAGGTAGCCCAACTGTTACTTCTCGTAACTTAACTGTAGTAAACATGGGCGGTACTGGTGCTAACCCAACTTCTGGTGCTGTTGATGCAGCAATCATTGGTAACTTGTACGGACAAGGTTCAAGCCAGCCAACAGAATACTTGGAGAGCAACGTTGTATTACGTGAGAATCCATACAGCATCTTGAAAGAAACATTCAAGGTTACTGGTTCTCAAGCTACGAACATTGGCTACATCAACCTTGGTAACGGTGACTACCGTTGGTACATCAAAGGTGAGATGGATACTCGTCAGCGTTTCTTAGACAAGCGTGAGATGATGATGTTGTTAGGTCAGAAAAAAGCTACTGATGTAACCATCGGAAATTACTCTGTAAACGGTTCTGAAGGATACTTCGCTGCAATTGAAGATCGTGGTATTGTTGAAACTGGTGGTGTGGTTAACACATTAACTGAGCTTGATGCAATCGTTACTGAATTAGACAAGCAAGGAGCTGCTCCAGAATACGCTATCTACGGTAACACTGCTCAGATGTTGGCAATTGATGACATGGTAGCTTCATTGAATGGTGCTTCTGGATTTGCTTCTGGTGGTCCAACTACTGGTGCTGCTGCATTTGGCGCATTTTCTAATGCTGACCAAGCTGTAAGACTTGGATTCAAGTCGTTCGGACGTGGTGGTTACACATTCCACAACAAGTCTTGGAAATTGCTTAACGACCCAACATTGTTAGGTGGTTCTGACTTCAAGGGTGTAATGATTCCTTTGACTTCTGTAATTGATCCTAAGAGCGGTTCTCGTGCAGCAGCTCTAGAGATGAACTACAAAGCGGTTGATGGTTACTCTCGTGAAATGGAGCACTGGATGACAGGTTCTATCCTTGGTGTTACTAACACTAATGACGATAGCTTGCAATTCAACTACCGTTCAGAATGTAACTTGGTTACTCGTGCAGCTAACCAGCACGTTTTGATCCGCTCATAAGAGCACAATACATAGGAGGGAGCCTTAGGGTTCTCTCCTTTTATTTTTTTTTAATTTAATATTCAATACAATGGCTAATACGACAGCTAAAAAATCACCTGGTCGTCCTAAAAGAGAGGCTGCACCAGAAGCATTACCAACAGCAAAACCTGTAGACTATTCTGTTAAACAGGTATTCAATCCACAAACCACAAGATTCTACGAGATTGTAAACGGTGGTGGTATCGTTTGTAGAATTAAATCTGAGGTTACTGTTTACGATCCAGTAAAGCAGGTAACTACAGCATTAAGATATTGTCCTAACGAAAAGACAATTTATCGTGATGAACAAAGTCAATACGCTAGAAGAGAGCATGTAATCTTTAGAGATAAGATGTTGGCTGTTGAATTTACAAACCCGAACCTAATTAACTTCTTAAACATGCACCCAGACAATATCGCTAACGGTGGTGGTGTTTTTAAGTTGATCGATAAATCAAAGACAGCTGAAGAAGAATTAGACCGTGAGTTTGATTTACATGAGGCTATCTCTCTGATTAAAAATAAAGACATTCAAGACCTCTTACCCGTTGCGTTATCGTATGGTATCGATGTGAACCAGAAGAACGCTGAGATCAAGCGAGAATTGCTTAGAGACGCTAAGATAAACCCAGAGAAGTTTATCAAGATGTTTGATAACCCAGAGGTCATGTGTCGCTCTGCTGTTATGCAAGCTGGAGAGTTTCAGATTCTTAGTCTTACGGAAAACGGTGTTTATTGGTTTGACAACAATAGATTAATTGTATCTTGCCCTCCGGGTAGCAGTCCTACTGACGTTGCTGTTCGCTTCTTCATGACTGAGAAAGGAGCCGCAGTTTACGACCAAGTTGTAGAACAGCTAAACAATATCTAATTTTCTGTTACACAGAATGTTAAGCAGAGGGGTTGCCAAAAGCAGCCCCTTTTCTTTTCGTATATTTGTAGTATCTAATATCAATCAGATGGCAAGTGTAAACAGAGTATATACAGCGTTAAAAGACCTGGTCAACAAAGATCAGAAGGGATTTGTATCTCCAGCTGTATTCAATAGTTTTGCTGGTTTAGCTCAGATGAACATCTTTAACAGATTGTTTGACGAGCATAGAAATGCAATGCGTTTCCGTAGAGCTGGCATTGACCCAGGTAAAAGTTTAGGCAAGACTAAAAATATAGATGAGGATTTATCTGTATTTCAAAAAAAGCAAAAGTTAACTCAGGCAAACGGAGTATTCTCTAAGCCTAATGACTTAGCTAGAGTTTCTTCAATGACTACAAACAGTACATACGTATTTGGATCTAGTGTAGGTACAAACATACAGCTGATGCATAATCAAGAAGATATTGATCGTGCTCTAATGAGTGACTTGTCTAATCCAAGTGAAACTTCTCCAATTGGTTTGATAGGTGATGATATAGAAGTATTTCCAACTACGATTAAAAAGATTGAGCTAAGATACTACAAGCTACCTCAAGGTTTAAATCCAACAACCGCAGCAAAGACAACAGCCCAACCTAAGTTTGGGTACATATCTACTGTTCCTGGTGTTGAGATATTTGATGCTACAAACAGTGTAGACTTTGAGCTACCAGAGCATTTCTTTGGAGACTTGGTTGTAGAAATAGCCCAGCTTATTGGTATTAACCTACGTGATTCTGCTGTCGCTCAATACGCAACGGTAGAAAAACAGAAAGAAGAGAATAAATAATGTCGTTAGAAACCGTATCAATAGATCAGATTGTCAACGACTTCATGTTAACCATGGGGTATGATGACTATACAAGCAATGCTCCAGAAGTTGTTGTAAGAAACTTTGCTCTTAGAGGAGTACGTGAGATTGGTTTTGACATGGGTCTAAAAGTAAAAGCAGCAGAGCTAACAGTAGACCAAACAAAAGGAACAGTTACTTTGCCTACAGATTTTGTCGGCTTGTTAAAGCTAGGTGTTATAGGTGGTGATGGTCTTGTTTATCAGTTTATAGAAAACAGAAACATTAACCTTATATCTAACAGGGGCAAGGATGTTATCCCTAACTATAGTGCTTTTGATTCAGAGGTATACAGAAACTATATTGCTAACGGATCACAAGGTCGCCTGTATGGTATGGGTGGTGGTAAAGGTGCTGGAGAATATCGGGTAAACTTTGACCAGAATAGAATTGAGCTTTCAACAAATGTAGGATCTGCTACAGTAGCTATAGAGTACATAGCTGACGAGGCTTTATCTACATCACCTAGTGTACATAAGTTTGCTGAAGAAACAGTAAGAGCTTACATATATTACAAGCTTATAGAGCGTAAAAGTAATGTACCTGCTGTAGAGAAGTCTAGAGCAAGACAAGAATATTACAACGAGCGTAGAAAGTCTAATGCACGTATGAAGTCATTTGGCAAGCAAGATGCATTAGCAACGATTAGAAAGAATTTCAGACAGTCGCCTAAATATTAATTATGGCTATAGATAAGCTAACCCCAAGGTATCTGAATAAAGATAGCGATGAGCGTCTCATCAAAAACGTAGAAATGAAAGATGCATTAAATGTGCGTATTTCTACTGAAAATGATGGTGATGGAATGGTTATTAAAAACGCATACGGAAACGTAGAGATATCATTTGAGACCGCATTACCGTCAGGAACTAATAAGGTTGTTGGTTCTACTGCGTTTGAGCAAAGTGGCGTTATATACTTCTTTGTTTGGAACAGTAATAACAATCATTGTATTTATAGGTATTCAACGGGTAGCGATACTGCAAGCTTAGTATATAAAGATGCTGTATTAGGTTTTACAGAAAATGGTTTTGTAAAGGGTAACGTAGTTTTATCCTCTGATGGAGACGAGCTTTTGTACTTCAATGAAAGAACTAGTGCTCCTAAAAAAATAAACGCATCTAAAGCTTTACGTAGCACGACATATCCAGGAGGAGCAACGGCTGAAGAAAAACTACTCGCATTAACTGTTGCTAAACAGCCTCCTTTAAAAGCTCCTTCTTATAACATTGTAAACAATCCAGATGTAAAAGACAATCGTATTAGTGATAAGATCTTTCAGTTTGCTTACAGATATGTTTATTCTGATGGGGAGTATAGTGCATTGTCTCCATATTCTTCTGCTGCTGTTTCTATCGCTCAGTTGCGTGATGGATTTAATACTCAATCAGCAAAAGACTTTTACAATCAAATCAATGTATTTGTAAGAAACACAACAGCCGATGTAGATAAGATATTAGTATATGCTAGAAACGGTAACACTGGTGTATTCTATGAAATAAAGGAGATTACAAATAGCGGTAACAACGGGGTAAATACAGTACGGTTTACCAATGATATTGTTGGTTCAGCATTAAGCGATACAGATATAAATAAGCTTTACGATAATGTACCTCAGTTAGCCGATTCTCAAGAGATTGTAGAGGGAAGACTAATGTATGGAGGGTATACCGAGGGGTATCCTAATATAGATACAGATGTGGAGTTGCTAGACAATTACAAAGATTTAGAGAATATTTACAATATTGTTTTAAATCCTAGTTCTTCAACTACTGTAACTCGTTTTACTATTGATGATAGCAATCTTCCAAATACATTTAATTCAGACTCTGTTTTATATGTTGACTTTAATTTTTCTGGAGACACGGTAAAAGTAGGTGGTAACACCTCTGAATCATCTTTAGACTTTGATAACTTTGACATTATATTTAGTGACATAGATGGCAGTAATGTAGATTCTTTTACAATAACTAAAACTGAAGACTATATTCCTTTTTTATCTAACGGTATAAACATATCAGAGCGTATTAGCATTCCTGCGGGAACAAGCAAAGCTGATGCGGTAAAACTTTTTAGAGACAGGTTAACGTCTAAGAAATACGAGCTTCTGTTAACGCCTACAAATAATCAGTATGTTGATTTAAACAATGTGGGAACTAATTGGGTGGAAGAAACAGCTAGATTTAGAGGCAAAGCTAATATCAAACCTATAGAGTTAAGTGCTAGTGAGATAAAATTAGCTATACAGCAATTAGAGCTTTACATTGTTGAGTTCTACAAAGCCAATAAAAAGAAAACTTTTGAGGCAGCTCCAGTTATTAGAATTGATTACTCTAGTTACAATCTAAACTATCAATTTGAAAATGTATTTGTATCTGGAACTGTATTTGCTTCTGCAGAAAAAGACTCTTCAACAAAAACTTTTAAGTCGGGAGGATCTCACAAGCTAGGTATAGTATATTACGATGATAGAAACAGAAGCTCTGGGGTTCAAGAAGTCGGAGACGTTTATATAAAGTCTTTAAATGACAGAACAGAAGAAAATGATCTTTACGGTCCTTCTTCTATTGTTATGAGATTGTCTCACAATCCACCATCATGGGCAAAGAAGTGGGCTCCAGTATATACAGGGAGGTCTTCTAACGAGCTTAAACTAATGTATGGTATAGACGATGCATTTATACCATTTAGAACGATTACAGGCAGTCAAAACACATATCCTAAAAACTCTATATATCTTTCTTTAAACTCTTTGTTTGCTGAAGATAGAGGTTACAATAAAACTACGGGAGCTGATTTAAGATACTCTTTTGAGAAAGGCGATAGACTGCGTGTTATCGTATATGATGATGACCAGAGAACAAAAGAGGAGTTTAATATATTGGGTTTTACTAATCTTATTGACGATTTAAACAACCCCATATTAGACGAATCTTCTGATAAATCATTAAGTGCTACTACAGGTGACTTTTTAATTATAGAAGAAAATGAATCTTCATTAGGATTTAACAGAGCCTCTGTAATGAACAGAGACACAAACTGGATGAAGAGGTGTGTCATTGAAATATACAGACCTAACAACATAGATGAAAAAATATACTACGAGATTGGTAAGGATTATAGTATAGTTTCTGGTGATCACGAAGACGAAAGAACAGCTACTACTTTTGATTTAACGGTAACTGAATCACTTGCAGGTGGAGTTTTTAAAGGAACGACTACTGTCAAGGTTTTTAAAGGTGATGAGATTTTAGTAGGGTCTAACCTTATAAAAATTACAAACAGCTTTACCTCTGATGTAAACGAGTTCTACGCATATTCTATCTCCGGCATACCTTTATCAACTGGTAATTATCAAAACGTTGTTGTACAAACAACGGATAAAGTAATCGACTTAATACTAGGCGATGCTTACTTTAGAAAAAGATTAATTTACTGCTCTTCTAAAAATCGCAAAAACTTATCAGGTAATGTAATATATCCTCCAAGTATAGGCTTGGTTGAGTACATAGAAGATTACAGTGCGAGTGATTTCTTTAACTCTAAGAGCAGTTCTATAGGTCGACCAATAGCTTATATACCAGATGCTCAAACAACGCATAGAAAAGGCTCTATAACGTATTCAGATGTCTATACTATTGATGGTTCACGCAATGGATTAAGTTCTTTTAACTTATCATTGGCTAACTACAAAGATTTAGCTTACGAGCATGGGTCTATTATGTCGCTTATAAGTTACAATCAACGGTTGTACTTTATACAGGAAGACAGGTCAGGCGTTGTTGCTGTTAATAGAAACATAATTACAACAGGTTCTGGAGACAACTTAGTTTCTTTATCTACTAATGTATTGCAATCAGAGCAGTACTACGCAGCTAATTACGGTACTCAGAATCCAGAATCTGTAGCACATAGAGATGGATCAGTATTTTTCACAGATGTAAATTCTGGTAAGGTTGTTAGAATAACAGGAAACGACATAAAGCCTGTTAGCGACATAAATATGGAATCTTACTTTGAACCTAAGTTTTCTACTATAAGTAAGTATCAACCTAAGCTTATTCCCGCTGGAATAGATACCGAAAATGGCGAGTACATAATATCTGCTGATGAGATTACAGAAGCTAGAGTTATTATAAACTCGGGAGCATACGAGTATAAGGCACAGCTAGACTCAACTGGAACGCAAGTTATTGCTCAAACATCATACAATCCGTCAGCTGTTTTCTCTTTTAGTACCGAAGTAAGGGATTTTGACAACATCTGTGATAACTTTGATGACAGCTTGGGGGCTATCGTATACTTAGATGAATTGATTAACGGAGATCCAATCTATGTGAATCAACCTTTCCAAACAAGTAATCTTTACGGCATAGCTACTAATAAGAATTACGACTTCTTTGTATCCATAAATGTAAACATGTTCTTACCTGGATTTACTTTTGACAATGGGTACTGTGATTCAGACGATACGGGAGCTATATCTTCGGGTGCTGTGGTCTTTGAACCATTTACAGCAGCGTACTCTTTATCTAATAATGTTTGGACTACTCGTTATTCTTTTATACCAGAAGATATTGTGAGTGTACATAACACTATGTATTCCTTTAAGAGCGGAAGCATATACAAGCATATTGAAACGGCAAATAGAAACACATTTTATGGTTTAGAAACGGCACAATCTATTGTAGAAGTTATTTCTAAAGTTTCTCCATCAGCTATCAAGACATATGAGTCTATATCTTTGGAAGGTAATAGCGCCTGGGATGCAGTTGTGTCTAATACAAATCAATCTGCTGTTATTGATGACGCTTCTTTTAAAAAGAAAGAAGGCTTCTATTATGCTTATATACATGGTGCTACTACTTCTAGAAATGGAATAACCAACATTACAAGCACAAGCAGTACAGATGAGTTCTTTGGATTAGGTGTTGTTGACAGTGTATCAAATGATACTATCACTTTTAAAAACAATATTGCATCTATGAACTTCCCATTGGGTACTTCATCGTTCTTATATAAGGTCAATGGTACACAACTTGACGCACTATCTCTAACAGCGTCTAGTATTTCTGGATCAAATCAATTAACTTGTAACACAAATGTTACCGGATTGGTACAAAACGATTTAGTAGTGTTGGTCGCTGATTCAGCTATTGAAGGTGACCAGATAAGAGATTACTTTGCTAAAATTAAACTAACAAAAACAGATACAAATCCTATAGAATTATATGCTGTAAACGCAGTGGTAACAGATTCTAAGGCACATAATTAAAATACGTAAATTTGCACTATGGATCCAATTACAATGTCACTTCTCGTAGCTCAAGGTGTAGCCGGTCTAGGTAAGACTGGTTATGGTTTGTATCAGCAGCGTGCTGGTAGAGCTGGTTTAGCTGGAGTACAAGAAGCTTCACGTATGAAGCCGGCTGAATATGCTGAGATGTTAAAACAAGCTAAGTCTGGTCAAGCTGTACAACAGCGTATTAATGAAATAAATAAAGCTTTAGCTACATCTACAGAGGCTCTACAGCAATCGGGTTCACGAGCTGTTATTGGTGGTATCGGTAAGGTTGTTGATGCAGGAACAGGAGCTACAAACCAGTTACTAGCACAACAGCAAAGAGATATCATGTCTGCGTTAGGCGCTTCTGCTATGGGTTCTGAAAGACAAATAGCTAGAGATACACAGCGTGAAATGATTCAACGTCAAGGATTCCAAAGTGCTATTAATGCAGGTGTTCAGAATACAGTTGGTGGACTAAGCGACATCGGAAGAACTATTGGATATGGAGCTTCTATGGCAAATGATAACAAAAAATCTGGATCTGATTTACAAGACCCATTAGATTTTGAGATGAAAAACCCTCTGGAAGAAACAACTATACCTCAAGTAGGTGACCCTCTTCTAGAAGGTGGTGTAAATACAGCTGGTATTGCCGAGATGTACAAGCCTACTTCAAGCCCTATGATGGACTTAACTCCAGAGGAAGAGGAGGCAGCACTTAGAGCTATTAGACAAATGAATAATTTCAAACATGGCGGTGTGACGCAAACTCCAGGAGAGTTTAGTCATGATACTAATCCCATACAAATGATCCAAGACGGAGAAGTTATTGGAGAGATGACAGGAGGTGAATATGTTTTGAATCCAAAACAAGCAAAAGCTATATCTAAAGAATCAAAGTTCTTCCGCAATTTGTTAAAGACAAAAAGATTTAAATAATGGAGGAATTCGTACCAAGCACCGTAATTCAAACACCAGACTTTCTTGGGTTGGCGCAACAACGCCAGGACCAAATGAAGAAAGAAAAAGCGGCTACCTATAACTACATTAAAGATTATAAGCAGACGGGTGAAAACTACTTAGAAGGTTTTATACCAGCTGTTCAATCACAATGGAATCAAGTAGAGCAAGCAATGAGCGGTGTTGCTTCTGATGATAATGTAGGAACTAGACGAGCTTTAGATAACGCTTATGCTAATTATTCCCGTGTCGCTGGAACAGCGAAACAACTAACAGAAAGCTATCATACAAACACCTCAGCATTTAGATCTGACCCTGCTGGATTTGGTGTAAGCTTTGATGAGTATGATTTGACATCACAAGCATATAGATTTACACCTCAGACTCCTAATAGCTTGTTAGCCATGAGTGATTATGTTTTACCAAAGCGTAAGGAATTTGAGATAAATGATCCAGTAACAACAGCTAGACAGTTCTATAGTGATTTAGGTGATCGCATTAAAAACGAGTTTACTAACCCTACTACTGGTCAGATAAATATAGGCGCTGCTGAAAATGCTGTTAGAGATCTTTTAGATTCTAGGATGAATGACCCTTACTCAGAAAACGTTTTAAAGGCGACTGTTTGGGGAGGTATAGATTCAGGATTACTGGGTCAGGAAAAACAAATAAGAAACGAACAGCAGTTTCAATTTATAGTACAGCAACCAGAAGATAAGAAAGAAAGATTCTTAGGTCGTTATAACGAAGCTGTTGTAAACAATTTCTTGTCTTTAATCCCTAGAGAAACCAAACCTACTAGTGAGGCTGGGAAGACTATTGAATCTTATGAAAGTGTAAGAGGATATAAAGTACCTACTCTATTAATATATGGAGCTAAGAAACCTAGTGCTAGTGATGTTACAGCATTCCCTATACCGGAATCTGACATTATTGAAACTTCTAACAAATATGATGGCGCTAAAGATGCTCAAGGCAGGGCTAAAGAGCTTAAGGAAGATATTGTAGAAGTTATGGTTGATGGTGACGGAGAGATATTAGTCAAGGTACAGGGAGCTTTCAAAGATAAAACCGGTAAAAGCTTGCCTCCTGGAGTTATGGCTATTGTAGGAAACTTACCAGGTGTTGACGCTGATGCTAACAGAGATGTGTATACAACTATTAGAGCAGCCAAGCCAGGCGAGATTGCTAAGATTAAAAGCAATCCAGGGTTATTAAGTTTACTAGAAAGAGCGACACAGGGTGAGATGCCATTAGCTATAGACGTAGTTGACCCATTGAGTGTTAGCGGTCAAAATTCCGTACCTTCGTCTAGTGGTAATCCGCTAAATCTAAACTTACCCAAACAGTAAAAAGATTAATAAAAAATAATCAATATGCCTCAAGATAAACTCTCTGTACAGGATTTTGCATCACAGATAAAGGCTAAGTATCCAGAGTACAACGAATACGATGATTCTGTATTGGTTGACGCTATATTAGAAAAGTACCCTGTATACAAAGGGCAAGTAGATTACGCTCCAAAAAAAAAAGAAGCTACAGCTGGAGAGTCTTTGGTTGGACCGTCAGTATCTACAGAACCGACAGAGGTTAAGACACCAACAAATCCTTTCTTTGAGTCACTTAAAAAAGCTGATTCAGCGTTTGGTAGAGGTATTGCAAAGACTCCTATATTAGCAGAGTTAGTATCTGGATCTAACAGCGTTGTCGGGGGAATACTTGATTACGCTAACATGGCTTACGACTTCGCTCGTTCTTCTGGAATGCCAGGTGGTTTTAATAGTGCTTTATTTGAAACTATAACATCGTTTGATGACCCTAACTTGGTTGAACAAGCGGCAGATATTTTTGCAGAAAACTCTGAATACATAAGAAATACTCGTAACGCACAAGCCGGCATAACTAAAGAAGAGGCTGAGAAAGGTATTGTAGGTTTAGCGCAAGATGGTCAGATAGCTAAATCAGCTTTCTTATTGTTTAGCGGTGCTACAGAGGCTATACCTTCAGTAGCTTTAGCTGCTACAACAGGTGTTGGTACAGTTGCTGTAAGTGCTGGTGGTAATAAGTATCGTGAGATTGAAAACAATCCAGCATACTCACCGTCAGAAAAGTTACTGTTCTCTACTGCGGCTGGTATTGTAGAGGGATTAGCAGAAAAGATGGGTGGGTCTGACCTTGCAGCATTTAGAAAGATATTCTCTACGCAAGCTTCTACTGAAGCGTACAAACAATCCTTTATACAGAGTGTAAAAGCTAGTGACATCTATAAACAGATGGCTAAAGGCGGTATGGAAGAAGGGTTTGAAGAGGCTCTAGTAAATTCGTTTGATCAAATGGTTGCTGGGGTTAAAGAAGGAAAGCCTTTTGAGGTAAACAAACTTGTTGACGACTTCTTAATAGGTATGGTTGCCGGTGGTGGTACTATTGTAACAGCAAATGGAATGAGTGCTCGTGGTTCTATAAAGAACGAGAAGGCACGTGCAAAAAATGCACAACAGATAAAAGACCTACAGGATAAGAAAAAAGAAGCATCACAAGAACAGGTTAATGTTATTGATGATATGATCAAGAAGAACATATCCTCATTACGTACATTGATTGATCAAGACGTTGAGTTCTTTGGTAAGTTTTCTACTGAGGACCAAAAAAGAATTAGAGATATTGATAGTGGGTTAAACAGTATAGCTAAGAAAAGAGAGCTTACTTCTGATGATTCTCAGCTATATCTTTTGCAGACAGAAGCTGTAGAACTTCTTGTTGAAAAAGATGCTATTGAATCTAAGTATCGCAGCAACGAGGAGAATGCACTTATTGAAAAAGCTACTGACGAACAGATTGATGAGATTAGAAATCTTGAAGCTGTTATCCTTGATAAGAAACAGAGGTTAGAGAATACAGAATCAGAAACAGCTGCTGGTTTAATCAAATCTCAAATTGAAAAATTAGAGTCAGAACTCAATAAAAAGATAACAGATATAATTGGTACAGTTGAAACTAAACCGACTGCGCCAACAGAAACATTTGCGCCAGAAGACGAACCTACTCCAGTTACTATTGACTTGAAAGTAGACAAAGAAGCACAGCCAGATCGATTTGAGGATCTTATTGACGGTCGTGTAACCATGAAGTCTCCTTCTGGTAAGCAAGTCGCTGGTCGTATTGTTGATGAGGGTGCTGGTAAAATGTCTTTGCTAACTGACGATGGAGATATAATTGAGCTTGGTAATATGGATGATCTCAAGGGTAATTTTGCCGATGAGATAGGATTAGCTAAAGCAGAAGAGATAGTATCAATTGATGGTAATAAAATTACTATTCGTGGCGAGCAATATGAAAACAACTATAGCGACCCTCTAGCAGCGATTAACCGTGACGATGAAGGCAATATAGTATCCGTGAATTTAGATGCTGCAAACGGCACTAAAAGAACGTTTAGAGGCAACATAGGAGACGAGGTTGCTTATAACATTATTACTAGCCAATACGAGCAAGAAGAATTAGAAAAGCAATTAGAAATTTTAGCTAAACAAGATGAAAAAATCAACCAACAGCTTGCCCCGGCTCCAGAAACTGAAGTCGCTCCCACTCAAACAGCAACTACAAATATTGAGCAAGCTCCCGAACAAGAGCCCGAAGTAGAACCTACTCCAGAACCAAAGGTAGAGCCAGAAGTTGAAAAATTAAGTGCATATGTCGATTACTTTAAGTTAAATCCTGAAGCTAAAACAAAGATTCCTGGACCTAAATTCCCTAAAACCTATGGTTTAGATATATCAGTTGAAGTATATAAACTACCTAATGGACGTTACGATATAGAAGCTTCATATGATGTAAGAAGAAAAGGAGAGATTTTTGGTTCTAGTACTATGTCGTCAAAAGCTAATTACGACCTTGACGGTGGATCTTCTTTTGAACAAGCGTTGGATCTTGCATTTTCAAACATTGATAACAGTCTTTTAAGAAAATCTAATCCTGTATACACAGAAAGTGAATTGGCTAAAATCAAAGGCGTATTTATTGAAAATTGGAAAGCTGAAACACTTATCAGTAGAGCAGATGTTGAATCAAAAAAGACCGACAATACTGATATGATAACCAGATTTGCTGGTGCTAGTGATATGAGTAGCGGTAATCCTAATAGACAGTGGGAAAATGAAGAAGATTTTTACTCTAAGGTTACCAGAGGTACAGGGATGTCTGATGAATTTAGAACGCAGATAGGTATTGCAGCTGTAATAAATAATGCAAAAAGAGATCGAGATGTTATCAATGGTAAGAAGCCTACGTCAAATAATGAGTTGGTAAGTAAACCTCTTGATAGTATAGAAAGATTTAGAACTGTAGGCAAACAGGGTAAAATAGAATACTTTACTGGTAGAGAAATGAGTCCAGGGAAGGGTTGGAAAGCTGTATATGGAACTCCTTTAGCTTCTAAATTAGTAGACATTGATGATGTATTAATTAAAGCGGGTTTAAAGAAAGAGGAATCTGTTGAGCCGGTAAAGACAAAATCAGCTGTTAAAAAAACTACACCAAAGAAAGATTCTAAGCCGATACCTGGCAAAGATGAAATCATTGAAGCTGTTACTGCTACATCGTTAGCTCTCCAGTCTGACAAAAATATTTCACTGTCAAAAGAAATAGTAAAGTTTGGTATTGGTATTGTAATCGAGTCGGATAAAGAAGGAACAGCTAAGAAGAAGTTTATCAGTAATCACAATAACTCTACAAAATATACCTTTATCTCTCCTGGCAATTTTCTTAACAACATTCAGACAGTAAAAGGCGAGATCATAGAATTTGTAAAGAATTTCAATGCTCAGATTAACAGCATAGACAAAGAAGCTAGACCTGTTAACCAACTTATTGATTCCCGTAAAAAAGCTATTGACGCTATTAAATCTTTTGTAAAGGAAAAAGCAGATGGTATCGGTGTAAACAAGATACTGTTTGACTCTGTGACTATTGATGGCGTAAGTAAGGTATTAACCTTTGCTGATGCTATTAAACAGATGAATGACAGTGAGTTCTCTAAACTAAAGAATTATACTGAAGAGAATATTAAAGAAGAAGAAACCATCATAGCTGGTGTTAAGCTGACTAAAAAGGAGGCTGAAATAGCTAAAGGTTTTGTTCCCTCAGCAAAAGATCTCAATACCTTTTATAGTTTTGAAAAAGGTAAAGGCGTTGAGTTTACAGTACCTAATAAAGAATGGTGGGAAGTTGCTAAAAAGATAATGAATCTTGGTAGTGGAATATCTATACGATTAAATATTTATGAAGGTGGGTACGACAAAAACCAAAAGAGAAAACGCACTAAGGATGCACCTGAAAATGTAATGATATATGGTTCAGACAAGGGAGCTGCTAAAAGTGTAAAGGATGTTCTTGATTTTAAGTACAAGGGTTTAAAAGGTATTGAGGCTGTATCAGCGTTAGAAGAAGACTACTTTCATAACCTGGCTAACCCATGGCTTAAAAGAACGATTACCGGAAACAAAACAAAATTTGATCCAAAAGAAGTAGGTCAAGTAATGTGGGGTAATAATGGGATGTATGGATTTGACCTCATTACAAAAGCCAGAGCGTTTGATGCTTTAAGTAAAGGCAAAGGGGCTAAGAGACTTGTAATGGATGGATATGATGCAGACAACTTTAGCGATTACGCAACTGAAAGCACATTAATACAAGATATTAAAGACCTAAGAGCAGAAGGTTTAGATGTGGTAAAACAATACGTATCAGCTGTCGCTAAAGCTTTTAACGAAACAGAAGAGAATGTAGCTAAGAGATTGGGGTTTGATGCCTTGACAGAAAATGAAGAAGTTATAGCTGTTAGGTATCCAAGGACAGAAGAGCTTACTGGAACTGATGCAGCGCCTTCTGGTTCTTATACCGATCAAAAAACTCAAGTAGTAAACAGTAAGCAACTCGGACCAATACGTTTTAAAAGCTCTATGGTAGCTAAAAACAAAACTGAAGAGTTAACCTTACAGCAAAGGATATACGAACAGAACGATGCTTTCAATCTTACAGGTCCAGAAAAAATAAATGGTCCTAGCGATGTAGCGTTTTTATTACGTCACCTTGAGTCAGCTACTTCTGAAAACATGTTCTTAGTAGTCAGTACTAAAGAAGGAGATTACAAAACTATTTGGCTTGGAACGGGTAGTCAAAATTCAGTTGTAGTTGATATAGTTCAAGTCGCTGGTCTTATAGATGCTGCTAGATTTGATCTAAAAGGCAAAGAAGTTTTTGTGACTTTTGTCCATAACCACCCTTCTGGTAATCTAAATCGTAGTCCCGCAGACGTAAGGGTCTATAGAGATTTTTCAAAATATATAAAATCAGTACCCGGAGTTACGCTATTAGATGGTTTAATTATTAATCTTGATAGCGGAAAATTCTCAACTTTTAATTCTACAACATCAGAAAAATTAGATGTAAAAACTCCAGATAATGTTGTTCCAGCTACAGTGTATTCATTTTCAAGAAAAGAATTATACGAGCCATTTTCAGAAAGACCTGAGAGTTTGACAAACATGGCAGCGATTGCAACGTATTTCAACAAGTTGAAAATCAGTAATAGTGAAAAGTTTGGTCACCTTATATTAGACCAGAGTTTAGCACCGACTTACTTTGCGTTTGTAAATTCTAATATATCAGCTACTGAATGGGCGAGAACAATTGCTGTAGATGCTGGTAGGCATGGTCTTCTTACAGTTGTAGTAGGACCAAGCGGAGATCCAAAAGTATCAACCACTGTAAACGCATTGAAAAAGATGGGTAGCGTTCAAGTTCTTGATACTACAAATACAAGTGGCAGGGCTGCTATATTTGGCAGTTTTGAAGGCGAGGTTGAATACGTAACAGTAGAAGAAAGCACCCCAGAGTTTAAAGAAAAACAAGGGTATGCTCCTTTAACAGATGAAGAATTAGACTATCCATCAAAACTGCAATCTGCTTTAGAAAAGATTAAAGGTTTTAAATGGAACCAAGTACAAAAAGAGATTATAAAAATGGAAGAGATGAGATCTTCTAAAGTCTCTATAGGTATGAAGGGTCTAGGAAAGATTTTACGAGAGCTCAATAAAGACCTTGGTGGTAACTGGGTGAGCCGTAAGAAGAGAGGCATAGATACTGAATACATCGTTAAAGCACGTATGTTAGCCAACAGATTTATGATGGAGGTTGACAAATCAGCTGTTGTTGATGATATACTTGAGTTGAAAAACGGTGAGCGTATACTTAAAAACTTAAGAGCTGTACGTGCTATTATAGATGAAAAGTCTGCTGCTTTGGTAACAGATAGTACATTCTCTAAGCTACCAAAAGAGACAAAAGAGAACATCTTAGAAAACATTGGTACATATATGCACCGATCTTATAGGTTCTTTGACGATCCTACATACAAGTTTAAGTTCGGATCGATAGGTAAGTATCTAAATCTAGGAAAGAACGAAAGAAACAAAGCTGTACAAGAAGAGTTTTTAGTTCTTTACAACAACTGGATTAACAAGCTTATTGACGAAGCTGGATATACCAGAGAGCAAGCTGTTGAGTCAACGTTGATAAAGGCTTCAAAAGGAAGTAATAAGGGATACTCTAAGAGAGAATTGATTTTAGACGAGGCTAAGAGAAATATAGACAGCCTTATTAAAGAATACACTGAGCTTCTCGATAACAGAAAGAAGATGAGAGCTCAAGGTAAAGGAACCAATATTCCTAATAGTGCTTTCTTGGAAAAGAAAGATATACCAGCACACATCAGAGAGCTTCTTGGCGAAGTCAAAGATCCTATTGCACAAATGGCGGCAACAGGTGAAGTACTGTTCAACATCTACGAAAAAGGTAAGATGGTTGAAATGATTGCTGACGGCATAGAAGACAACTTAAAAGATGTTTACGCTAAAGAAGAATTTAAAAAAGATTTTTCTAAGCTTACTAAGCCACAGAAGAAATTGATATTAGACCGTGTCAATCAAGAGCCGATGATCATTTCCAACAACAATATAAAGGAAAGACAGAAAGCTACATACAAACAGATTAACGACCCTATGAGTCCATTAAATACAAAGTGGGTTCATAATGATATCATTCAAATCATACAGTCTAAACCAATTTATGAGACAAGCAAAGACGGTATAGAAGGTGGTTTCTGGAGAGGTTACTTCTTTGCATTAAAGAATCAACGTATGGTTAACGTTATATTGAATAGCCCGACATGGGGTAAGAACGTTATAGGTACAATGTATTTTAACTGGGCTAACGGATGGTTCAATCCTACAAAGCAAATGGTTAACGTTAAAAACATGGCTGAAGGTATTCTAAATGGAGACCAAAAGTACATGGATATGCTTACCGAAATGTCAGAGAATGGATTAATAGGTCAGTCATTTAATGTAAATCAAATCGGTCTTTCTGGATTCTCATACTATTTCTCTGTAACTGGAGACAGGTCCTTCTACGATAAGTACGTGGGTAAAGTACGTAATATGGGCAAGAAGGTTATTGCCGACTTAGGATCTACTTATGCTGCCATTGATGATTTTGGTAAGATGTCTATCTATCAAAACGAAAGAGAGTCTTTTGCTAAGAAACTTTATGGTGATGAGTACGCTAACCTAAACGACACACAGCAGAAAAAAGTTAGAGCCGCTGCTGCCGAACGTGTAAAAGACAACACTCCTACATGGGGTAGAATCACTAAGCTTGGTAAGGCTGTACAGAGAATGCCTATTGGTGATTTCCAGGGTTTCCGTTTTGAAGCGTTTAGAAGTACCTATAGAATTATAGCAAACTTAAGAGACGATATTAAAACACTAACATCAGACGATACTTTATCTGACAAACAAAAATCCGAATATAGAAAAGACATTCGCAGAAAACTTACCGGTCTTGGATGGGTAGGAGTATCTGGTCCTTATGCTATAATCAAATCCGTTGCTTATAGTTACAGTGGTGTACTTGGTATGCTTGGGTTTGATGACGAAGAAGAAACAGAACAGCAAAGGAAGAAACAAGCAGAGATGTTTGAGGCAGCAACTGTTGTCAGACCGGGATGGTTGAAAGACCACAAGGTTTGGGTCAAATCTGTTGATGATGATTTAAAAGTTCGTGTATATGACTACACTGGATTTGATCCTTACGCTGAGGTATTTGGATTTGATGGTTACTTTGGCGTATTAGGCGATGCTGTACAGCCTAACATGGCTATAAATCTTGGGACAGCTCTAGTTAAGAACCAGGATCCGTATGGAAGACCAATCTCTGATCCTTCTGATCCAGCCTTTAAGCGTGTTATGGATATGGCTAAGTATGGAGGTTCGCAATTCTTACCCTCTTTAATAACATCTTCTTACAGAGAAGCTTCTAAGAAAAACGAGGAGATAGAAAGAGCTGAAAGATACTTGAAGCTACAGGGTTTAAATCCAAAAGACTTTGACTTGCAAAGAGTAAATGTGCCAAAGGAGACTTTAAAGCTTATTTCTGAAAGGGCTTTTGTACGTGACTATGAGTATGATTTAGTACAGCAGTTTAGATACTCTGTTAAAGGATATAAGAAAGTCTTTGACGAGAACTACCTCACCACAGATTATCCAGAACACAGAAAGAAGATCTTAGATGATATAAGAGACATGTATCACTCTGTCGTCAAGGTCGCTGCTTACAAAGGAAATATGCAGAAAATATTAGACGCAAACGAAATCATAACTACAAACTTTGATGATTTTGAAGAGTCCTATATTTTAAACAATACTGATTTGAGCAGTAAATTTCCTAAAGGGTATTTTGATTAACTAATATATATGATTATGAAAAAGTTCGTAGAGATTTTTAAGAATGACAACAGCTACAATGAGAAGACGGTAATAGGTTTTTTATCGTTTGCTGTTATGGTATTGGTAATGCTTGCCGATGTAATCACTGGAGCATTTGGAGCACACCTACCTATCAATGAGTTTACTTATAACAGTTTTGTTATAGTTACTCTAGGTAGCTTTGGTATCGCAGGACTAGAGAAGTTTGCTAAAAAATGATAAGAGCTATGGAGTTAGAGGTACTGCGATTCAGCAGCCAAGATGATTCAACAAATGGAATATTATTTGACGTTACCGGGGGCAAGAGAAAGTTTCTCTGCTACACGTTGGAAGACGAGCACCGAGAAGAGAAAGTTGCTGGAGAGACAAGGATCCCTGCTGGAACATATCGGATTACTCTCCGGACGACTGGAGGATTTCACGGAAGATATGTAAAGAAGTATGGGGATATGCACAAAGGAATGCTATGGGTACGTGACGTGCCTGGTTTTGAGTATATCCTTATACACACTGGTAATACTGACGAACACACTGCTGGGTGTCTCATTGTTGGTGACAGTCAACAAGCGAATTTTGGCTCTAGCGATGGTATGGTTGGCTCGAGTGTTAATGCGTATAAAAGAATTTATCCTCCGATTGCTAAGGCGTTGGAAGAAGAGGAATCGGTAAGTATCACATATGTAGATTTTGATAGTGTAGGATGAAATGGCTGGTAAAATTAACTCTCGTGCTGTCATTAACGAGTTGCAGCGCTCAATGG